>Ga0070699_100002115_pt1 | contig 18021 bp, 20 predicted proteins | sample KBSK1503metaG_FD_65473 | JGI IMG/M metagenome (GOLD analysis project Ga0070699, IMG submission 65473) | Corn, switchgrass and miscanthus rhizosphere microbial communities from Kellogg Biological Station, Michigan, USA - KBS K1-50-3 metaG | ecosystem: Host-associated > Plants > Roots >... | reverse complement strand
AAGGACAAGCCGATCGCGGTGACGCCGAACAACGGCTCGGACTTCACCACCCTCAAGATGATCGAAGGCTTCCTCGAGCCGCAGCACGTGAAGCGCACGCACGCCGGCTCGATGCTCAAGCGCCTCGAGGCGGTGCGCGATGGCCAGGTCGCCGCCGCGAGCCTGATGGAGCCCTGGATCAGCGTCGCGCAGAAGTGGGGCATGCGCATCCTCATCGAGTCGCACTCGACGCGCGCGGAAGCGGCGAGCGAGGATCTCGATGGCGACACGCTCAAGAAGATGTTCCGCGCCCAGGCGCGCGCCGTGGAGAAGATCGAGAAGGATCCGCGCCCCTACATCCACTACTTCGTGCGCGAGACCGGCGGCCTGCTCAAGCCCGAAGAGTTCCAGACCTGGCGGCTGCTGCACGCCGCGCCGCAGCCCTACACGCGCGAGCGCTGGGACGACACCTACCGCTGGACGGTGAAGTGGAACATGACCGTGCCGGGCGCGACCTACGAGAATACGGTCGACAACCGCGCCTGGCAGTAAAAATGGTGACAGTCACCATTTCTTGAAGGAGCTCGGTATGAAAAAGGTGAAGGCATCGATGATGAACGCGATCCACGACCTGCCGTTGCTCGTGGCGCGCGATGAAGGCTTCTTCGGCGATCAGGGGCTCGACGTCGACATCATCAAGACGCCGGGCTCGGGGCAGAAGGACTCGGATCACCGGGCGCTGCGCGCCAACATCTTCGACCGGACGATGGAGGCGCTCTACGACCATGGCGCATGCGACCAGTTCCGCATGTGCGAATGGGGCGTGATGAAGCGCGCGGTCGAGTCGCAGGTCGAGAAAGGCCACCGGCCGGCGAAGATCGTCGCGCTCGGCTCGGCGATGTCCACCTTCGCGATCGTCACGCATCCGAAGACGCGCATCTACGAGCCCGAGCAGTTGAAGCACAAAGCGATCGGCGTGAGCCCGTTCAATGGCTCGCATTTCACGACGCTGAAACTGCTCGAAGGCTTCCTCAAGCGCGACCAGATCAAGACGGCCTTCGCCGGCACGATGCGCGAACGCATCGAGGCGCTGAAGCGCGGCGAGGTGGCGGCCATCAGCCTGATGGAGCCCTGGATCAGCGTCGCCGAGAAGAACGGCCTGCGCGTGCTGATGGAGTCGCATTCGACGCGCAGCGAAGCGGCGGGCGACGAGCTCGACGGCCCGACGCTGCGCAAGATGTTCGACGCGGAAGCCGAAGCCGCGCGCTCTATCGAGCAGAATCCGTCGAAGTACGCGCATTACCTCGTGGAAGAAGCGGGGGGCATGCTCGAGCTGAAGGACCTCAAGCTCGCGCGCATCCTGAACGCACCGCCCGAGCCTTACACGCGCCAGCGCTTCCAGCACACCTACGAGTGGACACGCGACTGGGGCCTCGTGCCGGCGGGCGCGACGTACGAGAACACCGTCGACAACCGCGCCTGGCAATAAACGCAATTCGGGATCAGGGCCGTCATTATTTAGCCGCGCTCGCGCTTGCTTTCTGCGCGAGCGTCGCATTGGCGCAGGACAAGCTGCCGCTCATCAAGATCGTCGCTACGGGCGGCACGATCGCGAACACGCCGTCGGGACGCCTGCATGCCGGCGAAGTCGCCGAAGCGATCCCGCAGCTAAAGAAGGTCGCGCGGCTCGAGGTCGAGGAAGTGATCCGCGTCGGCTCGAGCAGCATCACGGTCGAGAACTGGCTCACGCTCGCGCGGCGCATCAGCGAGATCCTGGCGCGCGAGCCCGAGGTGCAAGGCATCGTCGTCACGCACGGCTCGAACACCGTGGAGGAGACCGCCTATTTCCTCAGCCTGACACTGAAGACGGACAAGCCGATCGTGCTGACCGCCGCGCAGCGCCAGTTCACGACGCTCAGCTCCGACAGCCCGAAAAATTTCCTGCAGGCGGTGCGCGTCGCGGCGACGCCCGAGGCGCGCGGCAAGGGCGCCCTCGTGGTCACGAACGACGTCATCAACGCCGCGCGCGACGTGAGCAAGAACATCAGCTACCGCCTCGAGACCTACTCGAGTCGCGACATCGGCGCGCTCGGCTTCGTCGACGAGGACCGCGTCACCTTCTACCGGGCGCCGACCCGCCCGACTGGCGCCTTCGACATCGCCCGCATCCAGAGACTGCCGCGCGTCGACATCATCTACGCGTATGCCGGCGCCGACGGTGCGCTGATTGACGCCGCCTTGGCGCAAGCCAAGGCCGAGGGATTGGTGATCGCCGGCTTCCCGACCGGCTCCGGCACGCCGGCAATGGACGACGCGGTGAAGCGCGCAGTCGCCAAAGGCGTTCCGGTGGTGATGACCAATCGCGGCGGCATGGGACGCGTCACGGAGACGCGGCCGACGGAGCACCGCCCGCTCATCTGGGGCGACAACCTGACGGCGCAGAAAGCGCGCGTGCTCCTCATGCTCGCGCTCACGCAGACGCGGGACGCGGCCGAGCTGCAGAAGATCTTCGCGACCTACTAATTAGGTAGCCAGATCGTGATCCAGGCGCCGATCAGGTTGATCTGATTCTGGTCGCGCCACTTGGGAAGGTAGACCAGGTTGAACGTCACGCGGCGCAGCTCGTACGCCGCGAGCGGCACCGGCGCGATGAAGGCCTTGCCGAGGTTGTACGTCTCGCTCTTGAAGAGCACGAGCGCGGCGCCCAGGCGCAGACGCTCGCTCGCGTGCCAGAGCGCACCGCCGCCCGCGATCTTTGCCGTGTGCGCGGCCGAGTCGCGGTATGCGCCCGCATCGGCAAAAAAATCCACGTTGTCGCCCTTTTCGCGCCAGCGGATGCCGAGGCCGGGATTCACCTCATGCTTGAGCCCGCGCTCGCGGGCCTTGTCGCGATCGAAATGGTAGGACAGTCCGTAGACGTTGATGCCCAGCTCCGCGCGCGCGCTAGCCGCACACAGCAACAGCGCCAGCAATGCGAAGCGCATCAGCGCACCAGCTGGTTGATATCGATGATCGGCATCAGCACCGCGAGCACGATGCCCAGGACGATGAGGCCCATCGCGACGATGAGCAGCGGCTCGAGGACGGTGGAGAGCGTGAGCGCGCGGCGCTCCGCCTCGCGCGAGAGGTTCGTCGCCGCGCGCTCGAGCAGGGGCGCAAGCTTGCCCGTCGCCTCGCCGCTCGCCGCGAGGTGCACGAGCACCGGCGGGAATACCTTCTGCCGCCCGAGCGAGCCGGAGAGGCTCTGACCTTCGCGCACGGCGGCGATCACCTCGTCGACTGCGGAGGCGAGCACGCTGTTCGCGAGCGTGCCGCGCGCGGCGTCGAGCGCGCGCAGCAGCGGCACGCCGGCGCCGGCGAGGATCGCGAGGGTGGATGCGAAGCGCGCGGTGTCGACGCCGCGCAGGATGCGGCCGATGAGCGGCAGGCCGAGCATCCAGCGATCCCAGACGAGGCGGCGGCCGGGCAGGCGCAGCCACGCGCGCAACGCGAACCATGCGCCGAGCGCCGCTAACGCGAGCCACATCCAGCCGGCCCGAATGACATAGCTCAGCGCGAGCAGCACGCGCGTCGGCCACGGCAGCCCCTGGCGGCTTTGCGCGAACACCTCCACCACTTGCGGCACGACATACGTCATGAGAAAGAGCACGATCGCCACGGCGACGCCGGTCACGATGGCGGGATAGAGGAAGGCGCCGAGCACCTTGCCGCGCAGCGCGAGGCGCTCCTCGAGATAGCCGGCGAGGCGATCCATCACGCCGCCGAGCTCGCCCGAGTCCTCGCCCGCCGCGACGCTCGCCCGATACACGTCCGGAAATTCGCGCGGGAACTGCGCGAGCGCCTCGGCGAGGCGGTGGCCGGCGAAGACGTCGCTGCGCACGGCGGCGAACACCTCGCGCACCCCGGCATCCTCGGCCTGCTCGATCGTCGCGGCGAGCGCCTGCGCGACCGGCAGCCCGGCACCGAGCAGGCTCGCGAGCTGGCGCGTGGCGAGCGCGAGCTCCGCTTCGGAGAACCGCCGGCGCGCGAAGCGGCGGCTCGCTTGCGCCGCCGCCAGTGCATCGACGCCGAGCGGCACGAGGCCGCGTGCGCGCAGCGCGGCGCGAGCGGCAGCGGCGCTATCGGCTTCCAGCAATCCCTTTTCTATGCGGCCCGCGCTATCGGCCGCCTCGAAGCGAAACGAAGGCATCTGCCGCTAGCGCTCGCGCGTCACGCGCAGCAATTCCTCCGCCGACGTGACGCCCGCCTGCACCCAGCGGCTGCCGTCATCGGCGAGCGAGCGGAAGCCGTGCGCACGGGCGAGCTCGACGAGGCGGCTCTCGCCTTCGCGCGCATGGATCGCGGCGCGCAATGGCTCATCGACTTCGAGGAGCTCGTAGATGCCCGTGCGGCCGAGGTAGCCCGATTGCAGGCACTTCGGGCAGCCGGCGCCTTTGCAATCGGGACAGAGCTTCCTCACGAGGCGCTGCGCGAGGATGCCGAGGATCGAGGACGAAAGGAGGAAGGGCTCGATGCCCATGTCGAGGAGCCGCGTGATCGCAGACACCGAATCGTTGGTATGGAGCGTTGCCAGCACGAGATGCCCGGTGAGCGACGCCTGCACCGCGATCTGCGCCGTCTCCTGGTCGCGGATCTCGCCGATCATGATCACGTCCGGGTCCTGGCGCAGGATGGCGCGCAGCGCGCGCGCGAAGGTCATCTCGATCCTGGCGTTCACCTGCGTCTGGCCGATGCCAGCAAGGTCGTACTCGATCGGATCCTCTACCGTCATGACGTTCGTGGTGGCCGCATCAAGGCGCGAGAGCATCGCGTAGAGCGTGGTGGTCTTGCCGCTGCCGGTCGGGCCGGTGACGAGCACGATGCCGTGCGGCTGCTTCACCAGCCGATCGAGCGCGGCGAGCGTCTCGCGCGACATGCCGAGGCTTTCGGGCTCGAGGCGGCCGCGTTCTTTGTCCAGTAATCTGAGCACGACGCGCTCGCCGTGCCCCGTCGGCAGCGTCGAGACGCGCACATCGATCGGCCGGCCGCCGAGGCGCAGCATGATGCGGCCGTCCTGCGGCAGGCGCTTCTCGGCGATGTCGAGGCTCGCCATGATCTTGATGCGCGAGGCGAGCGCAGCGTGCAGCGCGCGGCGCGGGCGCACGATGTCGCGCAGCACGCCATCGATGCGGTAGCGCACTACCGAGTAGCTCTCGAACGGCTCGACGTGGACGTCGGAGGCGCCCTCGCTCACCGCCTGCGAAAGGAGCGCGTTCAGCATGCGGATGATCGGCGCGTCGTGGCGCGCCTCGAGCAGGTCCTCGACCTCCGGCAGATCCTGCATCAGGCGGCTGAGCTCGGCCTCGCCCTGCACCTCGTTCACCACGTTCGCCGCGGCGTTCTGCGGCTCGGTGTACGCGGCGTGCAGCGCGGCATCGAATTCGCCTTGCGCGACGAGCTGCGGCTGGACATCGCGCCCGAGCGAGCGTCGCAGCTCGCCGATGGCGGCGGGTGGCGTCGCCGAGGTCACCCAGAGGACGAGCTTGCCTTCGCGCTCGGCTGCCGGAAGCACCGAATGCGCCTTGGCGAAAGCGTACGGGATCATCATTGCTGCGGCGGCGGGGGCGAAGGGGGTGCGACGGACGACGGCGGCGCCGAAGGTGGTGCTACGGGCGGCTGCATGTCGGGCAGCATCGGATTCGGCGCGGGCGCGGTCGTTTGCTCGAGCCGGCGCATGGTGTCGTAGCGGTCGACCGCGAGGCCGGTCGCGTCGGACTCGTCGCGCACGATGTAGGGCCGCAGGAACACCATCAGGTTCGTCTTTTGCTGCCGGCGCGTCTCGAAGCGGAAGAGCTGCCCGATCAGCGGCAGGTCGCCGAGCACGGGCACCTTGTCGGTGGTGTTGTTGTAGGTGTCCTGCATCAGGCCACCGAGCACCACAATGGCGCCGTCGTCGACCAGCACGTTCGTCTCGATGGCGCGCATGTTCGTGATGATGCCGGCGGCATTGGTGCTGTCCTGCACGCTCGACACCTCCTGGTAGATGACGAGCTTGATCGTGCCGCTCTCGCTGATCTGCGGCCGCACGCGCAGCGTGAGTCCGACGTCACGGCGCTCGACGGTCTGGAACGGATTCACCGTCGCCGCGCCGGCCGAGGCGGGCGTGACGAACTGGCCGGTGATGAAGGGCACGTTCTGCCCGACGACGATGCGCGCCTCTTCGTTGTCCAGCGTGAGGATGTTGGGCGTGGAGAGGATGTTGGCCTTGCTCATCGTCTCCAGCGCGCGTGCCAGCACCTGGAGGTTCGAGACGACGCCGACGCCGGGCAGCGTGATCTGCCCGCGCGCGACACCGATGGCGAGGCCCTGGCCGATGGTCGCCGGGTTCTGCGCGATGCCGAGGATGTTCTGGCCTGCGGTGCCGAAGTTCGTCCCGGCGAGCGCACCCGAGCCGCTTGCCAGGTGGCCCAGTCCCCCTTGCCACTGGATGCCGAACTCCGCCGCCTGGTCGCTCGTCACCTCGATGATCAGGCTTTCAATGAAGACCTGCGCGCGGCGCATGTCGAGCTTGTCGATCACGGCGCGCAGATTCCGGTAGACGGCGTCGGGCGCGATGATGATCAGCGTGTTGGTCGCCGGATCGGCCTGGATCTGGGCGCCGGCGAGCTGGCCGGAAACGGGAGCGAGCGCGGCAGGCGCACCGGTCAGCGAGCGCGCCGGCGCCGTGCCCACGGGACGCGAGCCGGTCTGCGTCTGGAGCTGGCTCTGGAATGGCTGCTGGCCCGAGGGCGGCGCGCCGGAATCGGGCGGCGCGACGCCGAGCAGCGTGCGCGCGAGGCTCGCGGCGTTGGCATTCTTGAGATACACCACATGGATGTTGCCGGGGGCGGCCGAGGGCTGGTCGAGCTTCTGCGCGAGCGCCCGCACGAGGTTGGCGCGCGCCGGCGTCGCCGCACGCACGAGCAGCGTGTTGGTCGACGGTTCCGCGAGGACGCTCACGCGGCCGGCTTCCGCCCCGGGCTGCGCCGGCTGCTCGAGCAGCCGCGCGAGCACTAGGGCGACGTCGCTCGCGATGGCGTACTGCAGCGGAATCACGTCGACCTCGGAGCCGGCGGGCGTGTCAATCGCCGCGATGATGCGTCCGATGCGCCGCACGTTCTCCGCATAGTCAGTGACGACAATGGTGTTGTTGCCGGCGTAGGCGTTGATCGGGTTGTTGCTCGCAACCAGCGGGCGTAGCACCTGCGCGATGCTCACCGCCGACTCGTAGTTGAGGTGGAACACCTGCGTCACGATCTCGTCGCCGCGTGCGCTGGCCGCGGATTGCACCGGCCCGCCCTGCACGCGCGCGTCGGCCTCGGGCACCACGCGGATCACGCCGCCCGCGTCGACCAGCGCGATGTTCTGCAGCCGCAGCGCCGTCGTCAGCGCCGCGAGCGCCTGCGCGGGGGTGAGCGGCTGGTCGACGCTCAGGGTGACGGTGCCCTTGACGCGCGGATCGACGATGAAGGTGCGGCCGGTGAAGTCGGCCATGGCGCGCGCCACCGCCTCGATCTCGGTGTTGGTGAAGTTGAGCGTGAGCCGCTGCGGCTGCTGCGCGGCGGCCGGGCTGCACAGTGCGGCGCTCAGGATGAGCACCGCCAGGAAATGGCTGGGGGTTTCCCCCTTATCCTTGGTCATACGCACCTCTCTTCTTCTACTAGGTGTCTATTGCAAGCATCACCTTGTCTCCCGAGCGCATGCCGAGGAGACCGAGGAGCCCATCCAGCGCGGGTCGCATCGCCGGCTCGGCGCTCGCCACGCCGCTGAACTTCACGTGCGAACCGCTCATTTTGCCCGTCCCGCGCAGTTGCAGCGGGCCGCTCAAGGTCTGGAGGTCGAGCGTCGGGGAATTCCCGTCGCCGGCGATGCGCAGTCTGTAGCTGCCCAGCGGCACGACCGTCGACAGCGCCGATTGTGCATCGCGCCACTCGATCTGCACCTCGCCGCGCAGCGCCGCGCCGCGCAGCGCGGCGTCCGTCCATGCGACGTCCAGCACGCCGCCGGGGCGCAGCGTATTGAACGGCGCACCGGCTGCAGCGAGCACCGCCGCGGGGACCCGCGCGCGGCCTTGCGCGAGCGCGATGCCGTGCGCACCGAGCGACACGTCGAGCGGCGCGGTGAGCCATGGATGCGCAAGGCGTCCGACAAGCGCGTTTGTGGTGAGGCGCTCGACGCGCCACTCGAGACGTCCCGGCACGAGGGTCGTCTCGCGGCCGTTGCTCACGCCGACGAGCGCCGAGCCGCTCCAAATCGTGCCGCGCGCGTCGATGAGCCGCAAGTTGCTGCGCGATGCGAGCCAATCGCCGAGCCACGCGGCGGGCGCGCGTACGGCGATGGTGGCCGCCGCGGCGAGCACGACCACGAGCGCAATGAAGAGCGCTCTCACTGCCATTTCTGCCCCACGGGCGCGAGCGTCGCGTCAGCGTCCACCACGCCCGGCCCCGCGCGCGTGATGCGCGCGGCTGTGATGCGCAGGGGCAGCTCGCTCGTCATCTCGCGCAGGCTGCCGAGCCACGCGGCGGCATCCGCGCCGCGCACCGAGACGACGAGGCGCTGGTCCTCGGCATCGCGCACGCTCGCGCGCGGCAAATTCTTCTCGGCGACCAGCTTGCTGAGCGCCGCCTTGGCTTGCGCCGGCGAGTCGAGCCGCAAGGCGCGGTCCTTCAGCTGGCGCGCTTCAAGGCGCAGCGCCTCGACTTGCGCGGCGTCGGCACGCAGTTGCGGAAGCTGGGCGCTGAGGCGCTGGCGCGTGCGCCACGCGGGCTCGAGGGCGAGCGCATAGAGCAGGGCAAGCACGACGACTGTCGTGGCGGCCGCCGTGCCGATGCGCTCACGGCGCGAGAGGCCGATCCACCATTGCTGCAGGCGCTCGCTCACGAGCCTTCCTTCGCGCGCACGCTGAGCGTCGCATCCGAGAAGCGCGCGGCGAGTCCGGCGGCGCCAAGCTGCTCGAGGAGCGCATCGCGCTTCTTCGTCTCGAGCGCGCGCGGCTCGAAGTCGACACGCAGCGTGCCATCGCGGAATTCGAGGGAGCGAATGGCGTCCGGCTCCGGCGGCAGCGCGCGCGCGAGCGCCGCCGCGAGCGGCAGGAATTCCCGCGCATCGCTCGCGCCCGCGCCGATGCGCAGATCCGCCACCGCCTGCTGCATTTGCTTGAGCGGATCGAGCACCACAGGAATGGCGGGCGCGACTTCGCGCAGCGCGGCGGTCATCTGCGCGCGCAGCGCCTGCTCGTCGCGGCGCATGAGCCACGCCTCGACGTTGAGCCCGACGAGCCACGTGAGCGCGCAGAGTGCGGCGAGAACGGCGGGGACGCGCCATGCGGCCAGAGTGACCAGGCGCGGCGCGAACTCGTACTGCAGGAGCTCGAGCATGACGGGCTGCGCGCGCCTCTCGGGCGTCTCGGCCGCCATGACCGGCACACCGAGCGTCTGGCCCCATGCCTCCGTATCGCAAGCGCCTTCCACGTCCAGCGTTTCCGGTCGCGCTTCGGCCGCCTGCTCGAGCGCGAGGCGCAGTTCCACCGGCGGCGCACCGTCGACGGGCAGCGAGCACACCGTGCCGCGAAGCGGCGCCGTGCGCAGACAGGCGTAGGTGCTGCCCAGGCGCAGCCGCCAGCGTCCGGGCGCGAGCTGCAGCGTGAGCTGCTCGGCGGTCGCGCTCGTGGGGGCGATCTTGAGACGGCGCAGGAGCTCGAGCGCGCGCTGCAGGAGCGCCCGGTCGACGACTGCGAGCGTCGTGCGGCCGCGGGCCGGCTGGGCGGCGGCCACGAACGCCGAGCTGACATCCGAGAGCAGGTGCGGCTCGGCCAGCGCCGGCAGCGCCGCGCGCAGGCGAGCGCCGGAGAGCGGCGGCAGCTGCGCTTCGACAAGGAGCACGTCTGGCGCCGCGAGGACGAGCTCCGTGCGCGGCACGCGCGGCAGGGCCGCCGGCACCGCACGGCCGCGATCGGTAATGGCACGCGTCGCGTCGAGCACCTCGTAATCGAGCGTGCTTTCGGCGCCGAGCTCGGCGAGCGGGCAGAGATGCACGCGCAAGGCTTTCACGTCGCCTCCTTCACCCACAGAACTTCCAGCCGGCCGGCATCGCGCTTGACGAGCGCGCGCGCGGCGACGCGGGCGCGTCCATAGGTGACGGTGCCGTCGACAGTGAAGTAGCGCGTCGCGACGGCGAGGCCGCTGTCGGTGGCGGTCGGCACCGCTTCGCGCAGCCGCTGCAGCGCGTCGCCGAGGTCCTTGAAGTAGGCGCGGTCGCGGCTCGCGACGAGGCGCTTCGCGTCGATGAGCGTGAGATCGGGCACGCGGGCCACGAGCACTTCGGCAGGCGCCGTGTTGACGTTGAGCGGCGTGGCCTCCGGCAGCACGGTCACCACGGCGCGCAGGCGCTCGAGCGCGTCGGCCTCGAGGCCGACCGGCAGGAGCTCGTCGGCAAACGCGCGGCCGAGGTCGGCCTGCTCGGCACGGCCGCGCATGGCGGCGCGCACGCGCTCGGCGATGCGCTCGGCGAAGCCTTCGTCGATGCGCAGCGCGCCGAGCAGCCGCCGCAGGGATTCGACTTCAGCCGGCACGAGCTTGTCGCCCTCGGCAAGGTTGCGCAGGTTGAACTTGCCCTGCTCGTCGGTGATCACGCCGGCGAGGTAGGCGGGCGTTCGGCCGTCGTTCTCGTTCAGCCGCGTATCGGCGAGCGGCACGGCCCACGGCTCGCCGCGATGATCGACGCTCGAAGTGCGCGCGTCTTCCTGCAAGATGACGCCGGCCCAGTCGAATGCGCCACGCAGGAGCCAGCGCGCCTGCGAAAGGGCGAGGTTGTTCTCCGCCTCGCGCATGAGCACGTTCTGCTGCCAGAGCGCGCCGGTGACGAGCGTGGTCGCGGCGACGACGACGAGCATCGCCATGATGACCGCGCTACCGCGCTGGCGCCTCATAGCGCGAGCACCTTCACGTAGCGCGCACCGTTGGCGTCCTCGAGGGCGATCTCCAGAGCCGTCGCCCGTGTGAAGGGACGCACTGCGGGAATCACCGACTGCGCCGCGCCGGGGTCGACCCAGAAGCCGCCGGCGTAAAGGCGGATCTGCAGGCGCGTCACGCCAGGAAGAAGCAGCACATCTGCTCCCGCGCTCGTGCGCACGAGGCCGTCGCGGCCCAGACGGTAGGTGACCGGCACCACGGCCTCGAGCGCCGCGCCCGCCGGCACGGCGCGCAGCACTTCGAGCTCTGCGCCGGCCGGGGTTGGCACGACGCTCATTGCGAGCGGCAGCTCGGGCGCCGTGGCGCGCGCCGGCGCGGCGATGTCCGGCAGGCGCTCGTCGACATCGCGCTCGATCTGGGCAAGCGCGCCCAGGAGATCGGCGAGTTCCAAGCTCTGGCTCTCGATCCCGGCGCGCTGCTCGGCGACGAACGAAAGCCCGCGCCAGCACACGACAGCCATCAGCGCCATCAGCGTGATGGCGACGAGCATCTCGACGAGGGTGAAACCGCGTGCGCTCATCGGCGCTGCGGCAGGATGCCGACGAGCTCGGCGAGCACCTCGCGCTCGCCCACGGCAAACACGCGCACCTCGACGCGGCGAAAGAGGGGGTTCGGCGTGCTCTTCACGTCTTCGACGCACTCGAGGCGCGCTGCGCCTTGCGGGCAGGCGCTTGTACGAGTGCCGATTGGCGGGAATGCCCCCGCGGCGCGCAGCTCCGCGATGCGATTGTCGGCGGAGAGCTGGGCGAGCAGGCGGAGCTTGAGCTCCGCGTTGGTCTGCGCCATCGAGCCCGCGGCGCGGATTGCGGCGAGCAGCGCCACGGCGACGATGGCGAGCGCGACGAGAACTTCGATCAGCGTAAAGCCGCGCACGCCGCGCCTTCGCAGCCCGCCCGCCGCAGGTTGCCGCGCGCGTCGAGCTCGAGGCGCAGCACGCCGTCCTTTGTGGCGATGGCGACGATCGCCGGCTCGCGCAGCGGCTCGCGCGCGAAAACGAGCTCGTGCTTCTCGACCTGCCGCACTTCGACCGGCCAGCGACGCTCGCGCGCGAGCTCTTCGGGCAGCGGTTGCGACGCGTCGGCCACCAGCGGCCGAAAGCGGTAGCCGGTGCGGTCCGCCTCCCAGACGAGAGCGCGGCCGCCGGTGCGCGCTTCACTACTGGCAATGCGAAACAGCGCGGCGAGCCGGTCGGCTTCCTCGGCGAGCTTGCGGCTGTCGCTGCCGCCGAGCGAGAGGCTCACCACGCCCATCGCGATGCCGATGATCGCGATGGTGATGAGGAGCTCGATCAGCGTGTAGCCCGCAGTTGATCCCGATGCGCGCATCGCTCTAGAGCTGCCAGGAGCCTATGTCGCCCTCGGCGCCCGTGCCGCCGGGCTGGCCGTCCGCGCCAAGGGAGAAGACATCGATCTCGCCGTGTACGCCGGGATTCAGATACTGGTAGGGATTGCCCCACGGATCCTTCGGCAGCTTGTCGACGTACTGCTTCCAGTTCGAGGGGACGGGCGGGCTCTGCGGCTTGGCGACGAGCGCCTGCAGGCCCTGCTCGTTCGACGGATAGCGGCCGTTGTCGAGCTTATAGAGCTTGAGCGACTGCATGAGCGCGGCGACGTCGTGCTTCGCCGCAGCCGCGCGCGCCTCGTCGGTGCGGCCGAGCACGCGCGGCACGATGAGCACCGCAAGAATGCCGAGAATGACGACCACGACCATGACCTCGACGAGAGTGAAACCCCCGCCAGAGCTTTTCTTCACTCCGATCAGCCTCCTAGCCCCGATTATGCGCCTAGCGTATTACGTGCTTAGATCGCACAATCGTCCTTATGTCTTCTGCCTTTGCTGTGCGGCTGGTCAGCGTCGTGCTGTCGGTTTTGCTCGTCGCGAGCGTCACCGAATGGCTACTTCGCTTCAGCGCCCGTCGCACGCCGCCGGAGCCGGTGCGCGTGCTGCCGGCGGCCGATCTCGATCCGCGCGCGCAGCTCACCGACACGGCGCCGGTTGCGCGGCTCTTCGGCGCGGCCGCCTCGGCAGACGCGAGCATCCGCGCGCTTGGCGTGATGGCCGATGAAGGCAACGGCCGCGGCATCGCGGTTCTCGCGGTGAGCGGCCAGGCGCCGAAGGCTTATCGCTCCGGGCAGTCGGTCGCGCCGGGCGTGGTGCTTAAGGAAGTGCGCAGGGACCGTGTGGTGCTCGCGCGCTCGGGCGTGCTTCAGGAACTGCGCGTTCCCGCCCGGATCACACCGGTCGCGCCGCTCGCGCCGATCCCGCCCTAGTGCGCCACTTCTCGATCGTTGCGTCGAAGCCGCCAGGCGCGTACATGAGGAGCGGCGGCCCCTCGCCCATCACCTCGTAGCGCATGCGGATGCCTTCGAGCAGCGCCTCAGCCACGCTGCCCCTTGATCTGGCGCCCGGCGCGCACGTCTTCGGCGTAGGCGGAGAGCGCGCCCAGCGCAATGCTCGCGACCTGGGCATAGGTTTCGGCTTGCGAGTCGAGCCAGCTCCCGCCGTACCCGATCGCCGCGTGCGCCATGCGCATGCGGCCGTCGAGCCACGGTCCACCGCCGAGGCCGCCGATCACCGGAATGCGCACCGCCTTCACCACTGCCGCGCCCGCCTCGGGACCGGAGTGGCGGAAATCGAGGAGCGCCGCGCCAGCCTCTTGCAGCCGCTTCGCCTCGTCCACGAGCTCGGCGATCGGCCGACCGCCATGGAATTCCGCGAAGACCGGTATTCCCGCCGCAGCGATAGCGCGCACCGCTGCCGGTGCCGCGAGCACCTTGACCATCTGCGCGCCGCCCTCGTCGACGAGGCGCTTCGCATCCGCAAGCGAGCCCGAAGGCACGTCGCAGCTCAGAAGCGCGCGCGCTGTGCCGCGGCGCACAGCCTTGCACACGATGAGCAGCTCGTCGAGCGTCACTTCATTCTCGGTCGCGTGGCCCCAAAGGTTCTTGCCTACGGAATCGCCGACCGACACGACGTCGACGCCGGCGCGATCGGCGATCTGCGCCATCGGCGTGTCCCACGCAACGACGCCGACGATCTTGCGCCCCTCGCGCTTCATGTCCTGCAAAGCGGAAACGGTGATGTTGGTGGTCACGTCAAAATGCTAGCGCACCGGCCAATGCCATGCCGGCCGGTCGAAGCGATCGCTGCCGGCGATGCGCGTTTCGCCCAATTCCTTCTCGAGCGCGATCGAATGGCAAGCGCGCTGCTCTTCCAGGGCGGCAATGAGACGCAGCGCATGGGAAACGACAATCACCTGCGAACGCTCGGCGGCACGCGCGATGAGCCGCGCGAGCGGCGGCAGGAGATCGGGATGGAGGCTCGTTTCCGGCTCGTTCAAGACGAGCAGGCTCGGTGGCCGCGGCGTAAGCAGCGCGGCGATCCATAAAAGATAGCGCAGCGTGCCGTCCGAAAACTCGGCAGCGCGCAGCGGTCGCAGCAGCCCGTGCTGCTTCATTTCGACTTCGAAGCGATTGCCGACGCAGGCGATCGTTATCGAAGCGCCCGGGAAGGCGTCCGATACCGATTCGGCCAGCGCCTGCGGATCGCCGATCTCCATGATCGTCTGCAGCGCTGCGGCGAAATCGGCGCCGTCGTTGCCCATCACCGGCGTGTGCGTGCCGATCTGCGGCAGGCGTGCCGGCGCCTCGAGGTCGGCGCGGAACTGGTCGTAGAAGCGCCAGCTCCTCATTTCTTCGCGCAAGAGCAGCATTTCCGGCGTGGCGCGTGGATCTGCGCAGTGCGTCATCATGCTGTCGAAGGTCGCGAGATGCTGCGTCACGACCGACCATGCGCCCGCTTCGCCGCGGCTTCTCACGAGCGGGCCTTTGCGCTCGACGAGCAGTCCCGCGGGTCGTACCTGCTCACCGTTCCACACCCACTCGGCCTTTATCTCCGGATCATGAGCGAACGCCGTCGCGCCGGGCGCGCGCGCCGGCAGGCCGAGATCGATGGCGTAGCCGAACTCCTTGCCGGAAAAGCCCAGGCGCAGGCTGATCGGCTCCTTGCGCGTCGTGCCCTGCACCGGCTGCTCGCCGCGACGTATTGCGCGGGAAAAGCTTTCCGGCCCCGCCCAGAGCGTAGATTCGAAGCCGCCCTCGCGTGCCAGCGAGCTGATGACGCGGCCCTGGGCAATGTCGGCGAGCAGCCGCAACGCGCGGTACACGTTCGACTTGCCGCTGGCGTTCGGACCGGTGATGAGATTGAGCGCAGCTAGCGGCGCGACGAAATCGCGCAGCGAACGATAGTTGTAGACCGCGAGGCGGCTCAGCATCCGCCAGCTAGAATTCCAAAATGATCATCGACATCCACGGTCATTACACCACCGAGCCGCAGCCGCTGCTCGCGTTCCGCGACAAGCAGCTCGCCGGGCTCGCCGACGCGATGCGCAAGCCCGCGACGACCGAGCTTGGCATCACGGACGAGCAGCTCGTGCAGAGCGTGCGGCCGCAGCTGAAATTACAGAAGGAGCGCGGCAGCGATCTGACTATCTTTTCGCCGCGGGCGGCCGGCATGGCACACCACGTCGGCACCGAGGAGACCGGCATCGTCTGGTCGCGCATGTCGAACGACCTCATCCATCGCATCTGCACGCTCCTGCCGGAGAATTTCGCGCCGGTGGGACAGCTGCCGCAGCATCCGGGTGTGTCGCCGAAGAACTGCATTGCCGAACTGGAGCGGCTCGCCGGATTGGGCTTCGTCGGCGTGAACCTGAATCCGGACCCGGCGGGCGGCTACTGGACCGATCCGCCGCTCACCGACAAGTGGTGGTATCCGCTCTATGAGAAGCTTTGCGAGCTCGAGATGACGGCGATGGTGCACGTCACGTCTTCGTGCAATCCGGTATTCCACTACACCGGCGCGCATTACATCAACGGCGACACGACCGCCTTCATGCAGCTCATCCAGGGCAACCTGTTCAAGGATTTCCCGACGCTGAAGTTCGTCATTCCGCACGGCGGCGGCGCGGTGCCCTTCCACTGGGGCCGCTACCGCGGCCTGGCGCAGGAGATGAAGAAGCCGCTCCTCAAGGACCACCTGCTCGGGAACGTGTTCTTCGATACCTGCGTGTATCACCTCGCCGGCATCGAATGCATGGCCAAGGTGATCCCGGTGGAGAACATGCTTTTCGCGTCCGAGATGCTCGGCGCGGTGAAGGGCGTCGATCCGGAGACCGGGCACAACTACGACGACACCAAGCGCTATATCGACAAGCTGGAGCTCAGCGCGGAGGACCGCGCGAAAATATTCGAGCGCAACGCGCGCCGCGTATATCCGCGGCTCGACAAGCGCCTCAAGGCACGAAAGGAGAAAGCGGCATGAGCGCCTCGATGCGCATCCTCGACATCCCGAAGCGGCCCGACTCGCGGCTCGTCGCGGAGCTCGGCAAGATGGTGACGCCGCATCTTTCCGACAGCATGGAGCGCCTCTACGCCGGCGGCCATCAGCTACGACCGATGCATAGGGAAGGCAAGCTCGCCGGTCCCGCGTTCACCGTGCGCACGGCGGCCGGCGACAACCTGCTCGTGCACAGGGCGCTCGACACCGCGCAGCGCGGCGACGTGATCGTCGTCGACGCGGGCGGCTGGCTCGACAACGCCATCATCGGCGAGCTGATGATGTCGCGCGCGCGCCAGCGCGGCGTGGCCGGCATCGTCATCTGGGGCGCGATCCGCGATTCGGCGGAGATCGCCGCCGGCACCTATCCCGTCTACGCCGCCGGCGTCACGCACCGCGGCCCGTACAAGAACGGCCCGGGCGAGATCAACGTCCCGGTGGTGATCGGCGGCATGCCGGTGAATCCGGGCGACATCATCATCGGCGATGCCGACGGCCTCGTCGCCGTCCCGCAGGAGCAGGCCGAGCGCGTCTTGGCCTCCGCAAAATCGATCCTGGAAAAGGAGACCGCGTCGATGAAGCAGATCCTCGCCGGCACGGTCGATCGCGGCTGGGTCGACAAGGCGCTCAAGGAGAAGGGCTACAAAATCTAATCGGGGTCAGAGCCTCAATTCAAATAGGGCTCTGACCCCGATTATTCCTTCTTCGCGCCCGAAGCGCGCACGATCGGCCCCCAGCGGCGCACCTCGTCGGCGACGAACGCGGTGAACTCCTTCGCGTCGAGCCGGTTCGGCACGATGCCGTCGTGGCGCAGGCGCTCGCGGACATCCGAGAGCTCGAGCGCGCGGCGCACTTCCGCGTTCAGCCGGTCGACGATGTCCTGCGGCATGCCGGCAGGACCCGAGAGCGAGAACCACACCGTGGCCACCAGATCCGGATAGCCCTGCTCGGCGAAGGTCGGGATGTCGGGATAGTCGGGCAGCCGCTCCGCGGAACTGAGCGCTAGCGCGCGTGCGCGCCCTCCCTTGATCGGGCCCGCTGCGGTGGTCAGCGTTGTCGACACCGCATTGATCTGCCCGCCCATCAGGTCGGCGACGGCGGCCGATGCGCCTTTGTACGGCACGTGCAGGACGTCGATGCCGGCGAGCTTCTTGAAGTACTCGGCGACGAGCTGGCCCTGCGTGCCCGGCCCCGGGGAGCCGTACGTCAGCTTTCCCGGCTCGCTCTTGGCGAGCGCGACGAATTCCTTCAGCGTCTTTGCCGGCAGCGACGGCTGCACGGCGAAGACCGCCGGCGGTCCGCCGAGGAGCGCGATGTGCGTGAAGTCCTTCAGCGGGTCGTACGGCGTGCCGCCGGGCAGATGCGGCGCGATGACGTGCGAAGCGATGCCGGAGATGACGAGCGTGTAGCCATCCGGCGGGCTGTTCAGTACGTATTCCGAGCCCACGACGCCGCCGGCGCCGGGCCGGTTCTCGACGACGAAGCTCTCCTTCAGCTGCTCGGAGAGCTTTTGCGCGATGAGCCGGCCAAGGGTGTCGGCAGTGCCGCCGGGAGCGAAGGGCGCGATGATCTTGACGGGCCGGGCGGGCCAGTTCTGAGCGTTGACGCCAAAGCTGAGAGTGAGCGCGGCGAGCGCGAGGAGAAAGCGGGGCATGGCCCGATTCTATAATCCCCGCGATGCACGATTGCATCGACGTCCACACCCACATCGTCCCCG
>Ga0070699_100002113_pt1 | contig 18024 bp, 20 predicted proteins | sample KBSK1503metaG_FD_65473 | JGI IMG/M metagenome (GOLD analysis project Ga0070699, IMG submission 65473) | Corn, switchgrass and miscanthus rhizosphere microbial communities from Kellogg Biological Station, Michigan, USA - KBS K1-50-3 metaG | ecosystem: Host-associated > Plants > Roots >... | reverse complement strand
GGCCGCATCCCCGATCCCTACGATCGCAAGCACGTGAACGCGTGAGGGATTTCGCTTGCCCGGGAAACCCGCACTGGGTAGCGTAGAAAGGCTGTCGAGACGGCCGAAACGGGGAGGAACGCCTTGCCACGCCTGAAGCACGACGTCGAACAGTTGAAAGAGCGGGCCCTCTTCGTGCGCCGCGATATCGTCGCGCTTCTGGCCCGCTCCCAGACGGGGCACTCCGGCGGCCCGCTCTCCTGTGCCGACTTCGGCACGGTCCTTTTCTTCCACGAGATGGACGTGGATCCCGCGCGCCTCGACGATCCGGCGCGCGACCTCTGGCACTTTTCGATCGGGCACGTCACGCCGGTCATCTACTCCCTCATGGCCGAACGCGGCTACTTCCCGCTCCGAGACCTCCTCCAATTCCGGAGCTTCGAGGGCCACCTGCAGGGACATCCGAGCAAGCACGACACGCCGGGGATCGAGGTCTCGTCCGGATCCCTGGGCCAGGGGCTTTCGGTCTCGTGTGGGATGGCGCTCGGATCGCGGATGGACGGCAATCCGCGCCGCGTCTACTGCGTCATGGGCGACGGCGAGCAGCAGGAAGGGCAGATCTGGGAGGCGGCCATGTTCGCCGCGCACTACAAGCTCGACAACCTGTGCGGGATCATCGACTACAACCGAAAGCAGATCGACGGCGACGTCGAGGACGTGATGGGCATCGCACCGCTGGCCGACAAGTGGCGGGCGTTCAACTGGAACGTCATCGAGGTCGACGGCCATGACGTCGCCGCCGTGATCGCGGGCTTCGAGGCCGCGCGCCGCACGAAAGGAAAGCCGTCGGTCCTGCTCGCGCACACCGTGATGGGGAAGGGCGTCTCGTTCATGGAGGACGACTATCGCTGGCACGGGAACCCGCCCAGCGTGGAACAGGCGGAGACCGCGCTCGCCGAGCTCGGGACGTCCCTCTCGGACTGGACCCAGCGACTTCAGGGGCACGCCGCGCCCGGCGTGGCGCCCTCCGCGAACGGAGCCGGATGAGCGCCGCCACCACCCCGGCCGCCACGGGCGCCGTCACCGCCCGGATCGATCTCGCGAAGCCCGAGCTCAAACGGACGCGCGAGGGCTTCGGCCACGGCCTGCTCGACCTGGGAGAGAAGAACGCAAAAGTAGTGGTGCTGGTCGGCGATCTCTCCGGGTCGACGAACGTCTCCTTCTTCGCGCAGAAGTATCCCGATCGATTCATCCAGGTGGGGATCGCCGAGCAGAACATGATGTGCGTCGCCGCCGGGCTCGCGGCGGTCGGGAAGATCCCGTATCTCGCGACCTACGGCGCCTTCGCGGCCTGCCGGAGCGCCGACCAGATCCGCGTGACCGTCGCCTATTCCGATCTGCCCGTGAAGATCGGCGGCGCTCACGGCGGCATCAGCGTCGGCCCGGACGGGGCCACCCACCAGGCGATGGAGGAGATCGCGATCATCCGCTCCATTCCCAACATGCGAATGATCGTGCCGTGTGACTACTGGGAGACGCGGAAGGCCACCGTCGCGGCCGCGGACGACCCACATCCGGTCTACATTCGATTCGGTCGCGAGCCCGTGCCCGTGGTCACGAACGCCGAGTCTCCCTTCGTCCTCGGGAAGGCGAACGTCGTCCGACCGGGCGGGGACCTGGCGATCATCGCGTGCGGCGTCATGGTGTTCGAGGCGATGGTCGCGGCCGAGGCGCTCGCCGCGCGCGGCATCGACGCGAGGGTCGTCAACATCCACACCTTGAAGCCGCTCGACGTAGCCGAGATCGAGCGCGCCGCGCGCGAATGCGGCGCGATCGTCACGGCCGAGGAGCACCAGATTCACGGCGGCCTCGGTGGCGCGGTGGCGGAGGTGGTCGTTCGCTCGCACCCGGTCCCCGTGGAATTCGTCGCCGTGCACGACCGGTTTGGCCGCTCGGGAAAGCAGGAGGAACTGATGACCGCGTTCGGCATCAAGTCTCCCGACATCCTCCGGGCCGCCGAACGCGTTCTCTCGAAGAAGCGCGCGGGGTGATGTTCCGCGGGGCGCCTGCGTTCGATCGGCCCCGCGCGCGAATCGCCCGGTTCGCGAGGCTCCGAAGTCTCCTCGGGATCGCCTCGCTCGCGGTCGCGGCGGCCTCGCTGCTCACGCACGGCGCGCTCGCCGACCAGAGTCCCAATGTCTCCCCCGACGTGAGCCCGGTCCGCGCGTCCTCCGCCCTTCGCTACGCCAAGACGGCGGGCCCCACGTTCGCCATCGTCGCCTACGATTCCGCCACATCCTCGTGGGGCGTGGCCTGCGCCTCCGCGCGGCCCGCGTCGGGCGCGCGCGTCCTCTACGCCGCCGCGGGCATGGGCGCGATCGCGGCGGTGGGCGGAACGGGCGAGACCGCGGCGCGCGCGGCCTTCCAGGCGCTCGCGCGCGGAACAACGCCGGAAGCGGCGCTCGACTCCGCGCGGCGGATCCCCGGCGACGCCGAGGCCCGGCAGCTCGCGCTCGCGGCTCCCGACGGCCGGGTCGCGGCCGCGACCGGGAAGCACGTGGTCGGTTGGGCGGGACACCGGGTCGGGGCGGGCGTCGCTGCGGTGGGGGAGGCGCTCGAGGGCGCGGAGACGCTGGACGCGATGATGACCGCCTTCCAGGCGCGGTCGGGCGATCTCGGGGGGCGACTCCTAGCGGCGTTGGAAGCCGGCGACCATCCGGCGCCGGGAGGCTCGGCTCTCGAGGTGGGGAACGGATTCGCGTCGGCGGCCCTCCTGGTCGTGCGCGTGGGAGGCGGACCGCTCGGAGAATCGGACCGCCTCACGGATCTCCGGATCGACGCGGCCCCGGATCCGATCGCGGCGCTCAAAGCCTTGTACCTCCGGCATTCCGAGACCTACCTCGCGGCGGCCCACGTCCGGTTCGGCGACGAGGCGAGGCGGCGCGGGGACGACACCTCGGCGGTACGGGAATACGCGGAGGCGGAGGCCGGGTTTCGGGCCGCGGTGTCGCGTGCGCCGAAGGAAGCGGACGCGCTGAACGAATTGGCGTGGTTTCTGGCGCTCCACGGCCCGGATGCCGCGGAGGCGGTTCGATTCGCGGAAGCAGCCGTCGCCGCGCGCGGCGACGACCCGAATCTGTGGGACACCCTGGCCGAGGCGGCGTATCGGAGCGGTTCCCTGGACCGGGCCATCGAGGCCGCGCAGCGCGCGGCGCGCCTCGACAAGGAGAACACGCGCTACGCGGAGCGCCTGCGGGCCTTCCGCGCGGCGAAGGACGCGCTCCTGGGATCGAAGAAGGCCGGAACGGAAACGAGCGGGCAGCCCGCCCGCTAGCCCGTGAACGCGCCCGATTCGGGGCGAGGTGCGCCGAGCAATCCCGCGAGCGAGCGAACGCCGAGCGGTTCGGTGGCATGGAACGGCTCGCCGTATCGCACCCCGATCATCCCGCCATAGTGCCGCGCCCTCGATTCGACGAACTCGAGAAACCCCTCCCGATTGAGCGGGGTGGGCCGTGCGCCGGCGTGGTCACGCGCCACCTGGCTCCGGTGCGCTTCGATCGCCGCCTTCTTCACGTTCCAGACGGAGGTGACGTCGACGACGAACGAGGGCGTGAACCCGATGCGCGAGGCGAACCAGTACCGCGCTCGCGGTCGAAACGGATCGCCGTCGGCGTCGAACCGCCGGAGTCCGGCCAGGTAGATCGCGCGATCGGTCAGTTCGGAGGCGGCGACGTGATCGGGATGCCGGTCGCGCCGGAAGTGCGCGATGACCACGTCCGGGCGAAGCGCGCGGAGCAGGGAAGCGAGCGTGCGGACCTGCGCCGGGTCGTGCGCGTGGACTCCGCCGTCCGGGAGCGCGGCGTTCCAGCGGCCCGCGACGCCGAGGGCGCGGGCCGCCTGCAACGCCTCTTCGGCGCGGATCTCCGGGGTTCCGTTCGTTCCGAGCTCGCCGCGCGTGAGGTCGAGGATCCCGACGGAGAGGCCCTGTGCCACCGCGGCCGCGATCGTTCCGCCGCAGGAAATCTCGACGTCGTCGGGGTGCGCGCCCACCGCGAGGAGGTCGAGCGGCGCTTCAGGCGCGGCGGGAATCGTCGGCATGCTCGGCGATGATCGCCCGCTCGGCGGACTTGTCGAACCGGTACTTCGTGCGGATAGTCCGCACCGTGGCCGATTTGACGCGCATCACCATGGAGTGCGTCTCGGCGCCGTCGCCCGTGAAGCGGACGCCGTCGAGCATGTCGCCGTCGGTGACGCCGGTGGTGGCGAAGATGACCGAGTCGCCGCGCGCGAGATCCGTCTCGGCGTAGATGCGGTTCAGGTCCGTGATGCCCATCCGCTTCGCGCGCTCCTTCTCCTCGTCGTTCCGGAACGCGAGACGCCCTTGGATCGATCCGCCGAGACAGCGGAGCGCCGCCGCGGCGAGCACGCCTTCGGGCGCGCCCCCGATTCCCACCAGGACGTCCACGCCCGTCGACTCCACGGAGGTCGCGATCGCGGCGGAAACGTCGCCGTCGGGGATGAGATGGATGCGGCATCCGGCGCGGCGCACGCGCTGGATGATCTCCTCGTGGCGCGGGCGGTCGAGGATCACGACCGTGAGGTCGGCCAGGCGGAAGCCCTTGGCGGCGGCCACCGACTCGAGGTTCTCCTCGATGCTTCGCGAGAGATCGATCGCGCCGGCGGCCTTGGGACCGACGGCGATCTTCTCCATGTAGGTGTCGGGGGCGTGGAGGAAGTGACCCTTCTGGGCCAGGGCGATCACGGCCATCGCGTTCGGCCGGCCGTAGGCCACCGAGTTGGTGCACTCGAGCGGATCGAGGGCAATGTCCACCTCGGAGCCGTAGCCGGTCCCGACGCGCTCGCCGATATAGAGCATCGGCGCCTCGTCGCGCTCGCCCTCGCCGATCACGACGGTGCCGCGCACGTCCACCTGATCGAAGGCGCGCCGCATGGCGTTGACGGCCGCCTGGTCCGCCGCGTTCGCGTCGCCGCGGCCCATCCACCGGGAGCAGGCGAGGGCGGCCGCCTCGGTGACGCGAACGAGGTCCAGACCGACGTGGCGATCCACCGGCTAGCGGGCCTCCTGCCCGGTCAACGCGGTGGCGTCGATCTCTTCCCAATCGCTCAGGGCGTCGGACCACTTGAAGAGCCGGACGCGGCTCGTGGTCTCCGTCTTCGAGTAGATGTACTCGACGTGGCTCTCGCCGCCGGCGCGGTTCGAGTAGTGCATCTTCTTATCGACGACGAGCGGCTTCGTCGTCCGGGCCAGCCGGAGCTTTCCCTGCGGGCTCGTCCAGACCACGGATTCCGTGACGGCGTGCGTCTCCTCGTCCTCGATTTCGTCGAATTCAAGGTTGCCGAAGGTCTTGTCGAGGCGGCGAAGCACCTCTTCCCAGCGCTGATCGTTCATGGGTCCCGGCCCTCGATTGACTTGTGCTTGTAGCCTCTTATAGTAGCACAGGCCATGAAACGGACCAAGACGGAGGAGCCGGCGACGGGATTCGCGGGCCGCACGGCGATGGTGATCGGGGGCTCCCGCGGACTGGGGCGCGCGGTCGCGCTCGCCCTGGCGCGGGACGGCGCCCGCGTGCTGGCCGTCGGCCGATCGGCAGGCCCGCTCGTCGAGCTTCGATCGATCGCCGCCGCGCGCGAACTCTCGATCGAGACCGCGCGCGCGGATGCGCTCCGGCCCGCGCGCGTGCGCGCGCTCCTGCGCCGCGCCGCGGGACGGGCCGGGGCGCCCGACATGCTGGTGCACGCGGCGGGCGATTACTGGGAGGGCCCGTTCTCCCGGCTGACCCGCGAGCGCTGGGACGCCCTCGTGGCGTCGAACGTCACGAGCGCCCTCGTCGCGATTCGCGAGGCGCTTCCGGGAATGCGCCGCCGCCGGTACGGCCGGATCCTTCTCTTCGGCGTCGCGGGCGGCGACGTGCCGCGCGCGGCTTCCCGCGCGCACGCCTATCGCGCCGTGAAGACCGCGCTCCTCACGCTCGCGCGGAGCGTGGCCCAGGAGGAGGCCGCGAACGGAATCACCGTCAACGTGATCCTTCCGGGAATCATCGCCACGCCGGGGATGCCGCGGCGCTGGTCGGGGGCCGCGCGGCGGATTCCAGCGGGACGCTTCGGGACGCCGCACGAGGTCGCGCGGGCGGCGCTCTTCCTCCTGGCGGAAGAGTCGGGCTACGTGAACGGCGCCGCGCTCCACGTTTCCGGCGGCTACCTGCTCTGATCGGGAGGAGAATCGGATGACGTTGCCCATCGAGCTCGTGCCCATCGAGACGCCGGCCGAGGCCAACCTGATCCTGGGCCACGCCCACTTCATCAAGACCGCGGAAGACCTCTACGAAACGGTCGTCAATTCGGTTCCGACGGCGAAATTCGGGGTCGCCTTCTCGGAGGCTTCCGGGCCCCGGCTCGTCCGGAGCGAGGGGAACGACGAGGCCCTGACCCGGGCGGCGGAACGGGAGCTCCTGCGGCTCCGGTGCGGGCACACCTTCCTGATCTTCCTCCACGGGGCCTACCCGATCAACCTGCTCCGCGACGTGCGCGCGTGCGTCGAGGTGGCGAACGTCCACTGCGCGACGGCGAATCCGGTCGTCGCGGTCATCGCCCGCTCGGGGGAAGCGGGCGCGATCCTGGGGGTCATGGACGGCCAGGGTCCCTTGGGCGTCGAGGACCCAGACCAGGCGAAGGCGCGCCGGGATTTCGTCCGAAAGATCGGCTACAAGCTCTCCTGAACGGCGCCCTTTCCGCTTCCGTCCGTCCGGCGGGAGGTCGCTCCGAGGCGCGCCGTTGTCCGCGTTCGTTGACGCTGCTGTAGCAAGCTGTTAGCCTTGAGGGGTAACGCGGAATCTCTCGCCCCCCCGAACCCCGAGGAAACGTGCGACCATCGACGCCCAAGGCCTGGGTGCTGCGCACCCCGGCCGCTCCCGAATTGGCGGTTCAGCTCGCCGTCGATCTCGGCGTTTCCGAAACGTTTGCGCGGCTCCTCGCCAATCGCGGCTTCACCACCATCGAGCAGGTGCACGACTTCCTCGAGCCCTCCATGGATCGCCTCCTCGATGCCTTCACCATGCGGGACATGGATCTCGCGGTGACGCGCGTGCTCCGGGCCGTAGACGATCGCGAGCAGATCCTCGTCTACGGCGATTACGACGTGGACGGCATCACGTCGACCTCGCTCCTCACGGCGACCCTCACCGCGCTGGGCGCGAAGGTCACGTACTTCATTCCCGACCGGATCCGGGACGGCTACGGCCTCTCGGAGCGCGGCGTGGACGTGGCGCGGAAGCGCCGCGTGAAGCTGATCATCACCGCGGACTGCGGCATCACCGCCACGAACGAGGTGAAGCTCGCGAAGGCGGCGGGCATCGAGGTCCTCGTCACGGACCACCACGAGCCGCTCGGGGAACTTCCCGAGGCGGTCGCCGTCCTCAATCCCAAGCGCAAGGACTGCCCGTACCCGTTCAAGGATCTGGCCGGCGTCGGCGTGGTCTTCAAGCTCGTGCAGGGGCTCGCCGCCCGGAGGCCGGACGCGCTGCCGCCTTCGTTCGTGCTCGGGCACCTCGACCTGGTCGCCCTCGGCACGATCGCCGACGTCGTCCCCCTCTTGGGCGAGAACCGGATCTTCGCCAAGATCGGGCTCGAGCAGCTCTGCACGTCGGAGAAGCCCGGGATCGTGGCGCTGAAGGAAGTCGCGGGGCTCAAGACGCGCCGGGTCGAGAGCGGGCACGTCGCGTACATCCTGGCGCCCCGGATCAACGCGGCGGGGCGGCTCGGGAACGCCGAGAGCGGCGTCCGCCTCCTCCTCTCGACCGAGCCTCACGCGGCGGCGGTCATCGCGGAGAGCCTCGAAGAGGACAACACCAACCGGAAGAAGATCGACGAGTCGACGCTGGAGGATGCCCTGGCGCAGCTTCGCGCGTACGGGCCGGAGCTGCCGCCGGCGATCGTGCTCTGGTCGGACCGCTGGCACCCCGGCGTGCTCGGAATCGTCGCCTCGCGCCTCATCGAGCGCTTTCATCGCCCGACCATCCTGATCGCCTGCGACGGCGACGAGGGGAAGGGGTCCGGTCGAAGCGTTCCCGGATTCGACGTGCACCAGGCGCTCCAGGAGTGCAGCGATCACCTGATCGGATTCGGCGGCCACTCCTACGCGGCGGGGCTCACCATCCTTTCGGAGAACCTCGAATCGTTCCGGGACCGCCTGTGCGCCGTCGTCCAGAGCCGAATCCGTCCCGACGACTACATTCCCAAGCTCGCGATCGACGGGCCGATCCTGCTCGACGACCTGAACGAAGCGCTCGTCCAGTTCCTCGACCGGCTCTCACCCTTCGGCATCGGCAACGCCGAGCCGCTCTTCATCGCGGACGACGTCCGCCTCGCCTCGCCCCCCATGGTCGTGAGCCGCAACCATCTCAAGATGAGCATCCGGCAGAACGGGCGCGAGATGGATTGCATCGGCTTCGGCATGGGTCACATGGCGGGCCCCCTGTCCACGGAGGCCGGTCGCATCTCCGTGGCGTTCGTGCCGACGATCAACGTCTGGCAGAACCGCGCGCGGCTCCAGCTCAAGCTGCGCGACATTCAGGTGCGTTGACCGTGGATTCGGTCCCAACCGAAGCTCTGGGACCGCTCCTCGGCGCGCTCGCCAAGACAGGACGCCCTTACAACGAAGCGGCCGTCCGCGAGGCATACGACTTCGCGGCCCGTGCTCACGGGGTCCAGAAGCGGCGCTCCGGAGAGCCCTTCGTCACGCACACGGTCGCGGTCGCGGCCATCCTGGTCGATCTCCTGGGCACCGGCGTGGACGAGACGCTCGTCCAGGCCGCGCTCCTCCACGACGTGGCCGAGGATACCGACCGGGATCTCGCCGCGATCGAGCGGCGCTTCGGCAAGGAAGTGGCCGCCCTCGTGGACGGCGTCACCAAGATCAGCGGGCTCCACTTCGACCGCCCCGAGCAGGAGCAGGCCGAGAATTTTCGGAAGATGCTCCTCTCCATGGCGCGGGATCTCCGCGTCATTCTCGTCAAGCTGGCCGACCGGCTCCACAACATGCGTACGCTGACGGCGCTCGATCCCGCGCGCGCGCAGGCCATCGCGCGGGAGACGCGGGAGATCTACGCGCCGCTCGCGCACCGGCTCGGCATCGGCAAGATCAAGTGGGAGCTGGACGATCTCTGCCTCAAGCATCTCGACCCCGCCGCCTACGACGATCTCCGGCAGCGGGTGTCGCTCAAGCGGGAAGAACGAGAGCGCCTCGTCCAATCGGTGATGGAGCCCGTGAAGGCGCGCCTGGTCGAGCTCGAGATCGAGGCCGAGGTGATCGGCCGTCCCAAGCACCTCGATTCGATCTACCGAAAGATGCAGGCCCAGGGCCGGCCGTTCGAGGAGATCTTCGACCTCTTGGGCGTTCGCGTGCTGACGCGCGACAAGGCGGACTGCTATCGGGTGCTCGGCGTCGTGCACGATCTCTTCACGCCGGTGCACGAGCGCTTCAAGGACTACATCGCCACGCCCAAGAGCAACATGTACCAATCGCTCCACACGACCGTCGTGGCCCCGGGCGGCCTCCTGGTCGAGTTTCAGATTCGCACCCTCGAGATGCATCAGATCGCGGAGCTCGGCGTCGCCGCCCACTATCGATACAAGGAGGGAGGGCGCGGAACCGACGCGGAGTTGGAGGCGAAGCTGGCCCCGGTTCTCCGAAACGTCGATCTCCAATCCGCCTCGGGCGATCCGGACGAATTCATGGAGTATTTGAAGACCGCCCTCTATCAGGACGAGGTGTTCATCTACACGCCGCGAGGCGACCTGAGGCGATTGCCGCGCGGCGCCACGCCCCTCGACTTCGCGTTCCTCGTCCACACCGAGGTGGGGAATCGGTGCGTCGGGGCGAAAGTGAACGGCCGCATCGTGCCGCTTCGAACGGAGCTCCGGAGCGGCGACACGGTCCAGATCATCACCGCGCCCCAGGCCAAGCCGAACCGCGACTGGCTCAAGATCGTTCGCACGCACGCCGCCCGCTCGAAGATCCGCCACTGGCTCAAGGTGGCGGAGCACTCGGACAGCGTGGCGCTCGGGAAGGAAATGCTGGAGCGTGAGATTCGCCGCCGGCGCCTCGTCCCGCCGCCGGACCAGCCGCTCGAGGCGCTCGCGCAGAACTTCGGCCATCCCGACGTGAACGGACTCTACGCGGCGGTCGGCCAGGGAAACCTCTCCGTGCAGCAGGTCATCACGAAGTGGATCCCGGACGAGGCCGGTCCGGTCCAGAAGATCAAGGAGGCGTCGCTCGAGACGATCCGCGCCATCACGCGCCGGCCGAGCCGGGGCGTTCGCATCCAGGGCGTCGAGAATCTCATGGTGACCTACGCGCAGTGCTGCCAGCCGGTGCCGGGCGACCCCGTCGTCGGCATCGTGACACGCGGGCGCGGCGTGACGGTGCATCGCACGGACTGCCCGAACACGTTCGAGGGACGGGTCGCCGCCGAGCGCCGCGTTCCGGTCGATTGGAGCGCCGCGCCGGACGACTCCTTCACGGTGAAGCTCTCGATCTACGGGCAGGATCGGCGGAGCCTTCTCGCCGACATCGCGAAGGCGATCTCCACCACGAACACGAACATTCGGACGGCCGGGATCAAGGCGAACGACCGAAACGCGCGGGGCGCCTTTGTCGTGGAGGTGCGCGACCTGAATCACCTGCGCGAGGTCATGCGCGCGGTCGAGAAGGTCGACGGCGTCGATGCCGTGGAGCGCGAACAGGTGTTCGGGAAGCCCCGCGGCGAAACGGGGCTCGCCTCGTGAGGGCGCTCCTCCAGCGCGTGAGCCGCGCCGCGGTGCGCGTGGAGGGAGAGGAGATCGCGCGGATCGGGCCGGGTCTCTTGATCCTGATCGGCGTGGCGCGCGGGGACGGCGGCGCCGAGGCGGAGCGGCTGGCCACGCGCTCTGCGGAGTTCCGCATCTTCCCGGACGGGGAAGGGAAGATGAACCGGTCGCTGCTCGAGACCGAAGGCGAGGCCCTGGTCGTGTCGCAGTTCACGCTCGTCGCCGACGTTTCCCGCGGCCGGCGGCCGGGATTCGACCCCGCCGCGAAACCATCGGAGGCGGAGGTCGCGTGCGAGGCGTATTGCGCCGCGTTGGAGCGACTCGGCGTTCGCGTCGGGCGGGGAAGGTTCGGCGCCTCGATGGAGGTCGAGTTGGTGAACCAGGGCCCGGCCACGTTCCTCCTCGAGAGCGCGGAGGCGGCCTAGCCGACATGCGCGCGAACTTGCTGAATCCGCTCGGGCCCCGCCTGATCCTCGCTTCACGCTCGCCCCGCCGCGCGGAACTCCTCACGGTGGTGGGCGCGCACTTCGACGTCGCGCCGGTCGACGTGGACGAACGGCCGCTCCCGGACGAGCTGCCCGAGGCGCACGTGCTTCGCCTGGCGATGGCGAAGGCCTATGCCTCCCGGGCCGCGCGGGCGGCGCAGGAGGAGGGCGAGGCGTCCGGAGACGTGGTGGTCGGGGCGGACACGGTCGTGGTCGTGGACCGGTCGATCCTGGGAAAGCCCGTGGACGCGGCCGAGGCCGAGCGGATGCTGGCGCTCCTCTCGGGTCGCGTGCACGAGGTTTGGACGGGGCTCTTTCTCCTGGAGGCGGCGCCCGACGGCCGGGGCATGGGTGGCGCGGTTCGAAGCATCGTGAAGTTCGCGCCGCTCGATCCGGAGGCGATTCACCGGTACGTGGAGACCGGGGAGCCACTCGACAAGGCGGGGGCCTACGCCGTGCAGGGCCGGGGCGCGCTCTTCGTGGAGGCGATCGAGGGGTCGTACACGAACGTCGTCGGAATGCCCCTCAGCTACTTGAAGCACCTGCTCGGGCTGCTTCAAGAAACTCCGCTGGGGGATCGCGTTCGGGGTGGGTGACCGCGGTCGGGCCGGGGAGCCGGGGGACGATCCGCATGGACGCATCTCCCTACGGACCAATGGTTTTGGGCCGCGGAGCCTCGTTCGCGCCTTGCCCCCGCGCCGGATCCCGGCGGAACGGTTGACAGACCCCTTTAAGTGCTGGTAGCCTTTAGCGTTTGCTCGTTCCAACTTCGCAATCGGAGGTCGAATCGATGGGCACGTACTCGGTACGCGCCTCGGAAATCCAGCAGGACTGGTACATCGTGGATGCCGAGGGGCAGATCCTGGGCCGTCTCGCGAGCGAAATCGCGAGCGTCCTCAAGGGAAAGCGCAAGGCCACCTACACGCCGCACCTGGACGTCGGCGATCACGTGATCGTGATCAACGCCGAGAAGGTGGTCGTGACGGGGCGGAAGCGCGACAACAAGTTCTATTTCCGCCATTCGCTCTATCCGGGCGGCGACACGCAGACGCGCTTCCGGGATTTGCAGGCGGCGAAGCCGGACGAGATCATCCGTCTCGCGGTCAAGGGGATGATGCCCAAGAATCGCCTCGGGCGCGCGATGATGAAGAAGCTCAAGATCTATGCAGGGGTGGAGCATCCGCACGTCGCGCAGCAGCCGCGGCCGTTTCCGCTCCCGGCGTACCTGACGGGAGGTAAGTGATGGCCGCAAATCAATTCATGGCCACCGGACGGCGCAAGACATCGGTCGCGCGGGTGCGCCTCATCCCCGGAACCGGGAAGCGCATGGTGAACGGCGTCGAGCTGGATCGCTACTTCGCGCGGATCACGCTGAGCCGGATGGCGATCGAGCCCTTGAACGTCGTGAACGCCGCCGAGAAGTTCGACGTCGATGCGAAAGTGCACGGCGGCGGACTCGCGGGACAGGCGGGCGCGGTGTCGCTCGGCGTCGCGCGCGCGCTCCAGATCGCGGACACGTCCCTGCGCGGGCTCCTCGGCAAGGAAGGATTCCTGACCCGGGACTCGCGGATGAAGGAACGAAAGAAGTACGGACAGGCCGGCGCCCGCAAGCGCTTCCAGTTCTCGAAGCGGTAAACGTTTTCCCGCGGCCCCTACGGGGCCGCCACTACGCACGTCCCGGGCCGCGGGACGGGTCTCCCTCACGGGGCGCCCCGCGGATCGATGGGACGGAGGCTCAAGACCGGAGGATTCGCATTGGCTGACATCGGTATGAAGGAACTGCTCGAGGCGGGCGTCCACTTCGGGCATCAGACCCGCCGCTGGAATCCCAAGATGAAGAAGTTCATCTTCATCGAGCGGAACGGCATCTACATCATCGATCTCCAGAAGACCCTCAAAGCGCTGCAGGATGCCCGCGCGCTCCTCGAAGGCGTGGCGCGCCGAAGCGGCACCGTTCTCTTCGTCGGGACGAAACGCCAGGCGAAAGACGCCATCCAAGAAGAAGCGGAGCGCTGCGGCATGCCGTTCGTGAACGAGCGGTGGCTGGGCGGCATGCTCACCAACTTCAAGACGATCAAGTCGAACATCCGCCGCTTCAAGGAGATCGACAAGATGGACGCCGAGGGGATCCTGGAAAAACTCTCCAAGAAGGAGCAGGCCCAGATCAACAAAGAGCGCGTCCGCTTGGTCAAGATCTTCACGGGCATCAAGGAGATGAACCAGCTCCCGGCGGCCGTGTTCGTGATCGATACGAAGAAGGAGCGGATCGCGGTCGCGGAGGCCAACCGACTCGGCATTCCCGTGGTCGGCGTGGTCGACACGAACTGCGATCCAGAGGTCATCGACTTCCCGCTTCCCGGGAACGACGATGCGATCCGCGCGATCCGGCTCTTCAGCCGGTTCGTCTCGGAGACGCTCATGAGCTCGCGACAGGAAGTCCGTGAGGGCGCGGATGCGCCGGCCGCCGAGGCCGTCCAACCGACGCCTTCCGTGGCCGGAGTCGCCGCAAGCGCCTGAGCGGCCCGCGGAATCCGAAATCCCAGAAACCCAATACCGACGATAGGAAGGAGCATCGAATGACGATCACCGCCACGCTCGTCAAGGACCTGCGCGAGCGGACCGGCGCGGGCATGATGGAGTGCAAGAAGGCCCTGGCCGAAGCGAACGGAGAAATCGAGAAGGCGATCGAGGTGCTGCGCAAGCAGGGCATGGCGCGCGCCTCGTCCAAGGCCGGACGCGCCGCGCAGCAGGGCATGGTGCACGCGTACATCCACCCGGGCGACATGCTCGGCGTGCTCATCGAGGTGAACTGCGAGACGGACTTCGTCGCGCGAACGGACGACTTCCGGGATCTCGTGAAGTCGCTGGCGATGCAGGTCGCGGCCACGAACGCGCAGGCGGTCGACCGTGCCGGCGTCGATCCGGGGCTCATCGAGCGGGAGCGCGCGATCCTCATGGAGCAGGCGAAGACGTCGGGCAAGCCCGAGGCCATCCTCCAAAAGATCGTGGACGGGAAGATCGATAAATTCTACGAGGAGATCTGCCTTCTCGAGCAGCCGACGATCCGGGATCCGGACCGGAAGGTGAAGGAGCTGCTCGACCAAGCGATCGCCAAGCTGGGCGAGAACATCGTCGTGCGGCGCTTCGTTCGGTTCCGGATCGGGGACGCCTGACCGAATGGAGCCCTCGCCCCGGCGCGTCCTGCTCAAGCTGAGCGGGGAGATTCTCGCAGGCCAAGCGAAGATCGGCATCGACCCGGGTTCGTTGGAACGGGTCGCCGATGAGATCGTCGCCGGCGCCGCCGCGGGCACGCAGGTCGGCATCGTGATCGGAGGGGGCAACATCATTCGCGGCACGACCGCCGCGGGGGAAGCCCTCGACCGCGTCACGGCCGACAACATGGGCATGCTCGGGACCGTCATCAACGCCCTGGCGCTCCAGGGCGCCCTCGAGCACCGCGGGCTCTCGACGCGCGTTCTCTCGGCGATCGAAATGCGGGTGCTGACCGAGCCGTACATCCGCCGCCGCGCGGTACGCCACCTCGAGAAAGGTCGCGTGGTGATTCTTGCGGCCGGCACGGGTCACCCCTATTTCACCACCGACACGGCCGCCGTTCTCCGCGCCATCGAGATCGGGGCCGACGTGCTCCTCAAGGCGACCAAGGTGGATGGCGTCTTCACCGACGACCCGAAGCTGAATCCCGCCGCAACGCGGTACGATTCGCTTTCCTACTTCGAAGCCATCGATCGCCGTCTGAACGTCATGGACATGACGGCGTTCACCATGGGTATGGACAACCGATTGCCGCTCGTCGTTTTCAACGTGACCGTGCCCGGGAACCTGTTGCGAGCCCTGCGCGGGGAGTCCGTGGGCACGCGTGTCGCCGTGGAGGTCTAGCATGGACGCATCCTTCGTGAAGAACGCGGAAGAGCGCATGAAGAAGGCCGTCGAAACGATCCGGCACGAGGTGGCCTCGGTGCGCACGAACAGGGCCACGACGTCGCTTCTCGACGGGATCAAGGTGGAGTACTACGGGAACCCGACGCCGCTCGCGCAAGTGGCCAGCGTCAGCGCTCCCGAGGCGCGCCTCCTCGTCATCCAGCCCTGGGAACGCTCGACGATCCCCGAGATCGTCAAGGCGATCCAGCGCTCCGACCTCGGCATGAACCCGGTGGACGACGGCACGGTCGTTCGATTGAACCTGCCGACCCTGACCGAGGAGCGGCGGAAGGACCTGGTCAAGGTGCTGGGGAAGATGATCGAGGACGGCCGCGTGCGGATTCGAACGATTCGGCGCGAATCCAACGACGAACTGAAAAAACTGGAACGCGAGCACAAAATCTCGGAAGATGACGCCAAGAAGACGCACGCCGAGATCCAAAAGGTCCACGACAAGTACATCGCTCTCTTGGACGACCTGTTCCACAAGAAACAGGCCGAGGTCATGGAGGTCTAGATCCTGGACCCGCGACGCGTCGCGGTCCGATCCGCGCCCCCAGGGGCGCCAGGTGCGGCGGTCGCCTCCGGGCCGACGGACGGTCCGTCCGCGGCCCGATTTCGTTGACCTCCGGGTGAATCCCATGCGTCCCACACCTCCCACGCCGACCCTCGAGCAGGTTCTTCGGCGCCCGATTCCCGAGCACATCGCGATCATCATGGACGGGAACGGCCGCTGGGCGCAGCGACGCGGGCTCCCGCGCCTCATGGGGCATCGCGCCGGCCGCCGCGCCGTGCGCGAGGTGGTCGAGGGCTGCGTCGCGCTCGGCGTGAAGGTCCTCACGCTCTACACGTTCTCGCTCGAGAATTGGGAACGCACGCCGCGCGAGGTGATGGGGCTGATGCGGATTCTGGAACAGGTCCTTCGCGACGAGCGGGAGGAGTTGAAGAAGAACAACGTCCAGCTTCGAACGATCGGCCACGTCGAACGTCTTCCCGAGCGGAGCCAGAACATCCTGAACGAGACTCGGGGCTATCTCGAGCCCAACGACGGCCTGACGCTGGTCCTCGCGCTCTCCTACGGCGGGAGAGCCGAGATCGTGGACGCCGCGCGTCGATTGGTCGCGGCGGATCGGAAGAAGAAGATTCCGCTGGCGCGGATCGACGACGATCTCTTCCGGCGCCAGCTCGACACCAATGGACTCCCCGATCCCGATCTCCTGATCCGCACGAGCGGCGAGCTTCGCGTCTCGAACTTCCTCCTCTGGCAATTGGCGTACGCCGAGTTTTGGGTCACCGACACGCTCTGGCCGGATTTTCGCCGAAAGCACCTCTATCAGGCGGTCCATGACTTCCAAAACCGAAGCCGGCGTTTCGGCCGCGCGAACTGACCGTACGGCACCGCGCGACGCATCGTTGCCGCTTCGGATCGGCACCGCCGTCGTGGCGCTCCCGGTGCTCTATCTCCTCGCGCGCGCCGGCGGCATCGCCTGGCTCCTCTTCACGGTGGTCGTCGTCGGGCTCGCGCTCGGCGAGTTCTACCGCATGATGGAGTCGAAGGGCCTGGCCCCACACTGGAAGTCCGGCACGTTCGCGGTGCTGCTCCTTCCGGTCGGCGGCTACCTCCGTCTCCGTACCGGCCGGGTGGAGGAATGGCACCTCGGCGGCTTCCTGACGCTGCTGGTGGGCGCGGTGCTCCTCGCGGAGCTTCGTCGCGGTGCGGGGAAGCAGGCGGTCGCGAATACCGCCTCCACGCTGCTCGGCGTGCTCTACATCGGCTGGCTCGGCGCCCACATCGGTCTTCTCCGGGAGCTTCCCGGACCGTGGCGCGAGCCCTACGCGATCGGCGCCGCGTACGCGCTCCTGCCGTTCTTCCTCGCGTGGACCTGCGACACGGCCGCCTACGGTGTCGGGCTCGCCTTCGGCCGCCACAAGCTGATGCCCGACGTGAGCCCGCAGAAGTCCGTGGAAGGCGCCCTCGCGGGATTCGCGGCCGCGATCGGTGCGGCGTTTCTCGCCCGAGCGTGGTTCGCGCCGTTCCTCAGCGCCACCGATGCGTGGGTGTTGGGCGCGCTGGTCGGGATCTTCGGCCAGCTCGGAGACCTCGTCGAATCGCTGTTGAAGCGCGACGCGGAGACGAAGGACGCCTCGAACCTGATCCCCGGCCACGGCGGCGTGCTCGACCGCTTCGATAGCGTTTTCTTCGCGGCCCCGGTGGTCTACTACTACCTCCTTTTCCGGGTGGTCGGGAAGTGATCCGAGTCGCGCTCTTGGGCGCCACGGGCTCGATCGGGACGGCGGCGCAGGCGATCGCCCGGGAATTCGCGGGGCGGGTTCGCCTCGTCTCGCTCGCCGCGCGGAACAACGTCGACGCCGTGCTGCGGGCCGCGGCCGAATTCGGCGTGCCCCGGATCGCGCTGGTCGATCCCGCCGCGGCGGAGCGCGCACGCCGGGAATTCAAGGGGCAGGTGCTCGAGGGAGAGTCGGCGCTGAGCCTTCTCGCCGCGGACGAGGAGGCCGACGTCGTCGTGAACGCGCTCGTGGGAAGCGCGGGGCTCAAGCCCACGGTGGCGGCGCTCCGGCGCGGAAAGCGCGTGGCGCTCGCCAACAAAGAGTCCGTCGTGCTCGCGGGCGAGCTCTTGGCTGCGATCGCCGCCGAGCAGGGCGGGACGATCGTTCCGGTCGATTCGGAGCACGGCGGGCTCCACCAGCTCCTCGACGGGCGCCCGCGCGACGCGATTCGCCGGGTGACGCTCACGGCGTCGGGCGGGCCCTTCCTTCGCCGGGACCCGGCCACGCT
>Ga0070699_100002112_pt1 | contig 18025 bp, 16 predicted proteins | sample KBSK1503metaG_FD_65473 | JGI IMG/M metagenome (GOLD analysis project Ga0070699, IMG submission 65473) | Corn, switchgrass and miscanthus rhizosphere microbial communities from Kellogg Biological Station, Michigan, USA - KBS K1-50-3 metaG | ecosystem: Host-associated > Plants > Roots >... | reverse complement strand
GGGGTTTTCTTTATTTCAATAAATCGATGCCCATCGAAGACTCTGGACAATTCCAATTCGTTGGTGAGGCAGGTGGCGGTGTGCGCATCTTTACTTCCGAACGGCGTGCTGTAAACATCGGCGTCAGGTTTCACCACATCTCGAACGGCGATCGTGCAGGCGCCAATCGCGGTTTGAATAACTTTGTAATCTACGCCGGGTTCTCGATTTTCAGGTAATGCCATCTGCGAAGACACAACCCGCGCGCGGCATGCGCGACTTTCTACCCGAAGACGTTCGCAAGCGCGAATACGTCATCGGTGTGATTAAAGAGGTGTACGAGCGCTACGGTTTCGAGCCACTCGAGACTCCCGCCGTCGAGAACATCGAGACGTTAACCGGTAAGTATGGCGAAGAAGGGAATCAGCTCATCTTCAAGATACTCAAGCGCGGCGTTCACGAAGGGACCGGTGAAGCTGATCTCGCGTTGCGCTATGACCTGACGGTGCCGCTGGCGCGCGTGGTGGCGGAGTATCGCGACAAGTTGCCGAAGTTTTTCAAGCGTTACCAGATTCAACCTGTCTGGCGCGCAGATCGACCGGCGCGCGGGAGATTTCGCGAGTTTTACCAGTGTGACGTTGACGTGCTTGGCTCGCGCTCGATGATCGTCGAAGCGGAGATTTGTGGCGCTGCGAGTGAAGTGTTGCTAAAACTCGGCTTTAGCGACTTTTGTGTGCGACTCAATCATCGCAAAGCGTTGACGGGAATCCTCGGAGTCGCGGGCGTGTCGTTGGAGAAACACGACTCCGCGCTGATTGTTTTGGACAAGCTGGACAAGATCGGGGCTGATGGGGTTCGGAAAGAGTTTGCCGAGCGGGGTATTAACGAAGTCGCGGGCGATCGGTTGCTGACCTTCTTTTCAGACTTGGCTTCGCTCGAACATGCGGCGGAGATTGTGGCTGAAGAGCGATCGCAACAGGCGTTGAGCAAGGCGGTGTTGGGCCGGATCGTTGAGTTTGTTACTGACAACGAGCTGGGGGCACAGGGCGTGGCTGAGTTGCAGTCGATACTGGATTATGTTGACGCGATGGGCCTCGCGGATCGAGTCAGGATCGATCCGAGTCTGGCGCGTGGTTTGTCTTACTACACCGGCGCGATCATGGAGATGAATGTGAAGGATCTCGCGGGGAGTCTCGGCGGCGGTGGGCGTTACGATAACCTGGTGGGGATGTTTTTGGGTCAGGATATTCCGGCGTGTGGATTCTCGTTGGGACTCGAACGGATCCTGGTGGTGATGAGTGAGCGACAGATGTTTCCGGAGAGTGTGGGCACGGCGCCGGCTGAAGTAATGGTCGCGATTTGGAATGAGGAGTCGATTGCGGAGTCGATCAGGTTGGCGCAGGAGTTACGGGCCGCGGGGTTGCGAGTTGATTTGTATCCGGAGGCTGATAAGCTCGGGAAGCAGTTCAAGTATGCGTCGTCGGTTGGGGTGCCGTTTGTAGCGGTGATTGGCGACGATGAGCGCGCGCAGGGGAAGGTGGCGTTGAAAGATATGCGAAGCGGAGAGCAGCGCAGCGTCGCGCGTGACGAGGCGGCTCGATTCGTTAAAGAGGTTTCACGCAAAGGCGCAGAGCCGCAAAGGGAGACGCCAGGTTGATAAGAAACTCTCTGCGTCTTGCTTTGCGGCTTTGCGGCTTTGCGTGAAACCAAGTTTGGAGATTTAAAGCAATGTCGAGTGAAGCAATAGTTCAAAACTACCTGGACGACGCGCGGTCTGCGATGCGTGCGTACAAGAAGCTCGCGGAGAAGGCACTCGCGCAGATCAAGGACGAAGAGTTCTTCGTAACCCTGGACGACGAGTCAAACAGCGTCGCCGTCGTGATGAAACATATGGCCGGCAATATGATCTCGCGTTGGACCGATTTCTTAACTTCGGACGGCGAGAAGCCAGATCGCAATCGCGACATGGAGTTTGTGATCGACCAAAACACCACCAAAGACGAAGTCCTCGCCTACTGGGAACGCGGCTGGCAATGCGTCTTCGATGCGCTGACGCCTCTAACCCCGGAGGATTGTGAAAAGACTGTCGCCATCCGCGGTGAGCCACACACGATCGTGCAGGCACTCAATCGCCAACTAATGCACTACGCATATCACATCGGTCAAATTGTCTTTCTCGCGAAGCACTTTCGCTCCGCCCAGTGGACGTCGCTGAGCATTCCGCGCAATCGTTCAGCGGAGTTCAATGCGTCGATGAGCGCGCAAAACAAATGAACGCCGGCATTCATCACGTCAACGTCACTGTGCCGAAGTCGCTTGAGGATGCCGCGAAGCACTTTTACGGCGAGGTGATGGGATTGGCCGAAGTACCGAAGCCGGAATCGTCGCGCGGGCGTGGCGGCGCGTGGTACCAACTCGGGCCGTTGCAGCTCCATCTCTCGATCGAGAATCTGGACGGCGCGCCGTTAAGCAAGCGACATATTTGTTACACGGTGGCCGATCTCGCTGCGGCTGAAGAGCGATTTCGGAGTGCCGGCGTCGAGATCATTCCCGACGATCTTCCCACACCCGGTTGGTCGCGTTTCTACGTTCGCGATCCCGGCGGAAATCGGTTAGAAATTGCAGCCACGGATTACACGGAAAAGACGGATTAGTTTACTAATGTTGGATAACCTCGGAAACTTAGAACGCACGCATTCCTGTGGAGATCTGCGTCCTGCCGATATCGGCAAGCAGGTGGTGTTGATGGGTTGGGTCGCGAAACGTCGCGACTTCGGTGAGCTCACTTTCATCGATCTGCGCGATCGCGCCGGCATCACGCAGGTCGTCTTCAATGCTGAGGACGCAGCTGACGCGCACGCGAAGGCGAAAGAGTTGCGCAACGAGTATGTGATCGCGGTCATGGGCGAGGTCGTCGCTCGCGCTGAAAATACGCGCAACCCGAAGCTCGCAACCGGCGAGGTTGAAGTACACGCGCGCCAACTGCTCACGCTCAACGACGCGCGCACGCCGCCGTTCCAGCTCGACGCCGGACTGGACGCACTCGCCAGCGAAGACCTGCGTTTGAAGTACCGCTATCTCGATCTGCGTCGTTCGCAACTCCAGGCGAATCTCTTACTGCGTCATCGCGTGCTGAACGAGATCCGGCGCTATATGACAGCGCAGGGGTTCACTGAGATCGAAACTCCGATCCTGATCAAGTCAACGCCCGAAGGCGCGCGCGACTACATCGTCCCGTCTCGCATCTTTCCGGGAAAGTTTTTCGCGTTGCCGCAGTCGCCGCAACTATTCAAACAGTTGTGCATGATCGGTGGTCTCGATAAATACTTCCAGATCGCGCACTGCTTTCGTGACGAAGATCTGCGCGCCGATCGCCAGCCTGAGTTTACGCAACTCGACGTTGAGATGAGCTTCGCGACGCTCGATCAGGTTTACTCACTGATCGAGGGGCTGTTTGCGTCAGTCTTCAAACTGATCAACGTCGAGTTGCCGGTGCCGTTTCCGCGTTTTAGTTTTGAAGAAGTGATGCGGCGTTATGGTTCCGACAAGCCTGACCTGCGGATAAAAGGCCTCGAGCTACAGGATCTGGCGCAGGCAATCGAAGGCACTGACTTTGCTCCCTTTGCTTCGGCCTTGAGTTCCGGTGGACAGGTTAAAGGTCTGGTTGTTCCCGGTGGTGCAAATCTTTCACGCAAAACTCTGGACGAGTTGCAGGAGTTTGCGAAACGCTATGGTGCGACCGCACTGGCGTGGATCAAGTTAGGCGACGAAGTTTCATCTTCGCTGCTGAAAGCGCTGGGCGCCGATGTCGTGGCTCGCATCGCCGCTGTTGCCGGTGCGCAAAAGGGCGACGCTGTCCTGATCGTTTCCGGCAAGCCGAAGGTGGTAGCGGCAAGCCTGGGCGCGCTCCGCAATGAGATCGCGAAGCGCGAGAACCTGATCCAGGCTAATGTGTACGCGCCGCTTTGGGTAACTGACTTTCCGATGTTCGAGTTTCACGAAGAGGATGGTCGCTACTACTCGATGCACCATCCGTTCACTTCACCGGTCGATGAAGATCTCGAGTTACTCCAGCGCGCGGTCGAAGGCGGTGAAACCAACCTGCTCGGCGAGATTCGCACCAAGGCTTACGACCCCGTCATCAATGGCGTGGAAATGGCGAGCGGCTCGATTCGTATTCACCGGCGCGACGTGCAGCGTCTGGTCTTCAAAGCCCTGGGCATGACTACCGAAGAAGCTCGCGAGCGGTTCGGATTTTTTCTCGACGCACTCGAATACGGCACTCCGCCGCACGGCGGCATCGCACCCGGAATCGACCGGCTGATGATGGTGCTCGCGGGCACCGACAACATGCGCGACGTGATCGCCTTTCCAAAGACAGCGTCCGCATCGGATCTGATGATTGACGCTCCGGGCGCCGTCGATTCCAAACAGTTGGAAGAACTGCACCTGCGAGTACTTTCAGACTGACCATGCCACCGATTCAACTCCGTCGCGAACATGTGGAGGCGATGATCGCCCATGCTCGCGAAATGGCGCCGCAGGAGTGTTGCGGGTTGATTGGAGGAGTTTCTGATTACCAGGCGGTCACGCTCTATCGACTCCGCAACGTCACTCCGCATCCCGAGTCGGCTTACGAAGCAGCACCCGAAGATCTGTTCGCGGCACAGCGACAAATGCGCGAACGTGGCGAGGGTCTGCTGGCCATCTACCACTCCCACCCACGTTCCTCCGACCCCCAGCCATCTGAGACCGACGTGCGGCTCGCGTATTATCCGTCCGCGAAATACCTGATCATCGGTCTCGGCGGTATGGAGGCCGTAATCAAGGCCTTTTCCATTTCCGAACGAGAGCAGCAGTGGCAACAGGTTGAGTATGAGATCTCAGACTAGTAATATTGTGATTGGCCACAAAGAGGCACATAAGGCACACAAACGAAACCTGATGCCTCTGATTGCCGTTTTAATTTTTGAGCCTTTTTGTGGCTAAATTGTTTGGCCTTTTTGTGGATGGAAACGAAAAAGAATAAATACGACACCAACCCCCTCGATCCGGACGTGGAACGGAAAGCGGAGGAAGTCTGGGGTGACCTCGGCGGCGCGGGCGGCACGCCGACCCAGCAGGTTGGTGGCGCGACTCGCGAAGTCGCGGACACTCCTAACGAAGACGCGCGACGTAACGTCTATTCGGAGGCGCCTACACGTCGTTACGACAACCCACCGCTCGAGGCGCCGTATCCGTCAGTATTCGTACCTCCGACTTACGCGCCCCCGGCACAGCAATATCAACAGCCCGGTCAGCCAGTGTATCAAGCGGCTTACAGCGCTCCATCGAGATCACGTCCAGTTGCCGGTATCGGCATTCCTGAGAAGTGGGCGTTGTTGTTGGACTATTTCCCTTACGTGGGACTGGTTGCTTCAGTCATCGAACTGTTGCTGGTTCCGCGTCGCGAAGTAAAAGTACGTTTTCATGCTTCGCAGGCACTCGCGCTCCAGATTGCAATCCTCATCATTCAAAAGGTGCTGGACGCCATCGCCCTGCTCAGCGGCAGTAATTTTGGTAGCGGGTTGTTCAAAACTGCAGCCACCATTTTCCTGATTATCTCGATGATTCGCGTGTGGCGCGGCGAGTCGCATCGAATCGCGCCGTTGGCGGAACCGGCACAGTGGTTTAACCAGCACATCGAGCCCCGAAATCAGACTTAGCCCCCCTGTTGGCATCTTCATTGCATTATTGACCTCCCGGCTGGGTCAGTACGGTAATTGGCCAAATCTCGGAGTAAAACCGGTCTTCTCTGCGCGTGTCCGCGTTTCGTTTTGGTGCATAGAATTCGGAAAAGGGATAGGATCGGGAAGTTATCGGTGGAGGTAACCATGATCAGAAAATTAAATCGAAGAGTGTTGATTGCGTGGGTAGCGCTGGTAGCGATCACGGCGATGCCGTTCTCGGCGCTGGCACAAACGCAAATCAAGTATCACAGCAACAAATATAGTACTCAGGATGACATCAAACTCGGTCGCCAGGCGGCCCAGGAAGCTGAAAGCCAGTTCCCCTTGCTGCGCGATGAAACAGTGCGAAGCTACGTGGAGACTGTCGGACGCCGGTTGGTCAACAGTATTCCTTCCGAATTTCAACACCCCGAATTTCAGTATTACTTCAAAGTCGTCAATGCGCGTGATATCAACGCGTTCGCACTGCCCGGTGGTCCAATGTACGTGAATCGCGGCATGATTGAAGCGGCGCGGACTGAAGGCGAGATGGCGGGCGTGATGGCCCACGAGATTAGTCACGTTGCTTTGAGACACGGCACGGCGCAGGCGAGTAAAGGTCAAAAGCTTGGCGTGCTTGCGGGCATCGCGGGAATCGCCGGAACGATCTTCGGTGGTCCGGGCGTGGGCCAGTTGGCCCAGGCGCCGTTCGCGGTTTACCTGTTGAAGTTCAGTCGTGAATACGAAACTGAAGCCGACGTGCTCGGCGCGCAAATCATGGCCCGGGCTGGATACGATCCACGCGATCTCGCGAACATGTTTCGCACGATCGAGCAGCAGGGTGGCGGTGGCGGTGGGTTCTTGAGCGACCACCCGAGCCCGAGCGATCGCTATGCGCGAATCAATCGTGAGGCGCAGCAGTTACGCGTCAACGCAGACGATCGGGGTGATTCGCGTGACTTTGCTCGTATTCAGGAACGGCTGCGTGGTTACCAGCGCGCTCCAACGATGGCGGAGATACAGCGCAGCGGCCAGCGTTATCCGGCTGGTGAAACTACCGGCAACTATCCCAACGATACCGGCAACCTTCCCAACAATCCGCCGAATGGACGCGTTGCTTATCCATCGTCACGTCTCGAGAACTACTCGATCTTCAACGGCGGCGTGCAGGTGAGTGTGCCAAACAACTGGCGCCAGGTTAACGATAGCAGCTCAGTATGGTTCGTGCCGGAAGGCGCGTACGGGCAGTCCAACGGCCAGGCTGTCTACACTCATGGCGTGAGTTTCGGTGTAACGCAGAGCAATAGTCGCAACTTGCAGAGCGCCACGCAGGAGTTGATTAACGGCCTCGCGCAGGGAAACAACAACTTGCGGACGAGTGGCGGTTACCAACGCACGACGATGTCGGGACGCAACGCGCTTTTCACGACGCTGAGCAACACGAATGAAGCGACCGGGCGACCGGAGAATGTGCGAGTGATCACGACGCAACTGCGCAACGGGCAACTGTTCTACATGATCGCGGTCGCACCGCAGAGCGAACGCAATTTCGAGAATGCGTTCCAGCAGGTGCTGCAATCCGTGAGGATCAACGACTAAATAAAGCCGCAGATGAACGCGGATGAACGCAGATCTGCGTTCATCCGCGTTCATCTGCGGTTAGTTTTGCTTCCTGCCATAATTCTTCCAGTTCATCAATCGATGTCTGATCAAACGCCTGTCCGCGTTCGTGGAGTGCGTTCTCGATGTACGCGAAGCGCTGTCGAAATTTGCGATTCGTCAGCTTCAACGCCGCTTCCGGTTCGACTTGCATGTGTCGCGCGATGTTAGTCGCCGCAAACAGCAGGTCGCCCATTTCCTCGCGCACGCGTGCGTGATTGGCTTCATCCTGGAGTGCCGCGTGATCCTTGATCGCAGCGCGCAGCTCTTCGATCTCTTCCTGGAGCTTATCGAAGATATCGTCAACCGACTTCCAATCGAAACCGACCCGCGCAGCCTTCGTCGATAGCTGATGCGCTTCCATAAGCGCCGGTGCTTTCGACGACACTCCAACCAGCAGCGAGGTGTTAGTTTTCTCCGTTTTTCCGGCCGCACGCCGTTCCTCGGCCTTCATCGTCTCCCAGTTCAAAAGCACGGTCGCGGCATCGTTCGCGGTCACGTCGCCGAACACATGTGGATGGCGACGAACCATCTTGTCGTGAATGGCAGTCGTGACGTCGTCAATCGTAAACTCGCCGCGCTCCTTCGCGACCTGGGCGTAGAACACGATCTGAAACATCAGATCGCCAAGCTCGTCGCACAGTTCTCGCGGCCGTCCCTCGCGTGCGTCCTCGACGGCCTCGAACGCCTCGTAGGCTTCTTCAAGCAGCATCGGCGCAAGCGTGGCGTAAGTCTGTTCGCGGTCCCAGGGACAACCGTTCGGCGAGCGCAGACGATCCATCAGGGCAATTAAATCAGTGAATGTTGCAGCCATACGGCTAGTCTAAAATGTGACGACACTAACCACAAATCCGGCACGGATCTGTTTAATCTGTGGTTGTTTTTATGCCCCGGAGTCTTTATGGTTTAATAAAGTCTATGGATGACGAGCAACCCACTTTCAAAGTTACTGACCGGCGTTTGTTCAATGCTGACGGGAGTCCGCGAGATCTGCCTCCCGAAGAGAAGCCGGAACCCATAGTTTCGGTAGCGGCGGAAGCCGCCGCGGCTGCCATGCCTGCCGAATCACAGCCACAACCGGAGCCTGCGGCAACGACTGAAGCGCCGCCTGAGGCGGAAGAAGAATTCACGGAAGCCGACCTTGCCGACGCGCGCGACCCGGCGAGTTTCGTGAGCTTCATCATGTCGATTGCCTCGAACGCAGCTTCCGCGCTCGGCATGATGGAACACCCGGTAACTCACCAGCGCGAAGTCGATGTCGAGTTGGGCAAACACTGGATCGACGTACTCGGCATGTTGCAGAAGAAGACCGCCGGCAACGTGACGCCGCAAGAGAAGCGGATGCTCGAAGGGCTGCTTGCCGATCTGCGGATGCAGTACGTTTCGCTGGTCAACTCACCGCAACAGGCGCGCAAGTTCTCGGGCAGCGACATCACTGGGGGGAGATGAAGCTCACCTTTTTAGGTACTGGCACCTCCACCGGAGTCCCGTCAATCGGCTGTGAATGTGAGACCTGCACTTCAGACGATCCTCGCGACAAGCGTCTGAGAGTTTCAATCATCATCGAACACGCAGGGCAAACGGTTCTTGTCGATACGTCTTCCGATTTTCGACAACAGGCGTTGCGCTTTGGGCTGAAGCATCTCGACGTCGTGCTTATCACCCACTGTCACGCCGATCATATTTTTGGTCTTGACGACATTCGGCCGCTGAACTTTCGTTTCGGCGCACTCGGCGTTTACGCGAATGAGCGCGCGTGGGTCGATATCAAACGCATCTTCAAATACATCTTCGAACCCTCATACTATGGTGGCGGTCTGCCGGAAGTGATCGCAAACGTTGTTATTCCTGGTGCGAGTTTTTGTATCGGCAGTGAGTTGGAGATCACGCCGCTCGAAGTGATTCACGGCCGCCTGCCGGTGATGGCTTATCGCTTCAACGACTTTGCTTACCTGACAGATCTCAGCGAGATTCCGCCTGCTACGATCGACGCGCTGCAAGGCCTGGACGTGCTGGTGCTCGACTGCCTGCGTTTCCGGGAACATCCAACCCATTTGTGGGTCGATAAGGCGCTCGAGTATGTCGATCAAATAAAACCGCGCCGAACTTTTTTTACTCACATTGCCCACGACATCAAACATGCGCGCGATTCAGCCAGGCTGCCGCAAGGCGTCCACTTTGCTTACGACGGTTTGGTGCTGGAATCGATCTAAACAATGCGTCTCTTTCACGGAACTGACAACGCCGAGATTCTACGACCGACAGTGCTCACGCTCGGCGTGTTCGATGGCCTGCATCTCGGGCATCAGTTGATCATGCAGACCGCCGTCGAACGCGCGCGGGCCACGGGCGCAGTGCCGACCGTGATCACGTTCGATCCGCATCCGCGCGCGGTTCTGCACCCCGAGTCAGCGCCGCCGTTACTGCAAACTTTCGATCAAAAGGTTGAGGGCTTTGGCGTGCTCGGAATCGAACAGACGATCGTGGTGCGGTTTACAAAAGAGTTTTCGACTATTCGCGCCGAAGATTTTTTGAAAGACCTCGTCGTCGATCGCTTGCACGCGAAGGAGGTATATCTCGGCAAGGGCTTTGCGTTTGGTCACAATCGCGAAGGCAACATCGACTTGCTCAAGCGCATGGGCAGCGAGCTTGGTTTCGTCGCCGGGGAAGTGCCGGAAGTCAGACTGCGTGGCTGTCGCGTGAGTTCGAGCAAGATCCGGCAACTACTCGCCGCCGGCCAGGTGAACCTCGCGCGACGCATGTTGGGCCGTCCTTACGGCGTCGAGGGACGCGTCGAACGTGGTTCGGAACGCGGTCACAAGCTGGGTTTTCCCACGGCCAACCTCCACCCACATAACCGCGTCATACCCCGGAATGGGGTGTACGTGACTGGCACATTGATTGATGGTAAATGGCGGCGGAGCGTGACAAATGTAGGTCTCCGGCCGACGTTTGCGGACGCGACGGAACCTTCGGTTGAGACCTACGTAATGAACTGGGACGGCGATCTTTACGGCGACGTGGTGCGGGTGCGTTTTCTGTATCGCCTGCGTGACGAGCGGAAGTTCAGCTCAATCGACCAATTGAAAACACAGATCGCGAGAGACGTGCAGCGAGCCGACAGTTATTTTGAACGAGCCGGAACGAAGCACATGCTGTCGGTCATATAGAATTTGAAATGAGCTCGAATCAAGCACTTATTAAAAGAAGCGAAGTAAACGGAAACGGCGCCGTGGCGGCAGGTGTGCCGCAGACCTCGAAACAGCCCGCGCCGGTCCAACCTCTGTCGGAGGAGTTGGTGGACCAACTGCTCGCCGGTCGTGGCTTGCGTGGTTGGCTGCGTGCCGCTCGGGTCGCACGCGTGTTGGGCCTGTTTTCACTTTACCTTTTTCTCGACACTTACGACGTGCGCGCGGATTTCAATCGTCGCGCAGTCACAAGATTTATTGAGCTCGCACGGCATCGTGGGCGCGGCGCACAACTCAAGGCGTGGCTCATCGCGCAGGTTTCCGTGCTCTTCGATCGATTCATACGAGTGCTGCGCTACATAGTTTTCCGCGGTGCGGAAGGCTCGGCGCGCAAACAGACGCGGCTGAAAAAGCAGGCGGTTTGGATGCGTGAGTCGTTGATCGATCTTGGACCAACGTTCATCAAGATCGGCCAGGCGCTTGGCACGCGTGCCGATCTGCTGCCGCTCGAGTACGTGAAAGAACTCGCGACGTTGCAAGACCAGGTGCCGGCGTTTCCGACGTCTGAAGCGTTTGCGATCGTCGAAGCGGAACTCGGTCGCCCGGTACGCGAAGCCTACGCCGAGATCGACGCTGAGCCAATTGCAGCGGCGTCATTGGGCCAGGTTTACCGGGCGCGTTTAGCTACGGGTGAAGAAGTGGCGGTTAAAGTTCAACGCCCGAATCTCGAGTCGACCATCTCTATCGACATTGCGATCCTGTTTCGGCTCGTGAAGTTGACCAATCGTTTCTTTCCGAAGGCGAATGAAAATGCCGATTGGGAAGGAATGCTGCGCGAGTTTCACAACACTATCTTCGAAGAGATGGATTACGTGAAAGAAGGGCGGAACGCGGATCGGTTTCGTTACAACTTCCGCACCTGGCGCGCGATTCGAGTGCCGAAGATTTACTGGTCGCACACAAACACGCGCGTCCTGACGCTCGACTTTATTCGCGGCACGAAGGTAGTTGACCTCGAGGGACTGCGCGCGAATCGTATCTCGCCGGTCAAGGTCAACCGGATGCTGATTCGCACGTACCTCAAGCAACTGCTCGAGGACGGCTTCTTTCACGCCGATCCACATCCCGGCAACCTGCTGGTGATGGACAGCGGGCATCTCGCGTTCTTCGACTTCGGCATGGTCGGTCGCATCAGTCCGACGTTGCAGACACAGATGATCGACGCGTTCTTCCACGTGGTGGCGCGCGACGTTCATGGCCTGGGCCAGGACATCATCAATCTCAACTTCCTGAAACCGGGCGTCGATCCGGAGACGGTGCGGCCGGTGGTTGAGAGTCTCTTTACGCACTATCTCAACCTCAAGCTCGGTGAAGTGAACTTCAAAGAGTTGACTTACGATCTCGCGGAAGTGATTTACGAGTATCCATTCCGGTTGCCGTCAAACTTCACTTACATCATGCGAGCACTGATGACGCTCGAGGGCATTGGTGTAGTGACGGATCCGGGGTTCAGTTTCTTCGAGACTGCCAAACCATTCGCGAAGGAGTTCATGCTGCGACGCGAGGGCCGGCTGTTCAGAAAACTTGTTTTCGACAAACTAACCGGACGTGAGAATGGCGAGAGTCGAATCGCATGGTCGCGTGTTTGGAAGCTGACGAAGATGGCCGCGAAGATGTACCTCGAGAAGAATTAGCCATGTTATCTGTGGCTCACTTCACTGGCTGTCCGTGTCGGGCGCTGTGCGCGTGAAGACTCAGCTTTAGCAAGAACGAGCGTAATTACGGTCACGAAGAGAATCAGGGCAATCAAACCCAGGGATTGTTTCATTGCACCCTCCTTGTTGTAGAAGAACTGAAGACTTGAGAATTGCGCGGGCCAGAACTTACGCGACTTATTTGTCTTTTCTGTGACGACAGAAACCAGTTTCACGCAAAGGCGCAAAGATAAAGCAGAAGGCGCAAAGGGTATTTGATTCCCCTTTGCGCCTTCGTTAGTACTTAGCGCCTTTGCGTGAACGTCTTACCGGGTGGTTACTTTCTCCCCATTCGGTCCGGGCATGTTCAAGCGATCGCGGAACAGGTTGAGCAATAACAGCGTACCGATGCCGCCGCCGCCTTCGCCACTGCCTCCGCCGGTCGCCATCACGTCCGGAGTGATGCGAACACCCTTCTCGCCAATCACCTTCAACGTCTCGACGAGGGCCACTCCCTGCGCTCCGAGCGCGTTGACCTGTTCGCGATACGCAACACCCTGCGCCTCACCCATCAACCGCACTTTCTCGGCCTCAGCGCGTCCGGTCTGCTGGATGTAGTGTGCCTCGCCCTCGCCTTCAGCCTTGCGCTGCTCGGCGCGTTTGCTTGCGATCTCGACGCCGACCGTCGCCACCATCAGGTCTTTCTGATTGTCAGCCTGCGACTTCGTTTTCTCGAGTTGAATGCGTTTCTCTTCCGCCTCGCGCTGAGCGTTGTACATGTTCTGACGCTGCTCGGCGAGGATCTTCTCGGTCTGCGTCTTCATCAACTCTTCCGGCAGATGAATGTGGCAGATGAGCACGTTGACGACGTCGACGTGATACTTAAGCAAGTGAGCGCGCACGCGAGCCTCGGCGCGTTCCTGCTCCTCATGCCGGTTTTGCAGGTACGCCATGGCTGACGACTCAGACGCCTGGTTGCGGAAGATCGAGTCGATCAGCGGATGCATCACGTTCTGAATCAAACGATCGATACCGCCAATTTTCGCCACCATGAAAGGCGCGTCTTCGGGCTTCACGCGAAAGACCACGCGCACTTCAAGCTGCATCGTGAAACCGTCTTTCGAGATCACCTCGAACGGATTGAATGTGTTGGCGACTTCACCCGCCGTCCATTCCACTGTCTGGTTTGTAGTCGGAATGACAATCGGGCTGATCGCGAGCGTGTTGACGTAGTAACGTCCTGGTCCAACTACCGTCTCCTGGATACCGCGATAACCTTCCGGCACAACGTAAGCCTCGTGCGCGCCTTCGTCGAGACGTCGATCCGCTGGATCGCCGGTCATCAGGTCAGCCCTAATCTGCTCAGCGGTGCGTTTGTCGTCCATTATGTCGAGGCGAGCGGCCGATTCTTCAACCTGCTGCCGCTCTTCACGTTCCATGCGTTGGCGCACCTTTGCGGCCATCTGACGTCTGACTTCCTCTGAAGGATCTTTACCAACGTTTGAGACAACCACTGCAACTTCACCCGGCTGGATCTCCTTCGCGGTCTCCAGAATGACCTTGAAAAGCAGGGGATTGATGTAATAAGTTCCCGGCAGCAGGATGTCCTTCTGTGGCCCACGCTGACCGCCCGTGCCGATGAACTCATGCCCATCCTGGAAGTTGTCGTGACCCGCAAATGATTCGGCGACGTAATCGCGCGGGTTGAGCGGCGAGCCGTCCAGCGCCTCAACGAGACCAATCTGGTTCTCATTGATCACAGTTGCATCGAAGAGTCTGACGTTGAAAAGTCCGGGTTTGGATTCAGTGGCTCCCTGAATCGTTCCCGACTGGACCAGGATGCGATACACGCCGGGCGTCAGGATGTCCACCTGCGGTCCTTTTTGACCGCCTGACGCGATGAACTGCTCTGCGTCCTGGAAGCTGTTGTGTTCAGAGATCGCTTTACCCAGGAGACGACCCGGATCGAGTGGTGCACCGTCAGCGGCGGTAATCACGCCGACTTTACCCTGCGGCACCATCGTCGCCTTCGCCACTGAAACACGGAACAGGTAAGGATGTATGGGCCACAAACCCGGCGGCAGGGTCCGCAACTGGATGCCCTTTACACCGCCGCGTTTGATAAACGCGATGGGGTCCTGAAAGTTGTTGTGAGCATTCTGAGCGCGGTCGGGCGCGAAGATTCGGCCCGGCGGCATCGGCTCGCCGTCAACGGCTTCGATGATGCCCATCTCGTCGGCGCCGATCTCAATCAGCGGCACTTTGTGCACGACTTTCTCAAAAGGAAACTTAATGAAATGCAGGCCGGGCTTGAGTACGTCAGCCTGGATTCCGACTTCACCTTCGGTAGCTACGACTCGGCCGGGAGGCATTCGCTCGCCGATGTATCTTCGTTCCTTGATCGCGATTTCGCGCGCGCCCACGTTCACGAAATAGCGCCTCGCGATGATGAGCAAAACAATCAAACCAACGAAGCCAATCACGAGCCAGGGCACTACAGATGCGATATCAAAGTTTTGCATGGTATGTCTCTTTCAGTTCAACTGGAGGCAGTTGATGGTTAGATCGGGTTATTAGTCAGTTCGAGTTCACGTTTCGCCGTCGACAGAGTTCGTTTCAGGACGAAGCCGGCTCCGGAACTGCGCGTGTTGGACGATAGCACCCAAAATTCGCCATTGAACAGCGACTGCAACTCGACGGCTGAGACATCCGGGAGCTTACCTTCGCGCCAGGAGTTGAGCACCACTTCAACTGCCTGACCATACGTGTTTGCGTCGTCAGAGAGCGCAGCGACGTGCAGCAGTTTGGCAGTTGAGTTCCGGTCGAGCGAGTGTTTCCAATGGTCGATCGTTTTCTGGGCCAACGTTTTGTTTACGGGTAATTCATTTCTGGTTACATGCGAAATCAATGAAAGCAGTTGGGCCTCGGTATTAGAGTGAGTGACTAATGTGTTCAGCACTTCATCGTAGAGCGCCCGATCATTAATTGCGTGGGCATCGTGCAGGGCTTTTTTATCACCCGTTTTTGCAAGCTCGATTATGGCGTTGTGTGGCTCTGCGGTTGTCGCTGTAAGTTGAGCCGGCTGGTTGTCAGAAAACAGCCTCGCGGGTGGTTTGGGCGGCAAAGGCAGCTCAGTATTTTGCGAGGTGTTTCCAAACTTTTGCCAGCAGTAAACGACGCCGATAACGATAAAGATTAGTACGAAAACCGAAGTAAATAGAAGGGTGACCATCAGCGGTCTGGCAAGGTTTTGTTGTGTCGATTAAGCCTTGCCGAGCAATTAAGTTATACGCTTGTCCGTATGAAAAGTTCAACCGCCAATGACGCGGAAAAAATCCGGATTTCTTCCGCGTCATCCGTTTGAAAAACTCCTACATCGGTCTCAAAGCGTTGAAGAATAACGGGTAAGTCGCCCGCGACTGGGCGCGGTATTGCGGGCGGAAGCCGAACAGAATTACGCGCCCTTTGCCCAGCTTGACTTCCACCAGCGCCGCCTTGCCTTTAATCAGGTCACCGCCGAGCAGCCACCCCGAAAGCAGTGGATCCTTATCGAGCGGATACGACGCAATCACGTGCACGTTCGCAGCGGGTACGCTCGCGTCCGGATCGTTAGTGACTTCAAACACCGGCGAATCCTCGGCCCAGGCAATTGTTTCCTCCGGCATTCCCACCGCGAGTGAATTGCTCCGGTCGAGCTTGATACGCAGGATCGAACCCGGTACGTAGAACTCTGTACGCGGTAATCCAGCGACGACATTGCGCAACGGTAGCTTAAACTGTTCGATAGCGAAGTTCGACGCACGATTCAGAAAGATCAACGTACCTCCAGTCTCAACAAAGTCGCGCAAGGTCTTCACGCCTCGCTCTCCAAGACCGCCGGTGAGCTCCGGCGGCATCGAGCCGGTGCGATAACCTTCGAGCAAGGTCCGAGCCGGCTGATCCGGAATGATGATCGTGTAATACTTTACTGTTACACCAGCGGACGGCTTATAAACCGTAATGCCGGCCCGAAGTTCTTTGTCCCCGAGCACGCCATAAGGCATCTTTCTGGAGTCCAGGATCCATCTGGTCCAACCTTCATCGTTACTGGGCACCGCGGAGCGGTAAAGCGCCGGCTGAGCTTCCCTCCCGGTTACAGAGAAAGATTCCTCGCTGAGACTTAGGTCAGATCTTCCCGTGAGACCTCGTGCGTATTGAAAGGGCGCCTTAACTGGATGAACCACGACGCCCATTAACAACGGCAGCGTATGTGCAGTTACGTCGTAGGGCGCGATTGGATGTCCCTCGGCATCTCTGAGGTTTGGATAGCGCTGAACTTCCAACAGCGCCTTCGCAAAAGCGCCGTATGGCTGGTCCATCCTGATTAGAATCGTTCCATCAGGAAGCGCGCGAGTTCCGATCTTAAAGTTAGTGCCCGCTTTGGGTTCGGTAAATTCAACGCCGCCTTTCGCGAGGATCGCCAACACGTGAACGGAATTGTCCGAAGGTTCAATCAGGTATCCGGAAAGCTCACCTGGACGGCGCGGACGTACTGCTTCTTTCCCGATCGCATAAAATCGCTGCAACCATTGTTCGCGATTCGTGGCTGCATGGTCCAGGAGCAGAAACGCAGCGGTAGTCATGTACTTCGTGATGTCGCTGAGTTTCCACTCACCTCCACGCCACAACGGTCCAAACTTCGGCGACTCTTTTTGCGGATCGTAACCTTCACGCGAACGAAGCTCTTCAAACTTCACCGTCAACGGCGACGCGATTCTCGCGGACGCAGTTTCCGACAACATGCGTACGCCACCGTGATAGTGCGAATACGCGCGCGCCGGTGTCCACGCGTCGTAAGTTGAGTTGGTCGTGATGCCCTCAAAACTTTGCGTGCGCATTTGCCCGGCGATCCAAGTGCCCAGCTCGGTATAACCCTGCACGATCGCCTTCGGCACGTTTGGTTCAACCGGCGCCATGTACGGCGGCAGGAAAAGTCGCGATCCGAAAGCGCCCTGCTGATGGATGTCGTGAACGATCTGTGGATGCCACACGTTGTGAATCTTATCCACTGTGAGTTGCGTCTCGACTTGCGTAAAGGCGTACCAATCGCGGTTGTTATCGTGACCGGTGTACTTATGGTAGAGCTCAGGCGGATCGGTGCCTTCGAAAGGCGTGCCGAGCGTTTTGTCGTACCAGTTTTTGACGATGTCTACGCCGTCCGGATTGAGTGACGGGACAAGCAGGACGATCGTGTTGTCGAGGATCTTCTGAATCGCTGGTTCGGTGGACGACGCCAGCCGGTGTGCGATCAACATGCTCGAGAGATACGAGCCGACTTCTGTCGAGTGAATTCCACACGTGATCAGGACGATCGTTTTGCCCTGGCGGATCAGCTCTGCTGCTTTGCGATCACGCGATGCAAGCGGTCCGAGTTTGCGTGGGTCGGCGAGCTGGTCCTGGATCTTTTTGAACTCCTCGAGACGCGCCAAGTTGGCAGGCGAGCTGATCGTTGCCATCACGAATGGCTGCCCCATCGTTGTCTGGCCGAGAGTTTGAAAGGTCACTCGATCGCTGGCCTGGTCAAGCCGCTGGAAATACTCAACCACCTGGCTCCACGACGCGAGCTTGCGATCGTCACCGGGCGTGAATCCGAGCACGTCCGCCGGCGCGGGAATTTTGGTTTGGGCCGTGACGCCAGTCGCTATAGCCAGGAACAGCAGCAGAAGGGAAACGATTCGAGTACGCATAGTCTGGGAGTTTACCGGAAAAGTGGTCGATTTCCGCCACAGATTACACGGATGAAATCAGATCTTAATCC
>Ga0070699_100002111_pt1 | contig 18027 bp, 6 predicted proteins | sample KBSK1503metaG_FD_65473 | JGI IMG/M metagenome (GOLD analysis project Ga0070699, IMG submission 65473) | Corn, switchgrass and miscanthus rhizosphere microbial communities from Kellogg Biological Station, Michigan, USA - KBS K1-50-3 metaG | ecosystem: Host-associated > Plants > Roots >... | reverse complement strand
TACTTTGTCAAGCTCATGGGGGGCAACACCCCAGGCAACGGAAACGGTTTCGTCAGCTACACTGTCACCGGCAGAAAGGGGGATGACGGGAGGATAGATGTTCAGACTCATTTCGCGGGCTCTTTCCAGGATTTCTTCAGCATCTCCAAACCCCCCGTGTCAACAGTCACTTGGTCGCCCCCCAATCCCAGTCCCGGGAACACAGTAGCCTTTTCCGCCGTGACGGCAGGTGGGATTCCTCCATACTCCTACAGCTGGAACTTCGGCGACGGATCAACCGCAACCGGCATTAGTCCTGTCCACTCATACCCATCAAACGGTTACTACAACGTGACACTCACTACGCTGGACTCTCTGGGAAATTCGAGAACAGTGCAGCAATTCTTGGCGGTAGGCTCCTGGAGTCCAGCGGTATCGTGTAGTCCAACGCTATCGACCATTGAAGCATTCCTCGGGTCCGTGACGATCCAGAGAATATCCTCTGATTCGAACTCCACTGGGAGTGACTACAGCGGTGGAGCCTTCAAGCTGGCGGGCAACCTGCCCTACGGTGCGAACCCTTCGAATTGGCCCTTCTCAAAGAGAGCCCTCTACCCCTACCCCGCGGGGAAACCGTGCTCTACCTTAGGCGTCCCTGCGTTTGTCGAGATTCATAGTGTAGCCGCTCTCTTCGTGAACCCCCAGGAGGACTGCGGGATCTACTTTGATATCTCTAATGGTGGCGGATACTTCCGCCCCGACAAGCAGAGTTTTTGCTCCACAACCTTCAGCCTCGCAAGCTCTACGCCCCCATGTCCAACCTGTAATGTGCATCGGATCTACGCGGTAATAGACCGGGACTGGAAGGCTGCAGGAATCGGCCCTGCCGCGCCTGCGCAAGGAAAAATGATAGACGTTCAAGGCTTCGTCTATTGGAACACGCAATGGGTGAATCAGTCTTGGCATTCCTATACCGGTTGGGAGTTGCACGTAACTGCATGGCGAATATCGACGACCCCGATTCCTACTCCTACCTCATTCCTTTCAGGCAATGGATTGTGGTATGTCCTTGGGGCCTTGGGGATCACTGTGGCGCTAGGGTCAGCATATGTGACACGATTCCCTACCCGCATCAAAGCATTCGTTACTCGATCCAAATTAGCGGCTCGTCGGCCACAGCAATTTTCTTCCTAGCTGACGAGCACTACAATTCTCTCTAGATTCGGGGGGCTCCGTCAAACTATATCGAATGCAATCGACTAGATCCCTTGCGGCTTTGTCTTCATCTAACTGGAAGAAAATGGAACCAATCTCAAAAGTAGTTCTTTGGAAATCGTTGGCGATAGCAAGAATGATTTGGGAAAGAAATGCCCAATACCCCTTATAACGTCTGTAACCGCACGCACTAACATCGAAAATGGAGGTGTGATGAACATATGAAGATAATATTCGAATCGAAGTCTTACAAGATCGTAAAGGCAGCAATATTGCTAATTGCCGTGGCAATGGTCGCGTATGTTGGATACTCGGCAACCCAACTCACAGTCAACAATTCGGGGACCGTTACAATATTCCACAACTGGCAGGGTATCACATTCAGCCCCCCAACCTCACAACCAACCTGCTCTACGCAAATTTCGTATAGCGATACACCAGCTGCAATGATATGGAATAATATTGCCCAAGGCAGCTCTGCAAGCGGATACATCTGCGTTAAGAATGCCGGCGGCGCTGGCTCATCATTTAGCGTTACAACTTCCGGGGCGCCTGCTGGAATCACCGTAACGTACAACGGAACTTCAACGCTAACTAGCACCACGCTATTATCAACGCAGACATCCCTCATCGACGTCGTCGTATCTGTCGCCCTAACGGCCAGTACCGGCGGCTTCTCCTACACAACTAGCATCGCCTAATCCCCCTGAGGAGTCTCGTGTGAAAATCCGAGCGAAACCCATTTCTTTTTTTTGGGTCGGGGAGCGGAGCCAATAGAATGAGGCTACACGTCTTTGCTGGTTGCTTATCTTTGATTCTGCTTGTTTCAGCCGCTCTCGCGACAACAACTCTTAACGTTTCCAGCTCTGGAAACGTAACAACACTGACAGGCCGATGGTTCGACTATGTAGTGGTGATTATGCTTGAGAACCACAGCATCAATGACACTTATGGTGTGTCGAACCCGTTCTGGAACAATACAAGCACGACTTGTCTTGGAAATTGTGATTACTTAACGTCGTTGGCAAACCAGAACGGTCTGGCCGAGAGTTACACGAATACCGGGGTAGCGGGCGGTAGCCAAGGCGATTACATCGCTATTACATCAGGATATGGGAACTCAAATTGCAACGGCGCTGCTGTACCTAGCTGCTGGCTCGATATCCCCAATATTGTTGATAGCCTTGAGACGGCTCATCTGACTTGGAAGGCATACATGGAAGGATATCCAACGTCCTCTGGATGTGCCAATGACTTCACTGGCCCACCAAACAACTACGGTCCAAACCACAATCCATTTGTCTATTACTCAGACATCCAGAACAATACGGCCCGATGCTCGCGCATCGTCAACGCAAACTCGCAAGTAGCGAATCAGACACGTGCGTCTGACAAATCAGTATGCTGGCCATCTCCCGTGGACAACGATGACCTGTTTCTCAATGATCTAAACTCAGTCACCGACGCATCTAACTACATGTTCCTCACTCCGAACACGGCCGATGACTTTCATGATTGCAACGACGTCTCGCTGGGTAATGCTTGGATGCAAAACATGATCCCTCAAATATTGGGAAGTACGTTGTTTAGTGCGAAGAGAGCCGCTCTCTTCATTACTTTCGACGAACCAGATTGCACGTTTAAGGTGACGGGCTCACCGAACAACTGCCCTCCCCACGCTAGGCAACTCTATACGGTCTGGGCTTCAAACCCAACAACGCCGACTACAAGACAGTTGTTCAAGTCCGTTAACACGTACACTCACTACTCCGCACTGAGAACTATCGAAGACAACTGGGGGCTTCCGCCTCTGGTCCCAGCAAATGATGGAAGCGCGAACAATATGCAAGAGTTTCTGCTCTAAAGCCAAGTTTCGAGGATGCACGCTACGAGATCCCGGACGTCTCCGTTTATATCGTTGTCAATCTTTGGAAATAAAACTCTACTCTCGAGCAACGTTTATGTCAATAACCCGTCAATTGAGTCCAGTGTCATTGGTTGTATCATAGGCTCAAGATCGCAAGATCCTTCGCACTGCTTCTGCTGTGCACAGTGAGTCTTGGACCAACAGTAATCGTTGTAGGGACGGGGCCGAGACTCGAGATTCCAAAAACCTTCCTTGACGCTCCGCCGTATGTGATCGGCTACAGTGGATTAGGACCCACGACGATAAGTCTCAACTGGACCGAGAGCGTTGGACCAACTTTCGACGGTTATGTACTGCAAAATTCTACTGATGGTTCGTCCTGGGCCACCTTCGCTAACATTCCCGATAAGACGAACACGTCGATATACATCTCTGGTCAAGTTCCAGGCGCGACCAATTGGTGGCAGGTCGTTGTCTACGATCCCCTCAGTCAGTACTCAAACCAGCTGAAAATTACTCAGCCATCAATAGCCTCTCTCTCCTACCCCCGGCAAACAGCAACAAGCGTTGAGTTGAATTGGGACAATAATGCCGCGTACGGAGGATTCGTGTCTTTCGCCTCATATCAATTGATGGAAGCAGTGAACGGCGAGCCCTTCGCTCGGGCGGCGAAGATCACCGATGTAGGTTCCCTCAGTGACGTATTAACCGACTTGGTACCGTCAACTACGTATTCGTTTTATCTCAACACAACTGACCAGTGCAACGGCTGTTCCAACGCCCGTCCCTCAAGCTCGTTTTCCAATACAGTGACAATAAGCACTCCCGGACCTTTAGCCACGTCCGCCTCCCCGGTTAGTCCTGCTAGCGTTGACGTGGGTGAGCCGGCCAATTTTGTCTGCACAGGCGCAGGAGGGGCTCCGCCCTACGCGTACTCTTGGACCTTCGGTGACGGAAGCGCAGGGACGGGAGCGAATCCGAGTCACGTTTACAATGCACCGGGAATGATGAATGTCGTCTGCACCGCGACCGACAGCTTCGGCACTATTGCCAGTAGCAAACCAATCACGTATGCAGTCTACATCGATCCTTCCATCATATCCTTCGGGGCGACCCCTGCTAGTCCCGACCTAGGACAAAGGATCACCTTCGCGGTTTCAGTTCGTGGAGGAAACGGATCCTTGACATACACATACGCCAGGCTTCCTGCCGGTTGCTATTCCACTAACTCCAGTTCTTTCTCATGCACACCAACGTCGAGCGGAACTTACGAGGTAACGGTAACCGTTACAGACCAGGCGCGAGAAACCACGAACTCAACGGTTCGCGTATCAATAGGTCCCTCACGTGTGCTCGGCCTTCCCGAGGCGATTGGGTTGACGGTGATTTTCGGGGCCATATTAGGAATTGGCGCGGTGGCAATCCTCATGGTAGTCATTGCCATCCGACGGAGAAAGGGAACCCAAAACAAACTTCAACATGATGCGTAATCTACCTGGGGAAACCTCAAACCGAAACTCTGTTCTCCCAAGGAGTAAAGAGAGATGAGTTCGTTGCCGGGCTCGATCTTTTCCAAAGAGGTGGTGCATGTTTGTACTTTCATCTCTGAGAGTCCGTCCACAGAACCATAATAGCATCAGCGCTCATATCTTGTGATTCGAACTCCAACAAGGCGCATCGTGCGGTAATTTTGAACCAGAATTTTGAGGTTAGAACATGTTTCAGGCAGTTCTATCGAGGCGGGCCCTCGTTCTCCTCCAATAGAGTCCGATGGCGTTGGTCGCAATGGCGGCGCCCAGACTTACCATAATCTCATAGAAGAGAATTGCATCGAGTCCGAGAATTGTCCGGTTCTCCAGAACTAGTATCGTCATTGTAGAGGTGGCGCTGACTCCGCTGTTGTCCATCACAGTTAGCCGTACAATGTACGACCCCGCTTTGGGATATGAATGAGCGATAGTTGCCCCAAAGCTTGCCGGAGAGTTGTCTCCGAAATTCCACATCCAGCTCGCGTAGGGCAAGGTCCCGCCTGTGGCGATCCCAGAGAACGCTATGTTCCTTCCCGAGTCATGCTTGGTAGGAGAGAATGCGAAATTGACCGAAATCGGCTCGTTGACTGTCAACGGTTCGCAGAGACTGGTGGCTCCGTTGTTGTTAGCGTCGCCCGAGTATGCGGCTTTCCAACTGAACGAGCCTGGGGAATTGAAGGTTTGAGACCCCGACCTGGGTATAACTCCATTCGTCACGAGCACTGGGGAGCCGACAGGGACGGCCGTTCCTGCGCAAGTTGACCCCGAGAAGATGTTGTAGATTACCGTTCCGCCCGCGTTTGTGGTGGCTCCGGTCAACGTGGCTGAATCGCTGACGGACCTGCCGAAAGTGATATTGTTGGAGGAGAGTATTGTCGACACGATGACGCCTGACGTCGGATTCACTGTTAATGACTCGCAGGTACCGGTTGAGCCGTCATTATTCGAATCTCCACTATAGACAACGTTCCAGCTGAAGTTTCCCGCGGTGTTGAACGTTTGAGAGGGAGAATTGGGAACTGCCCCGTTGGTGACTGCTACCGGGTCTCCAACCTGGGTTCCCGTTCCAGCGCAGGTTGATCCAGTAAATAAGAGGTAGATGACTGTCCCACTAGCCTGGAAGCTACCAGACAACGCAGCAGAGGCGGTGACGGAACCTCCAACAGTTATCGGGTTTGCTGACAGTGTCGCCGAAACAATCGGGCTAGATTTGTTGACTATCAACAGCTCACAGGGACTGGTGGCCGGGTTGTTGTCCGTGTCACCACTGTACACAGAGTTCCAGCTGAACAAGCCAGCTGCGTTGAAGGACTGAGAGACAGAATTCGGAACTATGCCATTGGTGACTGCGACAGGGCTGCCAACTATTGTCGCTGTTCCTCCACATGTCGAGCCTGTGAAGACGTTGTAGGTTACGGTTCCTGTGAAAGCACCGCTACCATTTGAGATGATGGCTGTATCGTGGACGGTTGTCCCAGCAATTATTGATGTCACAGGATTTTCGGCAGTGTCTCTGATGCTGGTTGCGAGCGACGCAGACAAGCGCCACGCGGTGAACGGGTGAAGCTCCCAGCCACTGAACATGTGGCCTTGCGTTGTAACTTCCGTGGGGTCCCAGTAAATGAAACCTTGAACGTCTATACTTGTGGAGACTGGTAAGATCCCGCTTGGCACGTATTGGAGAAGAGTGCTATTGTTGCAGTAGGAGATTGCAGGTCCACACCAACCTTTCGCCATCCAGTCCTGGTCGATCTCAAAGTGAATTTGGTGGTTGCAAGCAGTGTATGTTCCGCTCCCGCAATCTCCGCGGAAGCCGAACGTCCGCATATCACCGGTCGAATCGCAGAGAGTGGCGTTGTAGTTGCCGCCACCATTGATTCCGTTGAAAACTGTCGCGCAGTCCTCCGTGTTATATTCCCAGTTTTCGGGATAGACACCACGGATTTCAACGAATACGCCTACAACGTGTCCGGCAGTATTCGTGATTGTGCAGGGCGGGTTAAGCATCCTCTTGTTGAGGATTCCACCGAAGGTCTGAGTTGTGAGCGGCTTTCCGATCTCGGTGGGGAAGGGGGTCCTCACCCCCCCGCTAACCACCATATCGCCCATGTCGACGAAGCCGTCGTTGTTTGTGTCAAACACGACAGTCTCACCGACGTTTTGATCCCCCGAATCCCAACTACCGTTGGTGGTGTTGTAGTAAGCAGGGGTTGATCCGTCGATAAATTTGAGTCTGGTATCGTTCTTCAGTGGTCGCTCGAGCAGTTGTCCTGAAACCAGGCTGGTAGGATAAGTTGAGAGGTTGCGGTCGGCGCTTCCTGAAGTCACAGTCGAGTAGAACTGGTCGTTTTTTCCTCCTGTCACATCCGCGACCCCGTTGTTGTCTATGTCATACACGACGGGGTCGCCCGGTTGGAAGAAACCAGTACCGTTCTGGTCGTAATATTTCAGATTGTAGGTGGCATACTGGCTCCCTGCTAGGAGTCCCCCATTGAAAGAGTTCAAGTTGGTTCCTATTATGTTCTCGAGAGTAGTGACTACCGGGACACAGTTTACGTTTGGATTCCATGAGACTCCGGTCACCGCCGGGACGGTTTCGGCGATGCCCAGCCGAGTATAGGCTAGTGAAACGACACTTACGAGCAAGAGGGCGAGCAAGCACCATTGTGTCAGGCTTACTCTTGGCACTCATACTCCTCTCTGAGGAGGTCGCACCAGGGCTTGGGTGTGAGAGACTGAGTAAATGGCGATCCCAATGACGAGACCGGTCACGAGGGTCAAGGAGACAGATAGCTCAACTCTACCATGCCTCGAACTTCGTCTCATGCGAACTTGTCCTCAGGGCCATCATAAAAATCTTGAACATCCCAGTTACCAAAATATTTCCAAAGACTACCGGATTCCCGGCAACCCTCTCTAGTTGGAGCTGAAATGAGAACTCGATATCAGAACGAGTAGGAGCATATCCACTTTCAACCCCGTTCTTCAACGGCCTCATCCCTCAATTATTGAGGGCGCCGGGAAAAACTATCTGAACCTTTGCGGAAGATCTCTTTCGAGGGCTTCAAACCACCAATATGGAGCTTGTAAAGTAGGAACCTGCTTAAGGCTCGATGTCATGCGAAGAAAATAAGCTATCTAGCCAAGGGTTCTAGCACATTGTATCCATGGATTGACAATTATATCTCTTGACTTGAGAATCTAGCACCTTTAATAAGTGCTCGTAAGAAAGACTTGTGCGAATTGAATGAGTCATTTTTCTGCTTTTGCAATAGTACTGCTTATCCTGTCAGTATTCTCGTTTCCAACATTCCTTAACCAGATTGTCCCGCCTGCGAACGCAACCTCCGCTAGTTTCTCATTTGCCGCCTCCGGGGACATGGGCAGCCTTACTGTTAGCACCTCCGTAAACAGTTTGAACCGTCTAGTAACCGCCAGTCCAAACTTCTTCTTGGGACTGGGCGACTTTAGTGATGATCCATCAGTTACTGGTAACACCTGGTGCGGCCAGTTCAAGTCATCATTCAGCGGCATCCAAATTCTACCTGGCGACCACGACACCGGTGGACACAATTCGGCTACTTTTGGGGAGACGCACAATTATCAGAGATATGTCAACGGCTGTCCCCTCACCCTCGGTGTCCCCCTGGTCTGTGGACCAGTGACTGGCAATTGTTATGGTAAGGAATACTATTTCGATTATCCTGCAACAAATCCTGTCACGCGTTTCATCTTTGCATCGCCAAAGATCTACAACATGACCGGGGTATGCACCTCGTCTCCGAACTGCAGTTCGCAGACAGGCCAGCCTTGCACCGACCAGTATGGCTGCTGGCCGTACGCGAGCGGAGACATTCATTACAACTGGGTCTCAAACGCCATCGACAGCGCCCGAACCACCGGGATCAAATGGGTCATCGTGGGGACTCACAAGCTCTGCATAAGCGCTAGTGACGCAACATGCTCCATGGGGGCAGGATTCTTCAACATGTTAGTACAGAAGAAGGTCGACCTGATAATTCAGGCGCACGACAACGCCTACGAAAGGAGCAAGCAAATCGCCCTCAACTTGGCCACCTGCCCAAGCATCAAGACAGACGGTAATGGCTACGCGGTATACGCTCCTGGATGTGTCGTTGACACAGGAAGCCGCGGCTTCTACACTCCCGGCGCAGGTTCAGTTGTGGTAGTGCAGGGAGCCTGGGAAAACGATCTCTACGGTGTGAATGCTTCCTCAGCAAACCCGGAGAACGCTGCTGAGGCACCATACTTCGCCAAGCTTATGGGTAAAAACACACCTGGTAATGGTCTGGGCTTCACCAAGTACACAATCTCCGCCAGCAGAATTGACGTACAGACAAACTTCTCAGGGAGCTACTCAGACAGCTTCAGTATATCGGGAGGCCCAACCCCCGTCCCATCTGCTTCGTGGTCACCACTTAGCCCGCAAGTAGGGCAGGCCGTAAGCTTCACAGCCTCTGCATCAGGCGGGGTCGCTCCATACTCTTTCAGCTGGGACTTTGGCGACGGTGGCAGGGCCACAGGGACAACGGTCAGCCACGCATACACTTCAGCAAACTACTTCAACGTAACCTTGACCACGGTCGACTCCGCGAACAACACCGGGTCGTCCCGCAGTGTCATCGCGGTGGGCTCTTGGAACCCTAACGTTCCCTGTGTTCCATCGCTCACCTCTCTCAGCTCCATCCTCGGTACTGCGTATCCATCGCAAAGTCTTGCGGGAAGCCGGTGGCAGACTAACTCGACTGCTGGAGGCATCCCGAACAAGCGAGCCCTAGCTCCGCCATGCGCACTTACTAACATCAACGGCCAATCAGTGAGCTCTTATGTCGAAGTCGATAATGTCTACTTGCCATCTTCTTCCTACAAATACGAGACCGCGGATTGTACCACCCATTACGACCCGATCAACGGTGGGGGCAGCTATAATGGAACCGCCATCTGTGACAGCACCGGGAACGTATTCTCCGTTGGCACAACCAGCGGCTTTCTACACATAGAATTCGATCACGATTGGATGGCCAAAGGATATTGCGGCCCCGGGCGCTCCCCATGTGACAACAACACCATCACCCAGTACTTCTCCACTGGAAGCATCTCTCTGAACCTTCAAGGCTTCGTCTATTGGGATCTAGAAGCACCCGCCCACTGGGAGATTCACCCGATCACGGCATGGAAGCTGAGCCAAACCGGGGTCCCGACAGTCAACGTCAACAATCCAACACCCAACCCCGTCGGAACCGGCGCGGCAGTTAGCGTCACATTTTCAGCTTCCAGTTCCACCTCAATCACTGGCGTTAGAGTGAACTGGGGGGATGGCTCAACGCCTGACAGTCTTCCGGGCACAGCTACGTCAGATACGCACATCTATTCGAGCACAGGCTCTTCAAAGACTCAAACCTTCACAATCACAGTTACAGCCACTAACAGCGCTGGGAATGGATCGGGAAGTACAACCGAAACCGTGAACGACCGGTCACCGAGCGTAGCGATTTCGGGCGTAACGCCTAACCCAGCCAATACAGGTGCGACGGTCAATGCGAACTTCAGCGCAACCGATCCTGACGGCACAATCTCGTCGATAAGTGTAAATTGGGGCGATGGCTCGTTACCCGATAATATCCCCGGCACCACGACATCTGATGCTCATTCCTACGCATCACCGGGATCTTTCACGATAACGGTCACCGCTACTGACAACAGCGGTTCCACCGGGCAAAGCACCGGTTCCGTAACTGTCCAAACCCCCACAGCCCCGACCGTTACCGTAAACGCTCCCACACCAAACCCGGCAAACACTGAAGCGACTATCACCGTAACATTCACCGTATCCAGCTCGACAAAGGTTACAGGTATCACGGTCAACTGGGGCGATGGAACAGCACCGGATAACTTAGGAGGCAAAGTCACTTCGGACACTCATGTCTACGCCAGCACCGGGGGAGCCAGATCTCAAACCTTCGCGATAACTGTAACAGCAACAAACAGCGCAGGACCAGGCTCAGGCACCACGTCCGAGACAATTAATGATCAGTCCCCAACAGTCACAATCGGCAGTGTCACGCCGAATCCCGCTCCGACCGGGGCGACCGTGACCGTAAGCTTCACCTCCACCGATCCTGATGGCACGATCTCTTCCGTCAACGTCGACTGGGGCGATGGCACGACACCATCAAGTTTCCCAGGAACCGCTACATCTGCAACCCACGGTTATATCAACACAGGTAATGCAAGGTCTCAAACATTCACCATTATCATAACCGTCACGGATAACAGCGGTTCGACCGCCTCAGTCACTGGCACGGTCACGATAAGCGATAGACCCCCGACAGTCGGCACAGCCAATGTCTCGCCCAACCCGGCCGTTACAGGCCAATCTGTCACCATAGCGTTCTCGGCCGGAGACCCTGATGGAATCGTCTCATCGATCTCGATCGACTGGGGAGACGGCACAACTTCAACGAGTTTAGCAGGCAGCGCAACTTCGGCATCGCACACTTACACTTCCACAGGGACCGCTACTAGCAAACAATTTACAATCACAATAACCGCCACTGACAACAGCGGATCAACAGGCGCGGCCACCACATCGGAAACTGTTAACGACAGGCCACCCGCCGTGACAGTGAGTAGCGTCTCACCAAACCCAGCCGTTGTAGGCCAGACAGTCACCGTAACATTCTCAGCGACGGACCCTGATGGCTCCATTTCGTCCTTCAGCGTAAATTGGGGCGATGGTTCAGCGGTTGATAGTCTCCCTGGCACGGCCACGTCAGACACTCACTCGTACGGCTCTGGCGGGTCTTTCACGATCACTGTGACCGCGACCGACAACAGTGGCTCGCAAGGTTCGGGCACAAGCTCTGAAACCGTCTCCTCTCCTCTGGCACCGACCGTGAATATTACTAGTGTCACGCCGAACCCAGCGGACACAGGTGCGACCGTCACTGTGACCTTCACCGTTTCTAGCACCTTGCCAGTTTCCGGCATAACGGTCAATTGGGGCGACGGGACGACATTCGACGGCCTCGCAGCCACCGCCACTTCCGACACTCATGTTTACACGTCCACGGGCAGCTCTAAGTCACAGAATTTCACAGTAACTGTCTCTGCTACCAATTCTGCTGGAACAGGTTCCACAACATCTCAAGAGGCTGTCAACGACCGCAGCCCCGTAGTGATTATTACAAGCGTCACGCCAAATCCGGCCAACACCGGCGTGACGATTACGGTAAGTTTCAATTCGACAGATGCTGATGGCATCGTCTCCGGAATAACGGTGAACTGGGGGGACAGCACAGCCGTCGACAGTCTGCCGGGCGCTGCTACCAGTGACACTCACACGTATGCTTCAACTGGCAACTTGGGGAGTAAGAGCTTCACGATCACCGTCACCGCGACAGACAACAGCGGTTCAACGGGCACAGCCGTTACATCTGAAACGATTAACGATAGACCTCCAATTGTAACGGTGACGAACGTTTCCCCCAATCCAGCTAACACCGGGCAGCTTGTCACCGTAACCTTCATGGCCACGGACGTTGACGGCACCATCTCGTCCGTCACCATCAACTGGGGCGACGGTTCCTCGCCTGACATCCTCACCGGGACTGCTACAACCGACACGCATACCTACGCCTCGGCCAACACGTTCACGATCACCGTAACAGCAACAGACGACAGCGGCTCTACAGGACAAGGAACAGGATCCGTTACCGTCCAGACGCCGGTTTCGCCCCCCACGGTCGGCGTAAATAGTCCAACGCCCAACCCAGCCACAACCGGCCAGACAGTATCCATCACCTTCACAGTGTCCAGTAGCGTAACTGTCACGGGTATTACTGTTAACTGGGGTGACGGTACAGCAACTGACAATCTCTCGGGCACCGCTACTTCTGACACTCACATCTACGCCAGCACAGGCGGCGCTACCGCTCAAACCTTCACGATAACTGTAACAGCGACGAGCAGCGCCGGGCTGGGCTCGGGCACTACTTCTGAGACAGTTAATGATCGTTCACCGACCGTGACGATTTCAGGCGTGTCGCCAAACCCCGCTAGCACGGGGGCAACAGTTACCACGACCTTCTCTGCAACTGACCTCGACGGTTCGATCGTCTCGGTTATTGTCACTTGGGGAGACGGGTCAACTCCCACCAGTCTATCAGGATTCGTTACTTCAGCCTCGCATGTCTACGTGTCCACAGGCAACTCCAAGAGCCAGGTCTTCATCATCACAGTAAGTGTCACCGATAATAGTGGTAGCACTGGACAGCAGACCTCTTCGGTGACAGTCAATGACCGGGCTCCTCTTGTGGTCATCTCCAACATCTCGCCGAACCCTGCGAACACGGCTCAACTGGTCACGGTGACCTTCACCGCAACCGACCCTGATGGTACAATCTCCTCCATCACCGTAAACTGGGGAGATGGGACGGTGCTCGACAGCTTATCCGGCACATCAACATCCGATACACACTCCTACACCCAGACTGGTACCTTCACAATCAGCGTTTCCGGGACGGACAACAGCGTGTCCGTCGGCCAAGCTACGGGAACAGTCACCGTTGCGGTTCCGATCGTGTCTCCTTATGCTCTGGTCGTGACCGCTGAGGGAAAAGTCTACAGGTTCTATCAGAACGGAACCCTCACGCTTATTGGCCAACCAGTTACGACACCACTCCGACAAGTGGCCTGGAAGCCTGACGGCTCCTATGCGCTGATCGCTGGAGACTTCGCTGTTTTGCTAAAGTATGATGGCACCCAGCTGACAGCGGTCCCGACTGGCATCTCGACCGGTTACAACTTCTGGTCTGTCTCTTGGAAGCAAGATGGGTCCTATGCTCTCATCGGTGGTTCAGTGGGATTGCTGCTGAAGTACGATGGCGTCTCTGTAAAACAGATCACCAACACTGGTGGAACCACGATCCTCTCAATGAGCTGGCATCCAAGTGGAAGCTATGTGGTATTAGCGGGCAAAAGTGGAGTTCTGAGGACCTATGACGGCACAACCATCAGATCGTTCGCCACCCCCGCCGGCACTAGCGACTTGAACACCGTCGCCTGGAATCCAAACGGCCAATACGCGCTGATCGGTGCTCTCAACGGCGTCATCCTCACGTTCGACGGCACCTCAGTCGCACCGGTTAATACAAATGGGCTGACAGGAACGAATGCCATCAAGGCGATTGCGTTCAACCCTTCAGGCAGCCTTGCGCTGCTTGTTGGAGACAACGGTATGGTCCTTACCTACAACGGGTCGACGCTGAGCCTGCTTCCCACCATCACCAGCAGCTGGCTCTACGCCGTCAGCTGGTCCCCGTCTGGAACAGCGTATATTCTAGGGGGAAGCGGGGCAATACTAACCTATACCAATGGAACCCTGGCAAAGCTCACGAGTAGTCCGGTGACCACTTCTCAGTTCAGGGGAATCGCTTGGAAACCAAATTAGCAAAGAATAGCTAGTGCACCAAACACACAGCCTTCTGGTGGCTACTCGCGGTCAAATTGACGTAGATAGCTTTCGATACTCCCCGCATGGGCTGGTGAGTTAGATGCATCTTTGTTTCAAGAGGCGAATTACTTAGTGTGGCTGAGAATACCAATCCCCAGATAGACATGTTTTAGGAAGAATCCCAGGGTTGCACGTAGACAGACAGCGGTATCCCGAGAAGTAACGATTATTGTACCATACGAGTTATAAACAAAATTGAACAGACGCCGCAATTGGAGCGATGAAGTCGTTAGTCGTATCTCCAACCGCTGAGCCTCGAGGCTCTTCAGAAGTCGGGGATGAGTTCTTTTTCCTGAAACTCTTCCTCCGCTATACGATAGATTCGGCCTCGCGGGCGGGAGCGGCCCCCATTGAAACAGACCTCCTCGGAGTCGAGACTCGAGTAGAAGGACTCGGTTTCTACCCCAGCATTACAATCTCTCCAGTCCTTTAGTCTAAAGGTCGTCCTAGACCCCAGCAGACATGGCGCATTCATCGGAGAGCGTAGCCTCCGAACTTGCTGCATCGATACCGAATTCGATCCTGATCGGCGCAAGTGTGGAAACCTCGAGTCCACATGTGACTACAGTGGTGACTGGGCACTTGAACTCGGATACTGGGCAGGAAGTTCGGTAGCGCCTATCTCGAAAGTGGGTACTATACTAGTTTCTTGCCGAGGAACTCGCTCACGACAAAGAGTCTGGTTCTACGTCGGCAATGCGAGCAGATCGTTCGGCTCGGGCTATTCAGAATCGGCCCGAGAGCGTGAGAGAAAATTGAGAGTGGAAACAAGAATGGTATCGCTAGATCCGCACCCCCAGCATCACCTAGACGGGTCCAGACTTGAGGGAGGCTGTTAGGATAATTGTCGAAGAAATCCAGTTTTGGCAGAATCAAAGTAATCCTGATCTGCAGTCTTGTCTTGGTAGGCGCCCTAGCCGCAGCTCCACTCGCTGGTTCCGCCAATCAGTCTCACATTCGTAGCATCATTCTCGCCCCATCTGGCGCAACCTTCGACTACATAGTCACAATACTAATGGAGAACAACGGCTATTGCGAAGTCATTACTACTTGCGGTGGTGGTGGACCTTACCAGACATCACTCGCGGCCGCATACGGATTAGCTGGAAGTTGTCAGAGCGATTCATCCTGCTCTACCGGTGGATACACGGCAATAGACCATCCAAGCGAAGGAAACTACGTGCAACTGATCGGGGGAGACGACTATGGATTCACAGGTGATTGTGGTTATTGTCCTGGTCGAACAAGCGCACTGAACATCATCGATAGGATCGAAGCATCAGGAAGAACATGGGATGCATGGTACGAGGGCGGCTCCGGCTCTGGAACCTGCAGTGCGAACCCGCCTCGTGGAGGAGACCATTACGCGTTCATCACCTTCACCGACATACAAACGAATACTGCAAGATGCAGCCATCTCCTATCAACAACACCATCAACAGACACACAGTTTCTTGCTGAACTGAACTCGGCCGCTCCAGCGAATTATATCTGGCTAACTCCCAACGATTCTAACAACTGCCACGATACAGCGATGAGTTTCTGTGATAATTACCTGAAGACACTTGTACCAAAGATTCTGAGCAGCACTCTCTTTACGACTAAGAAAGCTGCCTTGTGGATTCAGTATGATGAAGGCAACGACAGCTATCCTCATGACTTCATTTATGGTTCTTGGTCTGGTCCTGTGGTGAAAACGGGCTTCGTTGGAACCGGTTCCTACAGCCACTATTCCTACCTCAAGACCATTGAAACAGTCTGGGGCTTGAGTTCGCTCACGTCGAATGATGCTAACGCGGCGCCTATGACAGAGTTCTTCGGCTCAGTGACACCGCCGACATTATCCACAACTTTCACTATCTCACCTGGTACTCCGGTTGTTAACGTACCAGTCACTTTCACAGCGACCACAACCGGTGGGACACCACCATACAGTACCAGCTGGAATTTTGGAGATGGTGGCTCTGGAACGGGAGCCTCGATCACCCACACTTATGCTGGCCCAGGATCCTTCACAGTCACCGCGACTGCAACAGACTCTGCGGCACCAGCCCAGACCTCGACCAGCTCTCAGACAGTACCCGTCGTCACGTCATTACCGTTGTCGACAACCTTTACGTTTCTTCCCGCGAGTCCGATGGTGAACTCTCCCGTATCATTCACTGCGGTTACGACAGGTGGAACGCTACCGTACACCGTTAGTTGGAACTTCGGCGACGGCGCAACCGCGACAGGCGTGACAGCGACTCACACCTTTACAGGGGCCCAATCGTTCACGGTGGTGGAGACTGCGACTGATGCGTCCTCACCAGTGCAAACCGCGTCCGCAACTCACACCGTAATGGTATCATCATCGCTCACAGGGAACTTCGATAATACGTGGTTCATCAACAACTGTCCAGGCGGCACAGAGACGATCTCCAACGGGGTATTGCAGACGCGACAGTCAACACCCGGCGGCGGTTCTAACAGCTATGGCTACTGCACTGCCCAAAGAGGCAGTTTCCCTTGGGGCTCGACAGTCGGCACTGCACTGCCACCGGGAATAACAAGCGTTACAGTATCATTCAACTTCCTGAGTAGAAGTCTTCTTTCCGGCTCTAGATACCATCTCTATGTTGCGCTCTACTATCAGATTCCCTCGTCTACGTCTGGGAGTACAACGTACTCCTGGCTAGACACCCAGTCCCGTGTCGAGAACATCGGTGGCGTGGACAGCCCGATCGGTAGCACAGCAACATACGACCCGGGAGACTCCTTTGGCTGGGACATTGTCACCCTACAAGCAAATCCAGGACAGTCAGGGATCATCATTGCAGATGCCACCCAGCTCTGCCAGGGAGACCTAGCTGCATGGGGACTCCCAGCAAACGCTCAATGCACCCTACGGGGAATTGAGATTGGAACAGAGGGCTATCTCGTCAACTCAGTCAACGTCGACTGGTACAACGTAACCCTCAACCTAGGCCAAATTCCGCTCTCGACCAGCTTCACCGCGTCCCCCAGTTCCCCGCTGGTGAACACGCCCGTAACCCTTACCGCGACTACCATCGGCGGAACGTCACCATACACCGTCAGCTGGAACTTTGGCGACGGCTCGACTGGAACGGGAGCCTCGGTGACACACACGTATGCAAACGCTCAATCGTTCATTGTGACGGAGACCGTGATCGACTCGTCTTCGCCCGTGCAGTCAGCAACTAGCACCAAGACACTAACGGTTTCGCCGCCACCTCCACCATCAACCAGCTTCACATTCCAACCATCGAGCCCAATCGTAAACACTCCAGTAACATTTGTGGCGACTACAACGGGAGGAACCGTTCCTTATTCCGTAGCTTGGAATTTTGGTGACGGTTCATCCGGAACAGGCGCCTCGATAATTCACACTTTCACTAGCGTCCAATCTTTCACGGTTTCCGAGACGGCAACCGACTCGTCCTCACCCTCCCAAAGCGCGACTAGTTCGAAAGTAGTGATAGTCCAGCCCATTCCACCATTGTCAACCAGTTTCACATTCCTCCCGACGACACCACTAGTCAACGCGCCCGTCACGTTCACCGCAGCAACAACGGGCGGAACATTGCCGTACATTGTTGCTTGGAACTTCGGCGACGGGACAACGGGCACCGGAGCTACAATTACTCATAGCTACACTACCACCGGAGTGTTCACGGTGACCGAAACGGCGACAGACTCGTCACCAACAGCCAAGACCGCAACTAGCTCTCAGTCGGTAACCGTCTACCTAATCCTCCCGCTTTCCATCTCATCATTCCAAGCCTCCAACTATTCGCCCCAGGTCGGCCAATCGATAACCCTCACAGGTCTGGCAACGGGCGGAACCGGGCCATACACATACACCATTATATTCGGCGACGGTGCGTCTAGAGTCCGAATCA
>Ga0070699_100002110_pt1 | contig 18028 bp, 16 predicted proteins | sample KBSK1503metaG_FD_65473 | JGI IMG/M metagenome (GOLD analysis project Ga0070699, IMG submission 65473) | Corn, switchgrass and miscanthus rhizosphere microbial communities from Kellogg Biological Station, Michigan, USA - KBS K1-50-3 metaG | ecosystem: Host-associated > Plants > Roots >... | reverse complement strand
TGATGGGCGTCTCGAACGCGAGTTCGGTACCAGGAAGTACGCAGACAGCCATCGAACAATCCTCCGGCGCGGCGAATCCTCGTGTGCCTGTGCCGAAGTTGTGTGTGACGAGTGTTTCGCCCACCTTGGCTGGGCGTGTTCGCACGCTATGCAAGCTGTAGTCGCACATATGAAGGAACTCCTCACTTGGAAGCCCCCCATAGTGCAATGTTAGCAGAAAAAGGCATTGTTTCACACTTCTAAGAGTGCTGCGCTCGAATACGCCTCCAGCGGGATCCGCATTAATGCCGTCTGCCCAGGGACAATGGATCTCCGGCCTGTTCACGCAGTTCGGATGGACTGCTGGCCCTGATGGAGTCCGCGAACCGAGGCCTCATCATTCGAGCGGGATCAATGTCCCAATGAAACGGCCCAGCTCGCGCGCCCAGTAATGGGCCGTCGCACACGCTTTCAACCCGACCACACAGCGTGGAATGCGGCTGAGATCTTGCCCGGTCATTTCTCAATCTTCGTGTCGCGGGGCAATCCGAAAAACATTTGCTACTCAAAATGATCTGAGTTCAAGCTCGGATGCGCCCCAACAGGAGCTCCCCGCGCTTTCCCGATTATTTGCCCAGAATAGTATTCGACCGAGAAAAGCCAGTGTCGTTACCGGCTTTTCTGATTATTTGCCATGAACCGTGTGACCAAATGGAATCAGCGCACCACGCGGCCTCTGTGCACCACGACGCCCCTGCGCGCCACGGGCCGGCGCGCCACGGCGGCGCGTCCAGGCCAGGCTAACTTCGCTCCGACCGAGGGCGCCCCCAATCGAGGGCGCATTTAATTCTCCTTTTTGGGGAAAGCGCGCTGCACCATATCCCATCCTGGACGTGTTCTTTGGTTCCACTGGAACTCGAAGAGTTCCGGCTAGAACGGCACTCAAAGCGTCGAACTGTGCGGAACAGAAACAGACGACGACCATTCCGGTGTGTTTGGCACAATTGTTCATGCCATGATCAAAGACGCAGAATAATCGGAACTGCTCTCCAGATACATCGTTATCATTCGACGGTGCAGCGCGCGCGCTGCAGACCGTAAATCCCACACACCGCAGTTGGCACTTCGCAAGTGCACCGCGAATCAAGGAGGCAAAGCTATGACCAAAAGTGCAGTGGAATTCGCTGAACGCATTACCGAACGAGCAGTCCAAGCTACGAATTATGGCATGGACTGGCTGCGAGAGGTCGGCGAACAGAACCTCGATCAGAGCAAGACTTCGGTCGAGGCATTGGTGATCGCAATGCGTAAGGCGGTGGATGCCTTCGATCAACAAACGTCCGCTATCGTCGGACGGTCGATGTTGGCTGCGGAAGAGACTCTGTCGAATACGTTCGACTTTCTTCACAAGCTGGTCCGTATGAAGGATCCCCAGGAGCTCGCGCAGCTTCAGAGCGAGTTCGTCAGTCGGCAGGCTCAGGTACTCGCTGACCAAACCAAAGAGTTCGGGCAGACCCTCATGCAAGGTGCCAGCGAGATGGCAAAAACTACGGAGCGAACCGCAGAGACGATCCGCAAGCGATCTGAAGCGGCATGACCGAGCTTCTTTCCGCAAACACGCGGACGAGCCTCGAGAATTGCGGAACGCAAAGCACGAATGGAAACGAAAGGAACGCAAGCACGAGAAAGGAACGCAAGCACGAATGGAAACGAAAGGGAGGCCGATAATGGCGATGGAGGAACAAGACTGCTTAGGCATTGATTTGCTCGACGCTTCGTAGACCGCGGCCATCCGCCCTCCATTTTTCGCCAATTTGCCTAAATAGCGGGCTCTCGCGACAGGGCGCGGGCAACGTCCGGGTCAAGACGCGAATTGTCATCTGATCCGTCCGGCCGAAAGGGGTGGTGCGGCCCCAACGATAGCACAGTCCGTAGCGGCTTTCCCCAAGACAACAGAAGGGCTTTCCGTCTCCATCCCCGTAGCCTATTTAGGCCACCTGCTGCAGCGTACCGTCCCGGCCGGCTTTATCGCGCCGTGTCTTCCGATAAAGACCACAACACTGCCGCCCGGCGGCCAATGGCTGCACGAGATCAAGCACGACGGCTTCCGAGTTGTCGCTCGCAAGGAGGGCGACCGCGTGCGGCTCTGCTCGCGATTGCGCGACCGTGCGGTGGAGATTAAATCGCAAAGTTAGCGTAAGCTTAGGCATCAGCATCGGCATCCCCGCGCTCGCCGTTATGCCGCGGCCAAAATTGTGGGGTGCAAGCGATGTAACGAGATGGAGGACATGTCATGTCGCTCATTCGAAACGGATACGCGATGTCCACACATCGGGGGTTTCTGGGTGCGTTGTTCTCAGCGCTTCTGGCTCTCGCTCTATTTGATCCCGGCGCGGCCACTGCGCAGGAGGCAAAACAGATCAAGCTCACCGAGAAGCATATTCAGGGCTTCATGGCCGCCTCCAAGGACATGGCGAAGCTCTACGATGGCGCCAATCCGGACAAACCGGACCCGAAGGTGGAGGCGCAGGCCGCGGCTGTTGCCAAGAAGAACGGCTTTGCGAGCCTCGACGAATATGACGACGCGTCGATGAATATCTCGATGATCATGTCCGGCATCGACCCGCAGACCAAGAAGTTCACCGAGCCGCCCGAACAGATCAAGAAGGAGATCGCGGCGCTCAAGGCCGACAAATCCGTCCCCGAGGCGGAAAAGAAAGAGGACCTGGCGCAGCTCGAGGCGGCGCTCAAGACCGCAAAGCCCATTCAGTTCAAGGAAAACATCGCGCTGGTGCTAAAGTACTTCGAAAAGCTCGCGCCGCTCATGCAAGAGGACCGCCCCTGACGAGTGATTGCCGCCGGCCGTGAAGCGAGAGGCGGAGGAGGATTGGGGCAAAGAGAGATGGCGATAGACTATCGCTCCCATTTCACTTACCGCATCGATGCGTGGGATGCCGACGGCGAGAACGTCATAGAGCACCTGGCTGGTGTTGAAGACCTTCAATTCGCGAAGGCGACCTACCTAGCAGCCTGTAAGCGTTGGCCGGGGGCACCAATCACCCTGCGCCAAGGCACGCGAGTCATTCAAGACAATCGGCGGACACGCCTTGCGTAAGGAGCGTAGCGGCGATGACGACGGCCGGCAAGAACCGGACCATGATCTTCGGCCCGAAGACTGATGGCACCCTACGTCGTCGAGTTACGGTGGCAACTTGGCCGCATTAACAGAATGGGAGGGTAGGTTGATGTTACGATTAGTTGTGATTTGCATGGTTGGAGCAATTGTTGGCGCCCTAATATTCCCGGTCAAAGTGCAGGCTCGTGATTGCGTACTTAGGCCCAACGTTGGTGAGGACTGCCGTCGAGTTCGGTGTGCTCGACAAGGGGCCTGCCACATATCCCCGACCATTGACGCCACTAACGCGTGTCTAAGGTGGAAATGCGTTGCAAAAACGAAAGTCGGCTCCTCAAATTCCTCGGCCTACTGAGCCGCCACGCACCAGCGGCCTCGCCAGGGCCGCAGCCGGGCGGCCCATGGAGACTCGGATCTGGATAGATGTGTGGGACGATCGCGGCCGACTCGAAGTGCCCGACGCCGGCCGACGTGCTCGACGATGCTGTCGGCGGTCGCGACCTATTTGGCTGCAGACGGACACCCCTACGCGCGCGCGCGAGGAGACGAAGCCCACGATCAGGAAGGCGGCGAAGATGATCGCCAGCAAAAACCCAGTAATTACAGGATGTAAGTCCATTTTTCTGCACTCCAATGGTAGGGCCGCGTTGTTTTTGCCTCGCGCGCGCGCGCGAAGGGCAGATTCCGGATCAGTCCGTGGGGCTGAGCGAATTCGAGATCAATCTCGCCCTCGATCAGGCAAGAGCGATTGGCGAACTGGAACCGCGGCCGCAGTCAACCCGTCAGCTCCACACTCGGACACTCGAATGAGCGCTACGAAATAGTCCCCTCTGCGTAGGGTGGACCGAATTATGCCGACGGCGTCACCGCTGCCTAATAGTCCGACAAGGAATGGGGCTTAGGAAGGTGTCACCGAGTCCAAATCGCCCGAACCAGCAAAGCAAGACCGGAGTATTACTTTCGCTGGTGCATTCACAAATTGCGAAAGAGTCTGGACATGTGTGGACGCCCCCGTCAGTGCAAGAAGAATCTTTGGTCAGCTTGGCGCGTAGAGGCAGAATCAGCGCATTATCCGGTGCGATGCTGGCGATCCTCCATTTGCTTACCACCACTTGTCGCGGATTTATTCAAGTCGCGGCACCGGACGCCGCTATCTCACTGTCAGGAAAGGCCGGGATGGAACGCTTGGTTTTCGGGTGGTTTTTTGATAGACTTAATAAGGGGTTGGCACTCAGGGAATTCGCCTCTCGGAGTCGATTGAGGGGGTCCCGGCACCACACAACGAAGGAAGCAGGAAGCGGATTGGCATTCCAATCGCAAGCAGAGTCATGACAGCGAGCCGTCACCTTATCGCCCTACTGAAGAGCCACATCGATGGTGACGATGAGCACTTCCTGTCGGTGGCAATGCAGGTTGCCGCGCATGAAGCGCGCCAGGGTCATGGGAAGCTCGCACAGGAGTTGCGAGACCTCGTGGATGAAGCCCGCCAGCGCAGCAAGGAGCGAGGGAAAAAACCCGTCCCTTTGGCGCAGCCAAAGGGCGAACTAGCAAGTCTGGTGTCGGTCAGTTACTCGGACATGCGGCTCTCCAGCATGGCTCTACCCGCGGATCTTGAAGAACGCCTCAAGAGAGTGCTGACCGAACAGCGACAGCAGCACCGGCTTCGCAATCACGGCCTCACTCCAAGACGGAAACTGCTGCTGCTCGGACCGCCGGGATCGGGAAAGACAATGACCGCCGCCGCACTGGCGGGAGAACTGCGTGTTCCATTGTTCACTGTGGTATTCGATTCTCTTATCAGTAAATTCATGGGCGAAACCGCGTCCAAACTACGCATCGTCTTCGATGCGATGATTGGAACGCGAGGCGTATACTTTTTCGATGAGTTCGATGCCATCGGCTCCCGACGCGGCGAGCGCAACGATGTGGGCGAGATACGCCGCGTGCTGAACTCATTTCTGCAATTGCTGGAGAAGGATGAGAGCGACGGTCTTATCATAGCTGCAACAAATCACCCGGAGCTGCTGGACCCCGCTCTGTTTCGGCGTTTCGACGATGTGATCCGGTATGCGCTCCCGGACGACAAGATCGCAGCGCGCATTCTGAAAAACCGACTGGCGTCATTTGATATTCAACGGATCGACTGGGATTGCGTGATCAAATCCGCCGAAGGCATGAGCCAATCGGAACTCGCGCGAGCCGCGGACGAAGCGGCGAAACGGGCGGTATTAGCCGAGCGAAACGTCATCATTCAGGATGACCTGAGTGCGGCTTTTGCGGAGCGCAAAGCGCCCATACGCCAGTAGGAAGCGCTCGCGATGCCTGAGTACGACGAGCGCTCTCTTCGACACATCTATCTTCCTGATCATGGAGAGAGCGAATCTTTCACGTCGCCGCTCAGCGGTGGAGGCCAGACGGTCCCGGCGCGGAACCGGGAGCGGCATGCTGCGGCCCTCGAACGAGCCCTGACGCAGGCCCTTGCCGCGGCCGACGCGCAGATCGCGGCGCGCGACGCTGCCGTCGCAGGGGGCGCACAGGGCTTCTATCTGGAGTTTGAACTGCCCGCGCCTCAAGGTGGGCTCCTCGACAAGCTGGAGGACCGGCGCGGCAAACAGCACATCGAACTTGTTTCCGTGCATCCGGCGGAAGCGCAGGACAAGATCGCGGCGACCGTGTTTGTGCCGGCATCGAAGAGGGACAGCTTTCTCAGGAAAGTAGACGCGTACCGGAACCGTCGAACGAAAGGCGGAAAGCCTCGGAACGAACCGCTCGTCGCTTCGATCGACACCGTTCGCCTCGCCCATGCGCGTTCGCTCTACACCGATGCGCCCGATCTTTTTCCAGCCGCGGGGCAGAACACATGGTGGGAGGTTTGGCTCCGCCCGGAGTCACGGGCGGTGTTCGAGCATGCCGCGCGGCAGCTAGACGTGGTCATCCGCCCGCATATCGTTTCCTTTGCCGAGCGCGAGGTGCTTCTCGCCCTTGCCACGCCCGAGACAGTCGGCCGCATCATCGCGAACACAGACGCTGTCGCGGAAGTTCGGCTCGCGCGCGATACGCCGGCCACTTTTATGGAAATGACGCCGGATGAACAGCGGGCGTGGGCGGATGAGCTGATGGAGCGAATTGTCGCTCCTCCTCAGGATGCGCCATCGGTATGCCTTCTCGATAGCGGTACGACTCAAAGGCATCCGCTCATTCGGCCCGCGCTTGATCCGGCGGACCAGCAAAGCTGGGATGCCGCCATGAACGTCGAAGACACAGGAGGTCCGGGCTATGGCGGACATGGCACTGAAATGTCTGGGATCGCGCTCTACGGCGATCTGGTTCCGATCCTGACCGGAAACGGTAGGGTCGAGCTTTCACACCGGCTGGAATCGGTGAAGATTCTTCCGGATCGCGGCGGTAATGACCCCGATCTCTACGGCCATATCACCGCGACAGCGATCAGCCGGGCAGAAATCACAGCACCAGAGCGTCCGCGAGCTGTGTGCCTCGCAATCACAAGCGCAGGCGATCACTGGCGCGGCCGACCGTCATCATGGTCGGCCTCGCTCGACAATCTGGCATACGGAAACGGGACCGATCAGCGCCTAATCGTCGTCTCGGCCGGCAATATCCGAGACGCCCTTCCCGCTGCTGATTATCTCAATCGAAACGACGTTTCGCCAATTGAAAGTCCTGCGCAGGCATGGAACGCCCTCACTGTCGGGGCCTGCACGGAAAAGTGCAACATCACGAGCGCCACTTATAACGGCTGGCATCCGATGGGGGCAGCCGGCGATCTGTCTCCGCGCAGCCGGACATCGGTATCATGGCAGCAAGACTGGCCCATTAAACCGGACTTGGTTCTGGAAGGTGGAAACCTCGGCATCGACCCGGTAACGGGCACGGCGACGACATCGATGATCTGGCATTACTGACTACCTTTCGCCGCCCCGAAGAGCGCGTGTTCACGACGACCGGCGATACAAGCGCGGCAACCGCTCAAGTGGCGCGAATGGCGGCGCAGATTCTTGCCGACCGCCCTGATCTATGGCCGGAGACCGTTCGTGCTTTGCTAATCCATTCTGGGGAGTGGACGCCGGCAATGCGCGGTCACCTGCCCGCAGTCCCGTCACAAAACGACAAACGGACGCTGATCCGCCGGTATGGATATGGTATTCCTGACCTGACACGCGCCATACGCAGCCTAAGCAACGATGTGACGTTGATCATAGAAGGGTCCATGCAGCCCTACAATGGAAGCGAAGGCTCGGTCAGGACAAAGGACATGATGCTGCACGATCTGCCCTGGCCGGGTGAAGCGCTCGAAGCACTCGGGCAGACGCTCGTTCAGATGAAAGTCACTCTGAGCTACTTCATAGAACCGAACCCCGGAGAAAGGGGCTGGACGAAGCGGCACCGGTACTCATCTCATGGATTGCGCTTTGCCGTAAAACGCAGCGAGGAAAACCTCGCTTCCTTCCGAAGCCGCATCAACCGGGATGCTCGGGAAGACGACGAATCGTACGCCGCCGCGGGTGGTGACACCGGATGGTTCTTCGGCCCGCGACTCCGGAACAGGGGCTCCATGCATTCCGACATTTGGGAAGGCACAGCTGCCGACTTAGCCTCGCGGCACGCAATCGCTGTCTATCCGACGGGCGGCTGGTGGCGGGAAAAACCGGCACTCCAGCGGGCCGATCGCCAAGTCCGATACACTTTGGTCGTCAGCCTCCGCGCGCGTGTGCAAGTCGATCTATACACGCCGATCGAAACAGTAGTCGGCATCCCGGTCGAAGTCGAAGTGTAAGGAACGGTAAACCGCGCCATTCTGAGCATTCTAGCCCCGCAGCGCGCGCCAGATGGTGGCCTCGCCAACCTCGTAATCAAGCTCCTCCGGCGAACTGCGACTCAGCTGCTGGATGCGATCGGGTTTACTCCGAAAAGGCGTCGGGCAAATCCACGAACGGCAGGCACGCTTTTGATTTGACAAGGCGATCAAGACGCTGCGCCCAGGCGACACGCTGGTCACCGTCAGGCCCGACAGGTTAGCGCGATTGTTGAGCCTGCTCGACACCATCAAGGCGGCTGGTGCCTACATCAAAGCGTTGGATGATCCATGGCTCGACACCACGACACCCCATGGCGAGTTGATCTTGACGGTCATGGGTGGACTCTACGAGTTCGAGCGCAAGCTGATTCGCCAGCGCTGCGATGAAGGCATCAAGCGGGCCACGGCCAAGGGCATCGTGTTTGGCCGCAAGTCCGTGCTCGATGCTGGTCAGCGCAGGAAAATTGCCGAACGCTACGCGGCTGGCGAAACCATGCGCGAGCTTGCTATCGACTACGAGGTGGGAGAGGCAACCATCTGGCGCGCACTGCGGGGTTAGGATGCCAGAAATGACGCGGTTACATTGGGAAGCCCACGCCGACAGGGTAGAGCTGGTAGGCATTCGTGGGAGCCAATCAGAGGTTTCTAGGCGAGCAAGCGTTTGAATCTCCAGTTAGTTCGCAATAGTCGCTCGCGGTCTTAAAAACTGCCCAAACCGCTCGATGTCACGATGTCAGCATTTGATCGAAGATAAGAAATGCCAAAACCGGTCTTCGTTAGGCTGAAAGTTTCGTCGTTCTCGACGGCAAGCGTATATCCCTGGGATTGTGCTTCACGAAGCACAGCGAGTGATTCTTCCGTGCAGAGTTCCCCAATCTCTGTATGCTTAAAGGCATTGGCCCAGCGTTGAGCTTTTTCTCGTTCGGCTTCCTCCGTAAGCCGAGTTATTGACAATTCTCCGTCCTGAACACGCTCTATAACTTTATCTTACGGCACGAGCCTGGCGTTGGCAAATGCCTAGCCTATTGGCGAACCCATAATATGCGGAAGTGCCCGGCCAATTGAGTCGAAGTGAACAGAGTTGCTGCGCTACTCAGGCCTAAAATGGTCGCCCTGCTTTTTCCAATCGCTCCAAAACACCGTCGGCCTGCTCGGCGGCTCTTTAAGAAATCGCCTCTCGCCTTTGGTCTTCAGCTTTCTATTCATCTCCCAAGCTGCTCCGCCACCAATCCGAACGGCATTATACACGAGATCGACTACCAATCTATTGACGGAGAAGTCTTGCATGCTGAATTTTAGTATTTCATCCGCCTCTGCTCTTGGCCGTGTTTGCGTCCAATAAAGATAGTCATGAACAATCGCACCATACACGTAATTGCCGTCTGGCCGCAGAAACGACCAGAAAGGACGTGGAATGCTAGCAAGGTCTGTTACAAATCCCTCGGGCACATCAACAGGGTTATATCGTTGTTCGGGGTTCGGTCGCCAACCAATAGGCTCCTTTAGGAAATACATTGGCTCTACAAAGCGACCAAGATAAAGAGGACGGTCCGACTCCCTTGCAGGAATCATCCACTTGTCCATCCATTCTTCCACTGTGTAATTGTTATCCTGTGGAGGCAATGATTGCCCGAAGCTCGGAACCTGGTTAACAAGCAGCGAAATGGGGACGCTGCCTAAGGCCGCGGCAAGAGGTGTGCGGCTGAATAGATTTAAACATGTTCGCCTGCTTAACATTCAACCCTCCTCATTATGCTTTTTGTGCTTTCGAACCCCGACAGTACAGCGGCTAGGGTACGGGTGAACCTTTAGAACAGACCGAAGTCGCCTAGTACGTTCTTTCGCTCAAGCCACGGAGTCTGCACACCGCGGGGATCATTTTCCGTCTCGTGTGCGACCAACTCCTTGAGCCTAGAGTAGAGCGCGCTGACATCAAGGACCCGACGCGCACCTTTCTGGACATCCCCAGACGGCTCAAGCAGGAGCGACTCAAGAGCGAAGCTGAAAACTCCACCTTTCCATTTTTCGCCTTCGTACGCGATTTGACGACCTTTCGAAGCGGCCAAAATAACCATCGGACTTTTAAAATCCGATTGCGCTCTCGCAAAATCATCATTTGTGGCAAAACTTTCAATGCCAGACAAACCCGAGTGACATGCATCCAAGACCACTATAATCCGAGCCTCTGAGTTCAGCAATACACTAGCGATACGCGACCATGAGAGCCCGGTGCCTGCTGGATCACTCGAGCGGAAGCCACTCGATGTAAGGTAGAGGTGCTGATCGCCCCCTTGAAGTCCGTGGCCAGAAAAGAAAAATAGCACGGTGTCTCCCTTACTAGCATTTGCAATCGCCTTCTTGAGCTCAAGTTCGATTTTGTCGGCAGTAGCGTCAGCATCGAGCAGAGGCGTGAGATGGATCATCCCCTTTCCATAGTAACCAGCGAGATTTGCATCCAAGGCCGCCTTAACCCGAGCGGCGTCAGATTTTGCGTATTGGAGCACCAGTTTTGATTCGGCATACGTATCGACGCCGACTACCACGCCGAGCAGCTGGCTATGCGATGGGCCTTGGGGTTGGAGTGCTCGCGAAACGGGAGTGCTGATAAATTCAAACTGATCAATCGCAACGGCCGTGAGCCAGCGTGCGTTTGGAGGGTAGTCCAACTCCTTTTCTATTGAGTCGCGGGCACCCCTAAGAGAGATGTCCGGAAGACTTTGACCATCAATATATATGCGTACCGCCCGCAACGACGTTGCCGCCCATGCGCTGATGCTAACGAGCAGCTTGTGGTTAGCCGACCGCTTGACCTCAAGCGATATTTCAGGGGGAACGTTAAGCTTTGGCGCCGGAGGTGGCGCAACGCCTTTGATTGCTGCTTGGACGATATCAGGCCGACTCAACAGACTTGCAAACTGGGCAATGGGGTGAACACCCGCCACGCCCGGCAGCCGCAAATGCACAAAATGCGTAGCTTCATATGAACCCCAATAGTATCCTTCAGCGGTGAAGAGCAGAATCTCTTCGTCGATCCATCTTCCTGCCGTCACCATTGGCGCAGTGCGAAACGGATCAGGCTTGCCGGCAGCAGAATCAAATTCCCTCTTACGAGCAGCAGTCCAGACAATTCCATCGGATCGCCGATATACGTATAAGCTGCCGTCAGTATTTAGCTGCACAACAAAGCCGCGATCCTTGGAGAGGTAAAGTTTGCTTAGGGCGGACGCGTTGCGGAGTCCGTGCAGGTACACAACAGCAGAACGTTCGTTTAAGTCGACGAGCGCGACCGCTTTACTTCCAGCGGAGCCCAACATCAGCCAACGGTCAGAAATCAAGAACGGACGAACACGGGTCAGTTCGTCCGAGTCGCTAGCACTAGTTCCCTTTAGCAAGGGTTGGAAAAGGTCCCGAATAGCTACATTTCCAGTGGTCCCTCTCTCAAACAGATATAAATTCGTGAAAGGCGCGCCCTTCCAAAAGCACAACATTTGAACAAGCCAGTATTTCTTCTCTCCGATCGACCAAGTCCAAACGCCATGCGCATGCTCTTTGAACCTCCACACATTGTCAAAGCTTTTATCATCATCAGGACCGCTGCAAGGCACCCTCCTGTTGGAGTAAAGTGCAAGTGGCTCTTGACGTAGACGCTGCGCGAGATTTGGCGTTAGTGTGTTTAGCAGCTTATCGGCAGCCGGTATATCCTTCAGCAGTGCCTCCTCAACGGATTCGGCAGACGTCCTAAATTTCGGGGAGTGCGCACGAACGAAAGATCCGTCTGTTATCCATTTCGTTTCAATAACGAGGGCTTCAATCGCATCCTCTTGATCCAGGTGAAATCCAAAGGAGCTCAGTCGCTCTATGAAGCTTGGAGCGCGCGGCAATACTGGTTTACCCGCTTGCACAACGGGCTTTGCGCGCCAATCAAGGCTAGAAAGATTAGGCAAAATTGAAGTATTCCCCGCTTGTAGATAAGTTGGGGTCTGCTCAAACAAGTATCCCTTCTGTTTGGGGACGGTCCGATTCTTGGCTAGCTTAGGCAACTGTTTATCGACCAGGGGCGAGTAGTGACTTAAGCGCAGCGGCTCCCCCGCGTCCCACACAGTGGACCGCTCAAAAGTGGTTACGCCGTAGTGAGCTAGTAGAAGCGCTAGTTGCTTCCGACTCACCTTCCATTGCTGGCCACTCGCAAGCTCCCAGAGCGTCGGAAAGCCGCCTTCGTTATAAAGGACAGCTATTCCATGATTTATGTCGAGTATTACGCCGAGAGATTCCCAAGCACTCACATCACGATTGGTAACCTCAGTTGTCGGAATTATAAGATTGTCAGACTCTTCCTTACTGGTGCCTCCTGCATTCATCGGATCTATTAAGCTGTATCGCACTTTGAGTTCGCCACGTGGATAGGTACCTTCGATGAGCAGTGCGTCCCGCAAAGCCCAACCAAGAATCGGTCCGCTAAGTTGGAAAGCGACCAGCCGACCTGCCATCAAGTCGAAAATCTCCATTTGTCCGCTTTCGTCTTCGTTCGAGTTCCCTGCCTGCGCGGCAATGAATCTGCCGGTTGGAGAGAAGTTCGGGTTTCTCCCCGAACGTTCCATGATCTTTGCCCCGTTCCCCGCATTGGTAATGTCGAAGACCTTGTAGTGTCCCTTATAGATTTCGAGACGGTGACGACCAGAGGCTGACGTGAACACTTTTTCAGGCTTTTCGAACGTGAAGAAATCTTGTATCACAATTTCATGACGGCCATGCTCAACCTCAAATTCTTTCTTTGAACCGCGAATAAGAACCCGCTCGCCGCATCCCGTCTTGGCAACAATTGCGTAGTCGACCGCTAGCGTCCCAATCGCATAAGGTTTGATCTTGAATGCGCTCGCGCGTGGTGTGCCAAGCATGTGAAGTGGCACAAACGCACGTAGGCGATCCCTGCCATAGCTGATTTCCGCTGGAGCACGCGCGTCCAACGGCACCGCTATCAAGTCGCGGCCTGCAAAGCGAACTTCCTCTGGCATCGAAAATATAAGGTAAACCGGTCTCGACCGCAGGAAGTTAATTTCACCTCGATCCCATTTGACCGTAATCTCGTCGCCAACGCTGAGTCTGTTCGCCCCTTGGACCGACACGCTCACTCCGTCCGCGATCGATTTAAGAACGCCTTCCTCATCCGCACAGCTATTGCTTGACCGCAGCACCTGTTCCCGCCGATCGGGAACCACTTCAATCGTACGCTCTTGGACGGGAACGAACTGCCGAGCCGCACAACCGATAGCAGAGCCGCTGACCGTCCATTTCAGCTGCAGGCGCCCCAAAGCCCATGCACGAACATTGATCCGTACCTCTGCGCCCCCCCACATCGGGTCCACCCTCACAATCATGCGTCGCATATCTTCGAACGTTCGGATGCCAAAACCAATCTCCGTATGAGACTTTTCCAGCCTTTGACCGGGTTCAAAAATGTCGACATCACCCTTCACCGCCTCAGCGCCGGCAGCCGGAGAAAGACCGAAAGTGATAGTAACGAGTCCTCGATCGCGGTCATTGCCCGCAAATACAGGCGCCGCAATCTTGATCTCGAACGTGTCGAGGAGAGATATTTGCGCTGGCGCGGCGACCGTAATGCCGAGTTTGGCGGCAAGTGCCTCGGCCTTCGCTTCGCCCAGAGCACACCGTTGAGCAACCTGAGCGGATTTGGTGCGACTTTCAGCTATGGCTGATTGCTCTGAAGTGAGGAGCGCGAAAAGGACCAGCACAAGAGGAGTCGCTCGCCGCGCTGTCACACCGAGGAGCCCGCACAAAAAGCGCCCAGTCATTCGGCCCTCCCAGGACTTGGTTGCATTTTACGATACCCTGGTCACTCGGGATGGTAACTGGCGCGTGTGTACGCACGCGCGAGGAAGTGCCCAGAGCCTGATCTCACCCCTTCGTGCTAGCTTTGAGATCGTCAATCGGTGGATAGCCGCGCTTTCGGAGCGTAAGACCGATCCCCTGCATGATGATGTCGTGGATTTTACACCGCTCATGGAAGGCTGTTTCCCGCAAGGTTTCGTAGACAGGCTTGGGTAAGTAAAGGCTCGAATGGACGACATTCGTTCGTGCTCCCGCCAGCGGGCTTCCTAAGCGTTCGTATTTTGCGGTTCGCGGACCGTCTTAAGGTACACTTCGACCCCTCCCCTATGATCTCAGGTCAAACGCACTCCCAAGGCGCCCGCAGTGTCCGGACCGACTTCCCCGTCCGCAACGAGTCCATGTACAAACTGGAAAGCGGCGACGGCAATAGCAGTATTAAGCCTTGATCGGCCGGGTTCGTCGCCGGTATCAACCTCGGTCACCTGAATCCCAATCTGACGGCCACCGACGACCGCGAGCACGTCAGCGCCCGTTTCATCGCTAGCGTTTTTTGGGTCAATGTACCGCTCGGCAGAAAGCCCAAGGCGACGCATCAACAAATCTACAAGGAACATTTCTCGCTCAAATTTTTTCTTCGCCGCTGTCATAGCTTTTGCAGATGCAACGCGCGCCATGGGGAACCTCCCTGAACCGAGATTCTCCAGATGAATCTCCAACCGGCATCAATGTTCGCGTTTTCCCGGCCCTCTTGCTCTGCCTTTAGTTGGCGAGGAAAACGACACCGGTTCGACCCCTTAAACCGCTCACCTAATCGCACCACCCGCCGAATGCGCCTGTGGCCGCGGAGGCTGTCGCTCGCTTTCGGGTTTCGCCCCTCTTTCTTGCTTCGCAATGGCGGCCTGTATCGCTAGAGCGTCCTTGTAGTGCCGCTCGGCCTCAGCCTCCTTGCCCTGCGCCTGGTAGAGGGCGGTCAGGTTATTGAGAATATCCACTACGTTGAGATGGTTCTCGCCAACCGCCTTTTTCATGATAGAGAGCGCTCGCTGGTAGAGCCTCTCGGCTTCGCCGTAGTTGTCCTGCGCTTTGTACACATTGGCCAGGTTGTTTAGAGCGACAGCGTAGTTGGTGGTGTCAGTCCCGAGTCTTGCCTCGGCGGCTTCAAGCTTTTGCGCTTCAACCAGCGCAGCAGGATAGTTTCCTGCTTTGCGCAGTTCCTGCGAACGCTTGAGGGTGGTACTGAGGTCGGTTTCCTCCGCCCCGGCCCTTGTCAAGGTTGTCGCGCCGGGCCCCGTGATTTTGGTTTTGAGGATCAGTTCGTTGCGCTGCAGCGGCGCAAGGGCGACCCGGCGGCCGTCCTTGAACAGCTCGTCCCGCGTGGCGTAGGCGCCCTCGGGCATCTTGCTGGATGCCCAGGGAATCTCGGCCACGTTCTCACGGTTAAGCGTCGTGCCGAAGGTGAGCGGCACTGCCGCCACGACGACCGTGCTGAAAGCCGTTTTTGTTCTAACAGATTCTGCGGAAGGAGTGACGCGACGTGCGGACTGAAATGCGTCCATCGCGTCCGCAGGGAGGATGATGCGCGTCAACTTCCAATCACCGCTCCACTTAAAAAGCAATCCCAGTTCCTTTTGAACGGAACCTCCTTCAGGAGCGATTTCAACTTTGAAAGTGAACGGACCGCCTGAGAAAAACGCAAATCTCACTAGCTTAAGATCAGGTTGATGTTTTTGTTCGCCAGACGTATCTGCTGTAGGGGTGCCTCCAATTGGCACAGATGGTTTTCCCGTCCGGATTAAGGTGGAAATGGTCTGCGGTGTTACGTAGCTATCGATTAGCTGATTTATGATAGCAGGACCAAAGGCAGCAGCGAGCCCAGCGCCAAGTACCGCACCAGCGTCATTGTTACGGGCTTTTGCATCCGCGCTTAGTTTCTGAAGAAGAAATGCACTCAGATCGCCCCGGAGGCCTTGCCGAACGCTGTCCCACGCAACACGCTCTTCAAGCGCAACCGCATCCCCGTTTTTAACAGCCGTGATTAGATCGTAGAGAGCGTAATAAGGCCATGCAAGCCAGCCCACAGCAACGACAAGACCTGCAAGTATTAGCACAATCTTTGTGCGGCGTTTCAACATCCGTTGCGATCTCGATGAGAAGCGATCAGGCGCAACCAATTCCCCTTCATAGCAGCTAGGTTCAACCATGTCTGTGATCTAAGTCACAGGATGCCGAAGGACACCGAACTCATCGTGCCTTCGCCCTCCTCACCGGTCCATATATCTGCCGCTATAGTGGCTTCTTCGATCAAGCTTAGCCGTGCGTTTGCCGAGCTTGCCCGGACTCAACTAAAGACAAGGTGACCGCTGGGCCGAGCCACCAAGCTTTTTTGTGTGCTCTGTCCGCTCCGCCATCTCGCGCAACATCTCAGGGCTGAGTCGCCAAAGTGGCGGCCGGCGAATTTCGGTCAGTGCCAACTCCGTGGCAGCTTTCGGAGCGTTAGCGGGTCTGTCGATCTCACTCATTCGGACGAAAGGCCAAAGATGCTCGGCCAGCCATCCCGCCAAGACGGCTCGTCAGCAAGGGGTGGGGGAGCCCCGGCGCTGCGTGTCATGCGCAAACATTTTCTAAGGGGAGCGACGTAACAAGGCCATCATTAGGATTGTAACAGCAATGTAACAATCGCCGGGGCGACCACAAGTCGCAATCAGCCCCCGCCCGATTTGAGATAGATCAAAGCCAAGCCCGGACTTGACACCCGACGCGATGAGGAGCACGTCGAATGCCCAGACGTTCTCCTAGCACACACACCGGCTTATCGTCTCCGCGCGCCACAAAACACGGAGCGAATCGACATTTGGTTTCGATGCACTTTGTTTTCTTCGGCTTGGCCGTCGTGAGTGCGCTCGCGACCGCGGTCATAACCGTGGCGATCAAAAGCGGCATCACGGTCGCCGCCGTCGCCGGGGTGATCCCATGACGCGCGACGACATCGAATGCTCCTCCTCCTTACCAAGGGGGTGCTCTACCGCTGAGCTAGGCGTAGTGGCAAAACTGCGTTTCCCCGCCTAAGCCTCACGGATACCGCGCTCAATGCGATCTCCGGTCCATCTGAAACGCGGCGAGAGCTAAAGGATGGAGAGTCCGGCGAGGACTGACTCCGAACTCTCCATCGGTTTTGCCCTCCATGAAGGCGTGCTAACAGAACTCTCGTAACAAGCCAATTGCCCTTTGCTGTAACATTCCTGCAACAGCCTTTCTAAGTGTGAAGTAGTTCACACATCATCTCCCGATTCGGCTCTCAAAGTCCGCCCTGGCGACTTCGGTTTGCCAGGAGGGGAACAGGTGGCACTGAAACCAGTTAGGCTCGTGGTGGTTCTTGCATTGGTGGCGGCGATCATCGGAGCGATCACGACGTGGGCGTTCCACCAAAAGCGCGCTTCGGCTAGTCCGCCGAGTGAAGTGATTTACCGGGCCCAGCATTTGAATTTGTTCTAAAGCGCGCTCACCACCACTCGTTAGGCCGCGCTCAGCATGCTGGGGCGGCACCGGTATGGACGAGATCAAGCGTGTGAGTAGCCCCGCAGCTAGCCTCCTCGCTGTTCGGTCGCAGCCTTGACCGCCCCATGCAGTAATCGGCGCATCCATGCAGTACGCGTGAGCGTTTCCTCGGCGGCCAACCGCTCAATTTCAGCAATCAGGTCGGTCGATAGATCAATTTGAACCGGCCGCTTTTTGGTCGTAGCTAAATCAGACATTTCAATTTCCTTTCATTTTAGGGTTACGCGAAGGCGTATTCGGAATGCAGCACGGCCCAAGGGTCGAGCAAGCCCTTAGCGGGCATCGGCTCGATTGATCCGGCAGCCTCCCGCAAATCAGCGAGCACGTTCCGGTCGTACAACAATGCGAGCTGTTTGCGGATAATCCGATGAAGCTCGCGCGCCCGCGGCGCCAAGCAGCCAAAGGAATCATGCACAACAGCAATACTGGTAATGCCCTCGCGTGCAGCCGCATTGACAACACCGATGATTTCAGGTCGCGAGCTTTGATAAGCTCAAACCTCGGTCGCGCCTCGTAGGCGGCCGTTTCTGCGGCGAACCTTTCGTCGGCCTTTCGGTTGCAGGTACACTTCGCCCAATGGGGAGAGTCGGTCGGGGGGACCAAATCTCCGCACTGGCGACCCCTACGCGCGCGCGCGAGGGAGTAACCCGGAAACAGCACTTTGCTGAAAGGCTGAACCTGGTCGAGCAGGACCGCAT
>Ga0070699_100002108_pt1 | contig 18030 bp, 14 predicted proteins | sample KBSK1503metaG_FD_65473 | JGI IMG/M metagenome (GOLD analysis project Ga0070699, IMG submission 65473) | Corn, switchgrass and miscanthus rhizosphere microbial communities from Kellogg Biological Station, Michigan, USA - KBS K1-50-3 metaG | ecosystem: Host-associated > Plants > Roots >... | reverse complement strand
CACCGGCACACGGACGACCTCTCGGACGTCAAGAGGTGGCTTCTCCGGTGGGCTGAGACCGAGATGGTCCAGGATCCGGCGGATCGCGACGGTGTCGGTGATGTAGGCAACGACCTTGAGGGGGCCACCGCAGCGTCTGCAGACGAGCGGATCCGTCTGAAAGACCTTGGCGATGAGCCGCGCCCAGCTTGGGGAGCAGCGGCGCTTCTGGGGCTGCTCCTCCTCGTGCTTCTGGTGTATCTAGCTTCTGAGCCAACTGTCTACGCCGAATCGTCCCCGGTCTTGCCACAGCGCGATCGCCCTTTTGGCGACCCAGCGGCCAATTCGAACGCCTTCCTCGCAGTCGAAACGATAATGAAGGCCCGCAATGATGCGTGATTCGGAGGCGTCCGTTGCCATGCCGACTATCGATTTGTCCTCCTCTGGATAGAAATGGCCAAGCACAGTTGCGGCGGCAGAGGAAAACGCCGAATGTCCCGAAGGGTAAGAAGGGAAGTTAGGTACCTTCAGTAGTGGATGGATGCTTGAATTCATGTCGTGCGGTCGCGCAAACCAATAGGCGTACTTTGTGCGCCAACAGAGTATGCCTGCGTCAAACATCGCTAGGCTAGCTAGCGTGAGGGCATCGAGTGCGCTTCGATCACTGCGTTGGTACTTCTCGGCAAGCCGGCACGCTATCCGGTTCCAATGGCCGGCCGGCGTGGAAGTCCCCGCCGCGTCCGCCCACAGAAAAACGCGATTGCGTTCCTCTTCCGTGGGTCTAGCACTGCGCACCGCAACCTCCTCTATCGCCGTGCGAAATGCTTCATCCCTTACTTCAGGGGGAGGATGAAGTTCGAACTCCCTCGTGTTGACAAGCGCGGCCCTCACTTCACCCCACATCGGCCGCACTGGCGGCCGGTTTTCGTCACTGCGCCAAAGACCGACGCCCTTTGGCCATGACGTATCGTGAGCCTCATCGGCACGATCAAGCGCCATGCGCTCTAGTATCCGCTCCGCCGCACGGCCGCCGGTGCGGCGCGCGTCCTCGACCTGCATGCGCGATAAGCCTTTTTCGCGAGCTTCACGCGCGATCAGACCGTCATAGTGCCCTTCATCCTCGAGGAACTGACGGAAGTTCGGCCGGGCCACGCGAAGCAACGCCGTCGAGGACGCCGCACGAGCAATGGCGTCCTCGACATCGGACCTCCCGTCGTCCGTGGCCGCGCATGCCTGGGCAAGCGCTAGGTAGCCAAACAAGCGAGAGGCATAAGGGGGATCACAGCCTCGCGCCACGATTAGGGTCCGGACAAAGTGGTTCCAGGCCAATGGCCCACAATCAGGTGGATCCGACACGTAAGTGTTTTCGTCACTTAGTCCGTGCAGATCCGTTACCGCCGCGCGTCCTCTGATCGGTACGCGCTGAGCAAGCGGGTTGGCGCAAAGCGCGAACCACGGGCCGAAACCCAGAAGGAATGAGCGCCGGTCGGGCATAGCGAATAGTCTCTAGTGTTTCTCGAAACACTCCGCCTTCTTCAGTGGAAGGAACTGCGGGCCTCGGCCACCGGCCACCAGGATCTCGCCACCGGGAAGGAGGATGCTCGCTTGATAGCTGCGTGCTGTGGAAAGTTTGGGAATCATCACCCACCGATTCAACGTAGGGGCGAACATCTCGGCGGATGCCACGCCGTGATAGGGTGCCGGATAAGATCTGCCACCCACGAACAGCAGACGTCCATTCTTCAGTTTGATCAAGTCGACGTTCGGCAGTCCCATGGTGCGTGCAGTGTTCAGTACCGGCCCATCAGACCATGAGTCTGCCGCCGGATCGTAGATTTCGACTCCGCGCAAGATGACCAATTTGTCGTCAGGTAACGTAGCCGCCTTCCGCGCAGGAACTCGCCCTCCCGCTACCATCACCCGACCGTCTGCCATAACTGCCGACGCAAAACCCCACCGTGGTTCCTTCATGCTGGCTGCGCTCTTCCAAACCTCAGTCTTAGGATCGAAAATCTCGACCGTATCCGTTGCGGAACTGTCCGTTCCTCCGCCTATGACAATAACGCGGCCGTCGCCGAGCAGGCGAGCGTGATGTACGCTCCTTGGCTCCTTCATGCTCGGCACTGGCTTCCAATGAGGGTGGGAGTCACGGGGATCGACGATTTCCGCAGTCGCAAGATACGTATCGGGCCGGGACTGACCGCCTGCCACGAACAGCCGACCATCTTGCAACAGGACGGCCGTGTGACCGATGCGAGCGTCCGACATGCTCGGAAACTCGGCCCACGTATTGCTAGTGGGGTCCATTGCTTCTACGTACGGTGACCCGGTTCGCGTTGGTCCCTCCGAGCCACCGATCGCAAGAAGTCGACCATCGTTCAGCTTCACTACCTCGGCGTCTCGACGAGCATGTCGAAGCTGTGGGCCTGGTCGCCACTTATGCGTCTGCCGGTCAAAGATCTCGGTCGTGTCGAGTGCCGTCGCTCGCATCTCGCTTCCGCCGCCTACAATGATGACGCCGCCAGCCCATGTGGCCAGTCTTGGAAGCTCGCGCGCATCGTTAAGATCACCCACATCGGCCCACTGCCATCCCGCCAGTGATCCACTAGCCGGGACCGTGGGTTTTTCGGCCTCCAATGAGCCCTTGCTGCTGAAGACGAGGCCCAGGCACAAAAGAGCTGAGAGAGCCCACAACAATTGGCTGCCTTTCCGCATCATTCACTCCAAGCACGCTCAAGAGAGCGTATTGAGGATCATCGGCGCCTCGTCTTGCACAAGTTGCCGCGCGAGATGTGAACTCCCAATCTTAATCGGCATCCGCGAAGTATCTGCCGAGAAGAGGCCCTGCCCAAGAGAACGTAAGATGAGGACGGACTCCGTTTGCGGAACCCTCTTCCAAACTAGGCTCATCCAAGCCCCTTCGGCGAGGTGCGTTCGCGGCCTCGCAGGTTAAGTATCGCTCGCTGCACGCCTCAAGCTCAGCGACCTCCACGCCGCCAAGGGAGCGGCGCGGATAACCTTGAAGCGCTTTCCTGGTTCCCTACATTGGTCCAGAGCTGACCGACGCCTGGGCACGCAGCTGCAAGCAGGGTCTATCGGAGTGTCATGGCTACATAGTCTTGAGCCTCTACGACAGTGCGTTTGTGTCGGTGAACTTTGTCGTCTCCACTCTTAGTAGCTTCAACGGTTCTGTAGCCGGTCACAACACCCTGTTCCTCGACGCTCGCGTCGAACATCCACACGTGGTCCCCGGCATGGTTGGCGATGTCACCCTGGATGAGCTGCCTGAAGTCATTTAGAGCCATGAATGGGCTCTGTGGTCCTGTAAAGTCCGTCGTGCTCAGTTTTCGTGGACACTTGTACGTTGAGCAGATGAAGCCGCTGCAGTCCAGCCCCACGGTTGATGCTGTCCACGCGGGGCTGCTCCAAGTGTCTGAGTTACCGGCGAACTGACCCTTGCTGATGGCCCCATCAAAGTTCGACCATCCTGACGAAGATGCAGTGTCGAGGCCATCCATCCCACCCCAACAGTATGGAATCCCTACCTGACCACTGTCGTCCGGAGCGTCGGTGAGGAAGTCTGGAGGCATCGTTGGTGGCTTACTTGGCGTGAGATATGCTTTCTTGAACTGCCATTGATGATCTGCGATGTACAAAGCGCGCTGATAAGCCTCTGCGCGCGCATAAGCGCATTTGACTTGTGCTGTGGACGGAACTGGAGAGAGCGGAGCGTTCATCTCCATACGCCTCAGGAGTGTCCGACGCTCTTGAGATGGGAAGAGCTGATAGAAGTCTACGCTTTCTTCCCGCAATAGCATTTGGTAGACGTGCCCGTCGCCGGTAGCGTATAGAAAGCGACGCGGCGACTTCGGCGCCGGCGTGGCTCGTGGAATTGCCAGGAAGGTATTCGTGCGGGCTCCCTTCAAAAACGTCTCCACATGAGCCTCGATGGCCAATGCGGGGCCAGGTGCAAGCTGGTATTCGATGACCATCACTTCACCCTTGCGGTCCCGCCGCAGGGCATAGGCGCCGGCGGGTTCAAAATCGGAGTCGATCGTGATAGCTTCGCCAAGTGTGTTTAGGTGAAGGCGCCTACCATCCCTTTGGATCGTTTCCGGTTCCGCTGCACCGTTGTGCCGATCCACTTCTATACGTCGACCGCCATCGACGCGAATTGCGAGAGAACCGTCACCAGTTCGCACGAAGCCCGTCAATGATTCGGAATCGACGGTTGGTGCAACTCGGAACACCAGCGTGCTTTCACCGACTCCCACTCGAAAAACGTTGCCCGAGCGGCTGAGGACGAACGCCGTTGAGCCGGCGACATCAATATCCCAAAATTCATTATTCCGTGGCAACGCGAAAGTGCTGATGCGCTCTCCCTTTGCGGAAAAAATCTCCAGTTCGCCAGCAACCGTGTCGAGCGCAAAGATGCGGCCGTCATCTGATACAGCAAAGCTCTCCGGTCCCACCCATTCGGCTTCGGGCGAACGGAAAGAGTAGGTAAGGCGTCCTGGGCCGGAGCCGATCGGAACGCTGAATAATCTGCGACCTAGATCCGTTGGCTGCGCGCTCAGAGGAAGGCCAAGAGAGAGCAAGAGGAGCGAATTGATCAGGGGCTGCCTTGCACACAGGCGCAGAGGAGTTGAGCTCGCTAACGGTACACAGCAAAAAGAGCGGGACATCACCACAAATCTCCCGTGGCGCGGCGCCGCGCCCCTTCGCGCAGGCAATACCCTCGGTTGCGTGTAGCGCTGTATTATCGCAAGACGATATCCGTGTCAACGAATTTCGTACTTATCCCTCGACAGTAGGTATGCAGCGAAACCTATATTCTTGACCTGAAGGCAGGGATGAGTAAGAGAACAAACGGCTAAGCACTTTATATTGAAGAGCTTCGAGCGGATGTTCCCGACCGACGACGCGTGCCTGGACTGGTTGCGCGGCCATCTCTATCCGAACGGCATCTTCTGCAAGGTATGCGAACAGCCGAGGAAGCATCACCGCGTCGAATCGCGCCGGTCCTACTCCTGCGACCACTGTGGGTACCACGTTCACCCGACAGCGGGCACGATCTTCCACAAGTCCTCCACGTCGCTGCGGACGTGGTTCCACGCGATCTACCTGATGGCCTCGACGACAAGAAGCAGTCGGTACTGGCGCTGGGGCGGCTGGGCTGGTCGCTGCGGCGCATCGAGGAGTCCACCGGCGTCCGCCGCGAGACGGCCAGCGCCTACCTGAAGGCGGCTGGATAAGGGTCAGTGGTCGCGGCCGCCCGCGGAGGTCAAACCCGGCTACCACAAGGGAGCCATCCACCGACGCGGATTCAAAACCGGCCATTTCCGAGGGGGTGTCCCCCGACCCTGAGGGGTCAAGACCGGCCTTGCGCCAGGCTAAGCCTGGGGGAGGAGGATGGATGATGTAGCAATCACCTGAAACCTTCCATTGCGAACCCAGCGGGTGAGAGTCCCGCACGGCAAAGGTTGGCCACCAGCCGGTAGCGAGTCTTGCGTGGGCGCGGGGTGACCCGCACTGCGAAGCGTAGACAGCGAGCGCGACGGCCGCGTGATCGAGCCTCGAAAGTTGGTGATCGGGGGAGCCGAACGCCGTGGCTAGCGCGGAGGCAGCATCAAGGCGCCACAAAGGGCTGGGCGCCGCGATCCCCCCGGGGTCTGAGGAGAGCGAGGGCAAGCGCGCAAGGGTTCGTCCAGGAACCTGGGAGACCCCACGGCTTCCGTGGCAAGGCGCCGGAAGGGCCGCCGGCAACAAAGGGTCCAGGCTCACGGGCGTCAGGTGTCCGACCTCCCGTGAGAGCGAATCGAGGGACGCCGCCGCGGTACCGCTGAGCGAAGGCAACGAAGCGAAGCGGAAAGGGCAATGGGGAGTCGGAGTGCTTCAACATTACCGATGAAACGGGGGAACCGACCCGAGGGACCCCGCAGAGGGAAGAGGAGCACCGGGGCACGGAACCGCTGGAGGGAAAGACCACGAAGACACCGATCTCCGATACGGTCTCTACGAAACTGCAGCGGATAGCGAAACTGGCACGAGACGCGCCGGGGCGGGCCTTCTTGAGCCTGGCCCACTACATCGACATTGAGTTTTTGCATGAGGCCTTCCGTCGCACACGCAAGGACGGCGCCACGGGCGTGGATGGCCAGACCGGCAAGGAGTACGAGGAGCGGCTGGACGAGAACCTCCAGTCGCTACTCGATCGCTTCAAGTCGGGAACCTACCAAGCACCTCCAGTGCGACGCACCTACGTTCCGAAGGACGACGGACGCCAGCGCCCGATAGGGATACCGACCTTTGAGGACAAAATTCTTCAGAGAGCGGTAACCATGGTTCTGGAGGCCGTGTACGAGCAGGACTATCTATCTTGCTCCCACGGCTACAGGCCCGGTCGTTCGGCGCACACCGCACTGTGTGAGCTCCGGCAGGAACTCATGGAGATGGGAGGCGGCTGGGTCTTGGAGGTCGACATCAAGTCGTTCTTTGACTCGCTCTCACACTCTCAGCTTCGGATGATTCTCGACCAGCGGGTGCGTGATGGAGTGCTGCGTCGGACTATCGACAAGTGGCTTGCCGCGGGCGTTATGGAGGGGACGCAACTCAGCCATCCAGACGCCGGAACCCCGCAAGGGGGAGTCGTCTCACCTATGCTCGCGAACGTCTATCTCCACGTTGCACTGGACAAGTGGTTCGAACGGGACGCAAAACCACGTCTGCGCGGTCGTGCGCGCATGGTCCGTTTCGCCGACGATCTTGTCATGGTGTTCACCAACGAAAACGACGCTCGTCGGGTCCTGGACGTACTGCCAAAGCGTCTCGGCAAATACGGACTGACCCTCCATCCGACCAAGACCCGCCCGCTCTACTTCCGGCCACCGTCGGCCGGAGGCGATCAGCCACGGGACACTGGCAAACAGAGCTTCGACTTCTTGGGGTTCACCCATCACTGGGCGCGCTCTCGTCGGGGCATCTGGGTGGTGATGCGGAAGACGGCCGGCAGTCGCTTTAGCCGGGCGCTGAAACGGGCCTCCGAATGGCTTCGGTCGGTCCGCCACCAGCCCCTGGCTGAGCAGCACGAACAACTCGTACGGAAGCTACGCGGGCACAACAACTACTATGGGATTCCTGGCAACTCGGACGCGTTGTCCCGATTCCGGTACGAAGTTGGCCGGCTCTGGAGGAAGTGGCTTGACCGCCGCTCTGACAAAGCCTGCATGACGTGGGAGCGTTTCAATCGTCTACTGAAACGCTATCCACTCCCGAGCCAAGTCGTCCCGTATGGGCTCGTGCCTCGCGCAGCAAATCCGTGACCTGACGAGCCGGATGCCTCAACGGGCACGTCCGGATCTGTGGGAGACCTGGGCGGGTGACCGCCCAGGTCCACCCGGCATGTCCACGTAGCGACCGAGACAGGTGGTTGAGCGCCGGCCCTGCATGGCCTCGCTGACCTGGTGCGACCTCGCAGGACCGTTGCCACCGGGCTGGCCGAGTTGGGAACCGAGGAGGGATCATGCGGACCGAGGAACGACCTCTTTTTTTAAAGAGCAGAGTGTCGTGGGTTCGATCCCCACACGGCCTACCAATCAATTCAAGTATTTACAAGCAGGCATCGGACCGGCGTGCGCGCCGGGGTTGCACCGGGGTTGCAGGACACCGGTGGCAAGAACCCAAGGTGCGCGCAGCGCAGAATGGTCTATGAGTCAGCGACCCGAAGCTGTAGGACTTCCGCCCCGATCTCCTTGAAGCGCTGGCGGAGGCTGTTAGCGTGATCGCGCAGGTGCGAGGCCAGAGTCGGAAATTGGGACGCAGCCGCAGCACAACGCCGACACGGTGCTGTTGAAGAACGTGGTCGGACCATGGGACAAGGGGTAGTTGTGCTAGAAGATCATCCGGATCCCCAACTGGATCTCGCGCGCGAGCTGCGAGTTGAGCACCTGGCCGAACGTTGCGCTGGTCAGGTTGCGGTCGGGCGCCTCGAATACCGGTGTGTTCAGGAGGTTGAAAGCGTCGGCCTGCAGCTCGAGCGCGATCCGGCCAGTCAGCGCGATTCTCTTGCTGGCGGACAGATCCACAACGTTCAGACCGGGGCCGCGAACGACGCCGACGCCGCAGTTGCCGAAGGTGCCGGGCCGAGGCAGCACGAAGGCGGAGGTATTGAACCAGCTCCCGACACCGACCTGGCGCGGGCCCTCGACGCTGCCGATGCAATCGGGCCGACCGCTTCGCGCCCCGGTCTGCGACTGATCGGGCGCGAAGATCGTGATCGGGAAGCCGGTGTGCGCCTTCCAGATGCCCGCGAGCGACCAGCCGCCGACGATGGCGTCGAGCCAGCCAGGCTCGTGCGACAGGAAGCGGCGGCCGCGTCCCCACGGCAGATCCCAGATCGCGGCCACCGCCAGATTGTGCCTCACGTCGGCTGTGGCTGGGCCCCAGTCGGCGTCACGGTTCCGTGGGTCCGGCCAGAACGCCGATGCCTCGGCGGCCTGTCCGATCTCGCTGAAGAAGCCCCGCCCGTGGGTCAGCGCTCGGCTCAGGGTATAGGACGCCGTGAACGCGAGTCCACCCGAGAAGCGTTTGCGGGCGTGGAACTGTAGCCCGTCGTATCGCTGGTTGGCGTTCGGCGTCGTGAGGATCACGCCGGCGATCTGCGGGTAGACGGCGTCGAACGGACGCGGGCCGTTCGGTGACGTGCGCTGGTCGAAGTTGACGGGCACGACCAGGTGCGTGCCGTACTCTCCCACGTAGCCGAGCGAGACCAGAATGCCGCGCCCGAGTTGGTACTCGCCGGTGAGGTTCCACTGCTGCGAGCGTGCCGGCCGCTGATTGGGATCCCAGGCCCGGAGAATCGTGCCCACGAGCGGATCCTTCTCGCGCAAGGCGTCGAAGCCTACGCTGGTCGGCGCGCCCAGCACTGCCGGATCGGAGTTCACCGTCTCGAACTCGTTGAAGAACGGTGGATTGAGCGTTAGCCGCAGGTTCGTTCCGGTGCCCTCGAGGAAGCTCGACACGCCGTAGGCACCGCGGACCACCAGGTGGCCACTCCAGAGTGCCGGGTTCCATGCCACTCCCACTCGTGGCTGCCAGTCGTTCTTGTAGCCTCGGTAAAGGGCCCGGCCGTTGCCGTCCCTGCCGGCGTAGAGGGCTCGACCCGTGGCGAGATCGAAGTTCACCTGCCGGTCACGGGCCTCGACGAGTGGCGTCCGGTACTCGTACCTCAGGCCAAGGTTGAGCGTCAGGCGCCTCGTCGCGCGCCAGTCGTCCTGCACGAAACCCGCCCAGAGCGTGCTTTGGTGTTGCCAGCGCTTGGCAAGGTCGCCGCGAGCCATGCGTTGTGGATAGCCGAGAAGGAAGTCCGCGATCGGCGACCCGACCGACCGCGGGTCGTTGAGGTCGCGCGTGTACTGGCCACTGAACTGCATGACACCCAGTTGGCCGTTGTTGCCGGAGAAGTACACGTCCTGCAGGTAGCGCACCACCTGGTTGCCGGTCTTCACGGTGTGGCCGCCGCGATGCCAGATCAGGTTGTCTTGAAACTGGTAGGTGCGGGCGCCGAAGTCCTGGACGATCTTCGAGCTGCCGGCGCTGCTCGCGGCGCCGCCGAATATGAGGGCTGGTAAGCCGGGTCCGCGCCGGTTCGCGCCTGGGATGCCCAACGCCTCCCCGAGGTTGCCCAGACCGCCAATATCCACTCCGCTGTCCTGGATGACGACCACTCGGCTGAGGCCGGCGCGAGCTTCATTGACCAGGTGCCCGCCAAGCTGTCGAGTCCAGTGAAGCGCGGCGCTGTCGAAGGGTGAGCGGCCTGCGTTGCCCATCAGGAACGCCAGGCTGTTGATCGCCGTCGTCGTCTGCAGACCGTGCGCGTAGCGCGCCGACAGGTCGTTCTGCGGCGAAACCTTCGCATCGATCTTGATGTCGAACTGATCGTTGTCAAGCGTGGCCCTGGTCGTGTTGAAGGCGTTTTGGGCCAGGCCGGGAAGCGTCGGCACCGGATAGAACGGGCTCGCGAAGAGCGCCGCCGCCACCGGATCGATCCGGTCGAGCGGGATCTGGTTGTTCGGAAACGCGTCGCGAATGAATCGGCCCGGATTCCCCGGGTCCGGCCTGGTCGTCAGCGGGTCGTAGAGTTGCTGATTCGGCCCATCTAGCAGTGCCGAGAAATCACCGCGCCGCATCTCCTCGGGTATCAGAGTCACGAGACTCGTGGCGTAGCCGGTGCGGCGTCTCGTCCCCTGGTAATCCGCGAAGAAGAAGAGGTGGTTCGGGACGAGAGGGCCGCCGACCGTCCCGCCGAAGACGTTCTGCCGGAGCGGTGTCTTGTGGCGCGGGTTGAGCGGATCGAGCGGCGACCGGTTGTCCGCCCACCCCGCGGCGTTGAGCGCGTCATTGCGCACGAACTCGAAGAGCGTGCCGCGAAGGCGGTTGGTGCCCGACTTGAGCGTCACGCCGATGATGGCACCCTGGTAGTTCCCGAACTCAGCCGGTGCGTTGGCGGAGATCAGCTTGAACTCCGCGATCGCGTCGGACGAGGGCTGGTACGCGACGAGGTTGTCGGTAGTCTGGTTGGCCTCGACGCCATCGAGCAGGAAGTTGTTGGCTTCCCTGCGGTTGCCGTTGACGTATGGCCGGCCTCCTCCCGTGGTTCGCTGTCCTTGCGTCAACAGAGCGGGGTTGGTGGCGACGACGCCGGGAGCCAGTAGCGTGAGCGCGATGAAGTTGCGCCCGTTGGCCGGGAGCCTCGAGGCTTCGTCAGTGCCGATCACGAACCCGATGTCGGTCGAATCTGTTTGCAGGAAGGCGGCAGCCGACCGTACCTCGACCGTCTGCCGCAGCACACCGACTTCGAAAGTGATGTCGAGGCGAACGACCTGGTTGAGCTCGAGCCTGGCGTTAGCCGAGAACGGCAGAAAGCCGGCCCGCTCCGCCGTGAGCCGATACAGGCCGGCCGGAAGCGTGGGGAACTGGTAGGTGCCGGTCTCTTCGCTGATGGCTGTCCAGGAGCGGCCCGAGTCGCCGTCGGCGGCGGTGACTCTCACGCCGGGGACGATGGCGCCGCTGGCGTCGCGGACCAGCCCTGTGATGCGACCAGTTGTTGACTGCGCGTCGGCTAATGGGGGGAAGCGGAACAGGAAGACGACGATCAGGAACGCCGAGGAGAATCGCATGCTTGCCCCCGAGCGCCACTGCCTTACCGCATGGGCTGCATTTCAGGTTCGGTACACCCGACTCGTCTTATTCCGTTCCGGCAATACCGAATTCGGGTTTCACCCAGGTGCTCGTCCAGCCAGTCTCACGCGTCCACGCGCGCACTTCTTTGCCTTTGCGCCACTCGTCGCACTGCTCGACCGGATGGTTCAACCGGCCCTCGCGCTCGAAGCGGCGGTGAATCTCCCAGTACGCATCGGACATGGCCACTGAGCGCACGTCGAGATTGCGCGAGAGCCTATAGATCGAGCGCAGCTGAGGGTCGCCGACCTCTCTCACAGATATCTCGATGCCGCCGTCGGTGACGCGGACCGAATAGACCATGTTGTACGGAACGCCCATCGCACTCCCGAGTTCCGATCGCGGGAACAGAAAGTAGCGATCGGGCCGCCCTGCAGGGCAAGAGATACACCGGTAGGGCGACTGCGGCTCGGCGGGCGCCGTGGCCGGCGCCGCATCTTCCGACAGTACCGCGAGCATGGCTGCGGCGTATTCGTTGTTGACGCCCGCGGCCAGCATATACGAACCGGAGGGTGCGGACAGATAGGCGATCGAGTTGATGTGTCCTGCATTGACGAAGCGCAGGGTATGGGCGCCAGTCGGCGCCACGCTCTCGACGAAGGACGGCCACCAAGTACGGTGAGCCGAGGCGACCCAGATCTGCGACCGGCCATGCCCTGGAACGACGATCCAATCCCGAACCAGCCACGGACCGTCGAAGCGATGACCCGAGAACTCGAGCACGCGGTCCAGCTTGTGGGTCCACAGCAGGCTTCCACGAGCCGACAGGCAATAGAACTCGTCACTGCGCGCTGATCCGTCACCAGTCTGCTCGTCGAGCCTGATGGACGTCAGGACCTCGGGCTCACCATCTCCGGTGATGTCAACCAGCCGGATTCCTCCTGGGCCAAGCCCGACGACAGATGGTGACAAGTGTGTCTCGGCCGAGGGCAGGATCTCGCGCCTCCAGACAACCTGACTCCCTCTCCAGGCGGTGAACGCGTTTTCGCTGAACTCGACCCTGTCTGGCCGCGGCGAGGCATGCATCCAGCCCACCGCCACGACCAGAGCGCCGCCAACCAGGACGGTAGTCACCGCAAGCACACGCGCCGGCGAGCCCAGGACGAGCGAACTCAGGCGAGCGCCGGGACGGTGGGATCGTGGAAGAGGTTCACTGCTTGAAGCCGCATCCGGCTCGTTGCGCGGATCTGGATGAAGACCAGAGGGCAAGCGCCCGGCGCCTGGGCTCTCCGCGGCCGCCGTGTTCCCCGCCTGCGGATCGCGTTCGTGCGCGGGCAGATGGTTGCGGAGCCAAGCCTCGAGCTCCGTCGGATACGCGAAAACCGAGCCGCCCTTGCCCCCGGGGACCCGGTAGACGGGCATGCCGCGCTCTTTTCGCCAGCGCTGAGCCGTGCGCTCGTCCCGGCCCAAGTGGTCGGCGATTGCCTTCCACCCATCCAGCTTGCCAGCCGGCGCATCGGGCGGGGGGGGCGGCATGTGTTCGTTACCCGGTGAGCGGCGATTGTAGCGAGGCGGGCGGCCAGGCGCAACGTGGCGGCGACACCTACGCTCGAACCGACAGATGCCGGTAAATCTCGCCATGCTCGGCGTTGGCGGCTTTCGCCGCCCTCTGCCGCTTGACGCTCGGCTGTGGCCGCCCATACAGGAGTCATCGCTTTCGCTACCGCGAGACTCCCGGGTGGAGGCCAGGGGTTGTCGAATGCTCGTTCACGCCCGCCGCAGCCCGTTGAGCAAGTAGGCCGAGCAGGAAGGAGGCCGGCGATGGCCAGCCCGCTCCTCGTCCTGACCCTCGTCGCCCTCAGTGTCGCCCCCAACTCCAGGGTGAGCCGCCACCCAAGCCGATCACCAACGCGGACGCGGTGGCGATGGTGAAGGCCGCACTCCCGGAAGACGCGTTCATCGCTTCGATTCAGGGGAACCCGAGGAGCTTCGACACCTCCCCCGAGGTCAGGAAAGGAGGCCAAAGATGGCCAGCGTGCTCCTGACCCTCTCACTCCTCATGGCGACCTTCAGATTCCAGGCCGCACAGGCCGGCAAGCCCACGCAGGAGAACATCACCAACGCAATGATCATCGAGCTACATCGCTTGGGTTTAGGCGACTCAGTCATCCTAGAAAAGATCCAAAGCGCTCGGTGCGATTTTGACACGAGCCTCGAAGGACTGAAAAAGTTGAAGGCCGCCGGCCTCTCGGATGCCGTGCTAGCAGCAATGGTTCACGCCTCAGTGGCGGGATTCAGCTCGACCGACGCCGCGACAGTCACGCTACCTGCACGTGATCCAGACGATCCTCTGGCGCCGCATGACCCAGGCATTTACTACGTCGAAGACGGAAGTGGCAAGAGCCGACTAATTCGGATCGAGCCGACGGTTTATACCCAAGCGAAGTCAGGAGGCTTTCTCGCATCGGCAATGACGTACGGAATCGCGAAGGTCAAGTCGAAAGCTGTGCTCTCCGGGTCGAATGCACAGCATAAGATCTGGTCTCATCGGCCCACCCTCTACTTCTATTTTGACGTTCAGACATCAAGTCTGAGCAATTCGGGGGCCTCCTACTTCTACTTCAATGCGGCCACGAGTCCAAGCGAGTTCTTGCTCGCACGAGTGGGAATGAAGAAGAACTCGCGAGAGCTCGTGGTCGGAAAGTCCAATGCCTTTGGTGCACAAGGTGGTGTCGAGGACAGCGCTACGCGGCCGTTCGACTCGGAGAAGGTGGCTCCGGGCATATTCAAGGTCAGGCCGAGAGCTGATCTCCCCGATGGCGAATACGCCTTTTTCTACGGTGGTAACGGGCCGACGACAGCCTACGGCTTCCACGCTCCAGGGCTCGTTGGTCCCGCAGGCAGTGGCAAGGTGTTCGATTTCGGCATCTGGTCGAAATGAGCGGCGGTCCGAGGTATTTCGGACACTACCGATGAAGGCGGTGGATATGAGTCGAAGGATTGTGACGATCATGCTCCTCGCTGTGTTTTCGGCTTCTAGTGCTGTCGCCGTCGACTTCCGAGCTTCGGTCGAAGCGAACGCGGCGCGGGCGGCCGCTCTCACGCAAACGACTGAGCAGCAGGCACGGCACGCGCAGGCTGGAGCCAGCGACGAGAACCCCTACCTCTGGCCTGGAATTGCATTGATCGCGGCTGGTGCTGCGACGGCGGTTTACGGATTTACGAGTACCTCGGGAGCTCAGTGCACCTTCACGGAGACAAGTCTCGGTTGCAGCGAAACACACAGGACGGGCATCGGGATCGCAGGATTGGCTGTCGCAGTCGGCGGCGGCGTGCTTCTAGCCTTAGGCAACAGCAGAAAGCACAAGCAACGGCCAGAGTTGGTCTTCGGGCCGAATTCAGTCGCGGTTCGATATTGGGTGGCCTTCTAAACTTACGAGGGTAGGAATCTACCCTCGTACGTGAAAGCGTGCAATATGAAGCGAAGAATGCTTCCGGCCTTGTTCCTGCTGTTGATCGGTTGTGGTGGAGGCGGAGGTGGAGCTGGCAATCCGATCTTGGGGCCGTCTAACAGTAATATGGCGGGTAATTGGACTTTCACCGTAACAGCTTCAACCAGTTGTTCCCAATTGCCTGTTGCCTATCGAAGTCACGGCGTTAGGGTAAGCATCACGCAGAACGAATTCGGTCCGATCGTGGGAAACTTCATCGGCGTGAATGACCCCGCTGGTATTGGGACCAGTCTCTCGGGTTCCGTGGCGGGTAACGCGGTGAATCTCGCATTCAGCGTGTTTGACTTGGTGTCAAACAACGTTGAATTGGGCGCGCAGGGTATCGGGGACGGCACAATCGGAGGCTCAAGAATCTCGGGCAGCTTTGTAGGGTACTTCTACTTGGTAGACCCACGCTTCTCTCCCGCCCGCTCAATTGTCCCTGACTGCAAGGCGGCGGACCATCAGTTCGTTTTCGTCCGGCAGTAGCGACCGGCAACGATGCGGTGGACATGGGCCCTGGCTGGCCGTCGACGCCGTGGTGCGGAGCTGGAGTTGAACGCCACGCCCCAGCAGATCGCCCCAGGCGCGTGCTTTTCTCGGCCGCGCCAGCGACGGCGAGAGGTATTGGATCAAGGTTCTGGATCACCGAGCAGATCGTGGCCCGAGCGGGGCCCTTATCGGGGCACCCGTCGCGGAGCGTTTCGCGACGTTTGGACTGGAGCTGCACCCGCAGAGACCCGGCTCCTCGAATTTCGCCGGTCCGAGCCACCACCTACACTTCTCGGCGAACGACAGCCTGAAAGACAGGTGCCGGTATGCTGCTACGAGGTGTCCTCCTCCCGTTTGCGGTCCTTTTGGCGATGGCCTTCGGTGCGTGCGGCCACGGGCCAAACGCGCCCGACGCTTCGATGTCTCCGTCAAGCGGACAAAGACAAACATGTAGGGTCTATGCGGCTGCATTAACCCTAGCCAACACATCGGGTACATTTTCGTCGACCGTGACGCTGGCGGGCGCATACAGCACATCGACGAATCAACTGACATATGCGGGCAGCTATTCGGACAGCCTTGGGTGTGCAATCCCTTGGGACTTGGTGACGAATTACAGCTCTGTGGCTGATTTCGTCGATGAGACGCGCGTGGTTCCGCCGCTCACACGTTCGACGGGAAGCACAGCAACGACAACAGACGCTCGATGTGATCGTATTACAGTCACTGCCAGCCATTCGTACGACAGTCAAGGCAGGCTGATTCGAATCGTGACCGTTTCCTCTCCAGGCGGGACTGAGACAAGGAACTATACTACTTGGGACAGTGTCGGACGCCCGACCGGTGGCACAATAAGCTCGGCCGGAAACACGCGGACACATTCCTTGTCGTACGACGACGCGGCACGGACCGTGACCATCACGGGTGGTATTAACACAGGTGGTATTGGCCCGCAGAGTGTCGAAACGGAGACGTACGATTCGAGCGGAATCCTTTTGCGCAAGGTGACAACGGTCTTGGGTTCGACGGTTATCACATCAACCGTTACGACCACGTCAACTAACAGGGTCTGTCGGTGATGTGCATCTCACCTCGCCGCTAGTGTGTTCTGACCGCCCTCAGACTGCATCGGTTACGCCGCCTACAGCCAGCCATCCACTCTGGGCCGGCGTCCAGATTCGGGTTATCGGTCATCAAGCGGACGCAGCGCGCGCCGTTTCGAAACCGGGCACAGGAGGAATGAAATGGTTTCGCGGGCAGCAGCATTCCCCTCGATCGTTGCCGCGGGATTGCTCTTGAGTTGTGGCGGGAACGGCTCCCGTCGCCAAACGCCTGTCCCCACCACCACTACGACCACGCTCATCTCTGGTGATGTGCCCAGGCGCCACAGCGGACCCGCGCCGGGCTCTTTGCGCGGCCCGCTCTTGCACAATACTCGGGGACGTTCTTAAGTTAGAGAGGCAGGCTCCGCACTGTGTGGCCTGAATCGGGCTCTTGGGGCTCGCGAAGTGGTTTCCCTGACGGCTTCACAGACGCACCGGCCAACGGTCTATATGGGTCACATGCACCGGATGCACTCTCCCGAGGGCGGTTGCTTCCGAGGCGAGGAATCTCGTTCAGAAGGAGGTGCCCTCTGAGGCGACTCATGCTTCCTGCGCTGGTACTACTGGTGGGTTGCGGGAGCGGCAACGGTGCTTCTCCTCCCAATCCCGACCCCTTGCCGCAAGTCCTCGGTGGACGGGCAAAACCGGCCATTAGTCGACACTTCAAAACCGGCCATTAAGTAGCGACCGAGACGTTGACGAAGGCGCAGGGGAGATGTTCTTGCGCCGGGATGAGCAACGTCTTGAGCGACGACAAGAGACAACAGGTTCCGGCGCTTGGGCGGCTGGGCTTGTCGCTGAGGCGAATCGAACAGGCGACCGAGGTACGGCGCGAGACGGCGAGCGCCTATCTGAAGGCGGCCGGGGTGGTGGTGCGTGGTCGGGGCCGGCCCCGGGGAGGGCTCAAAACCGGCCACCACGGCGGCGGAGGTGTCCACCGACTCTGGTCCGCCAAAACCGGCCATTTCCGGGGTGGTGTCCACCGACCCCGAGGGGTCAAAACCGGCCATTTCGGAGCAGGTGTCCACCGACCCTGGGCGGGCCGAGTGGCCACCATCGCCTGGCCGGTCGCCGAGGGCGAGCGCCTGCGAGCCCTTCCGCGAGGTGATCCAGGAGGCGCTTTCTCGCGGGCGCAACGCGGTGGCCATCTGGCAGGACCTCGTCGACGGCCACGGCTTTCAGGCTGGCTACGCGAGCGTCCGGCGCTTTGTGCTGAAGCTGCGCGGCAGTACGCCTGCAGAAGCGCGCGTGGTCATCACGACCGCACCCGGTGAGGAAGCCCAGGTCGATTACGGGGACGGCCCCATGGTGCGCTACGCGGGCACGGGGAAGTACCGCCGGACCCGGCTCTTCGTCCTGACGCTCGGGTACTCGCGCAAATCGGTGCGGCTGCTCGCATGGCGATCGAGCGCGCAGGTGTGGGCGGAGCTGCACGAGCGGGCCTTCCGGCGCCTCGGCGGCACGGCGCGCGTCGTCGTCCTCGACAACCTCCGCGAGGGTGTCCTCACGCCCGACGTGTACGACCCGGCTCTCAATCCCCTCTACCGCGACGTGCTCGCCCACTACGGTGTCATCGCTCTCCCGTGCCGGGTGAGAAATCCCGATCGCAAGGGCAAGGTGGAAGCGGGCGTCGGACACGCGAAGAAAACGCCACTCAAGGGGCTGCGCTTCGAGAGCCTCGAAGAGGCACAGACCTACCTCGACCGCTGGGAGGAGCGCTGGGCGGACACGCGGATCCACGGCACGACGAAGCGGCAGGTCGCGGCGATGTTTGCCGAGGAGCAGCC
>Ga0070699_100002107_pt1 | contig 18030 bp, 15 predicted proteins | sample KBSK1503metaG_FD_65473 | JGI IMG/M metagenome (GOLD analysis project Ga0070699, IMG submission 65473) | Corn, switchgrass and miscanthus rhizosphere microbial communities from Kellogg Biological Station, Michigan, USA - KBS K1-50-3 metaG | ecosystem: Host-associated > Plants > Roots >... | reverse complement strand
GGCCCGCCAGCCGGGCCACCGTCATACCCAGACCCTAAGATTAGGAACTGTTCAGCGGCTCAGCCGCCGTCCCGGGCCAGCCATCCGTCCCCGTGAATGATCGGGGCTAGAACTGTGAGTGCGCGGAGCTCGCCGCCTTCGTCGCCATGCTCACTCCTGAGCAGCTTGAGAAGGTGGCCGACCTGGCTATGGCCCGACTGTCCGCGTGAGGTCTAAGCCGATACCCCAACCCAACCCGACCCGGCACCTCGGGCCGTCATAACTCTTGACCATTCCTTCTACATCGCGCATCCTTCTAAGTAAGTTGAGAACTACTGAGATCGCAGCCGCAGATGACGGCGGCCCCAGCGCCGGGCGAGATCACAGGAATCCCTGGTCGATCCTTTCCCCGGCCTCTACATAATGGACAAGCCTTGTAGTCACGGAACGCCGCCGAAGGACGACGCAATGACCGAACCTTACGACCCGTCGCGGCCTCATAGAGTTACGCTAGATGCAAGAGGCGTTGAGGCAGCCTCGAGCCCCCAGCCAGAGCAACTAACCTCCAGTGTACAGGGGCCGTTTCCGCTCAGCGGATTCCTTGTCCCGTTCCCGGACCCCATCCCACCGGGAGAGAACCTAGAGGTAGCCATTTACTTCCCAGATCCCGGCCAAGAGCCTGTCCGGACTGTAACGGCGTTCGCCACGGAACTTTCGCCCCCTAGCACCCCCTGGAAGGGCGATGCGACCTTCCTGACACACCGCGTTAATTTCGATCAGCAAAATCAAGTTCTAGGAGTGGGCTTCTCGATGGCGTGGGGCTCCCCCTTGCACGTTGCCGTCATGCTGACGGCCAGCAAGCCAGTACCGATACCCAACATCCTGGGGCCGTTTAAAGTCACCGACTACGTTTTTTTCTCGACGCGGCCGGATCAGTGGGTTCAACCCGGCTTTAACAGTCTGACCATCGACCTTCGGCCGCTGGGCATCATGCCCTGGACCGTATCAGCCTCCGTCACTGAACTTTCGCCCCCTAGCACCCCCTGGCAGGGCGATGCGAACTTCCGGACACTGGGCGTTCAGCTCAATCAGCCAGATCGGTTCGCTACTGTGTTCTGCGACCTGGAATGGCCCGCACCCTTGCCGGTTGCCGTCATGTTGACCATCGGCTATACGTAGACGCTCACTAGGATCTAGCAATGACCCAGCCATACCGCCCCCCAGAGTTTCATAAAGTTACGTTGAGCACCGGAAACGCTGAGGCAGCACCAACACCTCCCAAAACACCTCAAGCCGCCGGTGTCTCCGGACCGTGGTACGTTACCGGATACGTTTTTTGTTTCGCGGGGCCCGGTCAGCTGGCACAACCGGGCGATAACCGCTTTGCCGTCGACCTCCGAAGGCTCGGCATTGGCACGCCTGTGGCTGTATCGGCCGACGTCAGTGAGCTTATAAATTCTTACTACCCGCACATAGGCGATGCCGTTTTCCTGACGAAGGGCGTTATGCTCAACCAGCCAGGTCGGTTCGCCACTGTGTTGTTCTCCATGCGCTGGAACTCGCCCTTGCCGGTTGCCATCACGATGAACATCGGCTTCATGGCCCACCCACTATGAGGTCCCTACTACCTGTCTATGAGACTGGATCTGTCAACTTACACGGACCCGCTCGCTTGCGCGGACCTGCTCGCGGCCACCTATCTGAGATCTGCGAACGCGACGCTGAAGCGCGTCGACGAGCACGCTCGGCGCCCGAACCGCAAACCCATCGTGATTCACCGAGCCTGTCGCCGGGGCGCACCTGCGCCCTGGGGCGTTCAAGACCTACTGGAATGTCCGGGCCACGGGCTTGTGCGCTGACGGCCGGGCTCTGGGATGAGTGTGTATCACGAGCCGGGGTGTGCCCTCTATAAGACACACCGGCGATGACAACGTCGCCGCGGGCGAAGGGGCAGGGGCCGCCATGGTCCCTGCCAATCCCCTGGGGAGAGATCATGACAGCAACCGAACACCACGAGCACGCCCTGACCGACGAGGCTCTGGAGACGCTCACCCGGTGGGGGCGCGACCCCGGTACGGACGGCGGGGAGACCACTGCGTTTTCGGTGTCGCGGCAAGGCGCTCCCAGCGACGCGTTCCTGGCGCTCGGCGATTGCACCCCGTTCACGCCGCAGGGAAGCCGCGGCGTCCTCAACGGCCAGCCACCCGGGGACACCGGCGCGCCCGTCGCCTACTTCATTGACTTCGCCAGCCCACTCTCGGTCAGCCAGGTCCCATGCACGTTCTCCTTCGATCTGAATAGCGGCAAGGTCACTCTTGCCGGCGCGTTCCCCAACCTGCCGCCGAGCCTCGACTTCACCGTCGAGTTCGACAAGAGGTTCGACGGCGCTGGCGGCGAGAACATCTTGTTCCATTCCGAGAAGACCTCCGACCACGCCGGATATGTCATCGCTGTCGAACTGGTAGCGGCTTCGTAGACACGCCGCACCTCCGCTGACAACCGCCACCGCGCATCGGCCAGCCACAGCGCGGAGGGCGCACGGCCGGGGAATTCACGGTTGCCTCGCCGAACGTGGCGCGTGATCGCCCGCTTGCCCGGAGAAGATCAGCAGTGAAGGAGGAGAAATGGCCAAGACCAGGCCCAATGATGTCATAGCTCGCTATGGCAACTGGTACCGCGGCGACGCCGATCTGTTCGCACACTGCTTCGTGCGTCGCAGCGGCCAGTCCGTACTACTGTTCCAGGGCTTGCAGACGGTTTCGTTGCAGCTGTTCGATCCTGAGGAGGCAAAGCACAGGCAACTGGCCGAGTTGCTCGAGCAGCCTGTTCCGGGCGGATGGCCCAAGGCGAGCTACCAAGGGTACAACTTCGTCACCGACCCGGAAGGCCCTAATGCGAGTGAGATCGCTGTCTACGGAGTGCAGCCCGGCGACCCTCGACCGCCGGGCGAGTACTATGCCGCACCGACCGATTCGGACGTTGGCAAGCTGGTCAAGGAGATCGCCAAGATCGACTGAGATCTTCGCATGCTAGAACAGGAGCGTCCCCGCGGACTCACAACACGCCATATCGGCGATTCACGTGGGTCACGCAGCTCGTAAGGCAACGACTGAGGTTCCCCCGGTAGGTCGGACACCTGCGGTGTGCGGTCACCCAGCTCCGCATGGGGTGCTGACGGTCCCAGCGTGGCCGCCGGGTGGGCTGCTAGCCACGGGAGGATTCCCTGGTGCACCCGGCATCTGGGCGGCCAGTTCGGCGCGGGGCAAGCAGGGTCATGCGCATGTGCCCTCCGAGGCCCTGCTTCCCTTCGGCGTTGCGAACCACCAGAAGGCATTGGGCGTACCATTGACGGCACTTGTTACTGGATGCTGCAGGGGGCAGGGGCGCCGGCTGTCGGTGCTGCCCAAGGCGCCGGAAGCGGGCTTGTCGTTCATCTCCCTGCGAGCTGGCGGCCGGCCTGCGCAACTGAGGATCTGGAAACGACACTGCGGCGCTCGCCGGGTGGCGCCAGCTTATCCGGCGGCGAACCCGGCGCGGGAGCAGCGCGGCGCCGCTGGGGGCAAGGAGCGCATGTGAGCGAAACGCCGACGGTACCGGCGCCTGAGCATGTTGACGACATGGCGTCGCTGCTCGCGGACGGATCCCGGGCGGTGCTCGCGAAGGGGGATTTAGGAGCGGGCCGAGAACGGTACGAGATGGCCTACCGGCTCGCTCAGCGAGCCGGCGACGCCGAGGCTATGGCACTCGCGGCGCTGGGCCTGGGCGGCATCTGGGTACATGAGCACCGCACCGCCGCAGCCTCGGTACTTCTCGAGGCGCGGCTGCGCCATGTCCTTTCGCTGCTCGATCCTGATTCTGCGCTCGCCCTGCGCGTCCGGGCCAGGCTGGCCGCGGAGAACAACTATCAGTGTGGCGAGCGCACGGCCATACTGGCGGTGCTCGACGAGGCTAGGAGGTCAGCCGATCCGGTGGCGCGGGCCGAGATCTTGAGCCTGGCGCACGACTGTCTGCTTGGCCCCGATCATGGCGCGCTGCGACGTCAGTTGTCCGTCGAGCTCATCAAGGAGAGCTTTGTCACGGCGAGACGCAGCGACTTGCTTCTGGGCGTCCTCTATCAGACAGTCGACCTTTTCTTCGACGGTGACCCGCATGCCGGGCGACGGCTTAGTGAATTGCGGGAACTCCTCGCCGAGGAGGATCATCTCGCTATCGGCTACGTGGTGAGCGCGATCGAGGTGATGCTGGCGATCCGGGCGGGCCGTCTCGACGAAGCCGAAGAGATGTCGCATCTTTGCCTGCAGCGCGGAATGGCGGCGGGCGATGTCGACGCGCTGGGCTGGCATGGTGCGCAGCTCGTGGCCATCCGGTGGTATCAGGGCCGGCTGGCCGAATTGCTGCCGCCGCTGGAGGAGGTGGCGCATTCGCCGACTCTCAGCACCGCTGACAACGCGTTCCGTGCCGCGCTCGCTGTCGCCGCGGGCCTGAGCGGAGACCGGCTCAAGGCCAGCAGCGCGCTGGCCGCCCTGTGCAGTGGCGACCTGGCCGACCTGCCGCGGTCAGCCAGCTGGCTGGGAATGATGTGCGGGATCGCGGAAGCTGCGCTGCTCCTGGAAGATCGCACCACCGCGAGACGAGTCTACGAACTGCTGAGCCCGCATGCTCACCTGCCGATGATCGCCAGTCCCGCGGTGTGCTTCGGGTCGACCCATCACGCCCTGGGCGTCGCGTCACTGGCCTGCGGTGAGCTGGATTTGGCGGTGGAGCATTTTCGTGCCGCAGTTCAGCATAACCTCGCCCTGGCCCACTGGCCCGCCGCGGTGGCCTCCCGGAGGAGGCTGGCGGAAGCGCTCGCGCTTCGCGGACGACCGCACGACGCCGCCGAGGCGCGCGCCGAGTTGACCACCGCGGCCGCAGATGCCGCGACGCTGGGTCTCACAATTACGGACGACGACGTGCCCGAGGCCTCCAGCACGGCTGTCACCTGCACCCGCCAGGGCCGGGACTGGCGGATCGAGGCGGGAGAACGAAGCGCGGTGGTCGAGCACAGCGTCGGCATGCTCCACCTCGCGGTACTGATCGCGAACCCTCGTCAGGAGATTGCCGCTATCGACCTGGTCGCTGGGCTGGCCACGCTGAGGGACATGACGAGCGGTCCCGGGGCCTCAGCGCAGCCCCTGCTGGATGACGAGGCGGTGCAGGCCTACCAGCATCGGCTCGCGCGGCTGCACGACGAGATTCGAGACCTGGACGCGCGCAATGAAGGTGAGCGCGCGGCCCGCGGCCGCACGGAGCGGGACTGGCTGGCGAAGGAGCTTGCCAGCGCCACCGGGATCGGCGGTCGGTCACGCTCGTTTGCCGACGACGCGGAACGGGCGCGGATCTCCGTCGGGAAAGCGATCCGTCGGGCCCTGGACCGGGTCACTGACGCGGACGCTGCCATCGGTGATCATCTGCGCCGGACGGTGCACACCGGCGTTCGGTGCAGCTACTGGCCCCTCTGATCGCCCTGAGCACCCGCCGGCTTACTGTCCGGCCAGGCACCCAGAACTCGCGGCGGGACACCGCCGGATGCGCGGCGGGCTGGCCGGCCCCGGCGAGCGCCTCCTACAAGGTGCACGTCAAGGTCGTGGAACGCGATGGAACGGCATGGGACGCCCTAGGGGTAACCGGGCTGAGCGCGCTGGGGACCTCGTGCTCCGGCTGCGCCAGGGTAAACGTCGGCGAGGAGCGAGCCATGCCGGTGATCGATCTCACTCTGCCGGGAGGCTGCTTCGAGCGGGCCGGGCAGGAAGCACTGGCGGCCGAGCTGACCCGCTTGATCATCCACTGGGCGGGCGGCATCGGCCGTTCCGGCTACGACACGGCGTCGTGGGCGCTTGTCCACGACGCTGAGCTGGCCGAGGTCGGCGGGCGCCTCCGGCGACCGGATCGACGGCAGGTCTACCGAGTCGTGGTGAGTGTGCCCTTCGGTTCACTCGACGCCGCTCGGCGGTCTGGGCTGATGCACGACGTCGCTCGCACGGTCATCGCTGCCGAGGGCAGCGAGCCGACGACTGAGAACCTCATGCGCGTGCGGTGCGTTGTCGACGAGATTCCCGATGGCAGCTGGGACGTCGCGCCGGGCCGCTACGGCTGCGCGATCTAGCCGCGCTCTTCGGCGCGGCCGCCGGCGACGAGCGTTGGGATGGTTTCTGCGGGCGTGAGAACTGCGTGATCGTCGCAAGGGCCGTGCCCGCGCGCGTCTCGCCCCTGACCCGTGTGCCCCGAGCCACCTGGCTGACGTTAGCGAATGCGCCGGCCCTCCCGGTGAGGGCTGATCTGCCATTCCGCCTTGTCCGCGAAACCGCCATGCATCAGGCCCGGCCGGTGGCCTGACAGGGGACCGCAGGCACCGCGGCACCCGGAACGGCACCACCTTACCAGTGTGAGACCTCCACCGAACCAGAGCAAGCTGAGGCTCGTTTTACCGTCTGGGGTTATTTGGCGGCGATAACGGGGGCTTTGATGCAGGTGCGGCTTCTCGGGCCGGTCGATGTGGTGGTGGATGGTCGGCCGCGTCCGGTGCGTGGTTTGCGGCGTCAGGCGGTGCTGGCCACCTTGGCGCTGCACAGCGGCGAGGTTGTCAGCACGGGAAAGCTGGCCGACGTGGTCTGGGGTAAGACCGCGCCGCCGACCGCGGCGAACACCCTGCAAAGTCATATGTCGTTCCTGCGCACTGTCCTGGGGAGCAGGGCCGCGATCCTCGCGCGCCCGCCCGGCTATGTCCTGGACCTTGGTGATGATCACACGGACGTCCAGCTCGCCGAGCAGTTCTTGCGGCAAGGCACGCAGTCAGCTGATCCTGTCCGCGGTACGCGGCTCCTGCAGGACGCGCTCGCGCTATGGCGCGGGCAGCCGCTGGCGGACGTGGCCGGCCTGGAATGGCTGGAAGAGCAGGCAGAGCGGCTGGACCTGCTCGGCGTGCGTGTCAAGCGAGCCTTGTTGACGGCCAGGCTGGCGGCCGGGGAGCATGCGCAGCTGGTGCCCGACCTGGAGCAGATGGCGGCCGACCACCGGCTGGACGAGCAGATCCATGCCGAGCTGATGCTGGCCCTGTACCGCAGCGCCCGGCAGGCTGACGCACTGGCGGCGTATCAGCGGCTGCGGCGCACGCTGAGCGAGGAGCTGGGAATCGACCCTGGTCAGCCGCTGCGCGACCTCGAAGTCGCCATCTTGCGGCAAGATCCTGCTCTGGATGCGCCGGCGCCTGTCTCACTGACGGCCAGGCCAGCGGTGCCAGTTCCCGCGCAGCTGCCGCCAGCGGTGCCCGCCTTCATCGGCCGGGATGCCGAGCTGGCCAGCCTCGACGCGCTCCTGCCCGCGACGGTTCAGGCCACCGCGGCTGGGCCCGCCACAGTGGTCATCGCGGCGCTGTCGGGCACCGCCGGAGTGGGCAAGACCGCCCTGGCCGTGCACTGGGCGCATCGGGCGGCCGCGCAGTTCCCCGACGGGCAGCTCTACGTGAACCTGGGTGGCTTCGACCCGGGCGGGGCCGCGATGCAGCCCAGCGAGGCGCTGCGCGGATTCCTGGACGCGTTCGGGGTGTCGGCCGCGCGGATCCCTGAGAGCCTGCCCGCCCAGGCCGGGCTCTACCGCAGCCTGCTCGCCGGCAAGCGAGTCCTGGTGGTGCTGGACAACGCGAAAGACGCCGGGCAAGCCCGCCCGCTGCTGCCCGGCTCGCCCGGCAGCCTGGCCATCGTGACCAGCCGCAACCAGCTCACCGGCCTGGTCGCCACCGACGGCGCATCCGCGCTGACGCTGGACCTGCTCGGCAGCGCTGACGCCCGCCGGCTCCTGGCCAGCCGCCTGGGATCACGCCGGGTGGCCCGCGAGCCGGAGGCGGTCGACGTGATCATCGCCGGCTGCGCGCGGCTGCCGCTGGCGCTGACCATCGCCGCGGCGCGGGCCGCGGCCAGCCCGGGCTTCCCGCTGGCGGTCCTCGCCACTGAGCTGCGCGAGGCCACCCGCGCCCTCGACCCCCTCAACGGCGGTGACCCTGCCACCGATGTCAGGGCGGTGTTCTCCTGGTCCTACCATGCCTTGACAACCGACGCGGCGCGGCTGTTCCGGCTGCTGGGCCTGCACCCCGGCGCGGACATCGCCCTCCCCGCGGCGGCCAGCCTCGCCGCGATCCCACCAGACCGGGCGCGCGCACTGCTGGCCGAGCTCGCCCGTGCGCACCTGCTCGCCGAGCACGCTCCCGGCCGGTATGCCTTCCACGACCTGCTCCGCGCCTATGCCACCGAACTGGCCCGCACACACGACAGCCAGAACGTCCGTAGCGCAGCCGCGCACCGCGTCCTCGAGCACTACCTGCACACGGGGGTGCTCCTGATTTTCCGGACCGCGGATCCTGTGAGAGCTCGGCTGGAGATAGCGGGAGCAAGCGCCGGGCAGATGCAGGAGCTTCTGGCCTGAGTAAGCGGGGAGCGGCCTGTCGATGCCGCCGTCCCAGCGCGGCTCCAGAGCGTCGCGGTCAGCGCGGCGGCGCGGGAAGCGCAGCCGAGGGAGCGTCGGCCAGTGTGGTGAGCCACTGCTGCAGCAGCGCCATCTCGGGCCCGGTGAGCGGCGTGTCCTCGGCGGCGAGCCTGCTGCTGAGCGTCGCCGCTGCGCTCGCGACCGTCGGCTCTGCTCCGCGCTCGGGCGGGTGAGCCGCGGACGCGGCGTCCTGCGGGACGGTGATCCAGGCGATCACCGCCTCGCGCAGCTGTGTGGCGAACGTGCCGTCGCCGTACAGGTCAGGCTGTGCGATCAGCGACAGCGCGGCGCCGGTGCTCGCGGACAGGACAATGCGCGACGCGGCCTCCGCCGACATGCGCAGCTGGCCGCGGCCGGCGCCAAGCTCCAGCCGGTCGTAGAGCATCTGGTACGCCTCGCGTACCGCGCCGCTGCTGGCGGCGGCCGCCGGCGACCACATCAGCTTGTAGAAACTCGGATTCTCGCGGGCGAACTCCAGGTGGTTGTCCCAGCCCGCCCGGACGTCGTCAGCGACATGGTCGTGGACGACCGCCGCGACGGCACGCTTGGTCTCCAGGAAGGCGGCCCAGCCGAAATCGACCACGGCGGCGAGCAGCCCGTCCTTGTCGCCGAAGTGGTGGTACAGGGTCGGCGCGGTAACGCCAGCTGCATCGCAGATAGCCCGCGTGGAGACGTCTGCGTCGGCGGACTGGGCGAGCAGGCCAGCGGCGGTTTCAAGGATGCGGGTTCTGACGGTCATGGGCCGAGACTAGCAACCTGTATAGCGTTAGTCAAGCTTGCGATATAGCATTGCTATACACACGATCGAACACCAAGGAGGAACGATGATCGTCATCACCACGCCCGCCGGTAACATCGGCCGCCAGGTCCTGGAGAACCTCCTGGACAGCGGTGAACAGCTCCGCGTGGTCGCCCGCGACCCGTCCGGCATCCCGGCGGGCACGCGGCGGCGCGTCGAGGTGATCGAAGGCTCCCACGGCGACCCTGTCGTCGCCGACCAGGCATTCGACGGAGCGGACGCCGTCTTCTGGCTGACTCCGCCCGACCCGCGCGCCGAAAGCGTCGAGGCCGCCTACGTCGGGTTCACCCGCCCGGCCGCTGCGGCGTTCGAGAAGCATGGCGTCAAGCGGGTCGTGGGCGTCTCGGCGCTCGGCCGGGGTACTCCGTGGGCGGCGCAGGCCGGCTACGTCACCGCCTCGCTGGCGATGGACGACCTGATCGCCTGCGCCGGAGTCGCCTACAGGGCGCTGATCAACCCGTCGTTCATGGACAACATCGCCGTCCAGGCCGCGGCGATCAAGAACCGGGGCATGTTCTTCTCGCCGATCGACGGCGACCGCAAGCTGCCGTCCGTCGCCACCCGAGACATCGCTGCCGCGGCGTCGCGCCTGCTGCTGGACGACAGCTGGAGCGGCGCCGGCGAGGTTCCGCTGCTCGGCCCCGAGGATCTGTCCTTCAACGACATGGCCGAGATCATCTCGGAGGTCGTCGGAAAGAAGGTGCGCTTCCAGCAGATCACGTTCGAGGCCTACAAGGACAGGTTCGTCAGCTTCGGCATGTCCGATGCAATGGCTCAGGGGATGACCGACATGGCCTGGGCGAAAAACGAAGGCCTGGACAACGCCGTTCAGCGGACGCCGGAGAACTCGACGCCGACCACCTTCCGCCAGTGGTGCGAACAGGTGCTCACGCCCGCCGTCCTCGACCAGGCTGATGCCGCCGCGGCCTGAGCCCGGTCAGCAATCAACAGGAAAGGCAGATGAGATGCCGGCAACCACCACATCCGACCTCGATGCTGGACAGCAGCCCCCGTGGCCAGCACGGCGGTCGGCGCGTCCGCGCGCAGTTCGCCGCGCTGGCGCATCCGCTCGAGCGCGCCCGCGATCGGGCACACCGGGAAGCGCCCGCCCGCTGTCTCAGGCACCGAGAGCTATGAAGGAGTGCGCGGTCGCTTCTGCGAGGGGATCGCCGCTGGTCGTCTTGCGCGCGGCCAGCAGCGCCTCGGGCAGCGTCGCGCCTCCTCGAAGACCGTCGTGGAGAGCCAGCATCAGGGGCACAGCAGCCAGGTCATTGACGGGCACGACACTGGCCACGATTCCGGCCGCGCCGAGCGGGACCAGGCTGGTCACCAGGCCGAGGAGCTCGTCGGCACCCACTGCCGCAGCGACTCCGGAGTCGCAGCTGGAGAGGACCAGCCGGTACGGCGCCCGGCTCAGGCGCTCGAAGTCGTGCACGGTGAGCGGCCCGTCGTCAAGCTGTATTGACGAGAACAGGGGGTTGTCAGCCCGGAATGTACCGTGGGCGGCGATGTGCGCGAGCCACGCGCCGTCAAGTGCGGTGAGCACATGTTCGGCCGTCGCGCTGCCCTGACCGAGCGTCACGGCTTCGGGGTAGCGCGGGCGCAACTGCACTACCTCTGCGCCGCCCGAGGCCAGCCTGGGCCCGACAACCAGGGTGACGCGCCGCTCGGCCGGGGGCCTCGTGCGACGAGCCCGCATCCAGGTCGACGCGGACGGCGCCACGGTCACGACCCGGTCGCGCAATGACGGCATGAGCGTCCAGGGCACGGCCCGAAGGCGACCTGGCGGTATGACGACGATCGGGCCGTCCCCGAGCTCCGCTGCGGCGGAGCCGAGCAGCGAGGATTCCAGCTGGGCGCCTCGATGGGTCAGCACCAGCTCGTCGCCTGGCTGCGGAGGACGGTGCGCGAGGCGGCGCAGCACGAAGCAATTCATCTCTACCTCGACCTCGCGTTCGGGAATGCTGCCTGCCGTGTACAGACGCAGCCTCCGATCCGCGGCGATGATCACATGAAGCACGCCGTCGACCTCGACGAGCTCGATCAGCCTGCTCTCGCCGAGCTCATCGAAGAGCGTATCGAGGTCGAACTGCCCTGCCTCCTTCGTGCCGCTGCCTGGCGACCGGCGAGTGCGGGCCTGCACCGCGGTCTCGAGTCGGCGTCGCTCACGCTCGAGGGCGTTGCGGCGGGCGGCGGCCATCTCACTCGTCTCGAGGAGCCGGGTCACACTGCGCAGCGCTGACAGCTCGGCCACGAGCTCCCGGTCATGCCGGAGCGGCGTGCTCCGGGAGGCCAGAGCCACCGCTCGCCATCGCTCGCTCCAGAACAGCAGCCGGTGAACGTCGCCACGCCGGAGCGCAACGCGCTGGGCAAGCGTGGCGAGCTCGGCGCCGTGCGCCGTGCCGTAGGCGCGCAGCTCGGTGGCGCCGAGCGTCATCTGGTGCTCGTCTAGGGCGTCGAGCCCGCGCGCGCAGGCGGCGAGGGTGGCTCGGGCATCGGCTCGCGCGCCGGCCTGCAGCGCCCGGGCGAGCCAGGCCACGCTGCGGGTCAGCGGCGGCCTGCGGCGGCGTGACCTCGCAGCGCGCTCGAGGTGCTGGTCCGCTTCGACCGTGCACTTTCGGCTCAGCGCGAGGCGGCCGGCCAGCAGGTGCGCATGCATTGCCTCGCCGGCCCGGGAGGCCTCGAGACCGGTGGCGACCCGCTCGACGGAGCGAAACAGGCTGGCGGAACGCTCACCGGCCGCGTACCTGGCCTGGGCGGTGACAAGGTCAGCGCGCACCGCCCAGACAGCCCGTCCCTGTGTCCGGAACAGCCGACTTGCCTGACGTGCCCGCTCTCTCGCGGTGGCCGGGCTGCCTGCGGCCAGGGCGGCCGTGGCGGCAGCGAAGAGCAGCTCCGCCCTTTTGAACGCGATCCCTCCCTCCGCGGGTATCCGGCTGAGTGCGGTCTCGGCCTCTCCCGCCGCATCTCCGGCCAGCCCGGCGGCCAGCAGCGTCGAGCAGCGGTCGATGGCCAGGTCAGGGATATTCTCGCCGAGCGCGTCGTAGCGATTCCCCGCTTCGTCGAAGTAGGTAAGCGCCCCGGGAAGGTCGCCGCGGCTCAGCGCGGCCAGCCCGCGGTTATGCCGGGCCTTGGCGTACTCGAGTTCCTGCCCGTTGGTCGCGAACAGCTCCTCGGCCCGGGCGAAATCCGCGCTCGCCCGCCCGGGGAGGCCCAGGCCGAGGAAAACATGGGCTCGCAAGGTCAGTGACCGCGCCTCCCACACCGTGTCGCCCGCCCGACGGAGGTAGGGCAGAGCGCGGCACAAGTCCCCATGTGCCTCGTGGAAGCGACCCAGATCCCACAGGACCAACGCGCGCCGCATCAGCACGCGGGCGGCCGGGCCGCCGCGCGAAGCCTCCACCGCCCGGTCCAGAATGGCCAGCCCTTGCCGACTGCGACCCATCCACGCGAGCGTGATACCGAGAGTGGCCTGCACGTCGACCGCACGCTCGGGCCGACCGGACGTGCTGGCCAGTCTCGCCCCCCTCCTCAGCTCGACGAGCGCTCCTGGGAGGTCTCCGTGGTCACGCAGGACGATCCCGATCGCCTGGTGAGCCAGTGAGGCGTCGTGAGCGCTGGGCTGACCGGCGAGCACGGAACGCGCGGCGAGCAGGGCGTCCTGAGGCCTGGACAAAGCGAGCGGCAGGAGCTGGGCCGACCCGAATGGCAGGTTTTCCGTGGCAGATCTCCCGACGTCATGCAAATGAATGTTAAACAGTATTCACCTATCTATCACATGTGATATGAGGGGGCATGACAACTGGTGACGAGGGGCGCGATGGGCCGCGAAGCCGTCTCGACGCGCAGATCAGGCTGATCCTGCAGGGCAAGCCCGATGTCGTGGACGGTCTTGAAGGAGCGGCAGCCTACCCCGCCGATTGGGCGGAACGAGGCGAGGTGGACTACCACCATCGCGAACGCACGCTGCTGGTCCGTGACGCCGACGTCGATCGCGTGACGGCTGTCGTGTCCAGCGCGCCGGTTTCGCACGACAACAACCTGCGCGGCTTGACTCGCCTGGAGTTCTCCGCTGACGAACGACGGGGTGTGGAGGAGGCCTGCGCCGACGTCGACCGGGTGCACGGCGAGGGGGTGGCCACACCCGATCACATCCTCCACATCTGCGTCGTCAGCGCCTGTCCCGCCACAGAGCCGGAGGAGGTCCCGGCCGACGCGCCGCCCGACCCGGAGGTGTCCAGGGAGCCGGGTGACGGCGATGGTGTCCTGGTGGCAGTTCTCGACGGCGGCTTGCTGCCGGGCGCAGCAAGCCAGCACACTTGGCTGGAAGGCGTCGAGGGCGAAATTGAGAATCCGATTGGCGGCTACCCACCTCGAATCCTCCCTTATGCGGGCCACGGGACCTTCGTGGCCGGCGTCGCGCGGACCATGGCACCCAAGGCTCAGGTGTGGGTAGGCAAACCTTTTGCCAAACTAGCTGCCGCCTACGAGTCTGACCTGGTTAAGCAGGTGTCTGACGCGCTCAAGAAGGGCGCGGAGGTCATCTCGCTCTCGTTCGGCACCAACAGCCGGCATGACATCCCGCTGCTCGGTTTCGAGGTCGTGGAAGAGCGTCTGCGAAGCTATGCCGGGGTCGTCCTGGTGGCAGCCGCTGGGAACGACTCGTCGAGGCGCCCGTTCTGGCCTGCGGCTTATACCTGGGCGGTGGGCGTGGGCGCTCTCAGCGCTGACCGGCGTGGCAGGGCGTCTTTCAGCAACTACGGGCCCTGGGTGGACGTCTTCGCGCCGGGTGAGGGACTGGTCAACGCCTACGCGACAGGGACGTACGAGTGCACCGAGCCACCGAACGTTGGCGAACTGCGGGACTTCCATGGCATGGCTCGCTGGAGCGGAACGTCGTTCTCGACGCCGCTGGTCGCGGGACTCATCGCGGCACGCATGTCGGAGACCGGCGAGAACGGTGCTCAGGCCGCGGCGGCGCTACTGGCACGAGCCCGGGCCCAGGCGATGCCTCGCGTGGGACCCGTGATCTTCCCGGGGCAGGCAGGTAGCAACTGACGTTCAGCGCCAAAGCCGGCCCCATCTGGGCCTGACGGGACGGTCGTAGGCCCCGCTGTCTTCAGCGGCGCGCTTGGCCGGAAATCGGCATGCGCTGGCTGCCTCCGGGCTCTTCACGGGTGAGACAGCGCTCGACGTCCGACCAGGATCGGCGCAGCTTTGTCAGCAACGCGATGAGCGTCTGGACCTCGTCGCCGGTAAGGCCCAGATCTCGGAACAGTTCGGAATTCAGGCGCTTGATCGCCTTCTGGAGTTGCGAGCGTCCCGTCGGCGTTATCTGGGCGATCGTGCTGCGGCGGTCAGTCGGGTGCGGCGTGCGCTTGATGAGGCCCTGAGCCTCGAGCCTGTCGACGAGGCTCGTGACGCTCGTCTGGTGCACCTGCAACAGCTTTCCCAGGTGGGCCAAGGGGAGAGCCCCGTCGTTGAAGTGCAGGCGAACCAGTACCTCGTACCTCGAGAACGTGAGCTCGATGGGAGACAGTATCTCGTCAGCTCGTTTCGCCAGCACCTGATTGACGCGCATGATCGAGGTCACGGCCGCCAGTCCTTCGGCGCTGTCCTCCCACCCGTTGTCGATCCAGAGGTGGTATGCCTCCAGGATCGGATCGTTATCGACGCTTCCGGCCACGCCCTGATCTTCCCCAATGATGCACAGACCGATGTCCTTAACGGATCCCGGAGCCATGCTGCGGGACCCGTCGCGCCGCTGCGGCGCTTCTCAGGCGGCCGCGGGAGCCGTGGCCAGCTTCTTGCTCGTGTCGAAACCTACGATGCCGGCCAGGGTGCCGCCCAGGATGGCCGCGCGATCCTCGTCCGGAACCCCGGCGAAGTTCTCGGCGACGCACTCGTCGCTGCTGCGGAAGGTCCCTTCGGCGTGCGGGTAGTCGTTGCCCCACATGATCGTCGACAACCCGGTGATGTGCCGGGCCTTGACGGCTACCGGGTCGTCCGCGAACTGCACGTGGATCTGGCGCTGGACGTACTCGCTGGGCATCAGCGGCCACGGCCATTTCGCGTTGATGGCGAACAGGCGGCCCATGTTCGGCTGGTCGTGCGGCGGGCGCGCGTCGTCCCAGAAGCCGAGCCACCAGTCGGGGTCCTGGCCGATACCGGTACGCCACGACCGGTCTATGAAGCCGATGTACGACACCAGCCACCAGGCGCTGAACTCGACCAGATTGAAGTGCAGGCCGGGGAACCGCTCGCAGGCACCGCCGCCGACGAGCTCGGCGATGATGCGCTGCGGGCTGGCCGCTCCGGTATTACCGCCGCCCCTGGTCCGGCTCGCAACCATGGAGTCTGTCAGCTGCCCCTTTCCCATGTTGACCGCCGTCATGAGAGCCTTGACGGTCGTGGCGGTCGTGGATGCGGCGTCCTTGACGTTCACGCCCCCGGTCGCGACGTGAATGAAGACCGGCATGCCGTTCGCCTGCGCGGCCGCCCACACCGGGTCGTACTCCCGTGACCAGTAAGGCTGGGGCGGAATCTCCGGCAGCAGGATGGCCCCGAGGCCCATGCGCGCGGTCCGCTCGATCTCGGCGACCGCGTCTGGCACGTGGGTGAGCGGGATGGCGGCCGTCGGGCGCATCCGCTCCCTGTACGGCAGGTACCGCTCGGCGATGTAATCGTTGTAGACGCGAGCGTGCGCTATCGACAGCTCGTGGTCGTCGGTGAACAGGACGAACAGCGACAGGTTCGGGAACATCACCGAGGCGTCGACGCCATCGAGGTTCATGTCCCGGATGATGTGCTCCGGCTCGCCATCCGGGGTCGGCCCGCCGAACTGCCGGTACTTGGAGACGGTCCAGCCGTCGAAGCCGATCGTGTGCAGCTTCTTGAACTCCGTGTGACCGCCCTTGACCATCGGCTCGTCAAGGGTGAACTCCTCTTCCCACAGGGCCCGATCCCGCAGGTGGCTGGGCAGCCTGGTCTTGAAGAGGTCGACAGGCTCGATGATGTGCGAATCGCCTGACACCACGAATTCCTTGAACACAGGCCGTACCCCTCTACCCTCGACATGTGCTCCGTCACCCGATAGTCGGGTGTCCATGTAAATTAACTGGACTGGCCGGTCTAAGTCAAGACGCAGCCCGCGCAGGCGCTACGCGAGGGCCGGCCTACTCGCGAGTCGCCACGCCCAGGATGAAGATCTCAGCGAAGGACTTCGCGACATCCTTCACCGAGAAATGACCGCCCGCCCGCAGCGACAAGTACGTGTAGTTGTGCATGCCAAGCCACGCGTTGACCGCCAGCCGCGTGTCGAGGTTCCTGAAGTCTCCCGACTCCATGCCCTGCTCGAACACGGCCGCGACCCGCCGCTCGTACGCGCGCCGCCGCTGCCGGAATGTCTCTGCGTTCTTGCCCGTCAGCGCGGGGAAGTCGTGCAGGAAGACCCAGACGTGGTCGGGAAAGCGGAAGATGACGTCAAGCAGCTCCTCGCCGAGCATTGCGAGCTGCTCTGGTGGCGACCCGCCGGCCAGGGCCACCCGGTCGGCGCCCAGCATGACCTCGTCCATCACGCGGTCGTGGATCGCAGCTAGCAGGGCTTCCTTCGAGCCGATGTAGTAGTAGAGGGCGCCCTTGCCGATCCCGTTCGCCTCGCACAGCTCCGTCGTGCTCGTGGCGTGGTAACCGCGCTCGGCGAAAACCGTCGCTGACGTGTCCACGATCGCGTGGCGGCGCTGCTGCCACTTGGCGCTCTTCCCCTGCTTGTCCTTAAGCCTGGTTTGCGGCATGCTGCAGCCTCGTCATGTCGGGAGCTCCTCCTGGGTGGTCCAGCTTCGTCCAGCCCATGCCGATCCGCTCCCTCACTCCCAACTATAACTGACCGTTCAGTATATTGTGGAGATCAGCGCCTCCGGGAGGCCGACACGGCGAGGCGCCCGCCAGCAGGAAGTCGGCGGGGACGGCGAGCTCGCGGCCTCCCCAGCACATGACCTGGTCGGGTGCGTTGACGGGTGGCCGGTAGATCCGGAGGATCAGGAGTCGCTGGTTCGGCAGATGCGGCTCACGCCTGACGGGGGCCGGGTCGTCGTGGCCGGTCATCTGCTCCCTCCGGGCCGGGCATTGCGGTCGCCATCGAGCAGTTTCTATCATGTACCGACCAGTCAGTGTAGGCCGCGAGGCGAGAAGGCCCATGGACTTCACACTCACCGAACCGGAGCGAGATCTGCTCGAGCTGGGCCGCACCTACGCGGAGCGCGAGATCGCCGCGGTCGCTTCGCAGGCGTGGCACGAAGAGCGGTGCCCCACGGAGGTATTGCGGGGCCTCGGCTCGCTGGGGCTGCTGGGCACGCTAGTGCCCGAGAAATGGGGCGGAATCGGCTCATCCACGGTGGGCTTCGTGGCGCTGCTTGAAGCGCTGGCAGCCGTGGACCCATCGGTCGCGGCAGCCTGGCAGGCGCACTCGACGATCGGCAGCCTCCCGTTGCTGGCCTTCGGCAGCGATGACCAGCGAGAGCGATGGCTTCGGCCGCTCGCCGAGGGGAAGAAGCTTGGCGCGTTCGGCCTGACCGAGCCCGGCGCCGGCTCGGACGTGCGCTCGCTGCGGACAAGGGCCGAACGAAAGTCGGACGGCTGGCTGCTGACCGGGCAGAAGGCCTTTATCTCCAACGCCGGGACCGACATGAGCTTCGGCGTGACGGTCCTCGCCCGCACCGGGGAAGCGCCGGACGGCA
>Ga0070699_100002105_pt1 | contig 18036 bp, 14 predicted proteins | sample KBSK1503metaG_FD_65473 | JGI IMG/M metagenome (GOLD analysis project Ga0070699, IMG submission 65473) | Corn, switchgrass and miscanthus rhizosphere microbial communities from Kellogg Biological Station, Michigan, USA - KBS K1-50-3 metaG | ecosystem: Host-associated > Plants > Roots >... | reverse complement strand
GCTGCCCGACCCCCGCGAAAAACCCCGGCCACCCGCGGCCCGCGCCACGCCGACGCGGGAGGGACCCAGTTTTCACATCCCACGGCAGCGCCACGCCAGTGGCGAATGATTTCTAATTCCTGACCGACCATGGAAGCCGCCTGCCCGAAAGTTTCTGCCGTGATAGGCCCAGAGACGTACCCTCGTACTCCTGTCGCAGAGTCCTCCCATCAGGGCTTAGCCTGCCAATGAGCCTTCCTGGCATGGATCTTGACGAGGTTAAGTCCAGTCGATACGTTGCAAGTGATGAGGCAAAGTTTCGAAACTTTCTAGAGACTCAGCTCGCCGCGGACCGAGGCAACGGCTCGCGGCCGGGAAAGGAGCGGTCCGCATGCCCAGCTCTGTTCTCTCCGTCCGGGACGGCAAGATCATCGACGGCACCGGACAGCATGTCATCCTCCGCGGCTACAACATCGGCGGCTGGATGAACATGGAGAATTTCCTGACCGGGTACCCGGGCACCGAGTCGCAGCACCGGCGAGCGCTGCACCGGGTCCTCGGATCCGAGCTGTACCAGGCGTTCTTCGACGAGTTCATGACCGTGTTCTTCGACGACGCTGACGCCCGCTACCTGGCATCCCTCGGCATGAACTCGGTCCGGATCCCGTTCAACTACCGGCACTTCGAGGACGACGCCCGGCCATTCGAGCACAAGCAGGAAGGGTTCGCGCTGCTCGATCAGGCCATCGAGCACTGCCGCGGGAACGGCCTGTATGCGGTCCTCGACTTCCATGCCCTGCCCGGATCGCAGAACCACCACTGGCACAGCGACAACGAGACGCACAAGGCGCTGTTCTGGAACTACCGTCACTTCCAGGACCGGGCCGTGCGGCTGTGGGAGGCGCTGGCCGACCGCTACCGGGACAACCCGGTAGTGGCGGGCTACAACATCATGAACGAGCCGGCGGACGCCGCCGGCGAACTCCTCAAGCCGTTCTATGACCGGGCGGTCCAGGCCGTGCGGTCGTCCGATCCGGATCACATCATCTTCCTGGACGGCAACCGCTACTCCACCGACTTCAGCGCCTTCGAGAGCCAGCCCGTCTACGAGAACACGGTCTATACCGCGCACGACTATGCGCTGCCCGGCTTCGTCTACGGCGGCCCGTACCCTGGCCTCACCGAGGGGGTCTACGTCGACCGCGACCAGGTCGAGGAGACGTTCCTGCGGCGAACGGAGTTCATGCGGGCCACCGGGACGCCGATCTGGATCGGCGAGTTCGGCCCGGTGTTTACCGGTGACCCGGAGCGCGACGAGCAGAAGTACCAATTGCTGCAAGATCAGCTGGAGATCTACCAGCGGCACGGGGCCGGGTGGGCAGTGTGGGCCTACAAGGACGTCGGCGGGCAGGGGCTGGTCTCGGCTGCGCCCGGCTCGCCCTGGCGGGCGCGGCTGCGCGAGCTGGCGGCGAAGAAGGCGCGGCTGGGCGTCGACAGCTGGGGCTCCGTCGACACCGAGGTGCGGCACATCATGTCCCCGCTCGAGGACACCTTCGCCAAGGAGTATCCCGATTTCGACCCCTACCCGTTCGGCGCCAGGAACTGGCTGATCACCCTGGTGCGGAGCATCGTGCTGGCCGAGCCGCTGGTAGAGGACTTCGGAAGGTGCTTCGCCGACGTCAGCGACGCGGCGACGGCCCGCGAGCTGGCTGACTCGTTCAGGTTCGAGAACTGCGTGGTCCGGGAACGGCTGGCCGAGGTCTTGTCGGCCAGCGCACGGGAGGCGGCTTAGGCGGCTCGATGCGGGCCGAGCAGTTGACCGGGCCGTGCGCCGAGCACGGCGAGGGTCCGGTGTGGGACACTGCGGCCGGCGTGCTGCACTGGGTCGACATGCTGCGTGGCGACGTGCTCACCCTCGATGCGACCGGGACGGTCGGGCGGCGGCACGTCAGCGACGTGGCTGCCGTGATCCGCCCGCGGGCCGGCGGAGGCCTGGTGGCAGCGGTCGAGCGCGGATTCGCGCTGCTTGACGACTCGGGCCAGGTCGAGCTCGAACAGGCCGCGTTCGACGATCCGGCGTGCCGGATGAACGACGGCGGCACTGACCGCCAGGGACGGTTTTTCTGCGGATCGATGGCGTACGACATGGCCAGCCCGCGGGGCGCCCTGTACCGGTACGACCCGGGAGGCAGGATCAGTACCGTGCTGACTGGCGTGACGGTCTCCAACGGGATCGCGTGGACCCTGGACGGCGAGCAGATGTACTACATCGACTCGGCCACGCAGCGGGTGGACGTCTTCGACTATGACACCGCCGCCGGGCTCCCGGCCGGGCGCCGCCCGCACGTGCACATCGACCCCGACATCGGCATGCCGGACGGGATGGCGCTGGACGCAGAGGGCGGGGCCTGGGTGGCGCTGTGGCGCGGCCACGCGGTGCACAGGTACCGGCACGACGGGCGGCTGGACGCGGTGGTCGAGCTGCCAGCGGACCTGGTTACCGCGTGCGCATTCGGCGGCCCTGACCTGAGGGACCTGTATATCACCACGTCAAGTATGGGCGCCGAAACCGGAGAGCAGCCACGAGCCGGCGCGCTGTTCCGGGTGAATGCGGGGGTTCGCGGGCTGCCCTGCGCCGCTTTCGCAGGCTGACCGGGACGGCGGCTCAGCCCGGCGGCGGGGCCAGCGCGGCGGCCTGTCGCAAGGCATTGACCATGCTTCGCGCGTCGGCCGAACCGGTGCCAGCGATGTCGAACGCGGTGCCATGGTCGACCGAAGTCCGGACCACTGGCAGGCCGACCGTGATGTTCACCCCTGCCCGCACCTAGGCCTGCGCCGCGGGGTTATAGCTGCCCACGATCAGCAGCGGGGTCGCGGCCGGCGGCGGCGGGAGCAGCCCTGGTCCTGCCGCCGGCACGCACCCGGAACCGGGTACAAGCCGTGGCCGGGCCGGTATCGCGGACGCCCGCAGCGAGCGGGCCAGGGCCGCGGCCAGGCCGGCCGCTCCCGCCCACAGTACCGGGCGGTGCAGGGACCGAGGTCGTCGGCGAGTACCCGGACCGGACGGCGGCCGGCCGGCCCGGGCGCGAGCGCCTGGTCCAGGACGGCTTCGCCCCGGGCGGCTAGATCTCGCCGGTCAGCCATCGGGCGGCCCGGGTGATCAGCTCACGGTGTGCAGCGCTGTCGTATGAGCGTTCGTCGTGGCCGAGCGCGTCAGCGACGACCCGGGACCGGGCTCGTTCCCGGCACCACAGCAGCGGGTACCGGACGCCCTCGTGGACGTGGGCAGCCAGCGGCACGATATCCGGCGCTGTGCGCAGGTGAGTGTAGCGCTCGTCCACGATGTCGAAGTCCGCGACGGTCGCGCAGACCGGATGCCGGTCGGGGTAGGTGAGGATCAGGCACGGTCCGACCTTGGGGTGCATCGAGTGGCCGCTGACCCAGGCCGCGCCGGTCACCGGCTCCCATTCCGGCAGCCGCAGCAGTGTGGTCGCACCAACGTGTATGGCGAGCAGGCCCACGCCCCGGTCCAGCGCGGCGGCCAGGCCGGCCCGGGCGGCAGCGCGGTCGGCCTGCGGTCCGGCCGCGGCGTTCATCACCACCAGGTCCCACTGGTCCAGGTTGGCGACCCGGTCCGCGACCCGGTCGCTGACCTGCACCTCGTGCCCGAGCCCGGTCAAGATGGCGGCGATCCGCTCTGACGTGGCCCCGAACGGGTGCCACGGGTCGGCGTATTCACCGGTGCCGGAAAGGATCAGTGACCGGGTCATGGTTCGGTACTCAGATCCAGCCCGCGTCGACGACCCAGGTCTGGCTGGTGCACATCCGGCTGTCGTCGGCGGCCAGCCACAGCGCCATCCGGGCGACGTCGGTCGGCATGACCCGTCCCGGCAGGCACTGCGAGCGCTCGATTTCCAGCTCGGCCTCGGGCGTGACCCAGCCGGCGAGCTGGCGCTCGGTCATCGTCCAGCCGGGGATCAGGCAGTTGACCCGGATCCCTGCCGCGCCCAGGTCGCGGGCCAGCGACCTGGTCAGGCCCTCGATCCCGGCCTTCGCGGTGGCGTAGGCGGCCACGTTGGCGAACCCGGCGTGCCAGGTGATCGAGCCGAGGTTGATGATCGAGCCGCGGCCGCGTTCCCGCATGGCGGGCGCGACCGCCTGGGAAGCGAAGAACATCGGGCGCAGGTTCACGCTGAACTCGGCGTCCCAGAACTCCTCGGTCATCTCGTCGACCGGTCGGCGCTCGTCGTTCGCGGCGTTGTTGACCAGCACGTCGACCGGGCCGAGGTCGGCTGCGCAAGCAGCGATCGCCTCCCGCAGCCGCGGCACGTCACTCACGTCGCAGGTCCGGCACCACGGCTCGGCGCCGAGCTCGGCGCCGAGCTTGGCGGCCAGGTCTTCCCCTGGCTTCTGCTGGAGATCGACAAACCCGACCCGCGCGCCCTGGCGGGCAAACTCGGCCACGAACGCCGCCCCGATGCCGGTGGCGCCGCCGGTGACGAACACCACCCGGCCGCGCAGGCTAGGGTAGCAAGCGTATCCGTCCGGGTCCGGCGCAACGGATGCAGCGGTCAGCACGACTCCCCGATCATGATCAAGCCGCGGCCGACCGACTGGGACGGCAGCCGCGCGTAGGCTTCATTGATCTCATCCAGCCGGTACCGTGCCCCGAGCAGCGTGTCCAGCGGCAGCCTGCCCTCGCGGTGCCAGAGCAGCAGCTGCGGTATCAGCCGGACGGTGTCGGCCGAGCCGTACAGGCTGCCGACCAGGCGCAGGTCCTTCTGCACCAGCTCATTGATGGGTACCGGCACCGTCTGCCCGGCGCGGCTCAGCCCGATCGCGACCAGGGTCCCGGTGTTCCGCAGGCTGCGCAGGCCGGCCACAAGGGTCTCGGGCTTGCCAACCGCCTCGAACGCCCACTGCACTCCGGATGACAGCACGCCATGGACTGCCTCGGGCAGATCGGCCTCTGCGGCGTCAACGGTGTGGCTGGCACCCAGCGCCTCGGCCAGATTCAGCCGGGACCGGCTCACATCGGCCACGATGACCGGATCCGCTCCGGCCAGCCTGGCCCCGAGCAGCGCGGACAAGCCGACGCCTCCGGCACCGATGATCAGCACGCCCGCGCCGGACCTGGCCGAGTGGCCCATCACGTTGAGAACGGCACCGACCCCGGTGACGACGGCGCAGCCGACCAGCGCCGCGCCCTGCGCCGGAGTGCCGGGCGGGATCACTACCACCGACTCCCGCGCGACCACGCAGTACTCGGCAAAACAGGAGACGCCGAGGAAGTGGTGCACCGGGCGGCCGTCGCCGAGGGAGAGCCGGCCGGTGCCGTCGAGCAGGCCGCCGGTCGCCACGGGGACCTTGATCGCGGCGCACTGCGCCGGCCGCCCGTCCCGGCAGAATTCACACCGCCCGCACCGCGGCCGCCACATCAGCGCGACGGCATCGCCCGGCGCCACGCCGCGGACGTCCGGGCCGGTACGCTCGACCACCCCAGCGCCCTCGTGGCCCAGGATGACCGGCAGCCGGCAGGTGAGATCCCCGGTCATATAGTGCAGGTCGCTGTGGCAGACTCCGGCGGCCTGGACCCGGACCAGTACCTCCCCGGGGCCCGGCTCGGCTAGCGCGACCTCTTCCAGCCGCATCGGCTCGCCCGCGGCGTGCAGCACGGCCGCCTTCACCAGGACCCCCGGCGCGGAACGGATTCGAGATCAGCCATCCTGAAACTTTCGAAAGGGATATCCGGTGCGGCGGGATCCTCCGCCGATTAGAACGGTAGGCGCGAAGAAGACCGGAAGTCAACCACTGGCAGGTGCGGAAGCCAAGGTGAGCAGGGAGTCCGCGCCATCTGGTTAGGCGGTCCTAGCCGCGTGAAAAAGCATGTACAGGCAGACGAATACCGCCGCAGTCCTCTGATTCGTGCGCGAGATGTGCGATGGTGGTGCTGAGATCGATATCCTGCTTTCGAAACTTCCTGAAAGTGTGTTGCGATGCCAGCTCCTACCCGGGATCATAAATCAGCTAGGAGCCATCATGCCGACGTCTGAGGTACCCGGCCGACCAGCCAGTACCATGGCGGCCGCGGTGCTCTACGGGCCTGGTGACCTGAGAATCGAAAACCGGCCGGTGCCGACGGCCGGGCCGGGCGGGGTCGTGGTCAGGGCCGTGGCGGCACTCAGCGGTGCCACTGAGACCGTGATAGCGGGCTCCGCCTCTGCTGACTAGTATGACGCTAATTTGCGACGATGTCCGAAAGTTGAAGTCACCGCGGTCCGGAGCAGCACCGGACGGCGCCAGGCGAGAGCAGGGGGCGCCATGACGGCAGCGCCGAAACGAGAACGGGTCACGATGGCGGTCATCGCGGCCGCCGCCGACGTGTCGGTACCGACCGTCTCCAAGGTACTGAACGGCCGGGGAGACGTGGCCGCCGAGACCAGGGCGCGGGTCGAATCGGTGCTGGGGGAACTCGGGTATGCTCGCAGCTCGCGCCGGAAGCCCCAGCCGGCCCGGCTGATCGATCTGGTGTGCACCGAATTCAGCCCGTGGGCCGCCGAGATCATCCGCGGCGCCTCCGCCGTGGCGCTCGCGGCTAACTGCCGGATCGCTGTCACCGCGGTGACAGACGACGCTGACGTGGATCACTGGTTGCGGAGCCTGACCGCCAGCCGCACCGACGGCGTCATCCTGGTCTTGACCGAATTGTCCCCCGCGCACCGCAACCGGCTGGCCTCACTGCAGGTGCCGGTGGTCATCGTGGACCCGGTTGGGCAGCCCGACACTGAGGTGCTAACCGTCGGCGCCGCCAACTGGGCGGGCGGGCTAGCCGCCACTGAACACCTGCTCGAGCTGGGGCATCGCCGGATCGGCACCATCACCGGCAGTCCGGCTGTGTTGTGCAGCCAGGCCCGACTGGACGGGTACCGCGCCGCGCTGGAACGGGTCGGCCTCGGGCTGGATCCCGACCTGGTGCGGACGGGTGACTTCCACTACCAGTCCGCGCTGACCGCGGCATCGGCCATGCTGGAGCTGCCCGACCCGCCGACCGCGATCTTCGCGGCCAGCGACGTGCAGGCGATGGGGGTTTACGAAGCAGCGCGGCAGCACGGCCTGCTGCTGCCGCAGGATCTGAGCGTGGTCGGCTTTGATGATGTACCGATGGCCCAGTGGATGTCGCCGCCACTGACCACGGTGCGCCAGCCGCTAGCCGAGATGGCCACGCTGGCCACCCAGACATTGCTGGAGGGCCACACGACGGGACTGCAGAACCGGGTCGAGCTGGCCACTGCACTCGTCGTGAGGTCCAGCACCCAGGGCCCGGCCGGGGCGGCCCGGAGCGCACCCCGGCCTGCCCCACGCAAGCGTGCCCGCAGGTGACCGGTCGGGTGTAGCCGCCGCCTATGGCAAGCCGTGCCGACCCGAGGTAAGGACAGCCCGGGTCGGCGCGCCGTTAGCGGCCGGGCTGGGCCACGGCACCGAGCACGGCGAAGGCCTCGCGCGCCGTGTGGTAGCCGCCGACCAGACGGTCCATGATCGCGTCCACGCCCGCGGCAGGCCGGCACTGTCCGGCGTGCTCAGCCCGCCAGCGGACCAGATCTGCCGCGGCTGCGTGGAATGTCCGCCGCGGGACGAAATCCGGCACGTACCGGCGGACCTTGGAGTTGTCGAAGATCGCGCTGTGCGACAGGTCGCCGAGGATCAGCTCGGACCAGAACCAGTCCGGCGCGCCGAGCATGATGTGCTCGGACGGGATGTGCACGATACGCGGCTCGACCCCCAGATGCCCGGCCACGATCGTGTAGATCTGGTCCCAGGTGTAGACGTCATCCGAGGTGATGTGGAATACCTCCCCGATAGCGCGCGGATTGCCAAGCAGGCCGACCATGCCCTGAGCGAAATCCTCGGCATGCGTGAGCGTCCACAACGAGGTTCCGTCGCCGGGCGCGATGACTTCGGCGCCGCGAGCGATCCGGTCGATGACCGTCCAGTCGCCCGGAATCGGCGGCGTGGCTTCGTCGTAGGTGTGTGACGGCCGGACGATCGTCACCGGGAACCCGGTGGTCACGCAGGCCCGCATGAGCTCGTCCTCGGCCGCTATCTTGTCCCGCGAGTAGGTGACGTACGGGTTCAGCCGCAGGTTGGACTCCACGATCGGCCACTGCAGAACCGGCTTGCGGTACAGCGACGCCGTACTTATGTGCAGGTATTGCCGGGTCCGGCCATGGAAGATGTCTACCGCCTCGGCGGCATCGTCCGCGTTGTAGGACAAGAAGTTGGCCACCACGCCGAATTCCAGGTCGCCGAGTGCCTTGCGGACCGAGGCACTGTCCGTCACGTCGGCCTGGAGCCAGGTCACTGAGTCCGGGAGCGCGCGGTGCTTGATGTTGTTTCCCCGGTTCAGCACGTACACGGTCATGCCAGCAGCGACCGAACGACGGACACACGACGCGCTGATCGTTCCGGTGCCGCCGATATAGAGGACGCTCAGATCCTGGGAGGGTACTGCCACGTTCGCCGCCTTCTCATGTTCGACCGGATACTCGGGTGACGCGGATCAGGATGAGGACTGGGACTGCATGGTCTTGGCCAGGGTGGCCGCAGCCTGAGCCGGAGTGGCTGAGCCCGCCGCCACCGTGGTCGACGCCACCCCTATAGCCTGTTGCAGATTGGCGCTGACCAGCGATAGCCGCGGCTCGGTGCTGGTTGTGGTGCCCGCGATCAGATGCTGCAGGTTCGGCTGCTGCATCGCGTTGCTGACTAGCTTGACCGTACTCCAGTCGGGCTGGACGCCCGTGAGCGAGGGAATGTCGTTGAGCAGGTTCGCCACCGCCTGCTGGCCGACCTTGGAGGTAGTCAGCCAGGTCGCGAAGGTGGTCGCGGCCGCCTGGTGGCTGGACTGGCTGTTGACCGCGATGCCGTAGTCCGCGTCACCGTACATGCTGGCCGGGTGGCCCGCGCCGGCCACGTCGGGGAACGGGATGGCGATCATAGTGAACGGCTTGGGGTTGCCGACCCCCGCGGCGGAGATCGCCGCGGGCATGCCGGCCGCCGTGGCGTACTGCATGTACCAGGTGCCCATCATGACCATGGCGTACTTCTCAGACAGGAAGTCGTTGTTAGCGTCGGGGTACTGCTGGAGGCCGAGCGCGCCCTTCTCCATGATCCCGTCGCTGAACATCTGCTTCCAGATGGTCAGTGCCTTCACGATCGTCGGGTTGTCCCAGGACGCCTGGCCCTTGGACGCCCTGGTCCATACACCCGGCTGGACGCTATCCGAGATGGACTGCAGCGTGTCCTGGTTGAACGCCACCTGGCCGGCCCCCTGCACAAAGCAGCCGACATTGTGCGCCTTGAACACCGAGCACACGTGTGCCCAGCTGGCCAGCGTGGTCGGCGGGGTCAGGTGGTACTTGCTGAACAGGTCCTGGTTGATCCACAGGTTGCCGGCGAAGGTCGACCCGATCGGCAGCGCTGCGAGTTTCCCGTCCTTGGTCAGCCCTGCGGGACCGATCGGCGCGATCTTGGATTTCCAGTCCTGGCCGAGCGCCTTGGCGATGGCCGGCTGCAGGTTGATGGTGTCAGCAGCCAGTTCGGCGATCGAGCCGATGCCGCCGCCGGGTGCGATGTCGAACACGTCCGGGCCCGCCGAGGACACCAGCGCGGGTCGCATGGCGGCGTCGTATCCGGCGATCGTGATTTCCTTGAACGTGACGTGGATGTTCGGGTGGACCTTGTTGAACGCCTTGATGTATGCCTGAGCACCCTGGACCGTCGGGGTCCAGCCCCACCATGTGATGTTGCCCGAGTTCGCGGAGCCGGTGCTGCCCCCTGACGGGGAGCCGCCTCCCCGCGCAGGCGGTGACGGCCAGGGTTACGCACAACCCCGCCAAGACGGTCGGTGCCAGGCGGCGGCTGCGACGTCCGCCCAGTGATCTCATCATGTGCTTGCCTTTCTGCCCGTAGCGGGAAGACTCAAGGCGCGTGCCCCGGCGGTCCACGATCGGAAGGTCATCCATTCCCGCGGCGCCGCCCGGCCGGCTGACCGGTCGGTGCTCACGATGGCCCGGGGATCTGATGCCACCTGTTCGCCGGTGCACGTGGGAGACATATGCTTCCCTCCGGGGATGCCGACCCGCCGGCCGAGGGCCAGCGATCCCGGCGGTACACGCCGAAAGTATCCGAAATTTCTGAGCAGTTAACGTTTCCCTGGGCGTCAGTAGACCGCTGGCCCCGACTAGATGTCAAGCATCCGCACCGACCAAATATGCTATTTGCCCTACTACAGGCCCCTGTATGGTGGGCATCCGCTATAACAATTTCAACGCGCCCCGGTCGAAAATTTCGATGGGTGACCGCAGCCGGGATCAGCGGCGCGTGCCGCGGCGCGTGCCGCGGACGTCAGTCCGTAGCCTTACGAGAGGACGACAATGCTGGTAGCCCGGGTGGCCGTGGCTCCCCGCCGCCCTGGCCCCGCCGGCCGCGCAGACTTACCCGGGACCGGCGCAGCCGCGGGTCAGGGAACAGCACGCAGCCTTGCGTGACGCGACTGCCGACTGGCCCGAAGCGGCCAGCAGCTGACGCGGACGGCGGCACACAGAGCGCGCACAGAGCGGAGCGCTGCGGGCTGTATGGCGTCACTATCCGTCATAGCAACTGGTCACTGACATCTTTTTAGAAAGTTTCAGAAATCTTGACCGTGCATATTCAGCCGATATAGCGTGCGGTGCACGTCCCGCTGAGCGGGGTCGGCGAATCGGTTCGAAAGGGAGCGGAAACTCGTCAAACCGCCCGGCGACGTCGCGGCGGATCCCTGCGCCAGTGCCCGCACCTACTCCGGGGCCTGCCGGGACCCGCCGCATCACGCCAACGCTGGGCGGCAGCGTGCCGGCGACTGCCACCAATCGGGAGACTACGATGCTCAGACTCACCAGACACGGGCGCGGCGTGCGCATGGCGGCGGCTCTCGCGATCGCATTGGTCACCGCGGCCGGGATGGCCGCATGCTCTTCCAGCGGTACCCCGGCGACCGGCGGTGGCGGCAGCGGCGGCTCGGCCACCTCGGGCACGGTGAACTGGTGGGGCTGGAGTCCCAGCGCACAAGATGCCAAGACGTACATCACTGCATTCAACAAGGTCTATCCGAACATCAAGGTCAACTACAAGCTGCTGCCGGTGGTGGGCGTGCAGGCGGCGCTGCGGCCGGCTCTGGCCTCGGGTGCGGCCGGCCCGGATGTGTTCGGCGTGACCCCCGGACCCGAGCTCACCGAGTTCGGCGGGTTCGCGTCCGACCTGCAACCCGCCGTGACCAAGGCGCTGGGGCCGGATTGGAAATCCAAGCTCGCCGCGGGCGGAATCAGCACGCTGACGACCAAGGACGGAAAGTTCGCGGCCATCTCGTTCGGATCGATCTTCGCCGGCACGCTGTGGATCAACGACGACCTGTTCCGCACGTACAACGTGACCCCGCCGACCACGCTGGATCAGTGGGTACACGACTGCGCCGTGTTCAAGGCACACAATGTCGGCTGCTTCGTCCAGGGTGTGGCCTCACTCGGCTTCAGCCAGGACACGCTCCAGGAAATCGCCGACAGTATCTCCCCGGGCACCTGGACCCAGGCCACCGAGGGCAATACACACTGGACGAACCCGGTATTCGTGCAGATGCTAACCATCTGGAAGTCCCTGTTCAGCAACGGGATCATGGAGCCGGGTGCGCTGTCCGTGCAGCAGTACCCCGACGCGAGCAACGACTTCCTGGCTGGCAAGTACGCCATGATCGAGATGGGCAGCTGGTACACGCCCAACACGACCAAGGCCGCGATGACCGCCGCGATCTCGGCGGCCGGGGTGAGCAGCCCGAAGATGTTCACTGCGTTGCCGATTCCGTTCCCGAACGTGGCCGGTCCAGGACACAAGGGGGGTTATTACCTCGGCGAGTCGGACTTCGGGCTGGCGGTGAACAGTAAGTCCAGGGTCAAGAATGCGGCGACCACGTTCGTGACCTGGATGACCACCACCAAGGCGGGGCAGCAGCTGGTGGCGAACGGCCTGAACGACTTTCCCTCGCTCAGGGGGATCAACCCCGACTGGAACTCGATCGAGCTTGTCAACCCCACGGCGCAGCTGCCGGTGATCTCCAAGCTGATCCAGCAGACCTCCACCGTGACCGAGCCGCGGGAGGCGCCGCTGAATGGCGCCATGCAGCAGGCCATCCAGGCCGCCGCGACGTCGGTGGCGGCCGGGCAGGCGACTCCGCAGCAGGCCCTGGAGACCTTGCAGACCGCGGCGGTGCAGGCCGGCGTGAAGTTCAGCTGACCAGGCACCCAGGGACGTTCATGCAGCGCGGCGTCTACTTCGACGGCTGGTATCCCGGCCAGCACAACTACCATCCAAGCCTCCCGGCGCGCCGGATGCGGATGATCGACGACCTCGCCGACATGCGGGCGACCATGCTGGTGTGGTCCGCCCTCGGCGGCGGCTCGATCTCGCTGCCTTACCTGGAGGACGAGGCCTACGGTGAGGTCCCGGCCCGGTTCCGGCTGTACGGGTTCGTGAACGACGCGGAGTTCATTACCGCGTGCGCAGCCAGGGGCATCGAGGTATTCGGGATCGTCTTCGAGTGCCAGGGCTGGGAGTTCCCGGTCGAATACGGCCCTGGCGGGGAGCTTCTCGCGGTCAACGAACTGCGCGGCGCCGGCCGGCGCGATTGGCTCGGGCTGCGTGAGTTCACCCAGGGCAGCGGTCCGCGCGGCTGGAAGCCGCTCGAGCACTATTTTCCCGGCGGCCTGGTCAACAGCCGCGGCGAGCCGGTCAGCGACCTGTGGACCGAGTGCGCGTCGAAGGACCTGGCCGGCCAGCCGCTGCACGCGCACTGGGTCGAGGCCCCCGATCGAGAGCACCAGGCGTACTGCATGGACCGGAACAACCCGGTCTGGCGGGAGTACCTCAAGGCCATCATCAGGATCCAGATCGATGCTGGCGTGGCCGGCGTGCAGCTGGACGAGTCTGAGACACCGCTGGGCGCGATGCGCTATGGCGGCTGCTTCTGCCCGGACTGCGTCGGGCAGTTCCGGGCCTGGCTGCAACGGAACCCGGAGGCCAGCGACGACCCGGCGCTGGCCGGGGTGGACCTGGGCACCTTCGACTACCGGACGTTCCTGCTAGAGCGGGGGTTCAAGGCCGGCGACTCGCCGCGGACCATGCCGCTATACCACCAGTTTTGCCAGTTCCTGGTCGAGACTGTGACCGCCACGTTCAAGGAACTGGCGGACTACGCCCGCGCGTACGCCGCCTCGGTGGGCCGCACGGTGAAGGTAGCCGGCAACTTCTTCAACTGCTTTCCCGAGTACGACGCGATGGTCACCCACAGCGATCTGCTCATCACCGAGATGCGCATCACCGGAGCCCGCCAGCCGTGGTGGTTCCGGCACGCCGCTGGCTTCTGCCAGGGCAAGGACGTGCTGGTGGTGGAGAACCCCTACGGCGGTGTCATCCCGCACCTCGTGGAGTCGCTGAACCGGGGCCGGGGCTACGACCTGTTCCGGGTGTCGATCTACGAGGGCACCGCCATGGACACCAGCATGACCCTGCCCTACGGGTCCTGGCTGGGCAGCGAGATCGAGGATTCCTACTGGGCACCCAAGTTCCTGACCGACGAGGCCGGGCAGTTCCTGGAGTCGATCGATCATCTGCGCTCCCGGGTATCGGCGAACGAGGTCGCCGTGCTGTACTCGGTAGCCGGGAACCTACAAGCTGAGATCGACGGTGACAAGTGGGACGACCAGGGCAGGTTCTTCGATCCCACGACCGGAGCGACGCCCCCGACCGGGTACTGGGACGTGCTGGAAGGGCTCGGTGACAACGGCATCCCGTTCGACTGCGTCATGCTGCCCGACGAGCGGTACCGGCGCGGCGAGGTCACAGGCTCCTTGCTGGGCCGCTACCGGACGGTGATCGCGGCCGGATGCCGGCACGTGTCGCCGGGCCAGCACCGGGCCGTGCTGGAGTACCTCAACGGCGGAGGCCAGCTGCTGGTCGCCGGGGATTACGCGCTCAACCTGTCCGAGGCGACCCGGGAGCAGGCCACCTCGCATCACGCCGCTCGGGCCGCCACTCTGGCCACGGCCGCCGAGGTACTGATCGAGCGGCAGGTAGTCTGCGCCGACCCGCGGACGCTCGCACTGAACCTGGACGCGATCGGGGAGACCGAGACAGCGCTGCACGTGGTGAACTACGCCTACGATGCCGACCGGGATGCCTGCGTACCCCGGCACGACTTCGGCCTCGACGTACGCGTCCCGCATCCGGTGGGGACCGCGACCATGTACTCGCCGGGGCGGCCACCCAGGGACGTCGCCGTTTCCGATGCCGGCCCACGGGTGCATATCGTTCTCCCGCGGCTCGACACGTACGCCGTCGTCCAGCTCAAGGCGGGTCCATCCCGATGACGCCGACCGCGCTCGGCCCATCGACCCCGCGGTGCCCGCGGCCGGCGCGGGGGCGATCAGCCTAGGTCCGTTCGGGGCCGTCCTTCCTGTGATCCTGGAAGAGGAGACAAGCTCGTGAAGATCATGATGACCGGCGGGACGAGCTTCATCGGCTGTTATGTCGTGCGCCGGCTGGCCGGGGAAGGCCACCAGATCACGATCCTGGCCCGCGATCCGGACAAGGTGCCGGGCCTGCACACGCTACCCGGAGTGCAGCTGGTGGCCGGGACGCTGACCTCTGCCGCGGTCATCACCGAGGCGCTCCGCGGCCAGGATGCGTGCATCCACATCGCGCTCGGCCAGGGCGACACCGCCGTCGAGAGAGCTACCGCAGATACGCTGCCCGCGATCAGGCTGTTCGAGACGGCCGCCGACCTTGGCATCGAGCACATTATCTACACCTCCTCGATCGCGGTGTTCGACTCCGTGCCTGGCCGCTTCTCCGACACGGTGCCACCTCGCCCGGCCAAGTTCTACGGCGCGACCAAGGCGGCCACGGAGGCGTACCTGCTCGCGTTCGCCGCGGAGCGTTCGGTCCGGGCCAACGTGATCCGGCCCGGGTACACGTTCGGCAACCCGGCCATACCTGGAGCGCCGATACAGAGCATGCCCGAACTGCCGGAAATCGCGGCCAGGGCGGCCCGCAGCGAGCCGATCAGCGTGATAAGGAACGCCGGGCTGCAATTCATCTGGGCCGGTGACCTGGCGCAGGTGTACTCGGCGGTACTCGGGGCCGACGTCAACCGGAAGGTGTTCACCTCACTCGGCCCGGATTTCATCACCTGGGAGCAGATCACACGGTGGGCGGTGCAGGTGTGCGGCTCCGCCAGCCAGGTCACCGTGGAAGACAAGGGAATCGGCCTGGCTGAAATGACCTATGACGTCTCCGCGATCGAGCGCTGCTTCGGCCTCCGGTTCGATCCCACCGGCCGCCTCCGGGAGCACCTGGCCTACCTGGCCGCACTAGTCGGGTGAAATGCCGGGTTGTATCAGATTACCCGGGCTCCGATCTCGTTTCTGCCAGGACGATGAGAGCTGACCGTTCGCTCCTGTCGCCCACCTGACCCGGTGCCGGCGTTGTCGAGTTCCACGTGGTGAGATCACGCGACGTGCGCCCACGTCCTGCCGTTGACAGCGGCGTGGGCCGATACGTCGCTGATGCCGAATTCACCGGCCAGCTGCTGGTACGTCAGGCCATCCGCCCGCCGCGCTCGTAGCCTTCGCACTTTCTCGGCTGTCAGCTTGGCGCGAGGGCTCCCCTCGCCGATCGCACCGTCGTAGCGGCGGTGGCATTTTCGGCATCTGGGCTGGAATCTGACCCAGACGTCATTACTGGACCGATCGGCGGTGGACCAGTCCTCGGCCGGACCGCCGCAATCAATGCAGCGGTAGTCACTGGCCGGCCCGCGGGCCTTCTTCACACGGTTATGCCAGACGTCATAGGACGGTCTTTCGGTCCGCAAGGCGGCGCCGGTCAGCTTGTGGCCGCAGGCACGGGAACAGCTCCGGCGGTCCCGCCGGATCCTGGCGCGACGCCCGCAGACCGGGCACCGCTTCCATTGATATTTCGGGCGCCCGCGCGAGCATCCGCACGACCTCGCATCACCAGACATAAGGGAGCGGAGAGCGGTCGTCAGCTCGCTGCCGCAGTCGCACCGGCACCGGACAGCCCGGTAACTCTTTCCGCCGGGCGCGACCTTGCGCACTTCGGCGATGATGGTGAGCTTCCCGTATTTCTCACCAGGATTGACGGCGTGCTTCACAATTGGGACGGTAACTTGCGCCTTCGGCATTCCGCGTAAGCCACGCCGATAGGACACGGCTTGGTAAATCCGGAATGCGCGTGATCGTGATCTGGGTATCGCCTGCTGCAATGGTGTTCTCCGCTTGGGTCAGGTGTCGTGCCATCTGTCTTCGATGCGATCGGGCGCTCGCAGGCCATCCCGGTAGTCATGGCCGTACTGCACCAGGCGGCCTGGCAAAGGTGGGGGAGAGCAGCTGCGAGCGGGACCGTCTCGCCTTTCCGCGCAGCAGGATCAGGCGCCGGTCAGGGTCCTGGTCGGCCGGGCGCAGGGATGGCCCTGCCTAGCCCCACGGCGACCGATAGCGTTTCGCGGTGTCCCGGGCGGCGGCAACTTCCCTCAGCGACCAGGCCGCCTCCGTCCGGAACAGGGCAGGGTCTGGTGCTGTCATCGTCGCGTCCAGCCTTTCTACCCCGGCTGTGCTCGTCGTGACGGCGACGCGAATCTACCGCCCGCCGCGTGATCTTCTCCACAGGAACGCGGAAACTAGCCCACGCGCCGTCCGTAGACCCCGGTCCGGCTGACCAGATTTCGGGAAGGTATTACGGACGGCATACGATCCCGTCACCGACCGTAGCGGCGCGGCCCGGACGGCTTAGGCTGACTGGCGTGGAGGAGTCGCTGGCCGAACTGGCCGCGTATTTCCGCCGGGGAACTGAGGTGCCGGACGAGGAGCTGATCCGGCTCGCTGCGGCCGCGCGGGCTGGCGGCAGCCGGTGGGACGGCATCGCCGCCGCGTGCGGCGTCCGGGACTACCGCGACATCACCGGGGTGGTCACCCTGCCGTGCTGGCGCGGGTCTGATCCCGGGGCGGATCTGCTGTTCAGCGCGGCCCAGCACGCGGTCCACGCGGTGACCGGCAGTCGCGGCGTGTTCGCCCCGATGTCCTGGACGTGCCCGGGCTGCGGGCAGCAGGTTACCGACCGCGCCTTTTCCGGCCGCCCGGTCCAACATCGAGCGCGGTCACGCGCCCGGCTGCGTTCGGCTGGCCGCCGACCAGGCCGCGGAGGATCAGGCCCGGCGGGACCGGGTGCCGGGGCTCCTCGGACATGCCCTCATCCGCCATGCGCAGGAGTCTGGCAGACCAAGGCTGAACGTCCTGACATCGCCGCTGATAGTGTGCGTTTGCGGAGGTCCCGCAACGAGAGGTACTGAGAATACCTACCGTGGCGGATGCACGGTCGATACGACGACGGGAGGACGGGCCTATCTCACATGTACGACGCTTCGACCATGTCGGCCTCACGGTCGCAGATCTCGACGTCGTGACCGCCTTCTTCGTGGCGCTGGGCCTGGAGGTCGAGGGCAGGACGTTCGTCGAGGGCGAGTTCTTGGACACGGTCTGCGGCATTCCCGACTCCCGCACCGAGATCGTCATGCTGAAGCCGCCCGGCGATGGCACCCGCCTGGAGCTCTCGAGCTTCGTGCGACCCGACTCCGTGCCGGGCTCACCGGCCGCCATGGCCAACGAGCTGGGATTGCGCAACGTGGCCTTCGAGGTCAACGACCTGCAGGCGGCTGTCGATTGGGCAGCTACCGAGGGCTACGGACTGGTCGGTGGCATCGGCGAGTACGAGGGCGCTTGGCGGATGGCCTACGTCCGGGGGCCGGAAGGGATCATCGTCTCGCTGGCCGAGCGCATCGCCTGAGCCTCGCAACGCCCGCATCTGCCGCGTGGAGGGCCGCCGAGACCGCTGGGCGTTTGTGGATGGTCTCGGCTGTGACGATCGCGGACTCACCTGGCGGCCACGTACGCGCTGGAGATG
>Ga0070699_100002103_pt1 | contig 18041 bp, 19 predicted proteins | sample KBSK1503metaG_FD_65473 | JGI IMG/M metagenome (GOLD analysis project Ga0070699, IMG submission 65473) | Corn, switchgrass and miscanthus rhizosphere microbial communities from Kellogg Biological Station, Michigan, USA - KBS K1-50-3 metaG | ecosystem: Host-associated > Plants > Roots >... | reverse complement strand
CTCGCTGTGCAACGCCTACAACATCCCGCTCGTGTACCTGGCGGACGTCTCGGGCTTCATGGTGGGCACCAAGGTCGAGCGCGCCGGGATCATCCGGCACGGCGCCAAGATGGTGTTCGCCACCTCGCAGGCCACCGTGCCCAAGATCTGCGTGGTCGTGCGCAAGTGCTACGGCGCCGGCCTCTACGCGATGTGCGGCCCCGCCTTCGAGCCGGACGCGGCGCTCGCCCTGCCGCAGGGGCAGGTCGCCATCATGGGGCCCGAGCCAGCGGTCAACGCGGTGTACTACAACAAGATCATGGAGCTGCCGGAGGCGGAGCGGAGCGCCTACGTGCAGAAGAAGCGCGAGGAGTACGCCCAGGACGTGGACATCTACAAGCTCGCCTCCGAGATGCTCGTCGACGGCATCGTGGGCGGCTCCGAGCTGCGCGACGAGCTGATCCGGCGCCTCGCCTACGCGGAGTCCAAGCAGCTCGACTTCCCGCCGCGCCGCAATCCCGTCCTGCCCGTCTGAGCGGCGTGACCGCCGCCGCTGTCTTCGCATGGGCTCGCTGATCCTGGCCGTCCGCTTCCTCACCGTGGTGCCGGTCCCCGGGCGCGAGACGCCCGGGATCGCCGGGCTCGGGCGCGCGGCGTGGTGGTTCCCGATCGTCGGCGCACTGCTCGGGGGCGGGCTGGCCCTGGCCTCGGCAGGCCTCGAAGCGCTCTTCCCGCCGTTCGTCGCGGCGGCGCTGCTCGTGAGCGTCTGGAAAGCGGTGACCGGCGGCATCCACCTCGACGGCCTCGCCGACGTCCTGGATGGGCTCGCCGGGAGGGACGCGACCCACCGTCTCGCCATCATGCGAGATAGCCGGATCGGTGTATTCGGGGCCGCGGGCCTCGTGCTCTTCCTGGTGCTGGTGGTCACCGCGGTGGCCGAGCTCTCGGGCCCGACTCGTGGTCGCCTGCTCGTGCTCTCGCCGGTGGTGGGCCGGGTGGCGCCGCTGCTGATCGCCGCCTGGCTGAGGCCGGCGACGCCCGGGAAGGGGCTCGGCGCCGCGTTCGCCGCGAGCCTTTCGCGCTGGGCGGCTCCCCTCTGGGGGCTTGGCGGCCTCGCGCTCGGCGGCGCGCTGCTCGGCCCCTGGGGCGTCGCGGTGGCCGCGGGCGCCTGGGTCATCGCGGTTTTGTGGGCCGTGGTGGCCGCGCGGCGCCTGGGCGGGCTCACCGGCGACGTGCTGGGCGCGGTCGTCGAGCTGGCCGAGCTGGGCGTGCTGCTGGCCGGCGCGGCGGCGGTGCGTCGAGGGCTGCTCTGAGCTCGACGACCGTGTTCCTGGTGCGCCACGGCAGCGTGGTCGGCGCGGAGACCAGGCGGTTCATCGGGCATCTCGACGTGCCCCTATCTCCGCTCGGAGAGGCCCAGGCCGCAGCCCTCGCGACTCGGCTGCGCGACGTCGCGTTCGACGCGATCTACTGCAGCGATCTCCTCCGCACCCGTCACACCGCCGAGATCCTGGCCGCTCCGCACCGTCTCGTCCCGATCAGCGACCCGGCCCTGCGGGAGTTCGCGATGGGCCACTGGGACGGCCTGACCTCGGACGAGATCCGCGCCCTGGACGCGGCCGCATTCAAGGCGTGGATGGGTGACGTGGGCCGCTTCCAGTTCCCGGGCGGCGAGAGCCTGCGGGATCTCGAGGCGCGCGCATGGCCCGCCTTCGAGGCCATCGTGGCCCGCCACGCGGGCAGGGTGGTGGGCATCGTGGCCCACGGGGGCAGCAACCGGGCCATCCTGTGCCGCGCCCTCGGGCTCGGGCCCGAGCGCCTCCTCGCGCTGGGCCAGGACTACGCGGCGCTCTCCGTGCTCGAGTGGACGGGATCGCGGTGGACGCTGCGCCGGCTGAACCAGCCCGCGGGAGAGGGCAGTGGACGACGCGTCGGCTGACCGCGCCTCCCGGCTCATGGGCCGCCGCCGGTTCCTCGCCATCGGCGCGGGAGTCGCCGCCGCGATCCCGCGACGGGCCCGGCCCCCGACCCGCGGCGGCGTGCTCAAGCACATCGGCCTCGAGCCCGTGACCTTCGACGTTCATGCCACCGCCGCCCACCAGACAGAAGGCGTCCGCCAGATGGACGCGCACCGTGTACCGGTCCGGCGCCTCCACGGCCTCTACCGGCCCGAGCAGCGGGGCGAACGGAGATCTCCGGCGCACCCGCTCGACGCGGGTGAAGAATTACGGGCCGAAGAACTCCCTGGACCGCGGCGCGCAGCTCGAGGCGGTCTGGCTGGGTGACGCCTAGCCGGCTTCGGAGCCGTCTCGCGGCTGACGGTTCATGTAGGTCGCCTGTCACAACTTGCAGATAGGCCGGCAAGCCTCAGTCTTTTCGCCGGGCCACTTCCGATAATAGGCCTGCAATTTCAGCTATTTGTGGTTCTTTTGCGGCCGTCTCTACTGTATCTGCCGTGGCACTTGTCTTGCTCTCTACCCGCGCGCGGGAGGTCTATACCAAATGCCTGTGCTGCGCCGACTAAAGATACGTTCCGGGGAGGCCGGGTTCACCCTGGCCGAGATCATGGTCGCTTGCGCGATCGTCTCGGTGGGGCTCATCGCGGTCAGCACCGGGTTCGGGTTCGGGGTCGACGGGGTGGAGGCCGGGCGGCAGCAGAGCTCCGCCGTCTTCCTGGCCGAGCAGCGCATCGAGTTGGCCAAGGAGCTGGCCGCTCACCCGGGTACGAACCTGGCCGACGTGAACACCACGAACCTTCCGGCGACCGAGGCCTACGGGACCATCTCGGGGGCGCCGTCGACCTATCGCCGTACCACGACGATCACCACCAACCCGGGCGGTACGAGCGGCAAGCGCGTGGACGTCAGCGTCTTCTACAAGCCGGTGACCGGGCGCGGGGTGCTCGCGACGGAGCGGACCGTCTCTCTCTCGATCTTCCTGGCCACTCGATGAGCCGAGGCGCAACGATGAGCCGAGGCACAACCACGATACGCAACGAACGCGGATACACGCTGGCGGAGATGCTGGTGGTCTGCGCCATCGTCGGATTGGTGATGGCGAGCCTGCTCGGCCTCGTGCTGTCCGGCCAGCAGGCGTTCTGGTACGGCACCACCCAGGTCGACGCGCAGCAGACCGCCCGCGTGGCGGTCGAGCGGATGGTGAAGGAGATCCGGGAGGCGGGGTATTACCCTCAGCCGCCTATTCCTCTGACCACGGGGGCCTGCAGCGCCCTCATCTGCTACGCCTACAACTTCGACGCGATCGCGACCGGCCTCACCTCCAGCGCGGTCACGCTCCAGTACGACTGGAACGGGGACGGAACCAGCGCCGCGTCGGCCAAGGTGAACGACCCGGTCCTGTGCGCCACCGGCTCGACGTGCCGGGGCGAGCGCGTGGCCTATGCCTTCTCGAGCGGCGCGCTGACCCGGCAGGAGATGGGGGTGGACGCGAGCCCGGTCACCATCGCGTCCGGGATCAGCTCGCTCACCTTCACATACTTCGATCAGAACGGCGCCACCACCGCGGTGGCGGCCGACGTTCGCACCATCGGCGTGACCGTCACGGCGCAGAGCGCGAACCAGGGCGCCTACGTGACCATGTCGGACCGGATCCGTCTGCGGAATCGATGAGCCGAGTCTACGTGCGGGAGGCTGGTATGAACCGAGTGTTCACCTGTATCCGAGACGAGCGCGGGGTGGCCTTGCCCCTCGCGATGATCTTGCTGATGGTCCTGACGCTGCTCACCATCACGTTCATGTCGCTGGGCTCGGTCGAGCCGCAGATCTCACAGAACCTGTCCGACGGCGCACGGGCCCGGCAGCTGGCTGAGTCCGGCATCGAGTGGGCGATGAGCGCCCAGCTCGGCAACCAGGACCTCAACAGCGCCAACCTCCTGGGCGGCACCATGACCAGCGGCGGCGCGTGCGGGGCCGGCAATACCTGCCGCGTGCTCGCGAGCGCCCAGACCCTTCCCGGTCTGACGTCCTCGGTCGGGACCTTCGGGGTGACGCTCCGCAACGACATCAATACCAACGCGGGTGACCAGCAGCTGATCGGCACCAGCCTAACGCGGGACAGCAGCGCCACCCTTGACCTCAACGGCGTGGTGATCCTCACCTCGACGGGAAGCTACAACGGCGCGAGCCGGACGATCACCGCAGTGGTGCAGCGCGGCAACCTGAACATCAACGCGGCGGTGAGCCTGCCGGGTGTGCAGACCGATACCTTCACGAACGACCCGCCGTGCGGGGGCTGCTACAGCATCGATGGACGGGACTGGAAGATCGCGGATACCAGCACGCCGACCGGCTCCGCGACCACCAAGCTCGGCGTGGCGACCTATACCGGGACTGAGAGCCTTACCGGGCTCACCTACGAGGCGAACGCCGAGGCCGGGTTCGACACCGCGGCCAAGCGCGGCTACGTCCAGGGCCTGGACGTGAACGACGGGAGCGGCGACGCAGCCGGGACGGGGCGGCGCACGATTGCGGCCGACTCCAACCTCAACCCCACCGTCATCCAGAACTTCCTCACCAACCTGGCCGCCAACCCCCAGACCCAGGTCCTCAACAGCACCCAGTCGTGCCAGTACGCGAGCGGTAGCTCAAGCAAGCCCGAGGGACTGCGGATGACCGCGACCGGGACGGCCAACTCGGTCAACGTCACCAACAACTGCACGGGTGCCGCTCAGGTGAACCAGACCGTGAGCCTCGGGACCGCGGCCGCGCCCGCGATCGTCTACGTCAAGGGCGAGTACGATCCCAGCTCGAACTTCATCGGGCTGGCGGTGAGCGGCAGCCAGCCGATCACCGGCTACGGCATCCTGGTCATGGAGGAGGCGGACCTGTCGTTCTTCCAGACCAGCCAATTCACCTGGAACGGCATCGTCATCGTCAGCGGCCGCAACGTGGGCGTCGGCTTCCGCGGAGGCAGTAACACCGAGATCCGCGGTGCGCTGATCGCGAACGAGACGAACGGCGGAGAGGTCGGGGGCTACTTCGAGTTCCTGAACCAGGCCGACACCCTGAAGATCCGCTACGGCAAGGAGGGCATCGACCTGGCCCTCCGCGGTCTCTACAACACCCGCATCTCCGGATATCGCGAGAACTAGGCGTGCGTCGGATCCTCCTGCTGGCGGCGGCCCTCTTCCTGGGGGCCGCCTGCCAGCAGGCGCCCGCTTCCCATCCACCCGCCTCCCAGAGGCTCTCCCCGGTCGATCAACTGAAGGCCGAAGGCGACGCGTTCCTGGGCAAGGCCGACTTCGCGAACGCGGTCGAGAAGTACCGCCAGGCCGCCGACCTCGACCCCGCCGCCATCGGCCCGCGGTTCGGCCTGGGGACGGCCTATTCCTTTCTCGACAAGCGGCCCGAGGCCATCGTGCAGTTCCGCTGGGTGATGGCTCGCGCCGACGCCGCGTCCACCGAGTACCAGGAGGCGCAGCGCTGGCTGATCCGGGTGGGCGCCCTCGTGCCCTCCGCCGCGGTGGCCGACGCGACGCATAAGAGCCAGACCCGGCCGGTCGATAGCTCGACGGTGGGCCGCCTCGTGGGGAAGACCGAATGGCCAGGTGTGACCCCGCAGCGGCGTCTCGTCACCGGCACCCTGTCCCTGGTCGGCGACGAGCCGGTCACCCACGATGTCAAGCGCAATCGGGCGTTCCGCCTCGGCGACGCGTACGAGTTCAAGGATGTGCCGGCCGGCCGCTACCGGGTCGTCGCGGTGGTCGACGGCGCGACGGTTTGGGACGAGAAGGTCACGGTGGAGACCGGCAAGGACACCAGCTTCAACCTCAGCCAGGCGACGAGCCCGGTGCCCGCCGGCAAGTTCGCGCCGCCCGCCGAGAAGACCGGCGAGGAAGCGCCCGCCGCGCGCTCGAAGTAGCCGCTAGCGCCGCAGCGCCAGCGCCCCGCCCCCGATCATCGCCACCGCCAGCGACACAACGACCAGCACCAGCGCGTACTCGTAGCCGGGCGGGTTCGAGTGCGCCCAGAAGCCGTTCTTCAGGTGGACGAACACCACGGCTCCGAGCATCACCGGCACGTTGGCCAGCGCCGCCCACCGCGTGAACAGGCCGAGCACGAGGCAGACGCCTCCCAGCCCGTGGGCCAGGATCAGATACCAGGTGCCGATCTCCGCGTGGGGGACACCGTTCCTGGTTTGATATGCGATCATACCCGCCGGACCGAAGACCACCGCCGCCAGGTACGCGTGCATGATATAGACGATCCCCAGAACCAGCCGGAGCAGCGTGGCGCCGTACGCGGCCATTGCGTCTCCTCGGGTGACTACGGCTTGCGGAAGAAGATCTCCCCGAAGTACGACTCGGCGGTCGAGTTCGTGTCGTTGGAGTCGATCGCGATCGAGATCGCCCCCACGTCCTCTGCCGGCGCCTCTCCGTAGATCTTCTTGTAGTCCTCAAGCACGTTGCGGCTCTCGGTGAGCCACTTACCGAGGTCGGAGGGCCCGGAGCGCACCACGACGTAGGTCACGAGCCCGGTCTTCTCGCTCTTGAAGATGGATCCGACCGGCGCGGTGGTGTCCCAGATGTAGGAGATGATCCGCGACCGCACCGCGGACGGAAAACGCGGGAACGTCACGTAGATCTGGGCGGCCTCGTCGTCGGTTGCCGACTTGCGCGCGTCGCCGCCCTTGGGCAAGGACACCACCTGCCAGCTCCACTGCACGATCGGCCAGGTCTTGACGTCGACCTTGACCTCCTTGGAGATCGTGGAGCTGTCGTTGGCGCTCTTGAGGTGAATCGCCTTGCGGCCGCCCTGCGTGGCGATGCCGAAATCGTACTTGGGGCTGCCCCAGTTCTGGCCCTTCCACCCGTCCGGGATTCCGGTCTTGCCGTCGGGCTGCTTCGACCAGTCCTCGACCGGCACGGTGGGAGAGTCGGCGGCGGGCAGGGGCCCGACCACCATGGTGAGGAGCGCGACCGCGAGCAGCACGGAGCGGGTCATGACCGCCTCAGTTTCTCACGGCCTCCCCTGTGCTACGGTAAAAACCTGATGTCGGACGTGCGGATCGACAAGTGGCTCTGGGCCGCCCGTTTCTTCAAGAGCCGCACCCTCGCCGCCACCGCGTGCGCGGGAGGCAAGGTGCACGTCAACGGTGATTCCATCAAGGCGTCCAGGCCGGTGCGCCCGGGCGACCTCCTGCAGATCACCCTCCCGCGCGGCCGGCGCATCATCCGCGTGGCGGTCCTGACCGAGCGCCGCGGGAGCGGCAGCGACGCCGCGCTGCTCTACGAGGACCTGACCCCGCCGCCTCCGCCGCGTGAATCCCGGCCCGGGCCGCCCGCCTATCGCCCGCCCGGGGCGGGTCGGCCCACCAAGCGTCAGCGCCGGGATATCGATCGTCTCTCGCGGTGGTAACCCGCGTCCCTCAGGAGCGCGGGGCCCGCCTTGCCTTTGCCCTCTCGCTCTGTTACGGTCGCCTCCGTCTTTGGTGTCGGGCGGCCCGCCGGGCGCGGGCCCCAGGGAAGGCGGTGCGAATCCGCCGCGACCCCGTCACTGTAATCGGGGACGAAACCCGCGATCGGCCACTGGTCCGGCACGAGCCGGACCGGGAAGGGGCGGGGAGTAGGACGATCCGAGAGCCAGGAGACCTGCCCGACCCCGCCACTGCGCACCGGTCTTCGAGGGAGGACCCGGGTGACGGTCGCTCCGCATTCTCTTCTCGTCCTGGGCGGCGCCCGTAGCGGCAAGAGCCGCCACGCACTCGAGCAGGCCCGCCAGGCCGGGACCTCCGTAGCGTTCCTCGCCACCGCGCGTGCCCTCGACGGCGACATGGCCACGCGCATCGCGCGTCATCGCGCCGAGCGCCCGGCCCGGTGGACCACGATCGAGGAGCCCCACGAGGTGCCGGCGGCCTGCCGGCGCGCGGCCCGATCGCACGACCTCGTCGTCGTCGACTGCGTCACGGTCTGGGTATCGAACCTCATGGAGCGCGGCGACGACGACGCGCTGGTGCTGGCCGCGGTCGACGATGTGGCCAAGCTGCTCCGCGAGCGGCTCGGCTCCGTCATCCTGGTCTCGAACGAGGTCGGCGAGGGCGTGCATCCGCCGACCGAGCTCGGGCGCCGCTTCCGCGACCTGCTGGGCCTCGCCAACCAGCGCCTCGCCGCCGCCGCCGATCGGGTCACCCTGATGGTGGCGGGGCTTCCCCTGACCATGAAGGACGCCCCGCCACCCCCCGCTCCGCATGACCGCACTCACCAAGCTCCGTAGTCTCCTGACCCTGCCGGACCCGGGCGCGGAGGTCGAGACGCGCCGCCGGCTCGATCAGCTCACCAAGCCGCCCGGCAGCCTCGGGCGCCTGGAGGAGCTGGTGGTGCGGCTCGCCACGATCACCGGCACCTGCCCGCCGACGCTCCGCGATCCGGTCATCTTCACCCTCGCGGCCGACCACGGAGTGGTGGCTCAGGGCGTGAGCGCGTATCCGCAGATCGTGACCGCGCAGATGGTCGAGAACTTCCTCCGGGGCGGCGCCGCGGTGAACGTGCTCGCCCGCCACGCGTCGGCCCGGGTGGTCGTGGCCGACCTCGGCGTGGCGGCCCCGCTGCCCCGGCATCCCCGGCTACGCGATCTCCGGGTCGCGCCGGGCACCGCGGACATGACGCGCGGCCCCGCGATGACGCGGGCGCAGGCGGTGCAGGCGATCGAGGCGGGCATCGGTCTCGTCGAGGCCGAGCGGGCAGTGGGCGCGGACCTGGTCGGCACCGGGGAGATGGGCATCGGCAACACCACCGCCGCCAGCGCCCTGGTCGCGGCGCTCACCGGCGCCACGCCGGAGAGCGTCACGGGCCCCGGCACCGGCGTGGACGCTTCGGGCCGACGGCGCAAGGTGGAGGCGATCCGGCGCGCCCTCGAGCTGAACGCGCCCGATCCCGCGGATCCCCTCGACACCCTCGCCAAGGTCGGCGGCTTCGAGATCGCCGGCCTGGTCGGCGTGATCCTGGCCGGCGCGGCCTACCGGCGGCCGGTGGTGCTCGACGGCTTCATCGCGGGCGCGGCGGCGCTGGTCGCGGTTCGCCTCGAGCCGGCCGCGCGCGGCGCCCTCCTCGCCGCGCATCGCTCGGCCGAGCCCGGACACGTGCGCGTGCTCGACGCGCTCGGGCTCGAGCCGTACCTCGATCTCGGCATGCGGCTCGGAGAGGGAACCGGCGCGGCCCTCTGCATCAGCCTGGCGCGGGCCGGCCTCTCGATCCTGAGCGACATGGCGACGTTCAAGTCGGCGGGGGTGACCGATCGCACCGAGGGGCCGGCCGCGCCGTGATCCGGCTCCTGACCGCGGTGGCGCTGGCCCTCACCCTGCTGCCCTCACCCGCCGGCGCGCTGAGCGTCACCGACCAGACCGGCCGCCGCCTCGTCCTGCCCGCACCGCCGGCGCGCATCATCTCCCTGGTGCCGAGCGTGACCGAGATCCTGTTCTCGATCGGGGCCCAGGATCGCCTGGTCGGGGTGACCGACTTCTGCGATTACCCGCCGGCGGCGCGCCGGAAGCCGCGGGTGGGCGGCATGCTGGCCCCGAGCCTCGAGGGCATGGTGTCACTCAAGCCCGATCTCGTGGTGGCCACCACCGCCGGCAATCGCCACGAGACGTTCGAGCAGCTCGAGCGGCTCAAGATCCCGGTGTACGTGGTCAACCCGATCACGGTGGCGGACGTGCTCGATCTGCTGACGCGCTTGGGACGGCTCACCGACCGCGCCGACGCGGCCGACCGCGCCGTCGCGGCCCTGCGCGAGCGGATCCAGGCAGTAGCGGACCGTGTCGACGGGCGACCGCGCCCTCGTGTGCTCTACGTTCTGTGGCCCGATCCGCTCATCGTCCCCGGCCGGGCCTCGCTCGTCTCCGAGCTGATCACGTTGGCCGGCGGCGACTCGGTGACCGCCGACGGCGGGCAGGGCTACCCGCGCTACAGCCTGGAGGCCGCGCTGGCCCGCAACCCGGAGGTCATCATCCTGGCGAGCCACGGCTCGGAGAAGAGCCCGCTGACCCGCGACAAGTGGGAGCGTCTCGGTCAGGTCCCGGCCATCGCGGCCGGACGGCTGCACACGATCGACGGCAACCTGACCCACCGCTACGGTCCGCGCATCGTGGACGGCCTCGAGCGGCTGGCCCGGCTCATCCACCCCGAGGCCTTCGACCGCGCGGCGATACGATGAGCGAGCCGCTCCCCGCCTCCGGCGCGCGCCTCGCCCTCCTGCTGGGCGGGCTCGGCCTCGTCGTGCTCGCGGTCTCGCTCGGCGCCCTGTTCATCGGCAGCGCGCGCGTGCCGCCCGGCGACGTGCTCGCGGTGCTCACCGGCCGCATCAAGGGGGTCGACCAGGTCGTGGTGCTGAGCCTCCGGCTGCCGCGCATCCTGGTCGCCCTCCTGGCGGGCGGGGCGCTCGCGGTCGCCGGCGCGGGCTTCCAGGCCCTCGCGCGCAATCCGCTCGCCGAGCCCTCGGTCCTGGGCGTCTCGAGCGGCGCCGCCTTCGGGGTGATCGTCGCCCAGGTCTTCGGGCTCGGCGGAAGCCTCGTGGAGGCGGTGGGCCTGGCGGCGTGCGCCTTCGCGGGCGCCCTCGTGGCGGGAGGGGCGGTGTACCTGATCGCCTCGCGCGCCGGCGGCCTGCCGGTCCACACGCTGCTCCTGGCCGGCGTGATCGTCGGCATCTTCTTCTCCTCCGCGATCACCGTGCTGATCTCGGTGGTCGATTTCGACCGGCTGGGCGGGGTCGTGCACTGGCTGCTCGGCAACCTGAGCCCCATCGCGCCGACCAGCCTGGCCGTCTTCGCCGCGCTCACCGCGATCGGCGGCTGGCTCGTGATCGGGGCCGCGCGGCGGCTCAATCTCCTAGCGCTCGGCGAGGAGAGCGCCCAGCAGCTCGGGGTGGACGCCGAGGGGGTGAAGCGCCGCATCTTCGCGGGCGCCGCGCTCCTGACCTCGGCCGCCGTCGCCTTCGCGGGCCCCATCGGCTTCGTCGGCCTGATCGTGCCCCAGACCATCCGCCTGCTGCTGGGGTCCGACAACCGGGTGGTGATCCCGGCCGCCCTCCTAGGGGGCGGGGCCTTCCTCCTGCTCGCGGACACCGTCGCCCGCAACGTGATCGCCCCCGCCGAGCTCTCGGTGGGTGTCATCACCGCGTTCTGCGGAACGCCGTTCTTCATCTACCTGCTGCGCGTCCGCGCCGCCGACCCGCACCTGTGACCCCGCTGCTGGAGTGCCAGGGCGTGGCCTTCGCCTACGCCGCGCGCGCCGCGGGAGAGCATGCCTTCGCCATCCGCGACCTGTCCTTCGACGTGCGGCCCGGGGAGACCTTCGGGGTGATCGGTCCCAACGCCTCCGGCAAGACGACCCTGGTGCGCCTGCTGTCGTGCGTCCTCACCCCGTCGGGGGGCCGCGTGCTCCTCGAGGGTGAGGACCTGGGCCGTCTCGGGCGCCCCGCGGTGGCCCGCCAGATCGCGGTGGTGCCCCAGGACGTCCCGCACGGCTTCCCCCACACCGTCGAACAGCTGGTGCTCATGGGGCGCTTCCCACGGGCGCCCCGGCGCTTCTTCGAGAGCATGGAGGACCGCGCGGCCGCGCGTCGGGCCATGGAGGCGGTCGGCGTGCTCGACCTCCGCGGCGCGCTGCTGGATCGCTTGAGTGGGGGCGAGCGCCAGCGGGTGATGCTGGCCCGGGCCCTGGCCCAGGAGCCTCGCCTGCTGATCCTCGACGAGCCCACCGCGCACCTGGACCTGCGCTACCAGGCCGAGTGCGCCGGCCTCCTGCGCCGGCTCAGCCGGGAGGGGCGCCTCACTGTCGTACTCGTCTCGCACGACCTGGGGTTCGCCGCCGAGCTCAGCGACCGGCTCCTGCTCATGTCGGAGGGAGCGGCCGTCCGGGTGGGTCCGCCCGAGACCGTGCTGGACGAGGCGGTGCTGGAGGCCGCCTACGGCTGCCGCGTGATCGTCGACAAGCACCCGATCAGCCGCCGGCCAACCGTCCACCTAGTCTATCCGACCGGCTGAGATCCACCTCAAACCACGGAAGGAGGCGACAAGACTCAAAGTCAGCTATCGCAAGAAAATCTATCGCACTCCAAGGGAAGCCGGTGACTCGGTCCACGAGTCGATGCCGGCGCGGTCCCGCCACTGTGAGTGGGGAGTCACGCCCGATCCCAGAAGGGAGCCACTGGGTCGCCCGAGAGGGTGCCTGGGAAGGCCGGGCCACGACGCCGATCCACGAGCCAGGAGACCTGGGTGCGATCCCGGAGCGCCAACCCCTTTCGCGGCAAAAGGAGTGGTCGATGCGACAGCAGGTCGTGTGGGTTCTGACCCTATCCCTGGCGGCACCCGCGGTCGCCGGGGCGCAAGCGCAGCAGCAAGCCGAGCAGCCGGAGCAGCAGAGCGAGCAGAAGATCGTCGACCCGGTGGTGGTCACCGCCACCAAGGTCGCGACCCCGTCCGAGCAGATCGGGGCTTCCATCAGCGTAGTCAACGGGGACGACTTCCAGACCTATCACTACCCGACGGTGGACGAGGCCCTCCGCAACGTCCCCGGGGTGGAGATCCGGCGCTCGGGCTCCTACGGCAAGACCTCCAGCATCACCATCCGAGGTGCCAACGCCAACCAGGTGCAGGTCCTGGTCGACGGGGTGCGGGTGAAGAGCCCGACCCTCGGCCAGGTGGACCTCTCCGATCTCTCGCCGGACCTGATCGAGCGCATCGAGATCATCCGGGGCGCCCAGTCGACCCTCTACGGAGCCGACGCGATCGGCGGGGTGGTCAACATCATCACCCGCAAGGGCTCGGGCGGGCCGTTCCAGGCCTCGGTGCAGCAGGAGGTGGGCAACTACGACACGCTCGCCAGCCGCGCCACCGTGAGCGGGGCGTGGAAGATCCTCAACTACGCGCTGTCGGCTTCTCACCTCGAGAGCAACGGCCAGTTCCAGAACGACGGCGTCGACGTCAACGCGCTGAGCACGCGGATCGGGGCCACGCTGCCCTGGAACTCGTCGCTCGACTTCATCTTCCGCTACAACAAGAGCGACATCGGGGTGCCGGTGAAGGGGGTGTTCCCGGGGCCACAGCCGATCGTGCCGATCATCAACCCCAACGCGCACCAGCAGTCGGAGACCACCATCTACAGCCTGGAGGGCAAGACCCGGCCGGTGGAGTGGTGGGAGACGCGCGCCCGCCTCTCGCGCTACGAGAACAGCGCCGGCTTCCAGGACCCGCCCGACCCCGGCGTCGACTCCGACGTCCCCATGTTCTCGCAGGTCGACGTGGTGAGGAAGGAAGCGGAGTGGGTGAACTCCTTCTTCATCGGCAAGTGGAGCACCAGCAGCGTGGGGCTCGAATACCGCCGGGAGGAAGGGGAGAACAAGGGGGTCTTCCGCGCCGCCACCGAGACCAACTCCGTCTTCTTCGAGCAGCAGCTCCGCTTCTTCGACCGGCTGTTCATCACCGGGGGCTTCCGGGTGGAGGACAACAGCGTCTTCGGCACCACCACGACCGAGCGCGGCTCGGTCGCCTTCGTGATCAAGGAAACGGGCACCCGGCTGCACGGCAGCGCGGGGACCGGCTTCCGGGCGCCCACCTTCAACGATCTGTTCTTCCCCGACTTCGGCAATCCGACCCTGCAGCCGGAGAAGAGCCTCTCCTACGACTTCGGGGTCGACCAGAAGCTCTGGAACAACCGGATTCGCCTCGGCCTGACCTACTTCCAGAACAACTTCAGGAACCTGATCACGTGCTGCGTCTCCATCCCCACCGCGCCGTTCGGGGGACCGATCAACGTGGGCCGGGCCCGCAGCGCGGGCATCGAGTTCACCTCCGAGGTGGACCTGCTGCCCAACCTGGTCGCGTCGCTGAACTACACCTACACGGATTCCGAGGACCTGGCCACGGGCCGGCCCCTGCCGCGCGAGCCGCGCCACCGCTGGAACATCGGCCTCAACTGGGAGCCGATCGCCCGGCTCTCCCTGTTCACCCAGGTGCACGTGGTCACCGAGCAGTTCGAGCCGTTCGGCGAGGTGTTCAACAGCGGCTACACGCGCGTGGACATCGGCGGGACCTGGCGGATCCTCGACCGCATGGGGTGGCTGCGCAAGCTCGAGCTGACCGCCCGCATCCAGAACCTGCTCAACGAGGGCTACGCGGAGGTGCGCGGCTTCCCGGCGCTCGGCATCAACGCCCTCGTGGGGCTGCGGGCCTCGTTCTAGGCCGCGATGATCGCCGGGGTGTCCGTCGAGGCCGGGCGGGAGGCGGTGGTGCTCGTGAGCGAGCGCCCGCTTCGCGTCCTGTCCTCGGCGGTGCACCACGGCGGCCTCGTCGAGGCCCGCGCGGTGGTGAACCTGCACGTGGACAAGGGCGACCCGTGCGCCGACCCGGAGGGCATGATCGCGGCGTTCGCCCGCCGAGCTCGCGTTCCGGCGCCCTGGGTCGGGCTCCTGACCGGCGCCCTCACCGAGTGCGCCGCGATGGTCACGGAGTCGGCCGGTGAGATCATCGCGCTGGCCGTCGCCACCGTCGGGCTCAGCAACCCGGTCGCGGCCGGCCATTCGCCGATCGCGACCTGGACACCCTCGACCATCAACACGGTGGTGGTGGTCGACGCCGACCCGGAGCCCGCCGCGCTCGTCAATGCGGTGATCACCGTCACCGAGGTCAAGGGCCTCGCGCTCCGCGCGGCCGGTATCGGGATGGGGGACGGCGTCGCGGCCTCCGGCACCTCGACCGACGCGGTGGTGATCGCGGCCACCGGCCGCGGCGCCCGCGCCCGCTTCGGCGGGCCAGCGAGCCCGCTTGGCTGGGCGGTCGCGCGGGCGGTGGGGGGCGCGCTCGACCGAGGCATCCGCGACTGGCTGGAGCGCCATCGATGAGCCGCGTCGCCCGAATCGGCGGTGTCGCTCTGTCAGCGGCTGCCCACGTCGGGGTGGGCGCTCTGCTGCTCAGCCTGTCGGTCATGGACTGGAGCAAGCCGCTCGTCGTGGACCTGACCGAGCGTGGCGACGCTGCGGGCGGCCGTGCGGGAGCCGCGGGCGGCGGAGGGACCCAGCCGTCCGAGCGCCCCGCCAAGGCCGCCGTCCCCGGACGTTCGGCGTCCGCACGGACCCGCGCCGCATCGTCGCCCGAGCCCGCGGTGAGTCCGGCGCCGGCCCCACCCGCCCTGATGGCCGAACCCGGTCCGGCCCCGGAGCCCGTGCCATCGCGAGACGCCCCGCCACTTTCGAGGTTCTCGTCACCGATGGTGCCCGATCTATCCGACCAGCAAGCGCTGCTGGGAACGTCGGCGTCCCCAAGGCCCGCGGCCTCCCCGGGGCCCGGAGCGTCCGACAGCGGGCTCGGCCAAGCCTCCCGAGGCGGCACCGACGGCGCGGGCCTCGCCCCCGGCGCGCGGGGTGGCGGCTCGGGCCGGATCCCGCCGGAGTACGGTCCGTATCTCCGACGATTCCGCGAGCGCGTTCAGGAGTCGCTCGTGTTCCCCCTGGCGGCGCGCCGCCAGGGCCTGCACGGGACCGTGGAGCTCGACGTCTGGCTCGATCCTGCCGGACGGGTGCGCGACGTGCGTATGGTGCGCTCGTCGAGCCACCCGCTCCTCGACGAGGCCGCGGTCACCACCGTGCGCCAGCTCGCTCCGCTGCCGTTCCCGGAGTCGCTGCCGCGCCGTATCCTGGCCATCCGCCTGCCCCTCGTGTTCGACCTGCGGTGAGCCGCGCGATGCGCCTCCGCCGGGCCCGATGACGGCGCTGGCTCTGGCGGTCGCCCTCGATCTCCTCGTCGGCGAGCCGCCCAACCGCTGGCACCCGGTGGCTTGGATCGGCATGATGATCGCGCGCGGCCGCCGACTCGCCCCCGGCCGCCGCGTCGGTCTGCTCCTCTGGGGGGCCGTCCTGATCCTGCTGGTGACCGGCGTCTCGGCGGGCGGCGCGCTGGCCGCGCACGCGACGCTGGCCGCGCTGCCCGTGCCGGTGGCGCTCCTGGGCGATGCCTGGCTGCTCAAGTGCACCTTCTCGCTCGGCGGCCTCTTCGCCGCGGTCGAGGTCACCAGGGGCCACCTGGTCGCGGACGATCTGGCCGGCGCACGGCGGCAGGTCTCGTGGCGTCTGGTGAGCCGATCCACCGAGGAGCTGGACGCGCCCGCGGTCGCTTCCGCCGCCATCGAGTCCCTCGCCGAGAACCTCACCGATAGCCTGGTATCTCCGCTCAGCTACTATGCGATCGGCGCGCTCTTCGGTGGGCCAGGCGCGGGTCTCGCGCTCGCCTGGGCCTACCGCGCGGTGAACACCGGGGACGCGATGATCGGCTACCGCCGGGACGAGCTCGAGTACCTCGGTCGCGTGACCGCGCGGACGGACGACGTGCTCAACTTCGGGCCCGCCCGCCTGGCCGCCGCGACGATCGTGGCGGGCGCGTGGCTGGCGCGCCAGTCGTGGGGCGGCGCCGCCCGCGTGTGGCGGCGCGATGGGCCGCGGACGGAGAGCCCGAACGCGGGGCGGACGATGGCCGCGATGGCCGGCGCGCTCGGCGTGACGCTCGAGAAGCGCGGGCACTACCGGTTGGGCGACGGCCCCCCGCCCGGACCGGAGGCGATCGATCGCGGGCTCCGGGTGGCGCGCCGGGCGGCCGCGCTCGCTCTGGCCATCATCGGCCTCGTTCTCCTGCTCGGCCCCGCGCTCATCGAATGACGGCTCGCCGTCGCGCCCGCGCGCTCATGCTGCAGGGCACCGGCTCGCACGCGGGCAAGACCGTGCTGGTCGCCGGCTTCTGCCGGCTGCTCGCCCGTCGCGGGCTGCGCGTGGTCCCGTTCAAGTCGCAGAACATGTCCCTCAACGCCCACGTGGCCCCCGGGGGCGGCGAGATGGGCTGGGCGCAGGTGATGCAAGCGGAGGCCGCCGGGGTGGAGCCCCGCGTGGAGATGAACCCCATCCTGCTCAAGCCGCGCGGGGAGGCGCGCAGCCAGGTGGTGCTCCTTGGGCGCGCCCGGCGCGAGAGCGACGCGCGCGGCTACTATCGTCTCGCCCCGACCCTCTGGCCCGCAGTGCGGCGCAGCTACGAGAGGCTGGCGCGCGAGGCGGACGTCGTCGTCATCGAGGGCGCCGGGAGCCCCGCCGAGCCCAACCTCATGCGTCGCGATCTGGCGAACATGCGGGTGGCCCGCATGGCCCGCGCCCCGGTGCTGCTGGTGGGCGACATCGACCGCGGCGGTGTGTTCGCGAGCCTGCTCGGCACCATGACCCTGCTGCCGCCTGCCGATCGGCGTCGCGTGCGCGGCTACGTGCTCAACAAGTTCCGCGGCGACGTCCGCCTCCTCGCCCCCGCGACGGACGACCTGAGGCGGCGGACCGGCGTCCCGGTGGTCGGCGTGGTGCCGTTCCTGCGCGATCTCGCGCTCCCGGAGGAGGACTCGGTGGCGCTCGACCACGCGACCCCGGCCCGCCCGGGCCTCCGGATCGCGGTCGTCCGACTGCCCCACATCGCCAACTTCACCGACTTCGCGCCGCTCGAGAGCGAGCCCGGGATCTCCCTCGTCTACGCGGAGACGGCGCGAGATCTCGCGGACACGGCGCTCGTCATCCTGCCGGGCTCGAAGGACACCATCGCCGACCTACGGGCCCTCCGGGCGCGCGGTCTCCTCGACGCCGTCGACGCGCATCACCGGCAGGGGGGCCGGGTGCTCGGCGTGTGCGGCGGGTTCCAGATGCTCGGCCGCACGGTGGCGGATCCCCACCGCGTGGAGAGCGGCGGACGCGAGGACGGGCTCGGCCTGCTCCCGGTCGCGACGACCCTCGCGCGAAAGAAGACCACGCGTCGCGTCCGGGCCCGCTGGCTGCCCGCGGGCCCGGACTTCGACGCCTACGAGATCCACGTGGGCGAGACGGTCGCGGACGCGCCCGGCCGTCCGCTCCTCGAGGTGGAGGGCCGGGCGGAAGGCCGCGTCTCGGAGGACGGGCGCGTCTGGGGCACGTACCTGCACGGACTCTTCGAGTCCGGCGCGGGGCGCCGGCGCGTGCTCGACTGGGTGCACGGGGCCGCGCGGCCGTCGACCGCGGATTCGCGCGATCATCGCGCGCTCCGCGAGGCCGCGTACG
>Ga0070699_100002102_pt1 | contig 18041 bp, 17 predicted proteins | sample KBSK1503metaG_FD_65473 | JGI IMG/M metagenome (GOLD analysis project Ga0070699, IMG submission 65473) | Corn, switchgrass and miscanthus rhizosphere microbial communities from Kellogg Biological Station, Michigan, USA - KBS K1-50-3 metaG | ecosystem: Host-associated > Plants > Roots >... | reverse complement strand
CCGGTACGCCCGCCAGAACCACTTGTCGATCCAGTCCTGGATGATCGGCACGTTGCCTTCGTCCTGCTCGAGCAGGAACTTGATCGCCTCCAGGCCGAGGGTCATATGCCGGCTCTCATCGGACTGCGCGGAGAACCCGAACGTCATCGTCGGCATGTCGCCGTTGAAGCTGGCGCCGCTCATGAACGGCACGAACAGCAGGTTGGTGAGCAGGTACTCGAAGCTGAACGAAATCGAGATCAGGAACTCGAACGGGCCCGCGGTCATCGCGTCGTCGAAAAGCGACTTGGGCACCGACAGGTACCAGACCCGGTCGTGCATCTTCGACCAGCTGTGGAACCCGCTGTAGTACTTGTTGTAGTTGCTGATCGTGTGGATCTGCGTCTGGGCGTGCCGCAGCTCGTCCACGCTCTGGCACAGCGCGGCGAACCGCGGCGCGGGGCCCTCAAGGTAGCGGGCGAGGAACGCGAAGTGCCGGTGCGCCGCGTACTCCAGGGGGGTGATGCCCTGCAGGAAGATCTTGATCGAGTTGAGGTAGCTGGCGTCGGACAGCGCCAGGTGACCCTGGGACTGCGCGAAGCTGTCCAGGACGGCGTACAGCCGTTTGTCCTTCTCCGCCTGGTACTTGTAATAGGCGTCGACGGTGAGCCGGAACGGGTCGGTCCAGCCGTCCCAGTCGTGGACGGTGATGCCCTCGTACCGGGTGTAGGGGTACAGCGTCTCGCGTTCGACGTAGGAGGGCTGCCAGTCGAGGTCCCGGGTCAGCAGCGCGTACCGCTCCTTGAGCGGCAGTTTCCTGGCCCGGGGCTGGGTGTGCGTCATGGTCAGTGCTCCCAACTGACGACGATCTGGTCGTCGTCCCACTCAGAGAAGTTGCCGGCGTAGGAGACGATGGCGAGCTGGAACTCGCCGGTCTCCCATTCACGGCCGAGCCTGGCTTCGACGGACTCCCGGTTGACCACGATCCGGCCGGGTGCCTGCAGCTTCACCAGGCCCGGCAGGTGGCGGATGGTCAGGTCCGGGTTGTCGCCCTCGATCGCCTCGATGAGCGCGCGGTTGTCCTCGGACTCTTGCAGGTCGATGCCGACCTGGCGCAGCGTCGTGGTCACTTGACCTCCTCCAGGAGCTGGTCGAGCGCGGCGGCCGCGTGCTGGGCGCGTGGCTGCCAGGCGGTGGTGATGCGGTCCAGATGCGCCTGGTTCGCAGGCCCGTGCTCCGGGTCGCCGGCCCAGCAGGCGACCAGCGCGTCGAGCCATTTGCGCTGGTCGGCGTACCAGCCGGCCAGGTGCTGGCTGAACAGGCTGTACGCTGCGGCCCCCCCGAGCAGCGCCGGCTGGTCCAGCGACTGGTACAGCAGCGGGTACAGCTCCCGGTCGATGAGGCCGATGGCGAGGATGCCCTCCGCCCAGTCGCCGGTCACCATGATCTCTTCGGTCAGTCTGCGCAGCGGCTGCAGGTGCGCCCCGTCGATCCATTCCTGCTTGGCGCTGCTGAGCATGTCGGCCGTGCCGCCGGCAGCCGCGATGCCGACGCGGGAGAGCATCTGCGCGGTGCCGATCCGGTCGAAGGCCGCGAACGAGCAGCACTGCTCGAGGCTGGTGCCGTAGGCGAACCGGGCGCCGGCGACGCTGACCAGCTGCGCCCCGGCCTCGTAGTGGCGCAGCGGCACGACGACGGCGGCCAGGACGCTCCGCCACGCCGGCGGCAGCTTGGCAAGCAGGTCCCGTTCCTCGAGGTAGGCCAGCGTCTTGCCGAACTCCTCGTGCAAGGCAGCGCGGTTCGTGACATAGGGCGTGTAGTAGTACTGCCGCGGGTCGGTGAACCGGTACGGGTCGGCCAGCCGCAGCGCGCTGAACCGCTCGTCGTACAGTTCCCGGCCGGCCGCCCAGGTGGGGCGGTAGTGGAAGTTCTCTCGCGGCTGAACGTCGAGGGTGGCCTCGAGGTACCGGCTCGCTGGCTGGTCGCCGAGCCGGTCAATCACATTCTGGTAGGTGTGCCGTTTCGGCTCGATGACCTGATAACGCAGCTCGTACTGCACGGCAGGCTCCTTCGGTAGATTAGGTGACGATCAAGGTCAGCAGGAGGGCTCGCAGCTCGTCCGCCGAGCTGAGCTCGACCGGGCCGGTGGAGCTGGTGCCGGGCAGCGTGATCCTGGCCGTCGCGGTGCGTCCGGCGATCTCGGTGTGCACCCGCGCCGCTCGGTCGCGGTAGGCGAGGGTGAACCCGAGCCGGCCGACTCCGGCCTCGTCCCGCAGCTCGATCACGTCTCCGTGGCTGCGCAGCACCGCATTGGCTTCGCTGACCAGCTGTTCGGCCAGTGAGCGCACCTCGACCTGGGTGTGCGTGGCTTCCGCAACGCCGCGCTCGGTGCTCGCGGCCATCCGCGGCACCGGGGCCGGCACGCCGTGGACCAGGTTGTCTACCGCGAGCATGAACGGCGTCATGGCAGCCTCACGTCCGGTGGAGAGGCGAGAGGTGTGTCCATGCGGTTCTCCTCGGGTCGTGCCGCTTGTTCTGCCCAGTGTTGACCAAGGATTCCGCGTTGTGAAATACAAAGATCGCGCTGATTAAGAGCGCCGGCGTCCTAATCCGTCATGAGCGGCGCCGCCCGCCCCCGATGAGTGACTGTGCGCGGGCGAGCACCCGCGCCAGGTGGGGTGATCGGTCGTCCCGGCGGGTCGCGGCCGCCAGTTCCACCTCCTCCGTGGTGCCGGACAGCGGCAGGTAGGTCGCTCCGGTGATCCGCAGATGCTGGACCGATGCCGGCACCAGCGCGACGCCGATTCCGGCCGCCACAAAGGCGACCATGGTCGATGTCTCGGCCACCTCGACCACCGACTGCGGGGTGAAGCCCGCATGCCGGCAGGCGTCGAAGACCGCCTCGTACACCACCGAGCGGTGCTGGGACGGATAGCAGATGAACGGCTCGCCGCTCAGCGCGGCCAGCTTCACCCGGGAGCGGCCGGCCAGCGGATGGCTCGCCGGCAGGGCGGCGATCAGCGGCTCACGGCGCAGGACGCGCACTTCAATGTCCGGGCTGCGGACCGGCGGGCGGAGGAAGCCTAGATCGAGTGTGCGGTCGAGCAGCGCGGCGACCTGATTCGGCGTCAGCATCTCGCCCTTGAGTTCCAGCTCAATGCCCGGGAAGTCGTCGCGCAGCACGCGGGCCAGCGACGGCAGCAGCTCATACGTGGCCGAGCCGGTGAACCCGATAGCGAGATGGCCCAGCTGTCCGGCCGCGACACGCTTCGCCTCGAGCTCGGCCCGGTCGACCGTAGCTAGGACCGTCCGCGCGCGTTCAAGGTAGAGCTCGCCCGCCGCCGTGAGCTCCACCTTACGGGTGGACCGGATCAGTAGCGGCACGCCGAGCTCGGCCTCCAGCTGCTTGATCTGCTGCGAGAGCGGCGGTTGCGCGATATGCAGCCGCTCCGCGGCCCGGCCGAAGTGGCACTCCTCGGCGACCGCCACGAAGTAGCGCAGATGGCGAAGTTCCACGTCCGTAATCTATGGCTACATTGAGATCTCCGCCATATCAGTCAGGGGTCAATATGTATTTCTGTAGCTTGATCGCCGCTCGTACGCTAGTGCCATGTTCCCAGATGTGGTGATCTGCGAGCCGGTGCGCTCACCGGTCGGCCGCTTCGGCGGCGTGTTCCGCGAGTTGCCCGCGGCCGACCTCGCCACCGCCGTGCTCCGGGCGTTGTGCGTGCGCACCGGGCTGGGCGAGGGCGACGTGGACGACGTGGTACTAGGCCAGTGCTACCCGAATGGGGAAGCGCCGGCGATCGGCCGGATCGCGGCACTGGACGCAGGCCTCGGCGTGCACGTCCCCGGCATACAAATCGACCGCCGGTGCGGGTCGGGGCTGCAGGCGGTGCTGTACGGGGCGATGCAGGTCGCTGTGGGCGCCGCCCGGCTCGTCGTGGCGGGCGGGGCCGAGTCGATGAGCCAGGCCGAGCACTACGCGCTCGGACTGCGCGCAGGCGTGAAAGGCGACGTCCAGCTCGCCGACCGCCTCGCCCGCGCCCGGGTCACCGCCGGCGGCCGGTCGCACCCGGTTCCCGGCGGGATGCTTGAAACGGCCGAGAACCTGCGCCGCGACTACCGCATCAGCCGGCAGGAACAAGACGAGTACGCGCTGCGGTCCCAGCAGCGGACCGCCGCCGCCGTCCGCGCCGGCCGCTTCACCGAGGAGATCGTGCCCGTCGCCGACGTCACCGGCGACGAGCACCCCCGCCCGGACACGACCCTCGACGCGCTGGCCAAGCTGCGTCCCGTCCGCGCTGCGGTGGATCCGGACGCCACCGTGACCGCCGGGAACTCCAGCGGGCAGAACGACGGCGCCGCGATGTGCGTGGTCACCACCGCGACGGAGGCCGAGCAGCGCGGGCTGCGCCCCCTGCTGCGCGTGCTCTCCTGGGCAGTCGCCGGCGTCGAGCCGGAACGGATGGGCCTGGGACCGGTGCCGGCCACCGCGGCCGCACTCGACCGGGCCAGGCTCAGCCTGACCGACATCGAGGTCATCGAGCTGAACGAGGCGTTCGCCGCCCAGGTGCTCGCCTGCCTGCGCGAGTGGAAGCTCGACCCGGGCGACGACCGGCTCAACCCCAACGGCTCGGGCATCTCACTCGGCCATCCGGTCGGCGCCACAGGCGCCCGCATCCTGGCCACCCTCGCCCGCGAGATGCACCGCCGCGGTGCCCGGTACGGGCTGGAGACCATGTGCATCGGCGGCGGCCAGGGCCTGGCCGCGATCTTCGAGGCGGCGCGATGACCGCCGTGCACCACCAGGTCGACGGCCCGGTCGGCGCGCCGGCCATCCTGCTCAGCAACTCGCTCGGCACCACGCTCGCGATGTGGGACGCCCAGGTGCCCGCGCTGGCCGAGCGGTGCCGCGTCATCCGCTACGACACCCGCGGGCACGGCCGCTCATCCGTCCCGCCCGGCCCGTACCACATCGACGACCTCGCCGACGATGCCCTCGGACTGCTGGATCATCTCGGCATCGAGCGCGTGCACTTCGCCGGCCTGTCGCTCGGCGGCATGACCGGGCTGCGGCTGGCCGCCCGCGACCCGGACCGCCTGGAACGGCTCACCGTGCTGTGCACATCCGCTCACCTGCCGCCCGCCTCATACTGGACCGACCGCGCCGCCCTCGTCCGTGAACACGGCACCGCCGCCGTCGCCCACGCCGTCCTTGACCGCTGGTTCACCCCCGCATACCGGGACCGGGCCGCAGCCCGCCAGATGCTGGAGAGCATCCCTGCCGAGGGTTACGCCGGCTGCTGCGAGGCCGTCGCGACCATGAATCTCACCGCCGACCTACCCAAGATCACCGCCCCGGTGCTCGCGATCGCCGGCGCGGCCGACCCGGTCACACCGCCGGACCACCTGGCCCGCATCGCGACGTCCGTCCCCCAGGGCCGGCTGCTCGTCATCGACGGCGCCGCGCACCTGGCCAACGTCGAGCAGCCCGCCGCGGTCACCGGGGCCATCCTGGAGCCGGCATGGACAAGGTGATCGCCACGGCCGCCGAAGCCGTCGCCGACATCGGCGACGGCGCCAGCATCGCGGTCGGCGGGTTCGGCCTGGCCGGCATCCCGTGGTTCCTTATCGAGGCCCTGCTCGACCAAGGCGCCAGCGACCTGACCATCGTGTCCAACAACTGCGGGGTCGACGGCGCCGGGCTGGGCCTGCTGCTGGAAAAGCGGCGCATCAGCCGGGTCATCGCCTCCTACATCGGTGAGAACCGGGAGTTCGCCCGGCAGTACCTCGCCGGCGAACTACATGTCGAGCTCACCCCGCAGGGCACCCTCGCCGAGCGGATGCGCGCCGGCGGCGCCGGCATCGGCGCCTTCTACACCCCGACCGGCGTCGGCACCTGCGTGGCCGACGGCGGCCTGCCCTGGCGTTACCACCCCGACGGCGCCGTCGCCATCGCGTCGCCGCCGAAGGAAGTCCGCGCCTTCAGCGGGCGGAGCATGGTGCTCGAGGAGGCCATCACCACCGACGTCGCGCTGGTCCGCGCCGCGGCCGGCGACCGGCACGGCAACCTCGTCTTCCACGCCGCGGCCCGCAACTTCAACCCCGTCGTGGCGATGGCCGGACGCGTGACCATCGCAGAGGTCGAGCGGCTCTCCGAACCCGGCGAGCTCCACCCGGACGCCGTCCACCTTCCCGGCGTGTTCGTGCAGCGCGTGGTTCCGCTCACCGCCGGGCAGGCGATGCGCAAACAGATCGAGAAGCGGATAACCCGATGACCTTGACCCGGCACCAGCTGGCAGCACGGGCCGCCGCCGAACTCCGGCCCGGCCAGTACGTCAACCTCGGCATCGGCATCCCCACCCTGATCCCGGATCACCTGCCGCCGCACGCGGACGTCGTGTTGCACGCCGAGAACGGCATCCTCGGCGTCGGGCCCTACCCAGCCGAGGACCAGCTCGATCCCGACCTGATCAACGCCGGCAAGGAAACCGTGACCGTCCGGCCCGGCGCCTCGTTCTTCGACTCGGCATTCAGCTTCGCCATGATCCGCGGCGGCCACATCGACGTCGCCATCCTCGGCGGCATGCAGGTCAGCGCGAACGGCGACCTCGCCAACTGGATGGTCCCCGGCCGCATGGCCAAGGGCATGGGCGGCGCCATGGACCTCGTCCACGGCGCGCAGCGCGTCATCGTCGTCATGGAACACACCACCAAGGACGGCAGCCCCCGGCTGGTCCGCGAATGCACCCTGCTGCTCACCGGCAAGGCAGTCGTGCACCGCGTCATCACCGACCTGGCCGTCCTCGACGTCGAGGCAGGCACCTTCCGCGTCGTCGAACTCGCGCCCGGCGTCGACCGGGCAACCATCGAACAGCGCACCGACGCCCCGCTGCGCTGGTAAGCGACGGCCCCAAAGCCCGGCCGCCCGTCAGCGACAGCCCTGTACGGTCTTATCTGGCACGCACCTCGGGCCGCAGGCCGGTTACGCGGCGTGAGATCTGAGGCGGTGGCCTGGATTCGGCCGCCAGCCTGCCGTCTCAGAATCGGCGGATTATGAGAAGTGTGACCCGGCGCTCCAGGTGCGCTAGCTGCGCGGATGCCACGGAGTCGTGCCGCCGATGGCGCTTATTGCACCTTTTGCACGGGTGACTCGGTCCACGCCTCACCATGGCGATCACCGGATGCCAGCTACAGAACGTTACCGTCGACGAGGGCGTGACATGCCAGGCTACGGCAGGCGGGCGACGTGGTCGATCTGGACTACCCGCCGTTCCTCATCGATCGTGTAGAAGACGCGGTAGCGCCCAGCCCGCAGACGCCGCAGATCCGGCGACCCGTACGGGAAGCTCACGCTGTGATTGCCCGCGACGCCAGTACTGTCAAAATCACATCTCGATCTCTGCCTGGTCCGGGACCTGGGGCTGCCGGGTGGGCTCTGGTTCAGCATGAGCTTCCCGCTCGATACGGGCGGCGTACTCTGCTCTGGCTCCTCGGTCAGCATGATTAGTAGCCAAGCGTCTGGCTGCGTCAGCGGCCTGGCTGAGCAGTTCGTCGAGCCGGGTGGTCTGGCTCTCAGACTGCGAGCCAGTGTCGGGACTGGCCTGCGACTCATATAGGGGTCTGGGCGGCCATAGGTCGCCTGCGGCGATGGCGGCTTGGCGCTGACGTTCAAGGGCGCGCTCTGTTGCGGTGAGGTCGGCCTCGAATTGCTGCCACCACCTGGCCATGGTCGGCGGTTCACTTCCGGGCTCGGGCCGATGCGGTCCGGCGGGCGGCTGGGAGAGCCTGCGGCGTTCCAGCTCGGCCTTGGCCTCGGCAGCGGTTTCCCTGACGTCGGTGGTGGCTGCGGACCATTCCTCGTAGCGGTTGTTGACGGCTTCGAGCTGCTGGTGTTCGGCGGCGATCTGGCTGGCGAGTGCCTGCGCGCTTGCGGCCTGGGTGTGGTCGTGACGGGTGGCGGCGTCGGCGGCTTGCTGCCAGGCGTCGGCTTCGGCCTCGGCGGTAAGCCGAAGCTGGGCGGATACATCGGGCGGGGCGCTGGCGTGAGCGCGGTCGGCGTCCAGGACGCGGGCTTCGAGCTCGCCGCAGGTCAGATCGTGCATGATGCCGGCGTCGTCGCGGATTTCCAGGGCACGGATCGCGGCTTGCCGCACGCCTTCGAGTTCGGGGTTGCCGCAGTGCGAGCTCGGCGAGACGGCGTGCTGGGGGTCGGTGATTCCGGCGGCTTCGCGGTAGGCTGCCGCGGCGGCAGCACGTTGGGTATACTCCTCGCGCAGGGCGGGAGACGCGTCAGGGGCGAGGACGCCGAGGTGGCCGGCGAGCCAGGGTTCGGGGCTGGCGGTCAGCTGGTCGCCAAGGGCACGGGCCCGGGCGTCGAGACTCGCGGCGAGTTCGTGGGCGACCGCGGGAGCGCTGGCCGGGGTGCGCTGGGTCCACGTCATGTCGTAGCTGGCGAGCGTCGGCAGGGGGATGCGCTGCAGGCGGCCGTGCAGAACGCTGGCGATGGACCGGGCACCGTCCATGGGCGCGGCGGTAATCCGGTCGATGAGCGCGGCGATGTCGTGGCCGGCGAGCTGGGCCGCGCGGAGCTGCTGGTGGAGGGCCTGGCGGGAGGGTTCGCGCTGGTACCTCCGAGCTTCAGTTTCAGTGAGCCTGGCCGTGATCTGCTGGTCGATGCCGGGGTAAAGCGTCTGGCGGATAGCGGCGGTCCACAGGGTGAGCAGGTGCCCGGTTCCGCTAACCCAGTCTTGAGCCTGGCGAATCTGCTCGGTGGCGGACAGGTCAGCTTCATCGCGGCTCATGATGCTGGCGAGCACCGATTCAGGAGTGGTTTGCTGGTAGGGCTCGTGGCCGGGTGGCGCGGTGTTGCCGGTGACAACGTGGGCGGTGTTGGCCTGGCGACCTCTGGTCATGCCGACATACAGGGCCTGCCGGGACAAGGTCTCGGTGACCAGGAGGTGGGCGGTGTCGACGGTCCGGCCCTGGGCGACGTGGACGTTCCCGGCGTAGGCCAGCTCGGCGCTAGCCACGAGGTAGGCCCCGGGGACGCGGAATGTCCCGGTCCAGGTGCCGTCGAGACGCTTCCGCCGGACTTCGGCGTCGGGTGCACGGAAGGCGACGATTTGCAAGGTGTCGCGGTTGGTCAGGGGACGGCCGGCGGCGTCGATCTGAGTATTTAGGCGAGCGCGGATCAGGTCGCCGACGCCGGCGTGGTTGCCGTCGGACAGGGCGGCCTGCGGGGGCCCGATAGTGCCGAACTGAGTGAGCCTGGCCTGGACGCGGCGGGCCAGGTCGGCGGCTTCGGCGTTGGAGGCGGCGAGCAGCAGCACGTCCTTGCCTCGCAGGTGGTCCGCCAGCCACATGGACGCGGCCCGGTCATAAGCGGCCTCATAGTCGGCGCTGCGGATCTGTCCGTGCCGGTCGTAGGCGGCGACCGCGGCCGGGTCGCCGTCACGAAGCTGGACGCTCGCTTGGCGCTCCCATTCCGCGTCGAACCGGCGGACCTCGTGCAGCTGGGCGGCGGGGAGCTCGCGGGCGAGGAACCGGAACATGCCGCCGGCTTCGACGGCCCCGAGCTGGGCGACATCGCCGGTGGCGATGATGCGGGCGCCGGCCTGCCGGGCCGCCTCCCCGATCAGGGCCAGGTCCGCCGTGCCGAGCTGGCTGGCCTCATCCAGGACCAGCACGTCGTCCCGGTACAGCGGCACGGGGCGGCGCAGCTCGTCGGAGCCTTCGGTCTTGCCGAGGAAGGCGGCGATGTTGTAGCTCTCGGCCAGGCCCTCGTGGATCAGGACCCGAGCGGCGTTGGTCGAGGTGGTCAGGCCGATAACCCGGCGGCCAGTGAAGGTGGTCCACAGCCGGGCGAACTCAGCCATGGTGTGGCTCTTGCCCGCCCCGGCCGGGGCAACCAGCACGGCCGTCGCCGTCGCCGCGGTGAGCATCATGGCGACGGCGTCGCGCTGCTCGGCGTTCAGCCCGGTGCCCTCGATCGCGGCCCGGGCTTGCTCGCAGCTGACGAGCTGCGGAGCCGCGCGTTCCGCAGTGGCGAGGATCTGTTCTTCGGTGTCTAGGTGGGCCAGAGTGCAGTAGCGTTCCTCGTTCGGCGGCCGGTAGATGCTGCCGCCGTCGGAGGTACGGATGCCGAGGCTGGTCACGTCGGCCGGGTCAGGGGCGGAGATTTGCATGACCTCGGTGCCGGACCGGCCGCTGACGGCCAGCCTGGCGACCTCGTCGACCACCGCCGGGCCGTCGATGCTCCCCTCCAGGACGGGCAGCGCCCGGTGCACCTCGAACCGGAGCTGCGCCATCGACCACACCGCGTGCTGCTTTTGCACCTCGGCCACCGCGACCCGCGCGGCTCTGCGCTTGGCCGCGTCATCCAGCGCGGCGCGTGCGCGCGCGGCGCGCTGGCTGGCGGCGAAGGCCGCGACGTGCGCGTGCACGCCGGACAGCGCCTGGATCTCGCGCCGCGCGGTCTGCGCTTCCCAGGCGGCGAGCCGCTGCGCCTCAGTCGGTTCGGCCGCGCCGGTGCGCCCGGCGATGGTGCGGCGCGCGTCGGCTTTGGTGCGGCGGGTGTTCTGCCCGGCCTGCTGGTGCAGCAGCCACAGCGTCCGCCGGCTGGGCGGCTTGCCGTGCACGGCCTGGTACTGCTGGGCAAGGCGGTCCAGCTCGCCGGTGACCGCAACGGCGCGCGAGCTGAACAGGTCCTTCACGTCGTGGCTGACCCCGCCGATCTCGGCGCCGTTGCCGTCAGCGCGGGACACCATGACATAGCCGAGCGCCGCGAGCTTGGTTTCCAGGATCCGGTCGGCGACCGGCGCGACGGCCAGCCGCTGGTTGTGCAGGCTGCGCGAGTCCAGGGTCCGCCACTTGCCGTCGGCGCCGTCAGCGCGCTGGACCCGGTTCCAGATCGCGACGTGGACGTGGAGCTGCGGGTCGCCGTCGCGGGAGAGGTGGTGCAGGAACAAGCTGGCGGTCAGCCCGGCGCCGTCGCGCCACTCCCCCGTGCGCGCCGAGTGGTGCCCGGTGCGCGTGTAGGTGGCGTGCCGCTCCAGCCAGGCGACAGCTTCACGCGCGGAGTCCATCAGCGCGGCCTCGAGTTCGTCCGCGCGGGCGTCGAGCGCGGCGGCGCGGTCCTGGTCGCCGCGCTCGCGGGCCTGCCGGGCCGCGATCCGGTAGGAGGCGTGCAGCACCGAGACGCTCTTGACCGCGCTGACGGTCAGGTCGAAGTACGGCACCTGGCGCGGGTCCTTGCCGCGTTCGGCGGCGCGGACCTCAGCCAGCTCGGTCGCGCTGGCGTACGGGTGCCCGGCCCGGTACGCCGCTACCGCGGCGGCCTCGCGGTCCGCGGCCGCCTTGGGCTGGCGCCGCTTAACCAGGAGCTGCCCGCCGGGTCCGGTGTTGTCCTGGTAAAGGCGCTCGATGACGTCCGGGTCCACCACGCCGCTCAGCCCGAGCGCCGCAGCGCCCTTCCCGGCCCACTCGCCCGGCGGTTCCCCGGTCGCGGTGTAGTAGGACATGGCTCCGGCGCAGCCGCCGCGGTGCTGGCCGCGGGTGAAGTAGGCCACGTCGTGGCCCGCGTGCAGGGTGACGTTAGTCGACACGGATCGCGGCCCGTTCCGCGGTCATCGTTCGTGATGCCTGTGCCCGATTGGTTCTCATCACGCACGGACGGTAAGTCCGGACAATGCACAATTTGCGGATTAGCCCTGGGGCCGACGGCTGGGCAAGAATCTGCACGAAAGGAAAGAGAGGAGAAGCCGTCCTAGCCGCGACCGGTCACAGGCGACCGACCGCACCGATTTGTGCGAACTTCGCGCGTTGTATCCGCCGGTTGCCCGGCCCCTGAACGCCCAAGATGCGCACCTGCCGAGCAGCCGCGATACGTCCGGCGAGACGTCCGCGGCTGCCTTGCTGCCCGATGCTCTCGGGCGTTCCGGCGTACGATTGCGCGAGCGTTATCAACGTCCGTTTTCCGGGGTAACCCGGGCACGAAAAGGCCCCCTGGACCATCCGCCAAGATCACCCAGGGGGCAAGGCCCCTGCACTAGGAACCCATCACGAAACCTAACACGCCAAACATCCACCACCACACCGACCTTCCGGTCCCGCCCGAGCTGCTGGAGACGCTAGCCCGGGCCCTGGCTGAGGCGCTCATCCCGCCACCGCGGCCTCCTGTTCCGATCGAAGTTGAGGACACCCCCGATTTCCTGACCGCCGGGCAGCTCGCGCAGCGGCTCGGCGTCTCCCGCGAGACGATACGGCGGCTGGCCATCGCCGGGACGCTGCCGCACACCGTGGTGTGCCGCGGCACTCGCAAGACCACCCGCCGCTACCCGCGGCGGTTCGCCGAGGAGTTCGCGGCCAGCGGCCTGGAGGTCGCCGACCTGGCCGACTTCGCCGCCGCCTGGCGGGCGCGGGTCACCGCGCCCGCACGGTGACGGCCGGCCTGCCGCGGTATCGCAACCTAGCTGCTCAAGCGCGTTTCGCCGCGCGCTGGCGGGAGCAGGCTGCATGCCGCGGTACCGCCCTTAATCTGTTCTACCCCGAGCGCGGCGAGTCGGCCGGTCCCGCGCGGCAGGTGTGCGCAGCGTGCCCGGTCCGGCAGCAGTGCCTGGAGTATGCCCTCAGCAACCGGATCACGTCCGGCATCTGGGGCGGGCTGACCGAGCGGGAACGCCGTCCGCTCCAGTCGGACTGGATCCAAGCCGAGTGGCGGGATCGTGACCAGGCGATCCTGGCCGCCAACGCAGCGGGCTGTACGACGGCGGAGATCGGCCGCTCGTTCGGCCTGTCCCGTACCTCAGTGAACCGGATCGTGGATCAGGGTAACCGCCTGAGGCTGGACGGGTCCGAGCCGCAGGCACCTCCCTCAGATGAGGGCAAACGTGAATTCGGCCGAGGCAGGCCGTGACCAGCACGCGGGCCGACCCTCCCGTACAGGCTCTGGGCGAGAGCCTCGCCGCCTTGGCCGCGCAAGTGGCTGATCTACGTAGCCAGATTGCGCTGATCAGCCAGCGGCTCGATCGCGCCGGGATCCACGACGATGTGGACCTCGCCGCTCGCTTCGAGGAACTCGCCGCGACAGTCGCTACCGCCTTGGAAGCCGTCGCTCCTCGCGGGCCGGCCGCTCCCTCCTGGATCGGCCTCGACCACGACACCTACCGCGCGCGGCTGGCTGAGCTGCACCGGTGGGCTGACACCGTGCTGCGCCAGCACTACGGCGGCTACGAGCTGCGGGACTGCTGGCCCCGCCACATCCACGCCGTTTGGGAGCTGTCCGCCCTAGCCGCTGAGTGGCACCGTACCTACGGCGGGCAGCGCCCCGACCTGGCCCGGGCCCTGGAGTTCTACGATCGCTGGCTGCCTGGCACCATGCGCCGCATCAGCGCCATTACCGGCCAGTGCATGCCGCACTGCGTGATGCTCCGGGCTTCCGGCGACTGGGCTGCTCGTCCCAGATACGGATGATAATGGGCCGTACAGGGCTCGCACTCTCGGGGTCAGGCTTGACGTCGTGCCAGGCCGGCCAGCACGTGGCCCTCGCGGTGCCGCAGTACCGGCTGGGGCATCCACGCCCGCCAGGTCTGTGCCTCGGTGACGCCCGGCCCGACCAGGTCCAGCCCGGTGAAGAACGAGGTGACGTCTTCCCTGGTGTGGTTGATGAACTGCCCGGCGGTGTATTCCGCCGCCAGTTTCTTAGCGAGTGCCTCGTCGTCGTAGACCGCGCAGCTGATGACCACGTAGCTGCCCGGCGCGATCAGCCGGGCGTATCCCGCGGTGACCTCCCGGGCGGCGTCGGCGTCGAGAAAGTGCAGGACCGCGCCGAGGATGACGCATACCGGTTCGGCCGGGTTGATGACAGCCCGCAGGTCCTGATCGGCCAGCACCGCGGCGGGGTCGCACAGGTCCGCCGCGACCGCTGCGACACCGGGGCCAGCGAGCAGCGCGCGGGCGTGCGACAGCACCATCGGGTCCCGATCGACGTAGGCCACCCGAGCTGCGGGCAGGATCGCTTGCGCGGTCTGGTGGACAGCTGGGGTGGCGGGCAGTCCGGCGCCTAGGTCGATGAACTGGCCGACTCCCTGGCTGGCGGTCCAGGTGACGGCCTCGACGATGAACGCCCGGTTCTCCTGGACCATCTCGGCCAGCGGCGGGTAGATCTTCAGCAGCAGGTCGGCCTCGGCCCGGTCAGGGGGAAAGTTGTCCTTGCCGCCCAGCAGGTGGGAGTACACGCGGGCGGTGTTCGGCCTAGCGGGGTCGAATCCACCGGTCACTGGTCGGCCCCGCCCGCCACGTGCCGCAGGAGCCGCCGCCGCGCCAGCTGGGCCAGCTGCGCCCTCGCCCGAGCGGCCTTATGCATCGACCCGAAGCACGGCCGCCGGGCGCACGCCTGCAGCAACCGCCCGCAATGTGGGCACCCCGTTGCGGTCCCGACACGGTGGTCCCGGCCGTCATGGCACGTCGGATCAGGCGGCGGGTCCGCTAGCCCGCAGACCCGGCACGGCTGCGCCTTCGCCGGGGCGGGTACCAGTGCATGCACGTCGCTCATCACTGCATCGCCTGCCAGTGCGCTCGGATCTTCCTAGTCAGCGCGTCCGGGGTATCGCCGATTAGCACCTCCCCAGCGCTACTGATCGCTGACCAGGTCTCGTCATCGACACTGAAGCCGTGATAGCCGCCGTCAGTCCATGCCAGTTCAAGCTCGGCCAGTGCGGCGTTCTCGTCGACTGCGAACACACCGCGCCGCTGGCGCGCCGACGTTTCCATGCTCTGCCTGCCTCCTGGTCGTGTGGTGACTTGGGTTGCCGTCCTCTGAGGGTGCGCTGGAATCACCGTCGGCCGGAAGGAGATTGCCCGGAATTGCCCATGCCACGATAGACTCGCCGAATCTTCACAGGTAACGACCTTGGAAGCCCTTCGGCAATCCTCGGTAATCCATACCGGCCGTGGTGTCGGTGAGCTTTGATTGGCCGTGATGCCGCCTTCGTCGTCCAGCCTCCAGGCCGCCCGGCAGCGCCTGGGAGGCAAGCTCCGCGAGCTGCGCCTGGCCGCCGGGCTGACCGGGCGCGCCTTCGCGGCCGCCGCGGGCTGCCAGGCGTCGAAGGTCTCCCAGATCGAAAAGGGCGTCCGGCCTGCCTCCGCCGACGACGTGCGGTTGTGGTGTCGCATCTGCGGCGCCACAGAGCTGCAGGCCGAGGAACTGCTGACCGAACAGGCAGCGGTCGCGCGGCTATGGATCGCCTTCCGTGACCTGGACCGCCGGACCGGGCTGAACGCCACGCAGAAGATGCTGTCCGGCGACATGTGGGAACGCGTCCGCCTGTTCCGTACCTACCAGACCAAGGTGGTGCCCGGCTTGCTGCAGACCGCCGGGTACATGACCGCCGTCCTGAACGCGGTCCGGCGCGAGCGCGGCGTGGAAGTCGACGACATCGCGGACGCTCTCGCTGAGCGGATCGGCCGGCAGGGCTACTTGCTCCAGCGCGACCGGCAGTTCATGTTCGTCATCGAGGAGCCCGTGCTGTGGTTCCGGCCGTTCAGTGCCGAGGTTCAGCGCGAGCAGCTCGCTCACCTGCTGGACGTGATGACACTGCCGTCGGTGTCCCTGAGCATCATTCCGATGCGCGCCGACCGGCAGGGTCGCCGACCTCGGGAATCGTTCGATATCACCGACTCGGACCTGGTGACCATCGAGATGCTGACGGGTTTTTTGTCGCTCACCCATCCTGACGAGATCGCCGCGTACGTCACTGCGTGGGAGCAGCTGTACTCGATCGCGGTGCGCGGCAGGAAGGCACGCGCTTTGATCAGGGACGTTCTTGCCGCGCTTGACGAGGCGGCCGGGAGCGAGTGAGGCTCTCGGATGAAACCCCGGCATCTCCAGGAGGACTGCAGTGCCTGACTTCATCGGCGGCGACCCCGAATCCAACGCCAGCGAATGCCCGGCCGTGTTCGTCATCCCGGAGACGGGAGACTTCGTGTTCCGCGGCAAGACCATCACCGACCCGGCGCTCATCGCCGAACTCAACGAGCACATCGGCAAGGCCGAGGACGAGTCGGATGTGTGGTTGCCGGCTCGCATGGCACCTTTCATCCGCGACGCCCTGGACGGGTTCGAGCAGGGTCGGCAAGGCCCCGGCCAGCACACCTTCGCCGAGCTGCTGGCCGCTACGCAGGCATCCGTGATTCGCTTCGAGATGCGGGACTCCTACGACGAGGCCGAGCGAGGGTTCGCCGAGTGGAAGGCGACCGGCGACACCGGCGCCTACGACTGGGGTGATCACCTCGACGTCATCCGCGCCGCGGCCGCGCGCGGCGTCACCATACGCCGGGTTCGCGTCGTGTCGGAACCCCTGTCGGACTATCTGCGGTGGGAGCATGCCTGCACCACGGTCAACATCGAGGCCGGGGAGGACATCCGCTGGCTGCCCCGCACCAAAGCCGCCGACCTGATGCTGCCCGGCGCGGACTGCTTCGTGTTCGACCACCGGGTGGTGCGGTGGAACTTCCAGCGCGGCGACGGCACCAACCCCCGTCAGTACACCTTCAGCTCAGATCCCCGGACCATCCGCGATATCGTCGCCGCGTTCGAGATGGCCTGGAACCGGGCAACCCCGCACGCAGAGTACAAGCCTGACTGAAACGAGCCGACTCCGCCTCATATGCGCTGATGCCTGCGGCGACTGTGGGTCAGACGCTACGAAGTGCATGGCCTGCCAACTGGATAGGGCCCGCTCCCGCTGCCCGTGAACGCTGTCCATGAAGCCCGTGAAGAACCACAAGAACCACAAGAAGGACCACAAGAATGTCTAGTCCCACCTGATGCTTGACGTTTCTGTCCCAGGACATGCTTTCCAGATGGCCTAGGAAACATGGGCGGCCTTGCGGGGCTGCTGGGCTTTGATGCTGCGGACCGGCTGGGTGGTGGTCCGGCGGACGGTGCGGGTGTCCTCGCCGAGGTCGATGGTGATGACCTCGGCGGCGACGTGGACGGTGACGATCCGCCGGGCGTGGATCCGGCCCAGGGCGATCTTCTGCCCGGCGATCATGATCACGCCGGTGTTGCTGGCCACCCGCTGGGCGGTGACCGGCTCAGCGGACGGCCGCGGTGGCGGCCCGGCCGGGCGGGCTCCGCGGAGCCTGCGGGCCTGGTCCCAGGTCAGCGGGCTGGGCCGGGTGCGCAGCAGCTCGCGGGATTCGGGGTCGAAGAACATCAGGGTGTTTTCCTCGATGCGGACCGAGACGCGGCGGCCGCCGAGGATCTCCGCGGCCAGGACGTAGCGTCCGGCCAGGTGCACCGCGCCGTCCTTGGACACGATCCGGTCGACCTCGAGCGCGGCGCCGGGCTCGGCGGGCGGCAGCGGCGGCGGCCCGGCGGGGCGGGCTCCGGTGGCGGCCAGGGCGGTCAGGCCGGCGGCGGACAGGTGGGAGCGGACGGTCTTGACCCGGGCCCCGCCGATGGTCAGGTGGATGACGTCGGCGCCGGCCCAGAAGGTGACCACCATCCCGGCGCGGGCCGGGCCGAGCCAGAACTGCCTGCCCGCGACCTGCATGTTCCCGCTGGCCGGGACCACCCGTTCGAACTCCACCGGACCGCCCTGATACGGCCGCGGGGCACTGTCCGGGACCGGCGCGCTGGCTGTCTCCGCAGCGGCCTGCGGCTCCTCAGCAGGCGCAGACGGCACCGGAGTCAGGGCGATGACCGAGGGCAGCCGCAACGGCAGCAGGTCCTGTTCGGCCTGGGCGCGGGCGGTGCTGAACCGGTCCGCCGGGACGGCCATCGCGATCGCCTGATGCGGCCGCCTGGTGTTGTACTCGCGGACCCACGCATCGACCGCGGCCTGCGCGGCGGCCAGGTCCGCGAACGGCACCGCGTCATCGAGCAGCTCCCGGCGCAGCGAGCCGTGGAACCGCTCGATCTTCCCGGTCGTGGTCGGTTAACCGGCCAATCTCAGCTCATCCTGTGGATAACTCGCGGTGCGGGGGTGCCGGCTGCTACTGCCCGGATCGGCGTGCGCGCTCGAGTCGGCGGATGGTTTCCTCGTGACGGCGGA
>Ga0070699_100002099_pt1 | contig 18045 bp, 15 predicted proteins | sample KBSK1503metaG_FD_65473 | JGI IMG/M metagenome (GOLD analysis project Ga0070699, IMG submission 65473) | Corn, switchgrass and miscanthus rhizosphere microbial communities from Kellogg Biological Station, Michigan, USA - KBS K1-50-3 metaG | ecosystem: Host-associated > Plants > Roots >... | reverse complement strand
TGCCGCCGACCGGCTCCTGGCCGGATTGCAGGAAGCCGTCGCGGATCGCCGCCTCGGCGAGCGCCTTGTTGATCTCGGTGTTGAGGCGCATGCCGATCGCCGGCGGCGTTCCCGCCGGCACGAACACGCCGACCCATTGATCGAGCACCAGCCCCTTGATTCCTGCTTCTTGATAGGTCAGCACGTCGGGTAGGGTCGGCGAGCGCTTCTCGGTCGATTGCGCCAGGAGCCGCAGCGTGCCTGCCTTGTAGTGCGGGATCAGCGGCGTCGATCCGAGCGATCCGAGTTTCACGTGCCCGGCGATGAGATCGTTGATTGCCGGCGCGCCGCCGCGATAGGGCACCTGCTCGAGCTTGATGCCGGCGATCGACGCGAACCATTGCACCACCATGTGCTGGGCACCGACTCCGCTTCCGGTCGCGTAACGCAGCCCCGGCTGCTGCTTGGCGAGAGCAATCAACTCGGCAAGCGAGGCAACGCCGAGAGATGGATGCGCCGCCAGCACCATGGGCTGACGCGAGAGCTGGATGACCGGCGTCAATCCTTTCAAGGGATCGACATTCATCTTGTAGATGTGCGGGTTACTGCTCACGGCATCGGTGGCAACCAGGACCGTATAGCCATCCGCTGGGCTCTTGGCGGCGGTTTCGATGCCGATGTTGCCGTTGGCGCCGGACTTGTTCTCAACGACGATTTGCTGCCGCAGGCTGCGCGAAAGATACTCACCGATGAGGCGGGCGCCCACGTCGGTCGAGCCCCCTGCGGGGAACGGGACGATGACGCGAACCGGCCGGCTCGGCCATTCCTGCGCTTGTGCGACCGTCGACACGGCGACAACGAGGGCCAGCAGGCCGACGCGCAACTTCAGCATTGGAAAATGATCCCGCGCTTCGTATGGGTCTTATCCTATCGGCCCTTTTCACCTGCGGCTACCAGCAGCGCCGCGACTAAGGTCCTTTGTCATGCCCTTCTCTACTTACCTTCCCGAGCACATGGGCTCGATCCGGCTCACGCCCTCCGGGCCCTTTGTCGCCGGCGCGTACGCCGAGCTGACCTTGACCTACACCGCCGGCACGTTCGGCATCGACGATACCGGCATGGTGAAAATCTCGTGGCGCACGACCTCCGACATGAGCAAGCCGCAATTCAACAAGCCCGCCGCGCCGAACTTCACCACGGTCGAGACCAGCAACGGCGCCAAGCTCGACGTCTGGTTCGACCGTCTCAACATCCGGCCCTACGCGAACACGCTGCTGATCCGCATCGGCCGCGGCTATCTGCGCGCCGGCGATACGCTGACGGTGCGCATGGGCGACCGCCGGCAGGGCTCGCCCGGATACCGGTTGCAGACCAATTGCGAAGCGCGCGTCGAGCTCAAGACGTCGATCGATGCGTTTGCGACCTATGAATTCACCGAGCTGCCGGAGCAGCCGGCGTTTGCGCTGGTGCCGGGGCCGGCCGCGCACTGGAAGGCAATCTGGCCCTCGCTCGCGGTCGTCGGCGAGCCGTTTCGCTTGGCCATCGTCGCCGAGGATGCGTGGGGCAACCCGACGAGCGAGGCCGAGCAGACGCTCGCGCTCGTGCCGTCGCATCCGGTCCGCGGATTGCCGCAAAGCGTCGCGATCAAGCGCGGCGATGGTCCGCGCGTGCTGGACAATCTCGTCGCCGACGCGGCCGGGGATCTCGACCTGCGGCTCATGGCGAACGGCGAGGAACTCGCCCGCGCCAACCCGCTGCGCGTCGTCGCGGCCGCGCCGCTGCGGCGCTACTGGGGCGACCTGCACGGGCAGAGCGGCGAAACCATCGGCATGGGCTCGGCGGAAAGCTATTTCGGCTACGCGCGCGATTTGGCCTTCATCGACATGGTCGGCCACCAGGGCAACGATTTTCAGATCACGGACGCGTTCTGGGCCGAGCTCAATCGATTGACCGCGGCGTTCGACGTGCCGGGCCGTTTCGTGTGCCTGCCAGGCTACGAGTGGTCGGGCAACACCGGCATGGGCGGCGACCGCAACATCTTCTTCCGGCGCGAAGGCCGCCCAATCCGGCGCTCGTCGCACATCCTGGTCGAAGGGCAGACCTCGAGCAGAGCCGTCTACACGGCCGACGAGCTCTTTCGCGCGCTTGCAGGCGAAGACGCGGTGGTCATCGCCCATGTGGGCGGGCGCTACGCGGATATCAAATGCGCCCACGACGGGCGGCTCGAGCGCAGCGTGGAGGTGCACTCGACCTGGGGCACCTTCGAATGGCTCCTGCGCGACGCCTTCGAAAAGGGCTACCGCGTGGGCGTAGTGTGCCACAGCGACGATCACAAGGGACGCCCGGGCGCCACCAAACCCGGCGCCTCGACCTTCGGCGCGATCGGCGGATTGACCTGCTATTTCATGCCCGAACTGACCCGCGACGCCTTGTTCGAGGCGCTGCGACGGCGCCGGCACTACGGCACCACCGGCACGCGCCTGTTCCTCGATCTGCGCGCCACGTTCGACCAACCGGTCACGGGGTTTACCGAGGACCCGCAGCTCGCGCGCGGGACGGAATTCGCGGTGCGCGAGGCGTCGATGGGCGACATCATCCGGCCCGGCTCGGTGCCGATGCGGCTTGCCGCTGAAGTCGTCGGCACCGCGCCGATCGAGCGCCTCGATGTGCTGCATGGCGTGAACGTCGTGCAGACGACGCGTCCCTTCACGGCCGCCGATCTCGGCCGCCGCGTGCGCGTCACCTGGCAAGGCGCGGAGTACCGCGGCCGCGGCCGCGAGACCATGTGGCAGGGAAAACTGAGGCTCGCGGGCAACCGCTTTACGCGTTTCGCGCCGGTGAATTTCCTCAACCCGGAACGGAAAGTGCAAGAAACCGCGCCCGGCACCGCGCTGGCTTGGACTTCGGTGACGACCGGAAATCTCGCCGGCATCGACATCTGGCTCGGCGAGGCGCGGCGCGGCACGCTCACGCTCGACACCAACGTCGTCTCCGGCGAGGTCGATCTCACGACGCTTGCCGACGACACGGTTGTCTTCGACGGCGGTGGCCTCGGCCGCCGGATCAGCGTCTATTACTTGCCCGAGCGGGATTGGAGCCGGCACCTCGCCGTCGAGCACGTCGTGACGTTCCCGGGCGGCGCCGACCTTCCGGTCTATGTGCGCGTGACGCAGAGCGACGGCCATCAGGCCTGGTCGAGCCCGATCTATCTCATCGCCTGACGAGGGCCGCATGCCTGCGCCATGTTCGTGCCAGCTATGCGCGGCGGTGGAAGGTCGAGATGGGAACTGGATCGGAAGGCATATGCTCGATGCAAGTTTTTCAGCCCATGTCCCGCACGGATCGAACTCACGCGACGTTCGATTGTTGAGATGGTGGGAATGCAAACTCCGATAGGAGGCCAACATGGTTGCTCTTGCGAAATCTGCTCCGCAAACGCTTCACCATATTCAATTCCCCAACGAGAGCGCAGCCTACCGCCGCGCGCGAAACGCGCTGCTTGAAGAGGAGATGGAACTGCGCCGCCAGATCGAGCGGGTCGCGGCCAAACGCCGAGCGCTGCCGGCCGGGGGAGATCTCAAAGAAGACTACGTCTTTGAAGCGGCAGGCAAAGACGGTAAGCCGACGAGGGTGAGACTGTCGGAGCTCTTCACGCCCGGCATGGATACGCTGGCGATCTACAGTTTCATGTACGGGCCCGAGAGGGAGCGGCCCTGTCCGGGCTGCACCCACTTTCTCGATTCGCTCGACGGCGCGATGCGGCACATCCGCGAACGTGTGAATTTCGTGGTGGTCGCGAAGTCGCCGCTCGAGCGCATCCTTGCTTTCGCGCACGAGCGCGGCTGGCGGTGGCTACGCCTGCTGTCCACGGCGGACAACACCTACGACCGCGACTACTTCGGCGACTCGACGGGTCTGACGGATGCTGTGCGCAAACAACAAGAGTTCAAGGAGGGAGAGGAATGGGACATGCCAATGCTCAACGTGTTCCGGCGCAACGGCAGTGCCATCCGTCACTTCTGGGGTTCAGAGCTGCTCTACGTGCCGCCGGAGCCCGGGCAGGAGTATCGTCATAACGACTTGCTCGATCCGGTGTGGAACGTGTTCGACGTCGCGCCCGAGGGGCGCGGGGATTTTCAGCCGAAGCTCAGCTATGGGTAAGCGAAGGCCCGGGGAGACGCCAGATGCGCTTGAAGGCTCGATGATCCTTCAGCGAACACATCGCAATGGAGCAAGACATGCCGCAGAGCGATGTCCTAGTTATCGGCGCCGGGCCCACCGGTCTCATCCTCGCGCTCTGGCTGACCAAGCTCGGAGTGAAGCTGCGCATCATCGACAAGACTGCCGAGCCCGGCACGACGTCACGTGCGCTCGCCGTCCACGCGCGGACGCTCGAACTTTATCGCCAGCTCGACCTCGCCGATCTCGTTGTCGCGCGCGGTCACAAGGTCCCAGCCGTTCGGCTCTGGGTCAAGGGCGAACCCCAGGCGCGCGTTTCTTTCGCGGAGATCGGCTCGGATTTAACTCCCTACTCTTTCTTACAAATCTTTCCGCAGGATGAGCATGAGCGCTTATTGATTGCAACGCTCGAAAAGCTGGGCGTCTCGGTCGAGCGGCGCACCGAGCTCCTCGGCTACCGTGATGAAGGCAGCCGCGTCGTCGCGCGTCTGCGTCGACCCGACGGCCGGGAAGAGACATGCGAGGCAGCCTACATCGCCGGATGCGACGGCGCGCACTCGATCGTGCGCGAGACAATGGGCACAGGATATCCGGGCGGCACCTACGAGCACCTGTTCTATGTCGCGGATGTCCAAGCCTCCGGCCCAGCCGTCGACGGCGAACTCCATGTCGATCTCGAAGAGGCCGACTTCCTCGCGGTATTTCCGCTAGCCGGAAAAGGACGTGCGCGCCTGATCGGCACGGTGCGAGGCGAACGCGCCAAGCGTGCTGATACGCTCAAGTTCGAGGATGTCAGCCGGCGGATCATCGACAACATCAAGATCGAAATCCAGAAGGTCAACTGGTTTTCGACCTATCGCGTCCACCACCGCGTGACGAAGAATTTTCGCAAGGGCCGCGCCTTCCTGCTCGGCGACGCCGCGCACATCCATAGCCCCGCCGGCGGACAGGGTATGAATACTGGCATCGGCGACGCGATCAATCTCGCCTGGAAATTGAAGACGGTTCTTGCGGGCTGCGCGCCCGACGCGCTGCTGGACAGCTACGAAGCCGAGCGCATCGCTTTCGCACGCCGCCTGGTCAAGACCACGGACCGGGTGTTCACCCTTGCAACGGCCGAGGGAAAGATCGCCGACATAATCCGCACGCGACTCGTGCCGACGATATTCCCGGTACTGGTAAAATTTGGCGTCTTTCGTGAATTCATGTTCCGGACGGTATCTCAGATCACAATCAATTATCGCCATCGCGCCCTGAGCGAGGGACGCGCTGGCGCCGTTCACGGCGGCGATCGGCTGCCGTGGGTCATCGCCGGCGATGTCGACAATTATGAGCCGCTGAAGGCAATGACTTGGCAGGTGCATGTCTATGGTGCCGCGAGTCCCGAACTGAAGAGTTGGTGCCAGGAGCGCGGCCTGCCTCTGCATGTATTCGCGTGGCGGCCGGAATACGGGAAGGCCGGCTTCGCGCGAGACGCGCTCTATCTGATCCGGCCGGATACCTATGTCGCCCTCGCCCAACGTTCCGGCGCGGTCGATTCGCTGCGGCGCTATTTCGAGGAGCGCGGGATACGCGCCGAAACGCTCGGCAGCGATCGAAAGCACGCTGCATGAAGGGGTCGGCGGCGTAGTTCAGTGCGGCTGGGAGGACTGGGGCAGACCCGAATCGTCCCGCGCGACGTCGGACCCGAAGCCGATTCGCGGCGGCATGCGACGAGGTCTGCACAGCGTTAACATCTGCACGGCGTTAGGGGTAGCCATTCCACGCCCAAAGTGGCATTCATCGCCATAGTGGGGAGCCTTGCCTATTTCGGGCTCGCGATCCTCGGCTGGGGCTCCTTTGCGGCCTTCTTCTCCCATCCGGCCCTGATTGCCCTTGCGATCGTGGGGCTCGTGCTGACGGGCGTTGCGCTGTTCAGCGGCGGAAATCTCAGTCCCGGCGAGCGCGAGGACCGTGGGAACCGCTGGGTGCTCGCGGCCTTCGGGGTGATCGGGCTTTTGCTCGCCTATCTGCCGGCCTACACGGACCGCACCGACGTGTGGACCCTCGACGGAGATGCCGTTCGGTGGCTTGGCGTCGTTCTCTTCGCCGCCGGTGGTGCGCTGCGGATCTGGCCGGTGTTCGTGCTCGGCCGCCGGTTCAGCGGGCTCGTCGCCATCCAGCCCGGGCATACGCTGGTCACCAGCGGGGTCTATGGCGTCATTCGTCACCCCAGCTATCTGGGCTTGCTCGTCAACTCCTTGGGATGGGCGCTGGCCTTTCGGTCGGGGGTCGGCGTGCTGCTGACGGCGTTCGCGATCCCGCCGCTCATCGCGCGCATCCACGCGGAAGAGCGGCTGCTGAGTGCGCAGTTCGGCGACGCGTACGATGCCTACCGCAGCCGCACGTCGCGCCTCCTTCCCGGGATCTATTAGAATTGGAGCGAGCGGCCGCTGAAAGTCGGTCCCAAGGCAGTCGTTACGATGAGTCATGCCTCTGTCATTCGTCGAGGCCGCGCGGGGATTGTCATCGCTGCCACGATCGTGCTCGCCACAATGGTGCAAGGCGCAGCCGCGCAAGGCGCGTTACCCCCGGGCTTCGTTCATCTTCGCGCCATCGATCCGACCATCGCGCAGGATATCCGCTATGCCGGCTCCGACAATTTCGTCGGACGGCCGCTTCCCGGCTACGAGGCCGCGGAGTGCATTCTCCGGCAGGAGGTCGCGGCCGCGCTCAAGCGCGTGCAGGCGGACCTCGCAGCGTCGGGGCTCTCGCTCAAGGTTTATGATTGCTACCGGCCGACGCGCGCGGTGCGCGCCATGGTGGCGTGGGTGAACGATGGCCGCTCCGAAGCCGCCACCAAGCGCTTCTTCCCCAAACTCGCAAAGAGCTCGTTGTTGCGGGCGGGCTATATCGCGTCACGGTCGCGGCATTCGAGCGGGACCACAATCGACCTCACGTTGATGCGGGCCGCGGCCGCGCCGGCCGCAGCCTTCGACCCGGCGGCCGCCTACGGGCCTTGCACCGCCCCGCCTGCGCAGCGCAGCCCCGACAACGCCGTCGACATGGGCACGAGTTTCGACTGCTTCGATGCCGCCAGCCACATCGCGAGCGCCGCGATCGGCGCCGAACAGCGGCGCTGGCGAAAGGTGCTCCTTGAGGCCATGCGCAAACAGGGATTTGCAAATTACGATCATGAATGGTGGCACTTTTCCTATGCAGGATCCGCTGGCGTGCCGGCGTACGATTTTCCGATTCGCTCGCCCTAGCGCCGCGATCCGGTGACAACCACTGGTCCAGCGGCTCATCAGCTCGAACCTCCAATATACGCCTCAATGACGTTCGGATTGGACAGGACCTCGTGTGTCGATCCAGCCGCGAGTTTCTTGCCGTAGTGCAGCACGAAAACCTGATCCGCGAGGTCGCGGACAAGCTGCATGTCATGCTCGATCCACACGATGGTCGGAGCGAACTCGTGACGCATTCGCAGCAGATAACGCGCGAGGTCTTCCTTCTCCTGACGGTTCAGCCCCGCCGATGGCTCATCGAGCAGCACCAGCAGCGGCTCTGCCGCGAAGGCCCGCGCGAGGCCAATGATCTTCTGCACGCCGTAAGGCAGGTCACCGACCGAGTGTTTCCGGTACGCCTCCAGCTCGAAGAATTCGATGACCGTCTCGATTTTCTCGCGCTGCTCAAGCTCCCAGCTGCGGCAGCGCTTCAAGAATAGCCCGGCGCTGATCAGGTCGTAGTTGAGCGCCGCCTGACGGCCCAGCAGCAAGTTCTCCAGCGTGGTCAGCTGCGGAAACAACTCGTTGTGCTGGAACGTGCGCGCGATGCCACGCTTCGCTGCCGTGTGCGCGGGAGCATCGGTGATGTCGGCTCCTTGAAAGGAAATACGCCCCGAACTCGCGCGGTAGGCTCCCGTAATGCAATTAAGGAGGCTGGTCTTACCGGCCCCATTTGGGCCGACGACGGCAACGAGGCCGGCTTGTTCGACCGCGAGCGAGACGTCGTCGAGCGCCCTAATGCCGCCGAACAGCAACGAAACATGGGCGACGTCGAGAACCGCCGTCATCCCCACCACCTCCGGCTGCGGCGATATTGTTTGACGTCGCGGTAACTGACGCGGGCGCTGTCGCCCGAGCCAAGATAGAACTCCTGGACATCGCCGTGGCTGCGGAGCTTGTCGGCTGCGCCCTCATAGACGATGCGGCCGCCTTCCATGATATAGCCGTAGTCGGCGATGGCGAGCGCCGAGCTTGCGTCCTGCTCGATCAGCAAGACTAACAGATTGAATTTGGCGCGCATCTCGCGAATCCGAGCCATCAACTCCTTGACGAGGAATGGAGCGAGCCCAAGCGACAGCTCGTCTACGACCATCAGCTTCGGCTTGCAGAGCAACGCCTGGGAAATCGCGAGCATCTGGCGCTCGCCGCCACTCAGATAGCCCGCGGTCTGTTGCCGCCGCTCTGCCAGAACCGGGAAGATCTCGAAAAGCTGCTCCATATCGCCGGATGGTTCGGCACCACCGAAGCGCGATGCGATACGCAGGTTTTCCTCGACCGAGAGCGTTTCGAAGATCTTACGCCGTTCCGGCACGAGGACGACGCCGCGGCGTGCGACGTCATAGGGCGGCAAGCCGAGGATGGATTGCCCATCGAAGGTGATCGCGCCCTTCTTGATTTCGGCATCGTCGACGGGCAGGAAGCCCGAGATCGCGCGCACGGTCGTGCTCTTGCCCGCGCCATTGGTGCCGAGCAGCGCAACGATGCTGTTCTCCGACACCTTCAACGACACGCCCTGCACCGCGACAATGACACGGCTGTAGGTGACTTCGAGGTTTTCGACTTCTAACAATCAGGACTCCCAGGCCCTATACTTGAACGGCCAAAGCTGGAAGTAGAACCGCACTCGTGCCCAAATGCCGGCAAGCCCACGCGGTTCGAGAATCAGGAACAGCAGCATCGCCACGCCGAACACGCCCACCTGCAGGTCGAAGGTCTTGCCACCAAGGCCCTGCAGGACGGGAATCTTATCGGCAAGGATGCTGATGATGTGAGGCAGCACAACGACGAATAACGCGCCGAGGCACGCGCCCAGTACCGAGCCGAGCCCGCCGATTATGACCATGGCCAGATACCGGATCAGCATGTCGAAGTCGAACGCTTCGACCGACACGAACGCGGTGTGATAGGCCCAGAGGGCGCCGGAGACGCAGGTCAACGAGGTGCTCGCACTGAAGGCAAGAAGCTTGTACAGCGCGACATTGATGCCCAGCGCCTCGGCGGCGACATCGCGATGGCGGATTGCCATCCATGCGCGACCGTAGGCCGAGCGGAGCCAGTTCAGATTGAGCAGAAGGACGCCAAGCGCGAACGGCAGCAGGAAGAAATACCAGGCTCGCTCCGAACCGATCTCCAGCGCGAAGATCGAAGGCGACGGAATGGTGAAGCCGGAGCCGTAGCTGATCGTCGATTGGTATTGGCCCACGCCAACAAGGATCACGAAGTGCGCCGCCAACGTGCTGACGGCGAGATAAAGGCCCTTCAAGCGCAGCGCGGGCAATCCGACCAGGACGCCGAGGATGGCCCCGATTATGGCAGCGGCCAGCAGCACGAAACCGAATGGCGCCTCAAAATGCGTGATCAGCGCCGCCACCGTGAACGCGCCCGCCGCCACGAAGCCGGCGTGACCGAGCGAAATCTGCCCCGTCGTGCCCGTCAGCAAGTTGAGCGCCAGCGCGCCGATGACGGCAATGAAGACTTGGTTGGCAACGCCGGTCCAGAAATTGGTCAAGGCCAGCGGCAGCAAAAGCGCCGCGACCAACCCTGCGGCGGCCCAGAAACGTACAAATCCCGAATCGAGCAACTGGATGTCATCGCGGAAATTCGTCCGCAGCGTCGAGGGAAGACCTCGCCGGGTCATATCCGCTCAAGCTCCTCGCGCGAGCCGAAAATCCCCCATGGCCGCATCCACAGCGCGACGAGCAGCACCAGAAACGGCGCCGCAAGCGCCACCTGGGGCGCGAATCACAGCTCCGACGAGGACGCCTTTGAGGCTGTCCATCCCGCCGATCAGCGCCGGCGCAAAGCCGGCGAGGCCGACGTACCAGATATCCGGTCCGAGCCGAACCTTGATCGAAAAGAAAATGCCTGCGACCGTCGCCATCACGGTGGCGGCGGCCCATGAAAAGGCGTTGATGCGATGGATGTTGATGCCGCGCTGCGCAGCCAGCAAGGGATTTTCGGCGACCCCGCGCATCTCGATCCCGACCGTCGAGAGCCGCAGCAGGAGAGGAAAGCCGATCATGGCAATGACCGCCGCGGCGATGATCAGCGCGTCGATACCGCTGACGTTGACGCCGGCGAACAACACGATCGGTTGTCCGGTTCGGCCAAGCAACTCTGCGGGATAACGCGTCTGCGCCGACCAGATCACGGTGACGATCGTGCGCAGCACAAGCCCGAGCGCGATGGTTGCAAGCACACCGACCGCGACGGGATAGCTCGCCAGCGGCCGCATCACGCCGAGATAGACCATCGCACCGAGCAGCGCCGCGCCCAGCGCGGCCGCCATGATGGCGAGCGTCAGGCTGCCGCCTGTGGCCACCAAGGCCTGGAAGAAGAGATAGGCGCCGAAGACCATGAGGTCTCCGTGCGCCAGGTTCAGTACGCGCGTGGCGCGATAGATCAGCACATAGCCCATGCCCAGCAGGGCATAAAAGCTCGCCTGGATCAGGATCACGACCAGCAGGTTCACGGGGCGTTATGCCTCTCGAAGCCGGTGCTGCCCGTCAGTTCGTCATCTTAGCGACGACCGGCTCGCCATCCTTCACCTTCGCCCATTCGGTGATGCGCTTGATCGACTGCGACTTCTCATCCCACACGTAGGCAACGAAGCTTGCGGGCCGACGGTGATCATCCTTCGTCCAGTTGATCGGATCGGGATAGATGCCGCCCGTCTGCACGTTCAGGCCGACAAGCGACCCGAGGAGTTTCTCCTTGGTGCAGCCGGCGCCGCATTTCTTCAACGCAGCTTCCAACACCAGGCCGCTCGCCCAGCCGAGCGTCAGCTTGTCGACCGGCAGGTTTACGTCATACTTTTTCGCCGCCGCGGCGATCTCGTCAAAGATCGGCAGTTTTTCAACTGTGAAGGCATATTCCGGACTCATCACGAGTTTCGGGTCCTTCAGTTGCCGCAGCGTGTCCTCGGCGTCCGAACTATGGTTGTGAACATACCAGCCGTTCCAGCCCTGACGCCGCAGAGCCCCAAGCATCTGCACCGTCGTCGAGACTGGCGCGTAGCTCGTCGCGTAATTCGCATCCTTGGAGATGATGCGGGCCGCCGCGCCGCTGACGTCCGCGGCCGCGGGCGGGATCGCCTGTTTGTCGGCGACCTCCACGCCGATTGTTCCGGCGATCTTTTCCATGGTGTCGACGCCTTGGCGACTGATCGGAATATCCATAGCGACCAGCGCGAGCTTCACCTTGTCCTTGTTCTTGTCGGCGAGGGCCTTGACCAGCGGAACCTGCCACGCCGCCGCCGTATTCGGGTCGGACGTGCTGCCGCCGCAGAAAATGAATGGGTTCATCTGGGGCCCTGTTGCAGTGGCAGGACATACGCCCATGCCGAGCAGCAGCACTGGCGTTTTGGTGCGTGCTGCAGCCTGGAACACAGGCGCGTAGGTCGACGATAGGCTCATCAGTCCCACTGCCAACACCTGCTCGTCGTCCATCAGGCGCTTAGCGTTCGACGCCGCCTCGCTCGGCGCCGCTTTGTCGTCGAGCACAATCAGCTCGACCTTGCTGCCGTTTACGCCCCCCGATCGTTGAGCGCGCGCACATAGATGCGAAGCGCCTCGATATTGGGCGAGTAGTTCGGCGAGGCCGGCCCGGTCGCGGCACCCGATATGCCGATCTTGAAGGTCGACTGTGCCCAGCCGGCTCCCCCGCCCGCCGTCACGCCAACACAGGCTAGCGCCGTGGCGCACAGCAATTTCATTCGCTTCGACATTCCGTCCTCCCTCTTTTGATCAATGCAGTTGGCGTGCAATACGACGTTCCTCGTCGTCGGCGTACATTTCTTCGATCAGATGCGCGAACTGCTGTTGCAGCAGCGAACGCTTGATCTTGCGTGTGGCAGTGACCGCTTCGCCCTCGACCTCGGGATCGAGCTCACGATCGAGGATGCGGAACGCTTTCACCTGCTCGGTCCGGCCGAGCGCGGCATTCGCCTGCTCGATCTCCCGTGCGAGCAACCGATAGACAGAAGCGTTGGTGGCGAGCGAACGATAGGTCGAATAGGCGACCCCGTTGGCGCGCGCCCATTCCGACCGTGCCGACGTCGATCTCGACCAGCGCCGTCAGGTACTTGCGGCCCTCACCCACCACGCTCGCCTCGCTGATGTAGGGACTTGATTTCAGCATCGTCTCGATGCGGCTCGGGCTGACGTTCTTGCCGCCGGCGGTGATGACGATGTCCTTCTTACGATCGACGATCTTCAGGGCACCGCGGCCGTCAATCATGCCGACGTCACCGGTCCGGATGCCGTCCGCACGCCGCATTTTGACGGAGGCTGCCTCGTCCTGCCAGTAGCCCGAGAAGCTCCCGGGAGAGACGCAGATGATCTCGTCATCCGGCGAAAGCGCAATCTCATTGCCTGGATATGGCAGTCCGACCGAACCGGGCTGCGGAAACGGTTCGAACTGAGCGGTGATAACGCCACTTTCCGTCTGGCCATAGAGGTTTTTGAGATTCACACCCCAGATCTGCCAAAGCGCCTGCACTTCTTCGGGCAGCGGCGCCCCAGACGACAGCGCCAGCCGCACGCGATGCAGACCAAGCTTCTTCAACATGCGGTCGAAGACGACAAGCCGTGCCAAACCGTAAAGCAACCCGAGCACCGGAGGCCTCGTGCCGCCCCAACAACGCCGCCGATACACTTGGCCGACCCTCATTGCTGCGCGGTAGGCGGTGCGCTTCAAGACACTGGAGTTCTCGATGCCCACGATGACGCGCGAGGCGAGCTTCGACCAGTACCTCGGGACCGACGCGTGATGCTGCGGCGCGACCTCGTAGAGCGTTTCCAGGAAACGCTCCGCCTCATCGCTAAAATGGGGAATGATCCCCTTCACCAGCATGCCCTGCGGCGTGTTTGCGCGCTCGTAGAGGTGATTAAGTGGCAGGTGTACGACGCTACGGATATCGCGGAAGCCGTCGAGCTCGGGGAAGGCGTGGAACTGTTTGCCGAGCGTGATCAGCGCGCGGTGAGTGTAGAGCGCACCTTTCGGATGGGCGCTGGTGCCGGAGGTGTAGACGATCGTCGCCGGATCATCGGGCCGCACGGCATGGCGGCGGCGCACGAAATCATCCTCGCTCACGCCATTGCCGAGTTCGACGAGCTCTCTCAGCGACAGCAGCGCCGCGTGTTCATAACCGAACATGTTGCTGTCGTCGATTACCACGAGCTTGCGCAGAGCGGGCAATCGATCGAGCATCGGCAGCACCTTGTCGACATGCTCCTGGTCCTCGGCAATAAGCACTGACGCCCCGGCATGACGAAGCACGAATTCCGCCTCGTCGCGCGCACTGGTGGGATAGAGGCCGTAGCTGATGGCGCCGAGGCATTGGACGGCGAAGTCGGCCAGCAACCATTCCGGCGAGGGGTCGCCGACGACGGCGACGCGGTCGCCACGCTGCACACCAAGCGCGATCAGGCCGCGCCCGATGCGCGTGATCTGGTCGGCAAGCTCCAGCCATTTGGTCTCACGATAGAGACCGCGGCGCTTGGCCCGAAGTGCAGCCTGCGCCGCTCGTTCGTCGGCGACATGAAACAGCAGACCTGGAATTGTCAGCAGCGACTCATGGGGAAGATCGAGCCGCGGCCCGCAAAGACGGCGGGGCATGCCGGGCTCGCGCGGCACCACAGTCGCACTCCTGACCTCGTCGACGTGAACCACGGCAGCACCGGTTCGCGGGCCGGCCCGCGTGACGTTTCCTGGACGTGCCCTTGGGCGGGCATCTGGGGGTTGCTTCTTTCGATCATTCGATAGAAAATGGCAGCAAATGTCAACGCCAGCCACCGCCCGATGGGAGCCCACCCCGCGATGGGAGCGCCGCTATCGCGAGGTGCTCAATACGGCGGCGGCGGTGTTCGCTGAAAAAGGCTATGCCGGCGCCAGCACCCGCGACATCGCCGAGCGGCTCGGCGTGCGGCAGGCCAGTCTCTATTACTACTTTCCCTCGAAGGAGAGCGCGCTTGGCGCGATTTGCGAGCTGGGCGTCAAGGATTTCATCGCCAACCTTCAGGCGATCATCGCTCGAAAGGCCCCTGCGGCTCGCAAGCTCCGCGAAGCCATCGCCAATCATCTGGCACCGCTGCGCGCGCGTCCGGACGCCGACTACATCTGCGTGTTTCTGCGCCACCGACACGAGCTGCCGAACGGGCCGCGACAGGTGGTGGCCACGCTCGCGCGGACATACCAGGATTTGATCGAGCGCTTGTTCCGCGAGGGCATCGCAGCCGGAGAGCTTCGCGCCGATCTCGATCCGAAGCTTGCGGCGCTCGCACTGCTCGGTCTGTGTAATTCGGTCATCACGAACCGCGGCGTGCCGCGCTCTGCAACGGTCGACGCCATGATCGAGGAATACACTCGCATCGTGATCGGCGGCGTTGTGGCCAGCGGAGTCAGGCCGGCGCGACGGCGGCAGTCATGACCGCGCCGAAGACGCAGGACAGCCTGCCGCATGCCGCCGCCATTCCGGTCGCACGCGACGTGCACACCTACACGAAGTTCGGTGCGACGTTCGAGCCCTGGGAATACACCGGCTGGATCGACGAGAGCATGTCCTGGAAGGACGCGCTCTATATCGGCGACTGGTCACCGCTCGCGAAGTTGCGGGTGAGGGGCCGCGATGCGCTGAAATTCTTTTCCGCGATCGCCGTGAACAGCTTTTCCAAGTTCGACGTCGGCCAAGCTAAGCACATCATCCTGTGCAACCGCGCGGGCAAGATCATGGGTGAAGGCGTGCTGATGAAGCTCGCCGAAGAGGATTACCTCTTCACCAGCGGTCCGGGCGTGGCCTGGGCCGACTACCTCGCGCTGCTACAGCTACTTCTTCCGCCAGATGCTTTCGCTTTGCGTGCTGGACGCGGGACTTTGCGAACCGGGCACCGAAGTGAGCGTCATCTGGGGCCGTACCGGCACGCCGCAGAAGGAAATCCGAGCGATCGTCGCACCGGCTCCCTACAAAAAAGATAACCGTCGCGCCGACGTCAGTCGGTTGTCCGATGCGCCATGTTCCCATTCGTGAGCGAGCAGTGTTGACCACCCGGAGCGATGGCCGCCCGCCCTTTCGCGCTGATCATGTCGGCAGTTTGCTGAGGCCAGCCGCACTGCGGCAGGCATTCCGCCGCCACCACGCCGGCCAGATCGGCGACGCCGAATTCGCCCGGGTACAGGACGCGTGCATTCGCGATGCCGTGCGGATGCAAGAGGACATTGGGTTTAAGGTCGTCACCGACGGCGAATTCCGCCGTGCCTCCTATTGGGCGCGCTTTACCGAGCGGATCGAGGGCTTCGGACTGCGCGCCTCGGTATTGCCGTTCAAGGACGATCAGGGTGGACAAAACGAATTCATCGCGCCGTACGTCACCGGGAAGGTCCGGAGAACGCAGGCCCTGGCGCTGGATGAATTCGTATTCCTAAAACAGATCGCGAGGGCTACGCCAAAGATCACGCTTCCCTCGCCATCGACCATGCACTTCTACGGCGCCACCGACTACGGCCCGCCGGCCGTCTATGGCGACTTCGCTGCCTTCTTCGGTGACCTGAGCCAAGCTTTTTCGGATGAAATATCAGCGCTGGCATCGGCCGGATGCCGCTATGTCCAGCTCGACGAGGTCGCCATCGTGCTGCTCGCCGATCCCCGAATCCGGGACCACGTCAAAGCGCAGGGCGCTAACCCGGATCATCTGGTCGACGTCTACATCGACGCCACCAACCGGGCGCTGGCCGGGCGGCCGTCCGACATGGCAGTCGGCTTTCACATCTGCCGCGGGAACTACAAAGGCCGCTATCTCGGCGAAGGCGGTTATGACGCTTTGGCGGAACGCATCTTTGTAGGCATCGACGCGACCCACTTCCTGCTGGAATACGATACCCCGCGCGCCGGGGGTTTTGCGCCGTTGCGCGCAGTGCCCAAGAATAAGGGCGTGGTGCTGGGCCTGATTAGCAGCAAGGTCCGGGATCTCGAAAACCTCGACCTGCTGAAGCAGCGGGTCGACGAAGCAGCCCGCTACATCAATATCGACCGTCTCGCGGTCAGTCCGCAGTGTGGCTTTGCCAGCGCCGCCGGAGGCAATCCTCTCTCCGAGGCGGATGAGCACGCGAAGCTGCGGCGCGTGATTGAAACTGCCGAAACCGTATGGCAGCAATGAATGTCCGTTCGTGGTTAAGTCAGCGAAAAAATTGCGCAAAGAACTGATGAAATTTTCCGCACCAATTCGGCCACGTGCGCTCGCTGTGACGGCACGAGCAGGATAATCGAATAGCGATGAGGCAGCGGGCGTGGCAGATATTGAGGGTCAGCGGGCGAGCTCCGACTCTGGCGAAGGAACTGGGCCTATTTTTTTCGCTATCAGTACGCGGATCATTTTTTTCCGGTTTTCTCCGCCGCCTTCGCGTCCTGGATCGTCTTCCAGATATTGTAGGGCGTTGCCGGCATCTTGATGTCGCGCACGCCGTAGTCGCGCAGCGCGTCGACGATGGCGCTGATGACCACCGCCGGCGCCGCGGTGGTGCCGCCTTCGCCGCCCGCCTTGATGCCGAGCGGATTGGTGGGCGAAAGCACCTCGGCGATTTCGGTCGCGAACGGCGGCAAGGTATCCGCGCGCGGCAGCCCGTAATCCATGAGCGAACCGATCAGCGGCTGGCCGCTGTCGCGCTCCACGTAGCATTGCTCCCACAAGGCCTGCCCGACGCCTTGCGCGATCGCGCCGTGGGTCTGGCCATGAACGATCAGCGGATTGATGCAGCGGCCGACATCGTCGATCGACGCATAGCGGGTGAGCTCAACCGCGCCGGTGTCGGGGTCGACCTCGACCTCGCACACGGCGCAGCCATTGGGAAACACCGGATCGTGCATCTCGTTGTCGGTGACCACGGCGATGCCGTCCTTGAGCTCGCCCGCAAGCTCGTGTCGCGCCGCCTCCTTGGCGAGCTCGAGAAAATCGAAGGTGCGGTTGGTATCGCGCGCGCTGAATCTGCCGTCGTCGAATTCGACTTGTTCCGGCGTCGACCCCAGGACCACGGCCGCGACTTGTTTGCCCTTCGCTACGAGGTCGGGGAGCGCCTTCGCGAACAACGTCGCGGCATGACGCATGGAGCGGCCCGAATGCGAGCCGCCGCCCACCTGCACCACGTCGGTGTCGCCGAGGATGATGTTCACGCTCTCGACCGGCACGTGAAGCAGGTCGGATACGACCTGCGCAAAGCTTGTCTCGTGGCCTTGGCCGCTCGGTTGCGTGCCGATGACGACGTCCACGCGTCCCTCCGAGCGCACGGCGATGCGCGCCTGCTCATTGGGCGCGCCGATCGAGGATTCGACGTAGTTGGCAAGCCCGCGGCCGAGAAGCTTGCCCCGTTTGGCAGCCGTGCGCCGGCGCGCCGCGAAACCCGTCCAGTCGGCGATATCCATCGCCCGGTCCATGTTGTCCCGGTAGCGCCCGCTGTCGTAGGTCATGCCGACGGCGTTGCGGTAAGGCATCGCCTCGGGATCGATGAGATTCTTGCGGCGAAGCGCGATGCGATCGACGCCCAGTCGCTCCGCCGCGATGTCGACGAGCCGCTCGATGGCGAACGTCACCTCCGGCCGTCCGGAGCTGCGATAGGCGTTGGTCGGCATGGT
>Ga0070699_100002096_pt1 | contig 18059 bp, 18 predicted proteins | sample KBSK1503metaG_FD_65473 | JGI IMG/M metagenome (GOLD analysis project Ga0070699, IMG submission 65473) | Corn, switchgrass and miscanthus rhizosphere microbial communities from Kellogg Biological Station, Michigan, USA - KBS K1-50-3 metaG | ecosystem: Host-associated > Plants > Roots >... | reverse complement strand
GGCCAAACCCTGTCCCGGCTCCGCTACGCTCCGCCGGGACGCTGCCGCGCGCCCAGCTGAGGCTCCTTTTTCGGGTCAGCCACTCCCGGGCCTGAGACCAGCCTATGTGCCACGGCAGCGGTCACGCCGGCCATACCACCGTCCGAGCCGCCAGCAAAGAAAATCCGGCGAGCCACTTGACAACGACGACAACAAAGAGGATTCGATCTGCGCAGCGGGCAAGGTAGGCGGTCTAGCTCGTGATATCGCGCAGGTTTGGGGACTCTGGGCGTCTGGTACCGCAGCAGCCACGGGCTCCAGCCGGGCTGCGAACTGCTAGCGGAACTGACTGCGGCCGGGCCAGGAAGCCCGGTTGGGGCCGGAACCAAAGGCATCCAGCACCTACCGGACTCGCACATGCCTCCTTGTTCAAGCCAGGTCACAACATGACTTCGCCAAGAGTGCCCGCCGCAGCGGGTTAGACGCTGCTCGGCGTCACCTCTTAACAGCGACCTTCAGGTGAACCGTCAGGCGTCGTGGTGCGATGAGTTTGGCGGCGCGCAGTCGTCCAAGTGATCGTGAGTGCCTGCAAGGGGCGCCGGGCCCGCAGCAGGAGGAGCAGACGATGAATTCGATGGCTCGCCGGATGTTCAAGCTCGTCGAGCCGATTGGTGTCATCCCTTACTCAGCCGACGAACCCAACGAGGCGATGTTCGCCCTGGGGTTCACCAACTACTGGGACACCTACTTCGCCGGACGGGCGGCGCCCTTGGGGCTCGCCGCGGCGGAGGTGGTGGACGCGCTGTTCTACAACTTCGCTCCCGGCGAGGTGGCTCGCCACATTCCGAAGGTGTGGCGCACCACCACGCCTGAAGCGGCGATCGCCGCTCGCCAGGCAGGCTGCGTGAAGGCGCTGCGGCGAATCCTCGGTGATCGCGTCGGCACTGCCGCCTTCGCCCGCGCCGCCGAACTGCTGATTAAGGCGGCGATCAGCGCCCCGTTCGAGGGCCGGCCCATGTACGCCGCGCTGCGCGCGATCCCGGTCCCCGACGACGTGGTGGCCCGCTTGTTTCATGCGGGCTCCTTGCTGCGCGAGCACCGTGGCGACGGGCACATCGCGGCCCTGATGACCGAGGGTGTCGGCGGCCTTGAGGCTCACGTCCTGTTCGCCCTCGGCATGGACATGCCGGCGGAGAAGTTCGGACGCATCCACCACCTCCCGGCAGCGCAGCTCGCCGCCGTGACCGGCGGGATGCGCGATCGCGGCCTGATCGGGGATGACGGCTGGCTGAGCGAACCGGGCCGCGCCGCCAGACAGCGGGTCGAGGCGCTCACCGACGACCTCGCGGCGAGGCCCTACCAGAGCCTCGAGCCGGACGAGCTCGACGAGCTCATGGCCACCCTCGAGCCGCTCGCCACGCTGCTACTCGCCGCCCAGGACTAGGACGAAGGCCCTGGTGGCTCAGGTCGGCTGAACCGCCCCCGGCCAGATCGTGGTTCGCCTGGCTGACGCTCTGGCGAGCCAGCGTCCCGGATGACTTTCCGGGCGACCCGGTGAACGGTCCGCTGATCACGATGCCCGGCCTCGATCGCCCTTGGCGGGGAGCGCAGCTCCAGCTCTCGCGAGCGAGAGTTCACATCGACGTCTCGAGCAGAACCGTCACGATGGAGCGGCCGGGCCGATCAAAAGAACGCACGCGAACTAACCGGATACAGGCCCCGGGAATGAGGCTGCGCAGCAAGCGCGGAGATCCGGAACCGCCGATATGCACGGTAATGCGGGTGCCTATGCGACTGTTCGGGTGACGCCCGAAAGATCGTTCTGTGTTTCATCGCGTTGTTGCTGAGCTTCCACTTGGGTTCAGCGCTGGCGCCGGAGGCTGGAAGCCGTGCTGCAGCGGTAAGCACTGCCTAGCCGGATCACCGCGTCGACCGTGCTCCTTGAGGCACCCGACGATGTCGTGACCGCGGGCCTGCTTGTCAAGGTGGCCTCCACAGGGGCGTCCACGAATGTTTCGACGACCAAGCTGCTCACGGTCGGCGAAGCACTCGATGCCCTGCGCCGGGGGCGGCGGTGTCGAATACCGCGCGCCAGGCGCGCCCGGGAGCTGATCTCGGGTTTGCCAGGCAGCCGCCGGCAGGTAGAAGACTTCGGAGCGCGGGTTCGCCGAACGCGCACATCTGACCTGCCGCACCCGTAGGCCGCGTGACACGGCGTGACGGGCGCCAGGGCGGCGAAGTCACGCGAAGCTGTGCCTGGCGCGGGAGGCTTGGTTGCGTTTTCGCAGGAAACCCGCGTCCGAACCGTCCGCGGTGGCCATCGGCGGTCACAAATCGGGCACCCAGAATCGGCCACAACCGGACATGCGATCGGACGCGCCGGATATTACACTCGGTGACATGCCGAGGGGAGGCAGGAGTGTGGCTCTCGTGGATGCTGCGCGGCGCTGACTGGCGCAGGTCCCACGTCCACCGCTGCCAGTCTTGCCGGCGCCGGTTCGCCGACGACGAGCCCGGCTGCATCGGTCCGGGCGAGGAGCGGTTCCCGCAGTTGTGCCGTTGCGACCTCGGGCGCGGCCTGGGCCACACGAATTGCCGGGCATCGGGCCCCTACTGCCCGGCGTGCGCAGCCCGGATCACCGAGGAGCAGCGAGAGATAGACGAGTGGGAACGGGAGTGGTTACTGACCGGCCCGCCCGCATCGCCCCGACGTTCCCGCCGCCCGTCGCGGGACGCCGATGCCTTGTTCGGGCGCCCATGGGCGCGCTTTCCGGCCGGGCCTGGCTTGCGTTCGCGCGGGCGTCTTGACCAGCGCTGACGTCATCGCCGAGCAGGCCGTAGATGGCCTCTGGGCGGCCTGAGCACCTGTGCGCCAGCCAGGCAGGGACCGCAGAGGCCCGGCTCCAGCTCACGCTTCGTCACGGCTTCCACCTGAGCCAGGCGCGCAGTGCCGATCTGCGCGGATGCCGGCTGGGGTCCGATCAGACGCTGGCGGTCCAGACCTGCGGGTTCTGTGCCGCCCAGGGGCCGGGCACGCGGGCTGCTTATCGCAGGGACATCTCCCACTCGTGCAGATCGCCGGCATCGGCCGCTTGCTGCAGTGGGTCCATCGTGCCGGCCGTCTTGTCGGTGCCGAACACCGGGCTGCGCCAGCCGCATGTGCAGACGGCCTGGACGCCGCCCTCGCCCTGCTCGTGGATGGTGGTGTGGTGGTCCACGGCGACCGGTTCCTAACAGGTGAACTACCGGGCAGGTCATGGTCCGCCGCACGCCGTCGAGCGCCTGGACCCGGGAGGTTACGAGCTTGGCCAGCTCGTCGATCTCGCGCGCGTGCGGCCGGGCAATGACGTCGTAGGGCCCGGCCAGGCTGACCGCCTCCATGACGCCCGGCAAGTTCCGGAGCGCCGCAGCCACGGTGGCCGCCTTGCCGGGCCCGGTCTGGATCAGAATGTACGCGGCGATCACGTGACACCCACTCAGCCTTCTCGGACTATTCAACCGCTACCGCGGCGATGGGTCATCCCGCGCAGGCGGAGGCCGCCGGCGGGGCGGGCACGCGTAGTGGCCGCTGCCGCGCCATTTCTGCCCCGTCCGATCCGTCCGATCCCGTGCGGGCCGGGCGCGGGCCCGGTGCCGGCGCCCTGGTTACGACCGCTCAGGGAAGCCGCGCGCAATGCCAGCCAGATCCCCAGCGCGGCCTGGGCCAGGCCGGCCATCACGCCGGCCGCGCGGCCCCGCTGGTGCACCGGGCCGGCGGCCTTCCCCCACGTCCCGGTCCGCAGCCGCGGTCGCAGTGGCCGCGAATCAGGCCAGCCGAGGTCAGGCCGCCGTGTAGACCTTCTCGACGAACTCGGCGAGCCGGTGCTCATCCAGGATGCGGGCCAGGTCGGCCTCGGTGATGATGCCGACCAGGCGGTGGTTTTCGATCACCGGCAGGTGCTTGACCCGGTGGTCTTCCATCTGGTGCAGCACCTCGCCCACGCCAGCGGACGCCTCGACCCAGAACAACGTGTCCTGGGCCAGGTCACCGGCCCGGACCTGGGCCGGGTCGCGGCCCTCGGCGACGCACCGCACCACGATGTCGCGGCCGGTGAGGATGCCGTGCAGCCGGTCGTCGGCGCCGCAGATCGGCAGCGAGCCAACACTGAGATCGCGCATCTTCTGCGCGGCAGCCGCCACGGTGTCGCCCTCGCCGATGCATTCCGCTCCCGGGTGCATGATGTCCCGCGCCTGCCGGACCGCCTCCGGGCGGCCCGGTGCCCGCGTCTGGGGATGCGCCTGCGCATAAGCGTCCAAGGCAGCGAACGCGGCGGCCACCGCCTCGTGTGATCCCTCCCCAGAGTGCTCGGCATAGCACGCCTCACCCAGCTGCCGCACGAGCTTGCCGTGCTGCCGCCGCGCCTGCACCTCCATCAGTCGCGCCCGGCCCTGTGCCACGCCGTGCACGGCCTGGCCCCGAGCACGCCCGGCGGCCACCTTGGCCTTGTCGAGGATCGACATGACTCCTCCTCTGCGTAACCGCCTATGAATACTTCCACTTCTGACGCTATGACACCCCAGCAAGCCTCGCATAGATCAGGCGGGGCAACGGTGGCCGGCGCATGCGCACGATGACCTCGCGGCCCTGTCCCGCCGCCAGTGCGCGGCTCACACCGCCAGCGGTGGACCGGGTGAGGGGCCGACGACGCCCAGAACCGGATTCTCCGCGCGCGGCTGACCGCCCGGGCGGCGCAACTGTAAAGCGCGCGGAATCGGCGGTATGGAGCATTTCTCGGGGGGCCTGCCATGCGCGGGCGCTGCCCGTTGGTGGCATAGCGTGACCGGACCAGGCGGCTTACGTTGGGTTTCCGCTTAACCGCTGGGACCGGAACTGGCCCAGCCTTCCGGTTCCAGCCTGGCCGGGAGGTGCCCGATGACCACTGCCGTCCCATCCACCGCGCTCGCCACGATCCAGCCCGCCTTCACCGACGCCGAACGCCTCGCCCTCGCCGGGTTCCTGGCCGGATACCGCGGTCTGACCCGCGAGGCGTACGCGCTCGACTTGCGCCAGTTCACGAGCTGGTGCCGGGCCCGGTCACTGGGCTTGTTCGCCGTCCGCCGCGCCGACATCGAGAGCTTTGCCCGGGATCTGGAGGCCCGTTGCCGGGCCCGCGCGACCGTGACCCGTCGGCTGTGCACCATCGCCGGGTTCTACAAGTACGCGGCCGAGGAGGATCTCCTGGATCACTCACCCGCCGCGCACGTCCGCCGTCCGCGGGTGGACTACGAGTCCCATCCCGCCGCGCTGGACCGCAACGAGCTCGGCGCCCTGCTGGTCGCCGCCGGGCTCGGCCCGCCGGCCGGGCATGCGCTGATCTCGCTGCTCGCGCTGAACGGCTGCGGGTCTCCGAAGCCACCGGCGCGGATATCGAGCACCTAGGCCTGGAACGCGGCCACCGGACGTTGACGATTACCCGCAAGGGCGGCAAGGTCGTCACGATACCGCTGGCGCCGCGGACGGCCCGGGCGATCGACCTGGCCATCGGCGAGCGCACCAGCGGGCCGGTGTTCCTGACTGCGGACGGGCGGTGGCTGGACCGGCACGGCGCCGGGCTGATCGTCCGCAAGACCGCCCGCCGCGCCAGGATCGGCAAGGCCGTCACGCCCCACACGCTCAGGCACGCGTTCATCACCGCCGCTCTGGCGCCGGGGTGCCGCTGCGCGACGTGCAAGAAGCCGCCTCTCATGCCGATCCGCGCACCACGATGGGGTACGACCGGGCCCGCGGCAGCCTGGACCGGCACGCCACCTACATCGTCGCGGCTTACCTCGCGGGCGCTGCCAGGAAAAACGGGCATCGGCTGGAACGGCCCTGCCTGACGGCCCCCAGCTGCCAGGCAGGGCTCCCGTCGCCAGCGATCCGATCGGCACTCGCCGGTGACGCACCGTGATCCAGGGCAAACGCGAACCGCCGATCTGGACGGCCTACGGCTTTCCGCCTCTCAGCTGATGCGCTCCGATTAGGATGATCGGTGCTCGCGAGGCACGGTCATTCCGATGAACTTACACCTAGCACGACGAAACGCGTCGGGCGCTACCGGAATTGCTCATCTGGTTCCTCCTGGCGCTCCAGCACTTGGGCGCCCGCAAGCGCGAGCAGCGCGTCGTGCAGGCCGTTTCCGAGCGGATTATCAGTCCAGAACACCCAATTTTGACGCTGTGGTAGTCCTGGCCGGCGAAGACGCCAAGAGCCCGGTCCAGGCCGGATGCCGCGACGTCCCAGTCCGGCCAGCCGGCGAGTTCGTCCGATAGCGACACGCCGGGTCAGCTCCCGGGCCGCTGGACGGCGGATTAGTGACAACGATGAGGTGGCGCGTGCAGGGCGGTCGCGCGTGACTTGCGCGGCATAAGCGGCGGAGGCGATGATTTGCCCGTGGGTTTTGGTGGGAGCCTGGAAGCGTGAGCGGGCCAGCGATGAACCTGCTCGCGGGTCTGTACCCGCAGGATGACCTTCGCCGGTATTTCATCCGCCAGCGGTGCAGCCCTCAGCCGGGCATGCGGTGCGTGGAAAAGTCTGCCCGCAGTTACGTCTGCTGGCTGTATGAAGGCTACGCGTGGAACCGCCATGAGGTAGTGCGTGACCGGGCTCAGGCACTGGAGTGGTGGCTCGCGGACCCGTGGTTGCCGAACCAGCAATTCGAGTACGGTGTCCTGGCCGACCGGGCGGACATCGGGAACGCGCTGGCATGCGACCGGAATGACGAGCTCCCTGCACGCCGCTGGGAGGAAGCCGCGGCCGCCCTGGCGTTCCAGGCCGCGACGCAGACTGGTGTGCGTCCGCACGAGGTGGGGCCGGATTCGACCGAGACTGGCGCGGTCGTCTACCGGCGGCTGCGGGACCTGCGGGCGGCCGCGCATGTGTACTGGTACGAGGGCCGCAGCAGTCTGGACGACCTGCGCGGGGCGTGCCCCGTCCGGAGCGACGTTTCGCCGAAGCTGCGATGCGTGGTTCTAGCTGAGGCGATCGTGCTGCTTGGCCGTCGGCCGCACGTCGAGGCCTACGTCGGGATTGACGACGCGCCGCCGGGCGTCGCGGCCGAGGCGGCAGCCGTGCTCAGTCAGTTCGATCTGCCCCGATCCGCCCTGGCGTTGCTTGTCAGGTGATGCCCGCGACCGACGCGCACGCCATAACCGCCGTCTGGGGTATTCACTTAACCGGAGTTGCCCAGCTCAGAGGGTTGGTCTGGGAAGGTCCGATCTGGCCGAGTTGAACCAACGACCAGGTCCGATGACGTTCAGCTACCGAAGCTGCTCCACTCACGTGAATAGCCCGGACCGCCGTTATCTGCAGTCCGCTTTTGGGTGTCCACCACGTGGCTGACGCAGCCTTTGAGCTGCGTCGTGGACACGTTATCCGTAGTGGTGTGTCCGGCGTGGCCCGGGCATGTGCCCGGGCGGTCTTCTGGTCGTCGAGCACCGCGACCCAGCCGCCGATGCCCCAAAGCGGCTGCCGGGCGATGGCCCCGGCAGCGCCCGGCGCTCGGCGTCAGTCAGTGGGGTGCCGAGCCCGCTGGCGTAAGCCCGCGCCAGCGGCCGCAGCGCCGCGATCCGGTCGTGGCTTGTGGTTAGGCCGAGCTCGGTGTCGGCGTAGTGCAGGGTCAGGGCCAGGTCGTCGATCCGGGCTCGGTCAGCCGCTCCGCCTGTCCGGCCATCCGCCGCTCGGCCTGCGTCGGCTGCCAGCGCCGGATCCGGGCCGTCCCGGCCCGGGTCCCGGCCAACACGCGGCCGGGCTCGATGTGGTTGGCGAACTCTGCGGTCCGCCCCGCCGGGGAGACTTCCATCCCGGCGAGCAGGGTGTGGATACGCCCGAGGATCGGCAGGCCCGCGGGCCAGCTGCGGCGGTGTGTTCATCCGCCCGTCGTACGGGATGAACCGCTCCACCTCGAACAGCCGCTCCCGGCCCGCGCCCAGTGCGTGCCGTCGCGGGCCCGGACCAGCGCCGAGCACGGCACCCCGGCCTGATCCAGCTCGTCCCGGACGGCCTGGATGTCCTCCAGCCGGGCCGGGCTGACCGACGGCCGGTGCACCCGCACCACCAGCCGCTCATCCCCACGGTGGACCAGCAGGTCCAGGTTCAAGCTGCCGCCCAGGTCACGCGCACCCTGCATGGGGATAGCCCACTGGGCCGCCAGCACCTGCCACAGCTGAGCGGTCGCCACAGCCCGCAAGCCGCGCCGGCCGCCGCCCGCGTCATCCACACCGGCACGCTACGCCGGCCGCCGTCCGGGTCCTGTTGCCGATGTGCCGAACCGGAGTTCGCCGGCGGTCAGCAGCCGCCGCAGGGCTGATGGCACCGCTCCGGCCTCCCGCCGCACGGTGCGCGTCAGATGAGCGTGATCGGCGAAACCGAGGTCGCTGGCCAGGCCAGTCAGGGACCGCTCACCCTCGGCGAGCCGCTCGAGTGCTGCGCGCACGCGCAGCTGGTTGCGGTAGGCGGACACAGTCTTGCCGGTGCAGGCGTGGAAGACACGGCTGAGGTGATGGGGGGAGACTGACTGCCGGCGCGCGAGCTCCTGCAGGCTGACTCCCGGATCGCAGCTGAGGATCTGTTTCGTGCCGTCAGCGAGGCCGAGCCAGGCCGTCTCGGTCGTGGCGCGCGGCGGGGACCTCAGGCGGCCGGGCCCGGTAATTGCCGCGCTGACCAGGCGGATGACCGTCTCGGAGACCTCGAACTGGTCACCGCGGCTGGCTTGCCGGGTAAGGAGCTGCACCCCCACGGCCGCGTCCGCCGGCGTGAGCCTCGGCTGGCTGAGGCACGCGGGGTCGTCATCGGCAAGGACGCCAGCCAGGTCCTCGCTCAGCTCGATCGCCGTGCACCCGTCGCCGCCGGTGCCGGGATGGGCGATCTGCTGTTCGCCGCCGGGTGTTTCGAATACGCCGAGACCGCGTCCATGAACCGCTCGCGGCCGTTGACCCGCCGGCTGAAGCTGCCAGCGCGGACAAAGACCAGCACGTACCCCTGCGCCACTTCAGGCGGTGACCACGCCAGCGGGGGCGCGTGACAGCGAACGTCGCAGACGATGAACCCCTCGCCCGCCGCGACCAACCGCTTGCTGCGCGCCACTCGCTTCCCGCTCTCCCCGCCCGATGGCGGCCATCAGCTGTGCCAACAAGGCCGGAGGGGCCGGGCTTCCGCCGCGTGATCGGGCACAAATGTTCAAGCTCCCAGCCGTGGCACCGGTGAATCATCGAGCCAGCGAAGCAGGCGCCGCCAGCCGGCCATGGCGGGAAATCGGTCGCGACACCGTACCGGGCCGCGCCGGCCCGGGTTGCCCACAGAAGACCAGACGGGGCGCCAGAACACCCGTCCCAGCGCCGCGCTGAGGCCGACAGGCCTCAGGGAGAGGCAGGTATCCGTGATCAGCGAGGTCATGCCGTATCAGAAGCGGTTCCTGGAGGTGTCCGGCCATGCCATGGCCTACGTTGACGCCGGGCAGGGAAGTCCGGTCGTTTTCCTGCACGGCAACCCGACCTCGGCCTACCTGTGGCGGAACATCCTGCCGTACCTGCAGCCGGCCAGCCGCTGCATCGCCCCCGATCTGATCGGCATGGGCGACTCGCAGAAGCTGGCCGGAAGCGGGCCCGGCTCCTACACCTTCGCCGAGCACCGGCACTACCTTGACGGCCTGCTCGCCTCCCTGGGCGTCGAGCGCAACGTGACGCTCGTCGTGCACGACTGGGGCTCCGTGCTCGGCTTCGACTGGGCGAACCGGCACCGCGACGCGGTGCGCGGCATCGCCTACATGGAGGCGATCGTGCAACCCGTCACCTGGCACCAGTGGTCTCCGCAAACCCGGGCATTCTTCGAGAAACTCCGCTCCCCCGAAGGGGAGCAGATGATCCTGGAAGACAACCTGTTCGTCGAGTCCCTGCTGCCGCAACGGGTACTCCGCACGCTCACCGGCGCGGAGATGGACGCCTACCGGCGCCCGTTCCGGGAGCCAGGCGAAGGACGGCGGCCCACCCTCACATGGCCCCGCCAGCTACCTATCGACGGCCAGCCGGCCGACGTCTGCCAGATCGTGGCCTCCTACGGCCGGTGGCTCGCCACCAGCCCCATGCCCAAACTGTTCATCAACGCCGACCCCGGCACCATCTCGCCGGATGAGCGCGCCTTCTGCCGCAGCTGGCCCAACCAGGCCGAGGCGACCGTACCCGGCCTGCACTTCCTCCAGGAAGACTCGCCCGACCAGATAGGGCAGGCACTCGCCCGGTGGTATTCGTCCCACCACCGGTGATCATCGCCACCATGAGTAGTTGACCTGTGTGCATACGCACCCACGATTGCGCCATTCTTACGCACTCGAAATGGGCAGGTAGTCGCATCAGCGGGCGGCACCGGTCACGTCAAGTGGCAGGCCCTGGACTTGGAATCAGCGCGCCGACCCGCCGATATGGCGCGATGCGCATCCGTAGCAGGGTGTGATGGATGCTGAGCAGATCGGTGTGTTCTGGGCGTGTGCGCACCGGTGATGCTGGGTCAAGGTGTGGAGGAGGTGCAAGCTCGGCACTCGGCCCATGGCTTCGCGCCGGTGCTGGCCGTCGAACGAGGCGGCCCGGCCTGCGCCCCGGCCTGGACTGTTCCGGCTGAGGATTCCCATGTTGAGACGGCCGGATGTCAGCCCTGAAAACGCTGCGGGCGCGGGGCGCTCCGCGGCGGTGAGGTCGCCGATAACCGACGGGCGCGTGCGATGCTCACCCGGTCAGGAAGTCGCGGACCAGCTCCGAGACGGCCAGGCGCGAAGCGCCGAGCCAGAAAAGGTGGCTCCAGGCGCCGGTTTCGGCTAGGCGGCTGTCCGGGATCGTGCGGACGAAGTCCTCGGCGTGCGTGAAGGCGACCCCGCCGTCCTGCCGCGACGCGGTCACCAGCGTCGGGCAGGGGACTGATCGCAGCACGGCCTCCCGGTAGGCCGATCTCGCCGCGCAGGCCTGGCGCACGTCCGTCACGAACCCCGAGCCGGAGTCCATCTGGGTAAAGGTCTTCCGTGCTGCGGCGCGGTCGGCCGGGGTCCAGCTGTCCCACCATTCCCCGGTCGGCAGCGTCGAAAGCGGGGCCAGCATCGCGCGCAGTCCCCGGTCCGAGGACGTCAGGGCACGCAGCATGCGCCAGGTCAGCCGCTGCGAGCGCGGCCCGAACACCAGCGGGCCAGCGAGGCGTTGCAGGTAGCTGTCAGGGTAGGGCAGAGATGAGGGCGCGCAGCTGTGCAGGATGAGCCGCGGGGCGAAGTGCGGCAGGCGGACCGCGACGTGAGCGGCCTGCAGGCCTCCGAAGCTGAGCCCCACGGTCGCGGCCGCCGCGGTGATTCCCAGCCGCTCACAGACCCGCGCGATCGCCGGGATGAACTCGGCTGCTGTGAGCGGGCCGACGTTCGTCCGGCCGTAGCCGGGACGCGAGAAGACCAGCGCACGATAGCCGAGGCCAGCGTAGAGATCCGTGCACAGCGGCGTGGCCGCCGTGGCGTGACCGCCGGGGAAGAACAGGACAACCTCGCCCTCGCCAGAGGTGAGCGCCACCTCCACCGGGCCGAGACAGGTATCCACGACTTGCGTCCGCATGCCTCGATTCTGGCGTGCTCCCTGGTGTCTGTCGCCCGGAATAACCCCCCGCGCGTGGTCATCGCATGATCGTCTGCCGGGATGGCCGAGCAGAGCAAAGCGGGCCACGCCGGGCCGCGGCAACAAGGCGTGGCCCCCGGTTCCGCGCCGCGGCGCAAAGAACCGTCCCGAACCGGCCGGTCTGTGCTCGATGCGAGGATGGCGCCCGCTCACGTGAGACGCAAATATTCGGCGATCCGGCCGCACTTAATGTGGAGCAGCCTTCACGCTGCGTTACGATCGCTGGTCGCGGCAACCGTGCGAGATCCGCCGATATGCGCGGGTCAGATCGGTTCTGATAGTAGTCAGGCTGGAATGCAGGATTGGCTGTTCTGCGACTGGTTTCGCGCTTGGCAGGGCGGGTGGCGTTGGAGGCGGAGCGTGCCGAGGTGCCGCACCGAAACAGGCATTGTGGCGAGAATGTTGAGATCATCGGCGGCGGGGGAGCCGCCGTTCGCTGACAGATGCGGCGACGGCCGCCACGGACAGGGCCAGGACGGTCCACCACACCGTGTCGGACGGCAGGCCGTCGCCGCCGGAGGCCGGGAACGTGCGCACCCAGTGCGAAACCAGCGGGACGGTGCCGGGCAGTATGAGGATCAGGACCACGGCGGCGGACGCCGCCGCGCCCGGCTCACCGGTCCGGGTGCGGCCCACGGCCGCCACCGCGAATCCGAGCAGCACGTTGCCCACTAGCGCGAGTGCGGTCGATCCCCACGGCAGCGCCAGCCCGCGCATCGCGCCCGCGACCAGCAGCACCGCACCGACGGTCAGCGGCACAAGCAGCGCAAGCGCGCGGACCCCGGTGCGCCGGACGGTCCGGGTCGGTGTCACGTCGACGACCAGGCTGGCCGGCTCGTCGAGGGTGAACGCGGCTGCGGCGGCGAGCAGCGCGAAGCTGATCGGGAACAGCACGGTGGTGGCCGCGGGGAACAGGACCCCGCATATGCCCGCTAGCATCGCGGCGGCGCTAAGACCGGTGACCGCCGGCCACGCCCCGGCCCGTAGCGCTGGACCGGCCATCATGCGCGCACGGCGTGCGCCAGGCCGCCGCCGGTGGCCAGTACGAGCAGGAGCACGGCTGCCACCCCGGCCATCGGCAGAGCGCGGACGATGGTGAACCGGACCCGGCTCTCTGCCCCGCGCAGCAGCGCTGCGAGTACCGCGATCACGCACAGGGCGAACTGCCAGCCGATGAACAACCACGGCGACCCGCGCCAGGTGGTGACCTCGGTGACATTCTCGTAGGACGTGAAGAACGCGAACGGCGCGAACAGCCGCAGCGCCACGTTTTGCGTCGGGTCCGGGTGCGTGAGGCTCACGATCGTGACGAGGGTCACCCAGCCGTACAGGATGAGGAACAGCCCGAACGCAGCCCCGGGGAACCGGACCCAGCGGCCCAGTGCGACACCAAGCAGCGGCCCGCCGAGCGCCGGCAGGACCGTCTGCTCGACGAGGACGGCGATACGGGCCGACGGGCTGAATGCCCCGTACACCCAGTCGCCCGCGACCGGCAGGTAGAGCCGGAGCGCGATCAGGCTGGCGACGCCGCACAAGAACGGCACGATCGCGACCGTGCAGAGCGCGGCGGTGCGTATCGGCAGCGTTGCTGGGGTGGTGCCGACGATCGGCTCGCTTGCCCGCATCGACCGGGTCTGCCAGAACGCGGCCATCATGCCGAAGCCGCCGAGGTAGATCGCCGGATACGGGGTCACCGTGTCGATCTCGGTGACCGCGGTGCGGCCGGCGTTCCACACGGTGACTGCGGTGAGCGCAGCGCCTGCAAGGAAGACCGGGTTGACGGCGAAGCGGCGCAGCTCGCGGGTGGCGAGCGCGGTGAACACGCTGCGGCCGACGACCGGTTCCGCGCGGGCGGCCACGAGGCTGGCGGTCATGATGCCCCCTCCCTGGTGGGCTCGGGCTCCGGCGACCCGCCGCGCAGCAGCAGGTAGGCGTCCTCGAGGGATGGTTCGACGTGTTCGACGCCATCGCCGGCATGGGCGGCGACGTTGCGGTAGCGGCCGGTGCCGGTCCGCCAGGAGACGGTCGCGACCGGGTCGGGTTGGTCGGCGAGCCACACCCGGCCGACTGCCCGGGCGACCAGGCCGGTGACCGAGCCGTCGTAGCGGACCCGGCCGCGGTCGAGCACGATCACGCGCTCGCACAGGGCTGCGATGTCCTCGGTCTGGTGGGTGGAGAGCACCACGGTCGATGTGCGTGCGAGCTCCGCAAGCACGGTCCGCAGCGTCACCCGCTGCTCCGGGTCGACGCCGGCGGTCGGCTCGTCAAGGATCAGTACCGGCGGCGAGCCGAGCAGCGCCTGGGCCAGCGCGACCCGGCGCCGCTGGCCGCCGGACATGGCCCGGATCCGCTTGGCGGCCAGGTCCGATAGCCCCACCAGGTCGAGCACCCGGCGGACCTCGGCGTGGCGGGCGGCCAGCTCGGTCCACTCCTTGAGCAGCGCGATGTAGTCGACGAACGTGGAGGCGGTAAACCCGCGCGGGAAGCCGACCTCCTGCGGCAGGTAGCCGAGCCGGCGCCGGATGCCGGTGCGCTGGGCCGGCACCTCCGGATCGCGGCCAAGCACGTGTATCTCGCCCTCGGTGGGCGGCAGCGCGGTGGCCAGCAGCCGGATCAGCGTCGTCTTGCCGGCGCCGTTGGGGCCGAGCAGCCCGATCACGCCGGGTTGCAGGTCCAGGTCTACGCCGGCGAGGGCCACCGTGGCGCCGTATACCCGCCCGACGCCGCGCATGCTTATCGAAGCGGTGGTCACCGATGCCTCCAAAGTCGCGGTGGTCATGCCGACACAGTGACCGCGGATCGGCGGCGCATCAGTACGAGCGCCGCGACCGTCGAGACGATGACGATGCCTTCGCAGGCCATCACCCATGCCGGCGCGTCGGCGAAGAACGAGACGAACGCGAGCAGGCCCGAGATGCTGCGCAGCGCGACGGCGATGATCAGCGCCGGGCGGCTGCCCCTGCGGGCGGGGACCAGGGCCGCGAGTGTGCCGAGGCCGAGCAGGGCGAACAGCAGGATCACCGGGAGCGGCGCGGCGTCTTTCGAGCCGATCGCGGCCAGGAAGGCGATGTCGATGACGCTGGCGAGGGCGAACAGCCCGGCCGGCAGGGCCGGAAGGGAGGCGGAACGGGTAGTCATTGGAGGAGCTCCTTTGTTTGCGTCGAGGATCCGGGCCTGCGGGCAGCAGGGGCGTTATCGACGCTAGGAGCGCGGCGAGGACAGCACATCGGCAGCAGCACCGCAATTGATGCAGTACTGGCACTGATGCACGCGGGGCGGCCCTGAGCGACAATGAGCAGGTGGGATCCACGCGAGCCGCTCAGCTTGCCGGCGTGTGCGCCGGCGTGGCGGCGCTGGCCGAGGCCGGCTCGATCGCGGTCGGCTGGGGGTTGACGCCGGCGTACCAGAGCATCCTGTTCGCGCTCTACGACCTGACGATCGTGTTCATCGGCGGCCTCATCGCCGTCCGCCATCCGGGCAATCCCATCGGGTGGATCCTTGCCGGGTTCGGCACATTCGACGCCGTTTTCGGCGGCTTCGTTGGCGCCTACGGGCACCGGGCCTCAACCCAGGGCTGGCCGGGGGGCCCGCTGGCCGAGTGGATCGGATACGGGAGTTGGGCACCGGCCGTCCTGATGTGGATCCTGGCATTGCTGCTCGTTCCGACCGGGCGACTACCGGGGCCACGGTGGCCGATCATCGCCTACGCCGGCTGCGCAGGCGCCGCGCTGTTCATAGCCGGGTACGTGCTTGATCCCGGAACCGGCGGCAACTATGTGTCCGGAGCGAACCCGTACGCCGTGGCCGGCCCGGAGTGGCACATCATGGCCGCCGTCGGCGGCGCACTGATGACGCTGGCGCTGATCGGCTCGTCCAGCTCGCTTGTCGTGCGCTATCGCGCGGCCGGCCCGGTGGAGCGGCTGCAGCTCAAGTGGGTCGCCCTGGTCCGACTCGACATCGTGATCCTGGTTCCGGTGTGCGTCGCGTTCTGGGACAGTTCGCCGTTCGTCCGGGCGCTGACCCCGGTAATTCTGATCATCGCCGCGCTGTGCCTGGGTGCTTCGGTCCTGCGGTACCGGCTCTTCGATGTTGACCTGATCGTCAACCGCACTGTCGTCTACCTCGCCTTGTCGGTCCTCCTCGCCGCCGCCTACGGCGCTACCGCGATCGTGCTTGGCGCGGTGCTCGGCGGCCAGTCGTCCTGGACCGTGGCGGGCGGCACTTTGATCGCGGCGGTGGCGTTCCGGCCGCTGCGCCGGCGCGTGCAGGATCTCGTGGACCGCCGGTTCGCCCGTGAGCGCTACTCGGCGAGCGTGCGCATCGACGCGTTCATGGACCGGCTGCGGGCCGGCACCGAGCAGCCCGAGCGGGTCGAGGACCTGCTCCGCGATGTACTCCACGATCCGACGCTGCGGGTCCTGCTGCTCCTGCCGGCGTCCCACCAGTACAGCGACGTCCGGGGCAGCCTGGCAGTGATCGATCCGGCCCAGCCGACGGTAGCCCTGCACCGTGGCGGCTCGGCCGACGTCATTGTCGAGTACGCCCCCACCAGCGACCCGGCCCACGTGGCCGCGGTCTGTGCCGCCGTCGAACGCAGCCGACTCGCTATCGAGATCGCCCGGGCCAGGCGTTGGCCTGAACCGGCACCTCGCCGAAGTGGAGCGGTCCCGGACCCGGATCGCGAGCGCGGCCGACGACGAGCGCCGCCGCATCCAGCGCGACCTCCACGACGGCGCGCAGCAGCGGCTCGTCACCGTCGGCATCTCGCTACGGACGGCCGAAGCACGCATCAGGGCCGAGGGCCTGACCGCCGAGGCCGACCGGCTCGACACCGCGGTCGCCGACCTCGCCGCGACCATCGAGGAACTACGCAACCTCACCCACAAGCTGCCGCCCGCCCAGCTCGACGCCGGCATCGGTGCTGCCTTCCGCGAGCTGGCCGGACGCGCGCCGCTGCCGATCACCATCGATGTACCAGCCGAGCGGCTAGAGCGGCATATCGAGGCGACCGCCTACTTCGTCGGCTGCGAAGGGCTGACCAACGTCATCAAGCACGCCCGGGCATCGGCCGCGACCTTGAGCGCCGTACGCCGGAACGGCAGCCTGATCGTGACCGTTGCCGATGACGGGGTCGGCGGCGCCGCACCGCGGCCGGGATCCGGGCTGGCCGGACTCGCCGACCGGGTGCAGGCCGTCGGCGGCGAGCTCGTGGTCCGCAGCGACGCGACTGGCACCCTGCTGACGGCGGAGCTGCCGTGCGGGTGACGCTGGTCGAGGACCAAGTCCTGCTGCGCGAAGGCCTCGCCGGCCTGTTCCGTGACGCTGGTCACGACGTCATCGGCTCCTACGGTTGCGCGGAGGGCCTCGCCGACCTGGTCGCCGAGCAAAAGCCCGACATCGTGGTGCTCGACATCCGGCTGCCGCCGACGCACACCGACGAGGGCACCCGCGCGGCCGCCCAGATCAAGGCCGCGCATCCGGAGGTCGGCGTCCTGCTGCTGTCCCAGCACGTGGAGACCGCGCGCACGGTCGACCTCGTAGCCCGCGGTGGATTCGGCTACCTGCTCAAAGACCGCGTACTCGACGTGGCCGACTTCCTGGCCGCGGTCGATCGCGTAGCCCGAGGCGGCTCAGCGCTGGATCCCTACGTCGTCGGCCAGCTGATGCACCGCACCGACGGGCGGCACGGCCTCCAAGACCTGACCGAACGCGAACACGACGTACTGCGGATGATGGCCCAGGGCTACACCAACGCCGGCTGCGGGTCTCCGAAGCCGCCGGCGCCGACATCGAGCACCTGGGCCTGGAGCGCGGGCACCGGACCCTGACCATCACCCGCAAGGGCGGCAAGATTGTCACCATCCCGCTCGCACCGCGCACGGCACGGGCGATCGACCTGGCCATCGGCGAGCGCACCGAGGGGCCGGTGTTCCTGGCTGCCGACGGGCGGCGGCTGGACCGGCATGGCGCCGGGCGGATCGTCCGCAAGGCCGCGCGCCGGGCCGGGATCGGCAAGACCGTCACGCCCCACACGCTCAGGCACGCGTTCATCACCGCCGCGCTGGATGCGGGGGTGCCGCTGCGGGACGTGCAGGAGGCCGCCTCGCACGCGGATCCGCGGACGACGATGAGGTATGACCGGGCCCGCGGCAGCCTGGACCGCCACGCAACCCACATCGTCGCCGCCTACGTCGCAGGTGCCGCCAGGTAACCCACTAGGGCACGGGAACCCGCCGCCTGGCGGCCGCAGCCGCCAGGCGGCGGCTCATGATCGTGGTCAGTTACGGACCGCGAGCTCAGCCTGAGCGGGAACCGCCGTTAGGCGCGGACTGCTGGGCGTGGCGACACCGCCCGTTGTGGAGCCATATAGAGATAATCTGCGCTCGCGGTCAGGCTCTTGGTGCGTTTGTACAGATCCGCTCACC
>Ga0070699_100002094_pt1 | contig 18066 bp, 20 predicted proteins | sample KBSK1503metaG_FD_65473 | JGI IMG/M metagenome (GOLD analysis project Ga0070699, IMG submission 65473) | Corn, switchgrass and miscanthus rhizosphere microbial communities from Kellogg Biological Station, Michigan, USA - KBS K1-50-3 metaG | ecosystem: Host-associated > Plants > Roots >... | reverse complement strand
GGCCAGCAGGTCGACAACGGCGACAAAGCGCGCGTGTATGCCAACGACTTCATCGGCATCCACCTGACCAAGGTCGCCAACGGCCAGACCTACTCGCAGGTGAGCGCGGCCTCGCAGGCGGATCCCAAGAATGCCACCCTCTCGGCGCAGGCTAATACCCTGTTCAGGGGCGAGACCCTGCGCGCCTTGCTGCTGTACGCGTGGGGTTGGTCTCAGGTCGGTCTGTACGCCTTCTACGCTGCAATCGGCCTCATGATCGCGACGGTCGCGGTGCTCAGCACGCTGGCGTTCGAGCTGCTCGCGGCTCCGCACCCAGCTAGGTTGACAAAGCCGCGGCCGATCCCCGCGTGATCGCATTCTCCGAGCGGAAGGGCTCCGGCGATCGCCGCCGGAGCCTTTCGTCACACTCGGCTTCCGCGGCGAAGGTCCCACGCACGGCGGGCCTTCCGGCACTGGGGCTGCCACGCGCCGGCAGCGAGCATAGTCTCAGGAGACAGCTGATGCCCGAGACCGCTCGAGGAACGACCGCTGCAGACCTGCTGGTCCACGGGACATACGAGCTTCGCCGCGCTGTGCACCTCGCACGGCCGGACGATTCGTCTCGATATCAGAGGGACGCGCGAGAGGCGAGCTCGTCCCGGAGGATGAGCTCAGCCGCTGCGCCGATGCCTGCAGCGACCTCCGGCGTGACGGGCCCTGGGTCGAAGGCGCGACCGTACACGACGTAGACACGGACCATGGGGGGCAGTATTCCCAGTTCGGTCGCCACACCCAATGCCTCGGACAGGCCCAGCCCGTGGGTGCTGTGAGCAGGCGATCGCAAAGCGGCACCCTGCGGTACGTGCTCCACGGTCCCTGGCGCGCCAGCGCCGCGAGCTGCGTCAATCAGGACGACCCGGTCGGCGCCCTCCACTAGCTCCAGCAGACCGCCGGCGTCGCCGGCGCTCTCGTGGACCTCAACGCCCGGCGGCGAGGCGACTCGGAGCAGGCGCGCCACCAGCAAGCCCGCCGCGTCGTCGCCCCGATCCTCCGCCCCTATGCCGATGACGCGGGTCAGCACCCTGGCTCCCTTTGTGGCCATCAGGCTTCCGTGTGCACCATGTGCGCGGCGTGCGCACCGTGCGCGGCCTCGTACATGGCGTCGATGACCTCGGCATATCGCCGCATGATGACGCGCCGCTTCGGCTTGAGCGTCGGCGTCAGCTCGTCGTTCTCCTCCGAGAATGGATACGGGAGCAGGGCGAACGCCCTGACGGACTCGAAGCCGGCCAGGTTCCGATTCAGTGTGTCCAGCGCCGCCTGGAAGATTCCCCGGACGCGCGAGTCGCGGACCAGAGCGTTGGGGTCACCGTCGATGTCGTGCAGCGTGCGCAGCGCTGCCCAATCCGGCACGATGAGCGCGGTCACGAACGGCCGCTCATCGCCGACCAGTAGCGCCCACTCGATGACGCGCTCCTCCTGCAGGCGGGCTTCAAGGGGCAAGGGCGCCACGTATTTGCCGCCCGCAGTCTTGATCAGGTCCTTCTTTCGGTCCGTGATGCGCAGGTAGCCGGCGCGATCCAGCATGCCGACGTCGCCGGTGTGCAGCCAGCCGTCCGCCAGCGTATCGTCGGTCATCCTGGGCCGCCGGTGGTAGCCGAGCATCACGCCCGGTCCGCGGACGAGTATCTCGCCGTCGGGTGCGATCTTGAGCTCCACGTCCGGGAGCGGCCGCCCAACGGTGCCGAAACGGTGCTCGCTCTCGGTGTTCGACGTGGCTCCGGACGTCAGCTCGGTCATCCCCCAGCCCTGCAGGATCTGGATGCCCAGGCTCCAGAAGAACTCCTCCACCTCCTCGCTCAGGGGCGCGCCGCCACTTACGAAGAAGCGCAACCTGCCGCCGGTGAGCCGGCGCCGAACGCCGGCCAGGACCAGCCTGTCGGCGAGCGCATTCTGCCGCCGGCCAACGCCGCCAGCCTCCGGTGCGCGGGCGTGCCGTCGACCGGCACGCAGCGCCCACGCGAACAGCACGCGCCGGAGGCGAGGCTGGGCGGCGACCTGCTCGAGCACGCGGTCATGGACCTTCTCGAAGATTCGCGGCACGCCGATCATGATCGTGGGCCGCACCTCCGCCACGTCCTCCGCCAGGCGGTCCAGCCCACGCGAGACCCAGAGCTGCGCCCCGGCCGTGACCACGTTGAAGACGCCGGACACCCGCTCGAGCACGTGCGCGTAAGGCAGCGCGGAGAGGAGCACGTCCTCGGGTCCGATCCCGAAGGCGCGCAGATCGCTGGCCGCCATGTCGACCATGTTGCGGTGGGCCAGCAGCACGCCCTTGCTCTCCCCCGTCGTGCCCGATGTGTAGACGATCGTGGCCAGGTCGTCTCGGTCCAGCCGCGCCGCCCGGCGCTCGAGCTCTTCGAGCTCGGCGGGGGCGGGTTCGCGCTGGAACCAGCGGTGGAGGTCGGGCCCGAAGGTGACCACCCGGCGCAGCGCCGGCGCGCCCAGCATCTTGCAGGCCAGCTCCTCGGTACCGGCGAGGCCGACGACCGCGCTGCAGTCCTCGACGATGGCCCGCACAGTCGCCGGCAGCAGACTCGGGAAGATCGGCACCGATACGGCGGCGGCGGCCTGGATCCCGAAGTCTGCCAGGATCCACTCGAACCGGTTCTCGGAGATGAGGGCGACTCGATCCCCCGGTCCCACCCCTTCCGCCATCAGGGCTGCCGCCACCCGCAGCACGCGCTCACGGGCCTCGGCCCAGCTCAGGCACCGCCAGTCGCCGTCCTGGTGGAAATATAGAAACGGCCGCTCACCGAGGGATTCTGCCTGGGAGAGGAACGTCTCCACCGTCGTCCGCGGTATGGCGGCTTCTCGAATCGCCCCCATAGGGTCAGGGTGCCAGGCCGCCGGTCTCCCGGCCAGAGCCGGGTGGCCTGTCCCCGTCGGGGCTGGTGGCCCTCCTGGCGACCAGCTCCCGGGCGACAGCCTGCAGGAAGCGCTGCGCGACCGCCTCCGCGACGCGATGCAGCAGCGTCCGATCGACGGCCCGGCCCACTACGCCGAATGGCGGCTCGTAGCTGGCTGTGAGGGCAAGGTGGGTGCGGCCAGGACCCAGCCATGCGGCGTCGAGGCTGCCTTCGAGGGATGGGAACAGCCGGTTGTGGCCCTCGATGCGGAGGTGCAGTGGCAGGAAAGCCACGCGGTCAGCCGTCATGGGCTCGCCCACCTCGAGGCGGGCGCGATGGGTGACGTCGTGGCCGCGCACCTCGAGGCCGACGTCCACCAGTAGGCGGTCTCCCTGGTCCCCGGCATCAGGTGCCAGGCCTACGAGCCACCCGCGCGCGTCACTCAGCATCGCGGCGCGAACGTCCTGGAAGTCGACCGCAAGCTCCGTGACGCTCTTGAGAAACATGTCGTCGCCCAGCCTGGACGTGGGAGCAGCAGGCCACCAGGGCCGATCGGCCCCCGACCTCCCCGACCTCTTACGTTGGAATGCGGACGCTGACGGTGGTCCCGTCGCCGGACACCGACGCGATGTCGAGCGACCCCCCCATGGCGGCCGCGCGCTCGCCCAGGTTGCGAAGCCCCCATCCCGCGCCGCCCTCGCCCGGCACGAATCCGCGGCCGTCGTCGTCGACCTCGAGCACGGCGAACCCTGGCTCCTGTCGCAGCGAGAGCCGGCACGTCGCTGCATGGGCGTGGCGCCCGACGTTGGACAGCGCTTCCCGAGCTAGCTGCACGACGTCGGCCGCCCGTCCGGCCAGCCGGGCTGCCGCCGCCTCGTCCACGTCGACCGCGCACACGACCCCGTGCTGCCGCTCCAGCTGCTCGGCGAGCTCGCGGAGCACTCGGCCGAGGTGGCGGTCGGCGGCCAGGCCCGGCCGCAGGCCGAAGATGTAGTTGCGAAGGTCGCGGATCACCTCGTCGACCTGCCCGACCGCCGCGTCCAGGCGCTCGCGCAGAGCGGAGTCGGCGGTCATCATGGCCATGCCCTGCAGGCCCATGCCCACTGCGAACAGCGCCTGGATGGCGCCGTCGTGCAGCTCGCGGCCGATGCGCTCCCGATCCTCGAGCACCGCCAGCCGCTGTAAGTCGTTCCGGGCGCGTATGTAGTCAATGGCCACTGCGGCCTGGGCCGCGAAGAGCTCCAGCAGCTGGCGGTCGCCATCTGTAAACTGGCGGCCGCCCGGGTCGTTGATGACTCCCAGGCCGCCGATCACTCGCTCGCCCGATGCCAGCCGCAGCATCACAGAGGGCCCGACGTCGCTGCCGGCCCCTATGGCTGCGTGTTCGCCTTCCGCGGCGGGCCTCTCGTCCAGCACGGCCGACCGGCCCGAAGCCAGTACCTGCTGTGCAAGAGACCCGGCAAGCGGGAACTGCCTTCCGACGATCGAAGCCGCGCGGGGGCCGTCGGCAGCCGCGATGGTCACGATCTGCTGGTCGAAGTCGACGAGCTCGAGCGTGCCCAGGGCGGACTCTGCCAGCGTGCGCGCCCGTTGCGCGATGAGCTGTAGCAGCTCCTCCTCGCTGCGCCCCTCCAGCGCCGCCTGGGCGACCTCGGCGACCGCCCGCAGCCGGTCGTCCTGGCGCTTGCGCTCGGTGATGTTCCTGGTGATCTTGGCGAACCCGAGCAGCTTGCCGGCCCTGGTCGCGGATGGCGGTGATGACGACGTTGGCCCAGAAGCGCGAACCGTCCTTGCGTACGCGCCAGCCCTCCTCCTCGTAGCGCCCGGTCTCGGCCGCCGTCGCGAGCTCGCGCGCCGGCTTCCCGGCGTCCGCGTCCGCCTCGGCGTAGAAGACCGAGAAGTGGCGGCCGATGATCTCTTCGGCCTCGTAGCCCTTGAGACGCGCGGCGCCAGGACTCCATGTGCTGATGCGGCCACCGGCGTCCAGCATGAAGATGGCGTAGTCGCGGACGCCCTCCACCACGAGGCGGAACCGCTCCTGCGCGCGCAGCAGCTCCTCTTCTGCCCGCTTTCGCTCGGTGATATCCCGCACCGAGGCCACGATCAGGACGCCCTCATCGGTCATCACCGGGCTGAGCGCGATATCGGCCGGGAACTCGCTGCCGTCCTTGCGCTGGAACCGGATGTCCAGGTGCGCGCCCATGGACCGCACCGAGGGCTGGCGCTGGTAGGCGGTTCGGTGGGCGACGTGGGCGGGACGCAGTGCCTGAGGCACCAGCCCTTCGACCGCCATGCCGATCAGCTCGTCGCGCGAGTACCCGGAAAGCGACGCCGCCAGCCGGTTCACCCGCAGCACACGGCCCTCCCTGCCAAACATGACGATCGCGTCGGGCATCGCCTCGAGCAACCGCTCGGAGGTCTCGGTGTCAATCGGTCGCGCCATGTCCAGCCTGACGCGAGGCTCGGCGTCATGCCGTGGGGGCCGGGTAGTCCGAGGTCGATCGCGACCGCTACGCGGGCGTCTGCTCTCCGCCCGGCACCAGGACCACCGGTCGCGTCGAGCCGTGAACCAGGTGATGGCTGACGCTGCCCAGCACCAGCTCGCCCAGTGGGTTCAGTCCCCGGCGACCGGTCACGACAAGCTCAGCGGCCTCGCGATCGGCGACGTCCAGTAGGACGTCGGCGGCCCGGCCGGCGGCCATGACGGTGCGGTAGGGGACTCCGGCCGCGGCCAGGGGCGCGCACCAGTCCTCCTCGAAGCGCCTCCTGACGCCCTCCCGAAGCGGCGAGTCGACCACGATGGGCATGGTCTCGTTGTACGGATAGGAGAAGTAGACCGGGGCCTCGAAGGCGTGGACCGCGACCACCTCAGTACCGACCGCCCTGGCGTAGTCGATGGCCCACCGAAGAGCTGACTCCGAGGCCGGCGATGCATCCACGCCTACGACGATCCGCCGGCCAGCACCAGTCTCCTCCGTCATTCTCATACCTCCACTGAAATGTCTGTCGAGGCTGACGGTACGGGCGAGCCGGCCAATCCGACAGGTCCGGACGCTCCTGTGGTTGGGTGCCGTTCGGCCCTGGCAGCGCCTCGCGCCCAGCCGGACCCTCAACTCGTGGGCAGGACGCAAACGGGCGGCAAGCGGTTGCGGAGGTTGCTCTTCGCGACGGATCGCTCGGCTGCGTCTCGGGCGGCGGTGCCGGCCGTCGCCGGCCTCGGCGTGGGTGGCGAGACCGAGGTGGTGGTGCTCCATGTGCACGATCGTGGGCACGGCGAGGAGGGCCAAAGGCTGGTCACCGAGATCGGGTTCGGGCTCATCGCGCTGGCAGTCAACGCCCGGCCTGAGGTGCGCCAGGCACGGCGCGGGCACGTGGCTGCGGAGATCGCAGCGGCGGCGGCCGAGCACGGCTCCGACCTGCTTGTGCTGGGCTCACGAGGCCGGTCCGACCTCGGCGGCTTGCTGCTGAGCAGCGTGAGCCATGAGGTTTTGGAGCGGGTCTCGTGCCCGGTCCTGCTGGTGCGGGCTGGCCGGCGGGCGAGCGGCCGGCGCCGCCGGGTCCTCGTCGCCGTAGCTGGCGACGAGGACCTGACCGACCTGGTCCGCACCACGGCCGCCGTGGCCGAGCTGGACGCGCAGGTCCTCGTGCTGCACCTGCTGGCTCCCGGCGATGCCGGGCTTGAGCTCGCCATGTCGGCGCAGGTGGTCGAGCAGATGGTGGCCGGGCTCCGCAGGTGCGGCGTCAGGGCGCGGGGCGGCGTTCGCGCGGGCTACCGCAGCACTGCCCAGGAGATAGCCAGGGCCGCGCTCGGCTACGGCGCCGACCTCATCGTCATGGGCTCGCGCCGGCTCCCAGCGCTGGCGGCGCTGTTGCGCGGCAGCGTTTCGCAAGGGGTGGTCCGCCACGGTGACGGCCCGGTGCTGATCACCGCGACCACTGAGAGGGAGGCCGAGCGTCTAAGGAGTGATCGCCATGAGTGAAGCCGGAACAACGATGAGGAGGATCGTGGTCGGCATCGATGGATCGGCGGGATCGGCCGCCGCCTTGCACTGGGCGACTCGACTCGCGCTGGCGGCGGACGCCGAGGTGTTCGCAGTCCACGTGATCGAGCCCCCGAGGTATGACATCCGGTCGCTCGGTCTGCCTCACACCGTGCTCAACGAAGCGAACTGGCGCGAGACGATCAGGACGGAGCTCGAGGCCACCTGGTGCAGGCCGCTGGTCGAGGCCGGGGTCCGCCACCGCGTTCAGGTCGAGGAGGGTCGAGCCGGGCCGTGCCTGGCGGCGATCGCCCGAAGTGAGAACGCCGACATGATCGTTACCGGGCGCCGCGGCCTGACGGGGATGGCTGAGATGGTCCAGGGGAGCGTCAGCTATTACGTGACCCACCACGCCCCTTGCCCGGTAGCGGTGATGCCGGCCGAGCCTAGCGCCGCTTGAGGTCATCGATCCGCGGTACCCGGGAGGTCCTGGCCCTACTGCCTCGGTCCGAGCTGACGCGCATCCGTCCCGAGCTTGTGGGCCGTCACCTGAAGGAGGGGACTGGACTCGATGCCACTCCGCCCACCGCCTGGTGGGTCGGGACGAATCTGGCTGGCCCGCCGGCTGGAGATCGCGCGCCGGGCTGCGAGCCTGCTTGATCAGAAGCGAAGCGCCTGCTGGCAGAGGCGCACCGGCTCGCAGCCGAGGCTCCCCCGGCGGGTGCGGGCTGGGAGGACGCGATCCGCGCTGCCGAGCGCTGCGGGGCCTGGCCGCCGCGGCGGAGGTCCGCTGGCGGAGCTGGATGGGCGTGACCTACCCCACGGAGGCCGCCGTTCGGCCGGGCCGGCCAGGCCCCAGCTCGCTCGGCGGCACTGTCGCGCTCGGGCGTCGCCGCAGCTGCCTAACGCCGCGGCCCTGGAGGCAGGCGTCCGGCACGCTGCGCTGGCTCGGGCGCTCGACCTCGTCGGCGCCGAGCTGGCGGCGACCACCGTGCTCCAACGGGCACTGGAGCGGAAGTGGGTGCCGCTGCTGTCGGGCGCCCTCGGCCGTCTGGAGACGGTACTGGACGAGCTGGAGCGCGAGGATGCTGTCCGCTCCCGGTGGCTGCACGCTCGCGCCGCTCCGGCGGTTGACCGCCGTCTCTCCTCGCCGGGAGGCTGACCCCCGTTTCCGGGGACCTTCGGCCCTCCCCGCCGGCCGTTCAGGGCGATAGGTTGGGCCCATGGAGACAACCGTGCCGGCTCGATCACGGGCGCTCGAAGACGTGGACGTCGTCCTTCGGGACGGCTCGACCGTTCGCGTCAGGGCGGTGCTCCCGGACGATCGCGAAGCGCTCGAGCTGTTTTTGCAGGAGCTCTCTGACGAGTCGCGGCTGTTCCGCTTCTTCACAGTCATCAAGGACCTGTCGTGGGCCGCGCAACGCTTCGTCGACGTCGATTACCACGACCGGCACAGTCTCGTAGCGCTGCGGGGCGACGCCGGCAAGATCGTCGGGCACGGCTACTACGCCCTCGAGAAGCCGGCACAGGCTGAGGTCGCGCTGGCGGTCGGCGACTCGGTCCAGGGCATGGGCCTGGGCACGATCCTCCTGGGCCATCTGGCCGCCGCCGCGTCGGCGGCCGGGATCATGACGTTCACGGCCGAAGTGATGGCTGAGAACCACCGCATGCTGACCGTCTTCCGAGAGAGCGGCTTTCCGGTCAGCGTGCGCTCCTCCGCGGGTGTATTGGACGTCACGTTCCCGACGCAGCTCAGCGAGGAGGCCAGAGAGCACTTCGAACGCCGCGAGCAGATGAGCGCCGTGGCTGCGATGAAACGCTTCTTCGAGCCACGCTCCACAGCGGTTATCGGGGCCTCCCGGCACCGGGGCACGATCGGCGGGGAGGTCTTCCACAACCTCCTGGCGTCCGGCTTTCCCGGGCCCGTCTACCCCGTCAGCCCCCACCCGGTCGTGCAGTCCGTCCCGGCGTACGCCGACGTGCGTCACGTGCCTGGACCAGTCGACCTGGCGGTGGTCGTGGTCCCTGCCCGCGACGTGGTCGACGCCGCCCGCGCCTGCGCCGAGAAGGGTGTGGGCGCCCTGGTGGTGATCTCGTCCGGCTTTGCCGAGGCAGACGAGGAGGGCCATGCGCGGCAGTCGGAGCTGCTGGAGGTCTGCCGCCAGTCCGGGATGCGGCTTGTCGGCCCGAACTGCATGGGCATCCTCAGCACCACTCCCGGCAGCAGCCTCAACGCCACGTTCGCCCCGGGTGCTCCGCCGGCCGGCCGCATCGGGTTCATGTCCCAGAGTGGGGCGCTCGGGCTGGCTGTCATCGACCATGCCAGGACCGTCGGGCTGGGCCTGTCCTCTTTCGTCTCGGTGGGCAACAAGGCCGACATCTCAGGGAACGACCTGCTCGAGTACTGGGAGTCGGACCCGGAGACCGATCTGGTGCTCCTCTACCTGGAGTCCTTCGGCAACCCGCGGCGCTTCTCGCGGGTGGCGCGGCGAGTCGGCCGGACGAAGCCGATCCTCGCTGTCAAGAGCGGCCGTACAACAGCCGGCGCCCGAGCCACGTCCTCGCACACGGGTACCATGCTCGCCACCTCAGACGTCACCGTCGATGCGCTGTTCACCCAATCAGGGGTCATCCGGGCGGACACGCTCGGCGAGCTGTTCGACGTGGCCTCGCTCCTGGCCAGCCAGGGGCCGCCCGCCGGCCGGCGGGTCGGCATCGTCACCAATGCCGGCGGCCTGGGCATCATGTGTGCCGACGCCTGCGGCTCTTGCGGCCTGGAGGTGCCCGAGCTGTCTGCCGAGACCAGGACGACCCTGGGCGGCTTCCTGCCTCCCGAGGCGTCGACCGCCAATCCGATCGACATGATCGCCAGCGCTGGCGCAGGGGACTACGAGCGGGCGATGCGGGCTGTTGCGGAGAGCGGCCAGGTCGACGCCCTCATCGTCATCTTCATCCCTCCCCTGGCCACGCCCCCGTCTGAGATCGTTGCGGCGATGGAGCGGGCCGCCGCCTCGCTCAAGGGCCGCGTGCCAGTCCTCGGAGTGTTCATTGGTGGCCAGGTATCAGCCACCGGGCCGGACGGAGCCCGAGTGCCCGTCTACGCCTTTCCGGAGGATGCGGCGCGCGCACTGGCCCGTGCAGGTCGCTGGGCGGAGTGGCGTGGCCGGGCAGAGGAGCCGCTCTGGCAGGCGCCCGATGCCCGCGCAGATGAGGCGCGGGCGCTGGTCGCCGCCGCGCTGGGGCGCAATGCGGACTGGCTGCCGCCAGACGACGTCGGGAAACTGCTGAACTGCTACGGCATCGGGCTCGTCGAGTCCCGGCTGGCCGCAACTCCTGCCGAGGTGGCCGGCGCCGCCGCCAGCCTGGGCGGCCCGGTGGCGCTGAAGGCTTACGGACCTGGCCTCCTGCACAAGACCGAAGCGGGCGCCGTCACCCTGTCGCTCCAGGATCCGCGTGCAGCGAAGGCTGCCACTCGCGCCATGGCCGCCCGGCTCCGGGGCGCCGGCCTGGAGCCGGAGGGCTTCCTCGTGCAGCGGATGGCGAGCGAGGGCGTCGAGATGATCGTGGGCCTCGTCCAGGACCCTCAGTTCGGTCCCGTGATCGCCTGCGGAGCGGGCGGCACCGCGGTCGAGCTGCTGAGGGACGTGAGCGTGCGGCTGACGCCCCTGACCGAGTCGCAGGCGGACGCGATGATCCGCCGCCTGGCCACGTTCCCGCTCTTGAACGGCTACCGCGGGCGCCCCAAGGCGGACGTCGGCGCTCTGCGCGACCTCGTTCTCCGGCTAAGCGCCCTTGCGGAGGACTTGCCCGAGGTCGTGGAGGTGGACTTCAACCCCGTCATAGTGGGTCCGAGCGGCGCCAGCGTGGTCGACGCCCGCATCCGGCTGGAGGCGCGCGACCCCCGGCCGCCCGAGGAATCGCGTCCGCGCTCTTCGGCGCGCAGCGTGTGAGCGGCCCGGCGAAACGACCTCAGGCGGCCGGCAGGCCAGGGCCGTCGGCCCCGCCGCCGCTGGGGTAGGCGGCCTGGGACTGTGGAGGCGGACGGCACGGTCCGGCGCGGCCTGCTTCGCTCAGGATCGGGGAGTGACCATCAAGATCGGGATCAACGGGTTCGGCCGCATCGGCGACCCTCGCACGTTCGTGCACCTGCTCAAGTACGACACGGCGATGGGCATATTTGAGCCTTCAGTTGGGGCCCGCGATGGCGCGATCGTCGTGGACGGCCGGCCAATCCGGTACCTCTCGGTCCCTGACGCGGGGGCCCAGCCGTGGGGGGACCTGGGGGCCAAGGTCGTCATCGAGTCCACCGGGCACCTCACGGATGCGACCAAGGCCCGCGCCCATATTGATCGGGGCGGCGCGCGCAAAGTCGTCATCTCGGCGCCGGCCAAGAACCAGGACGCGACTTGCACGCATGGCCTTCAGAGTGCCCGTCCAGTACGTCGCCGTTGTCACCTTGACCGTCGAACTTCAGAGACTCACGAACGCGGATCCAATCAACGCGGCACTTGAAGAAGCGGCCGCCGGACCGCTGCGCGGCATCCTGGCGTGACCCGCGAGCCGCTTGTGTCCTCGGACTTCCTCAAGGACCCCCACTCCTCCATCGTCGACGCGTCGCTGACGCGCTCATGCTGAACGAGCGCGCGGCCAAGGTCGTCTCCTGGTACGACAACGAGTGTCGCTTCAGCTGCCGCATGGTCGACCTGGTCACCTACATGGCCGGCCGCTAACCAGGCGCCGCCGGTTGCCGGGAGGGTCCTTCGGCCCTCTATGACCGGACCTCCGGCCGTGGGCAATGGCCCTTCACGGCCGCAATCTGTTCCTCGTGGAACGGAGGATGCAATCCGTAACCCCAGACGGCAACGAAGCGGCCGCCAGCCCACGCACGCTGCCTGCGGAGCGTCTCGATGACCTGGTGGCGGCGCTGCGCGGCCGCGGCTACCGCGTGGTTGCTCCCGTCCTGCGCGAGGGCGCCGTCTCGTACGGCGAGATCGCGTCGGCCAGCGAGCTGCCGCGCGGCTGGACCGACCGGCAGGAGGCCGGTACCTACCGGCTGGAGCGCGACCCACGCGACCTCTACTTCGGCTTCACGCTCGGTGCGCAATCCTGGAAGCCCTACCTGTTCCCGCCCCGGCTCCGGCTCTGGACGGCCGAGCGGAGCCAGGACGGCTTCGAGGTGAGCGAGGAACACCAGGCGCCGCCTCAGCAGGCGTTCCTGGGCGTCCGGCCCTGCGACCTGGCCGCCATCGCGGTCCAGGACCGCGTGTTCCTGGGTGGCCGGCACCAGGACCCCGACTACCGCCGGCGCCGCGAGCGCGCGCTCCTCGTTGCCGTCACGTGCTGCCAGGCGGCCGCAACCTGCTTCTGCACGTCCATGGGTCACGGGCCGCGCGCCGAGGCCGGCTTCGACCTCGCCCTGACGGAGCTGCGCGACAAGGCCGGGCACCGCTTCCTGGTGGAGGCCGGCAGCACGCGGGGCGCGGAGATACTGGCCGAGCTGCCCACCCGGGCCGCCGCTCCGGCCGACCAGAAACGCGCGGAGCGAGTGGCGGCCACGACCGCGGCACAGATCACCAGGCGCATGCCTGCCGGCATCGCCGGTGTCCTCCGACACAGCTACACCCACCCCCGCTGGGACGAGGTCGCTCAGCGATGCCTGGCCTGCACCAACTGCACACTCGTCTGCCCCACCTGCTTTTGCACGGCGGTGGAGGACACCACCGATCTGACGGGCGTGGCCAATCGCGATCGCAGGTGGGATTCCTGCTTCACATCGGAGCACTCTTACATCCACGGCGGCAGCGTCCACGCCTCCACCGCCTCACGCTACCGCCAGTGGATGACGCACAAGCTCTCGACCTGGTTCGACCAGTTCGGAACGTCGGGCTGCGTCGGCTGTGGCCGCTGCATCGCCTGGTGCCCGGCCGCCATCGACATCACTGAAGAAGCCGCAGCCATCACGGCGGCGCAGGGAGACGGGACATGCTGACGATCTCTGACGCTGTGGCCGCGTGTGATCTGTTCGACGGGCTCGCGACGCGCCACCTCGAGCTCATATCCGGCTGCGGCCGCTTCGAGCGGTTCCCGGCCTCCTTCATGGTCTTCCGCGAGGGCCAGGCGGCTGACCGCTTCTACGTGGTGCGCGAGGGGTCGGTCGCCCTGGAGGTGGCGTCCCCCGAGCGCGGCCCCATCGTGATCCAGACGCTCGGCCCTGGGGACGCGCTGGGCTGGTCCTGGCTGTTCCCGCCGTACCGCTGGCACATGGACGCGGTCACCCGCGGCGCGGTCGCCGCGATTGGCTTCGACGGGGCATGCCTGCGTGGCAAGTGCGACGCCCACCACGAGCTCGGCTACCAGCTGATGGGCCGATTCGCGGACCTCATGCTGCGGAGCTTGATGGCCACCCGGCTCCAGCTTCTGGACGTGTACGCCCATGGCAGTCGCTGAGCCAGAGACGGGCCTGCTGACACCACGCCCGGCGCGGGTCCTTGGCTGGCGCCGCGAGACGCGGGAGTCCGCCACGATCTGGCTTGAGAGCGGCGGCGAGCCGTGGCTGCCGGGTCAGTTCAACATGCTGTACGCCTTCGGCGTCGGCGAGGTGCCGATCTCCATCAGCGGCGACCCAGGCCGGCACGATCGCCTCACTCACACCGTGCGCTCGGTCGGCATGGTCACGGCCGCGCTGTGCAGGCTGCGCCGCGGGCAGTGGGCCGGCGTGCGGGGCCCGTTCGGATCGAGCTGGCCGCTGGCCGAGGCCCGCGGCCGGGATGTGCTGGTCGTCGCCGGCGGCGTGGGCCTGGCTCCGCTGCGTCCGGTCATTTACGAGCTGGTCCGCCACCGTCGGGACTTCGGACGGGTCACGCTCCTCTACGGCGCCCGCACCCCCCACGACCTGCTGTTCCGAACGGATCTCGAGCGCTGGCGGTCCCGGATCGACGTCCTTGTCACCGTCGACGCGGCCGCTCGTGGGTGGGCCGGCGACGTCGGCGTGGTGGGATCGCTCCTGCCCCGGGCGGCCTTTGACCCGGCGCGCACCGTGGCGATGGTCTGTGGGCCCGAGGTGATGATGCGATTCGCGCTCGCCGACCTGTGGCGGCTGGGCCTGCCCGAGCAGGCGACCTGGATCTCTATGGAGCGCAACATGCACTGCGCCGTCGGGCTGTGCGGCCACTGCCAGTTCGGGCCGGCGTTCGTCTGCCGGGACGGACCAGTCTTCCGAGCAGACGCGGTGGCGTCGATGATGAGGCTCAGGGAGGTGTGAGCCGTGGCTGCTGTGCGGCCTGACCGGGCCCGGCTGGCGGTGTGGAAGTTCTCGTCGTGTGACGGCTGCCAGCTCCAGCTCCTCGACTGCGAGGACGAGCTGCTCGAGCTGGCCGGGCGCGTCGAGATCTCGTACTTCCTGGAGGCATCCAGCGCCGTGGGCCGGGGCCCCTTCGACCTCTCGCTGGTCGAGGGCTCGATCGCGAGCCCAGCGGACGTGGAGCGGATCCGCCGGGTGCGCCGGATGTCCCGCCGCCTGGTCACGATCGGCGCCTGCGCCACTGCTGGCGGTATCCAGGCGCTGCGCAACTTCACAACGCTGCGGGAGGTGGCCGCGGCCGTCTACCCCCGGCCCGAGCTGCTGTCCAGCCTGGAGACGTCGACGCCGATCAGCGCGCACGTCCAGGTTGATCTCGAGCTGCAGGGCTGCCCCGTTGACCGGCGCCAGCTGCTCGAGGTGATCGCAGCGTTCCTGCAGCGGCGCAGGCCGGTGGTGCCGGCTCACAGCGTATGCGTGGAGTGCAAGGCCCGCGGCACCACCTGCGTGCTGGTGGCTCGGGCCATGCCCTGTCTGGGGCCGGTGACGCAGGCCGGCTGCGGCGCGATCTGCCCCGCCTACGGCCGGGGCTGCTATGGCTGCTTCGGGCCCGCGGAATCCGCCGATACGCGGGCGCTCGGCGCGGCCTGGGAGCGCCTCGGCGCACGGACCGAGGACCTGACCAGGGCGCTCCGAGGCGTCAACGCCTGGGCTCCGGCCTTCCGGGAGGGGCCCCCTGAACCCGGGCGGCCGCCCTCCTCAGCGGCCACCGGGGGGCGTGCGCCCCGGGAAAGGCGGACGTGATGAGCCCTGAGCGGCCGCGCAACCGGACCATCAAGGTGGGCGACCTCACCCGCGTCGAGGGCGAGGGCAGGCTCCGCCTGCGGGTCCGCGGGAAGCGGGTTGAGACGCTCCAGCTCGACATATTCGAGCCACCGCGCTACTTCGAGGCCCTGCTGCGGGGGCGGACCTACCTGGAACCCGTCGACATCACCGCACGGATCTGCGGCATCTGCCCGGTGGCCTACCAGCTCACCGCCGCCCAGGCCGTCGAAGCGGCTTGCGGAGTGGTGGTCGACGGGCCACTGCGAGAGCTGCGCCGGCTGATCTACTGCGGCGAGTGGATCCAGAGCCACGCGCTGCATGTGTACATGCTCCACGCGCCCGACTTCCTGGGCTACGACGGCGTTGTGGACATGGCGCGTGACCATCCCGACGCCGTCCGGCGTGGACTGCGGCTGAAGAAGGCCGGCAACCGCCTGATTGAGGTTGTCGGCGGGCGGGCGGTCCACCCCGTCAATCCTCGAGTCGGTGGCTTTCATCGAGCGCCATCGCGGCCGGAGCTCGCCGCCCTGATCGACCCGCTGGAGGAAGCACGCCGCGATGCGCTGGCGACCGTGCGCTGGGCAGCCGGCCTGGACTTCCCGGAGCTGGAGGTGGACGCGGAGCTGGTCGCCCTCCGCGAGCCTGGTGCTTACGCGGTCGACCGCGGCCGTGTCTGCTCCAGCGACGGCCTCGACCTCGAGCCCGCGCAGTTCGGAGAGCACGTTGCGGAGTCGCAGGTGCCGCACTCGTCTGCGCTGATCTCAACCATGCGCGGCCGGACGTACCTGGTGGGCCCGCTGGCGCGCTACTCACTGAACTCCAAGCAGCTGCGGCCGGAGGTCAGAGCGGCAGCGCGTGAGGTCGGGCTCGGGCCGGCGTGCCGCAACCCCTTCCGCAGCATCGTGGTGCGCAGCCTGGAGATCCTCCAGGCCTGTGGCGAGGCGCTGGAGATCATCCGCCGCTACCGGCCGCCCGACAGCCCGTTCGTAGATGTCGAGCCGCAAGCGGCTGAGGGCAGCGCCTGCACGGAGGCGCCCCGCGGTCTGCTGTACCACCGCTACCGACTGGATGAGCAGGGGAAGATCCTGGCCGCGACCATCGTTCCCCCCACGTCACAGAACCAGCTTGCCATCGAGGCGGACCTCCGCCGGCTTGTGGAGCACGGGCTCGACCTACCGGACGACAAGCTGGCGCACCTGTGCGAGCGCGGGGTCCGCAATCATGACCCCTGCATCTCCTGCGCCGCCCACTTCCTGCGCCTGGACATCGACCGCGCCTAGGGTCAGGAGCCTACCCCGCTGGGCCTGGCCCGACTCAATCGAGTGGGTCGCCCGTGGGGTGCCACTCTTGGCCGTTGCGAGAGGCCTCGTTCCGATCCCGGATCTCGACCTTCGCGCACTCGACCGGCTCGATCGTCACCAGTAGGCCTTCGCCTGCGACGGCCACGGTCTCGAAACCCGTCGGGCTGGAGCGCTGGATCTGAACCAGCCCGCCGTCCACCTGCAGGTGGTCGGCGCCCCGAATGGTGAACGTCGACTGCCCGAGGATGATCTGAGTGCTCATGTGCACCTCCTCATGACCCTATGGTGGGCCACGTTATGAGAGCTGCCCAGGGCCCTTCAGCACCTGCCAAGCAGTCCGGATGGACACCGCGCGGGACCAGGGGCCATGCTCCGGCGATGGCAAGCTGGGATCGCTTGTGGGCCTCAGGCCTGGCGAGGTCGCCAATGAAGCGCAAGTGGCCCAAAAGCATGCTGATGGGCCCCTTTCAGTTTTCCGGGGGCCAGGTCCAATTGGCAACACATGGCCCAAAGTGCAATGGCGAATCGACTTGGTTGGAGCGGCAGACATTGATGAAGAGGCCCCGGCTTTCGGGCCCGAGGCCCTGTGAAGCCACAAGCCCGGGCCCCCGAGCGGCGCGTGATCATGGGGCGTCCGCTCAGACTTACCGGTGGCGAAACCGGCGCCCGTTAACGAAGCTCGACTCGATACGGACAAACCTCGTAGCGACACCGACGTCGAACGCCCATGCGCGCAGCGGGATGTCGGCCAGGGCGAGCAGCTCCGCGGGGTCCGTGATTTCAGAGCAGACTCCTTGGACGAGGACGCTCCAGCCTGAGGTGCCGTCCGGGGCGTAACTGTCGACCTGGAAGGCCACGATGGCGTTGGCCGCGGCCGTGTCCAGCTTCGTGCCAGGGATGGTTCGGAAGACGATGCTCTCCCCCACGAGCACGAAGTTGACCGGCAGGATTACCGGAAGGGCCCGGATGCTGACGGCGATCCGGCCGACCGGCACGGTGGCTATGAGCTCCAGGCAATGGGCCCGGGTCAGCTCCTCCACAATCTCAGTTGCGCGGTATCCATGGCTGATCATCATCATTGCGGCCGGGACTGGCGGTCCCAGGGCCGATGCTCCCAGATTTCGCGGGACTATTGGCGGCTCCAGCCCAGTTCGACGTCACTTACGACGGCCGTTTCGCGCCGGTCGTGCTCCGCGTAGTCACCGCGACGCCGCTTGCCGCCCTGCGCCAGTGACTGTCCCCCAGGAACTCGGCTCGGCAGTCGCGCGAGCAGAGGTAGCGGACTTCGCCGTCCAGCTCTACCTGCGATCCCGACGGTCAGCAGGTTGCGCTGGCGCATCGGACTATCCCTGCAGCACCCTACGGGTCTTCTCGAATTCCTCCTGGGTGATCTCACCGCTGGCAAGGCGCCGGCGGAGAACGTCCATCGCCGCGTCGCTGCCCCTGGCCCCCGTGAAGGCGCGGATCGCGAAGACGGCCACCGCGGCGATACCACCCCAGAAGACGACCATTGTGGCTGCCATCAAGAGCCAGCTCCAGCCGGCGTAGTAGCCCCACATCATCTCGATGAACCTCCTGTTCGATTCGCTAAGCCCAGCGTAAGCAGCGGCCGGGCGATACCCCAGTGCCAGATGGCCCGGGCAAAGCGGGGCTGGAGCGGCGATCTCGTCGAGGGTGTAGAAGCGGCCCCGATGCGAGTAGCTGGTGCGATAGGAGAGCTCGGCCAGCTTGCGAAAGACGGTGGCGTCGGCCTCGGTGCCCAGCGCTTGCTTCAA
>Ga0070699_100002093_pt1 | contig 18067 bp, 10 predicted proteins | sample KBSK1503metaG_FD_65473 | JGI IMG/M metagenome (GOLD analysis project Ga0070699, IMG submission 65473) | Corn, switchgrass and miscanthus rhizosphere microbial communities from Kellogg Biological Station, Michigan, USA - KBS K1-50-3 metaG | ecosystem: Host-associated > Plants > Roots >... | reverse complement strand
GATCGGGCGGACGGCGAATGCGGCGGAGTTCTATGCGGATGCCGGCATTCCCTTCGAGGCAGCGCAGGCCTATCTGGAGTTGGGAGACACCGGGAAGGCGCTGGAGAACTTCTGCCGCGTCCCCGCGGATGATGCGCAGTACCGCATCGCGGCGGCGTTGGCGGTGCGGCTGGCGACGAACCTCAACCTGCTTGACTTCCGCTTCGAGCATTTCGTCGGCGCCTACGTGCGCAGCGGCCCCCGCGACGATGTGGAGCTGCAGGTGTTCGACTTGCTGGGGAACCTGTATGAGACTCATGGGTTTCCGGAGAACGCCCGCGAGGCGGTTCAAAAGCTTCTCGCGGTGAAGCCTTCGTTTCCGGGGGCGCGAGAGCGGCTCGCGCGGCTCGACCAGCAGCTGCGACCGACGGCGATGATGGCGCGCCAGGTACTTTCGAACGCCGACTTGCACAAGAAGCGGACCCAGTCGTTGCCCGATCTGGGCGAGCTGCCCGACATGGGGGACTCGCCGGCCGGCGAATCGGCGACGATGGTCCGCAGCGACCCGGCCCTCGCCAAGCACGTCACGGGCGCTCTGAAGGCGACGAAGAGCGGAGAAGCGATCGCGGAGGCCGAGGTGCTGCCGGACGAGCCGCGCGATAGCGCGGACAAGTTCGCGCCTGGCGCGACGGTTGCCGGGCGGTATCGGCTGGAGGCGAAGATCGGTCAGGGCGGAATGGCGGCAGTGTTCCGCGCTTTCGATCTCGAGCTCGAGGAGAACGTCGCCCTCAAGGTCTTCACCGTCGAGCAGACCTCGGAGGTGCTCCTGGCGCGATTCAAGCAGGAGCTCAAGCTCTCGCGCCAGCTCATCCACCCGAACATCATCCGCCTCTACGACATCGGCGTGCACCAGGGGCACCGCTACATCAGCATGGAGCTCCTGGTCGGCAAGAGCCTGAAGGACCGGATGCGCACGCCGATCGAGTTTCGCACCGCGCTCGGCTTCCTCTTGCAGGCCTGCCATGGCCTGCAGGCGGCGCACGACGTGGGGGTGGTGCACCGCGACGTGAAGCCGGACAACTTCTTCGTCACCGACGACGGCGTGCTCAAAGTGATGGACTTCGGCATCGCCAAGCAATACGCAACGCCGGGCGTCACAGTGGCCGGGTCGATCGCCGGAACGCCGCTGTACATGTCGCCCGAGCAGGTGGGAAACTTCAGCTCGGTGACGCACCTGACCGACCTCTACGCGCTCGGGGTTTGCGCGTACGAGATGTTCACCGGCCAGGTGCCGTTCTTCCACGAGGAGCTGGTACCCCTCCTGATGATGCACGTGAACAACCAGCCGATGCCGCCGCAGCAACGCAATCCGCACGTGCCGGCCGAGCTGAACGCCATCATCTTGAAGTTGCTCGCCAAGGACCCGAAGCAGCGATACCAGAGCTGCCGCGACCTGGCGCAGGACCTCGGCAAGATCCGCGACACGTACGCATGATCGCCGTCGCGCTGGCGTTGGCGCTGACCGCGTCGGACAAGGTCGACGTCCGCCCCGAAGCCGATCTGGCGCTCGCCAGCGCCGCTCTCCTCGGGACCGCGATCCCGGAGCTCTTCAAGACCGAAATCGCGCCCGCGCATTGCCGCCTCTGTGACGGGCCCGACAATACCGGGCTCCCCGGCACCGGATCGCGCGGGTCGCTGAACGCCGTCGATGCCTGGTCTCATGACGCCCTCACTGGATGGCTGGTCACGCGGGGAGCCGCGGGCGCCGCGAGCAGCGTGGTTTCCTATCTGCTCGTTCCGGCCGGAGCAGCGATCGGCGCCTGGACAGCGACGGGACCACACGCGACGGAGGGGGCGGGCTGGCGTGCCGCCGCGATCGTCGGCGAGTCGGCGCTGGTGTCGGCGGCGCTCGTCCAGGGCGTCAAGCTGGCCGTGGCGCGCAAACGTCCGTTCGTGCGCTACGGGCACGGCGAGACGTCCGGCACGTATGACGCCACCGATCCGGATAGCCACGCCAGCTTTCCTTCCGGTCACACCGCGTTGGCGACCTCGCTCGGCGTCGCGCTGGCGACCACCGCAACCATCGAGGAATCGCGCGCGGCGTCGTGGTTCTGGGGTGGTGCGGCGGCGGCTTCGATCGCCGCGGGCTCACTGCGGATGATGGCGGAAAAGCACTACCTGACGGACGTGGCCGCGGGGGCGCTGATCGGCGCCGCTTGCGGCGTCGTGGTCCCCCTGCTGCATCGCCGTGGCGGGCCGCTCTCCTCCCGGTCGATGTCCGTTGCCGCGCAGGCACCGTCATTCACGCTGACCGGGAGGTTCTGACGCAGTAGAGTGCGGGCATGCCGCACCCACTCGCTGGAAAGCCCGCCCCACGCGACGTGCTCGTCGACGTCGACAAGCTCCGCAAGCTCTACTACGACGAGAAGCCCGATCCCGCCGATCCCGTGCAGCGGGTCGCGTTCGGGACCAGCGGCCATCGCGGCTCCTCGCTCAAGCGCGCCTTCAACGAGGCGCACATCCTGGCGGTCACCCAGGCGGTCTGCGAGTACCGCAAGGCGCAGGGAACGACCGGGCCGCTCTACCTGGGGAAGGATACGCACGCGCTCTCGGATCCGGCGCAGGAGACGGCGCTCGAGGTGCTGGCGGCGAACGACCTGCACGTGCTCTGGTCACGTCGGGCGACGCCGACGCCGGTGATCTCGCACGCCATCCTCACCCACAACCGCGGGTTGTCGCGCGGGTTCGCGGACGGCATCGTGATCACGCCCTCGCACAATCCGCCCGAGGACGGCGGGATCAAGTACAACCCGCCGAACGGCGGACCCGCCGACACGGTCGCGACCGGGTGGATCGAGAAGCGCGCGAACGAGCTGCTCGGTAGACCCGAGGCGATCGGGCGGGCGGTGCGTCCGGGAGCGCTGGAGGAGCACGACTTCGTCACGCCCTACGTGCGGGATCTCGGCAACGTGATCGATCTCGAGCGCGCGCGTGGGCTGCGGCTCGCCGTCGATCCGCTCGGCGGGGCCAACCTGGACTACTGGGATCCGATCGTGTCCGAGTACGGGCTCGACATCACGGTGGTGAACCGCACCGTCGATCCGACCTTCGGGTTCATGACGCTCGATTACGACGGGAAGATCCGCATGGACTGCTCGTCGCCGTACGCGATGGCGAAGCTGGTCGCGCTCAAGGACCAGTACCAGCTCGCGTTCGGCAACGACACCGATTCGGACAGGCACGGGATCGTGACCCCGAGCATGGGCCTGATGAATCCCAACCACTACCTGGCCGTCGCCATCCAGTACCTGTTCACCAATCGCAGCTGGCCGGCGCGCGCGGAGGTGGGGAAGACGCTGGTGTCGTCGGCGCTGATCGATCGCGTGGCGAAGAAGATCGGCCGGAGGCTGCGCGAGGTGCCGGTCGGCTTCAAGTGGTTCGTGGACGGTCTTCTCGACGGCTCGCTCGGCTTCGGCGGCGAGGAGAGCGCGGGCGCCTCGTTCTTGCGGCGCGATGGATCGGTCTGGTCCACCGACAAGGACGGCATCATCATGGACCTGCTCGCGGCGGAGATGCTCGGGCGGACCGGAAAGGACCCCGGCGTCCTTTATCGAGAGCTGTCGGACGAGTTGGGCCGCCCGGTGTACACGCGCATCGACGCGCCCGCGACTCCGGCGCAGAAGAGCGCGCTGAAGAAGTTGTCGCCGGAGGCGGTGCGTGCATCCACCCTCGCGGGCGAGCCGATCACGGCGAAGCTGACGAAGGCGCCCGGCAACGGAGCGGAGATCGGCGGCCTCAAGGTGGTGGCGGAGAACGGCTGGTTCGCCGCCCGCCCCTCCGGCACCGAGGACGTGTACAAGATCTATGCGGAGAGCTTCCGAGACGAAGCGCATCTGAAACGCATCGTCGACGAGGCGAAAGCGATCGTGGCGGAGGCCCTCAAGTAGATCCGGGGAGCCGAATTTGCGCTTCGCGTTAGAATCCGGGGATGCCCTTCGATCCGAATGCGTCCTTCGGGAAGTCCCTGTTCTTCGGCGAGATCCTCGAGGACCAGCTCTTTCCCTACCCCGAGATGCCGCGCGACCAGGTCGAGGTGGTCGCGCCGATCTGCGAGACGATCGACAAGTACATGTCCGGCATCGATTCGCGGAAGCTGGATCGCGAGGGCGAGTTTACGCCCGAGGTGCTGCAGTCGCTGCGGGAGATCGGCCTCTTCGGTCTGATCGTGCCCGAGGAGCACGGCGGGCTCGGGCTCTCGAACAGCGGGTACGCGCGGGTGATGCAGCAGGTGTCGGGATATGACGTCTCGATCGCGGTGACGCTCGGCGCCCACTCCAGCATCGGGTTCAAGGGGCTGCTGCTCTTCGGCAACGAAGCGCAGAAGCGGCGCCATCTGCCGAAGCTTGCCACCGGGGAGACCATCGCGGCGTTCTGCCTGACCGAGCCCGGCAGCGGCTCGGACGCGTTCTCGATCAAGACCAGCGCCCGCCGCGACGGCGACTTCTACGTCCTCAACGGCCAGAAGCTCTGGATCACCAACGGCGGCATCGCCGACTTCTACACGGTGTTCGCCAAGACGACTCCGGATACGCCTCAGCAGAAGGGGAAGATCACCGCGTTCATCGTCACGCGCGACCTCGGCGGCATCACCCACGGCCCGCACGAGGACAAGATGGGCATCCGCGCCTCGAACACGGCCGCCGTGTACTTCGACAACGTGCGCGTGCCCGCCGCGAACGTCCTGGGCGAGGAGGGCAAGGGCTTCAAGGTGGCGATGAGCATCCTCAACCACGGCCGCACAGGGCTGGGGGCCGGGGCCGTAGGAGGGCAGCGGAGGCTGCTGCAGCTCGCGATCGCGCACGCGACGGAGCGCAAGCAGTTCGGCCGGCCACTGACGAGCTTCAGCAAGATCAAGGAGAAGCTCGGCCGGATGGCCACCAACCTCTACGTGAGCGAGTCGCTCTGCTACGTGGTCTCGTCGACCATCGATCGCGGCGGGGTGGACTATTCCGTGGAAGGCGCCGCTACCAAGGTGTTCAACTCGGAAGCGGTGTGGAACGCAAGCGACGAGGCGCTGCAGATCGCCGGCGGCATGGGGTACATGCGCGAGCAGCCCTATGAGCAAGCGGTGCGAGACGCGCGCATCAACCGCATCTTCGAGGGCACCAACGAGATCCTCCGCCAGTACATCGGGCTCACCGGGCTGCAGAAACCCGGCGAGTACCTGAAGGGGTTCGGCAAGGAGCTGGCGGGCTCGCTCACGGATCCGATCAAGGGATTCGGCCTGCTGCGCGATTACGCCGTGCGCAAGGCGAAGCAGTCCGTCCCGATGCAGGCGGTTCCGTATGGGCGCACCCCGCAGATCACCAAGGCGCACCCGGCGCTGCAGGAGCAGGTCGTCTACGTCGAGGACGGGGTGCAGTCGCTGGCGGCCGTCGCCGAGAGCGCCCTGCGCAAGCACGGCCGCAACATCGTCGAGCAGCAGCTGCTGGTGGGGCGGATCGCGGACATCGCCATCGATCTGCTCGCGCTCTGCTGCACGCTAGCCCGCACCACGAAGATCATCGAGCAGCGCGGGCTCGAGAAGGCGAAGAACGAGCTGTCGATGACGTACACGTTCTATTCGGACGCGCGCTCGCGCATCCGCAGCAACCTGCGCGCGAGCACCGGCCGCAACAACGACGAGGCCATCCAGCACGTGGCCGACGCCGTCGTTGCGGCCGGTGGATACCAGAACGACTTCCTGAAGTGAGACGCTTACAGGGACAACACGCCGGTGCGGATCAGGTAGGCGAGCTGCGCCCGCTGCCCTGAATCGAGCACCGCGTGGATCCGGCCCAGCGCCTTGATCACCGCGTCGCGGAGCCGCTCGGCGCTCTTGACGCGCAGGTCGCCGCCCTCGCGCGCCCGAGCCTCGTCGAACGCGTCGAGCCCGAGCGCGTCGGCGAACGCGGCCACCGTGCGCCGGTCGTCCACGGCCGCCTGGGCCCGCTCGGTCTTCAGCTCGTCGAGGATCTTCGCGAGCTGCGAGACCTGCTCCTCGCTCAGGTTCAGCTTGTAGGCGAGGAACCGGAGCGGCCGGCGAACGCCGAACGAGCCGCTGCCGAAGTCGTCTCCGGGACCACCGCGCCACGGACCTGCCTGCCAGCCGCCTTCGCCGGCGTACGCGCCTTCGCGGCCGAAGCCCTGCCGGCGCGCGTTCTTCCACCACCACATCATGCCTGGGTGCATCGCTTCCTCCAACTCGCCGGGGCGTTTCGCTCCCGGCGGGGACTCCAGGCGTGGGCACCATGCCTCACGCCGTCTCCTGACCCTAACGTCCCCCCCGCCCGAGTCAAGACCACCGGCGTTTACTGAACCAGCCGGCGTGGATGGGTTACAGTTCCTCCCAGGCGATGATCAGCACCCACGAGATTCTGGAGAAGTCTCGCGCGGCGGGGCAGCGACTGCCGTACAACGAGGCGGCGGTCCTCTTCGCCGGCGCCGTCCGGCTGGCGGCGGCCAACGACTCCACGCTGCGCGGGCGGTTCGTCCGGATCGACGATGCGGGCGGACTTCACGTCGAGGGATTCGACGAGCAGGCGCCAGAGACCGAACCGGCCTACCTGGCGCCAGAGCTTCTCTCCGCGGACGCTCCGGACAAGAACGACCCGAAAGTGCAGGTCTACGCGGCGGGTGTGCTCGGGTACGAGCTGCTGACCGGCAGGCCCGCGCCGCCGCCGGGGCAAGCACCGGGACCGGAGCTCACGGGCCCACTCGGCGATGTCGTTCGCCGCGCGCTCGCTGTCGATCGCCGGGAGCGCATCGAGGACCTGCGGCAGCTGCACGAAGTGGTCGAGGAGATCCAGCCACGTCCGCCCGCGGAGGGGGAGCGGAACATCCTCTCGGCGTTGCGGAACCGCTTCTCCCGGCCGCCGCCGGAGAAGGAGGCGCTGGCGAAGCTGATCGACAGGCTGCACCAGCTCGAGGCGCAGGTGGCGCAGCTCGGCAAGGCGCAGGCGCGTCTCGAAGCCTCGCAGCGGGAATCCTCGGAGACGATCGAGCGATTCGAAGTTGGACAAACGCGCGTGGGCCAGGGCCGGCGCCGCCAGTCCGTCGTTGCTCCAGCGATGGCGGTCGCGGTGTTCACCTCGGCGGCGATCCTCGCGGGCGCCTGGGCGTTCGGGCTGCTCGCGATTCCGGCGCGACTCGGTCCTTCGTCCGCAGCGAATGCACCGCCGCCGCCTTCGCCGGAGCCGACCGAAGTGGCGCCCCCCGCCAGGGACGCCGCCGTCGCGGAAGCGAGGCCTCCCCCGGCCGCAAGCAAGCGGGTGGCCGCCGAACCCGCGCCCGTTCCGGCGGAACCGAAGCCTGCGCCGCCTGAGGCACCGCCTCCTCCCGAGGCGAGACCTGCCACGCCGGTCGCCGCGGAGGCTGGTGCGGATGCCGGAAGCGAGACCGCCGCCGCCGAGGATGCAAAAGCAGATGCAGGTCTCGCCGTTGGCACCGATGCCGGCGCACCGCAGCCGGTTGCGGCGCCCCCTCCGGCCTCATCCCCTTCGCAGCCAAAACGACAAGCGAGCTCGCGCGCAGCCATGCTGCATGCTCTCGCCCTCTCGCAAGTCCGCCGTGGCGAAGACGCCCTCGAGCAAGGAAACGCCGACGAGGCGCTGGCGAGCTTCAGGGCGGCGCTCGAGAACGAGCCGACCATTGCGGTCGCTTTCCGCGGTCTCGGAATGGCGTATGCGATGCAGGGGCAGGACTCCGAGGCGCTGCAGGCATACGACAAGTACTTGCGGCTCACCCCGAAGGCGCTGGACGCGCCCGGGATCCGGCGATCGATGCTCGAGTTGCGGGCGCGCGCGGATGCACGGGCGAAAAAGTAACGCTGCTCCGCGCCCAGCGCGGAAGCGCTCGCTCGCCTGAAACCGCAGTCGTCTCGGTTACTTGTCCACCAACGCACCGCTTCCTAACTTGACACTGGGGGCGGCCGATGCGCGCCAGGGGGCGAGCGGGATGGGTGGCGCTGTGTGCCGCCATCTCGGTGACTTGCGGGCGAAGTTCGGACCAGGGGACCGGCGGACCGAAAGGGACGGCGGCGTCCCGCGTCGACGTGTCGATCGATCCTGCCGCGGTGGCCATCATGGGAGGCGGCACGGTCCGCTTCATCGCAACGGTGACGGGGACGTCGGACACGGCGGTGATCTGGTCCACCGACGCGGGCAAGATCGATCAAGGCGGCATCTACACCGCACCGGCCGCACCCGGAGCATTCACCGTCACCGCCAGGAGCCACGCGGATCCAGGCCGGTCCGCGAGCGCTTCCGTTTCCGTGAGCACGATCTCCGTGACGTTGTTGCCGCGGACAGCCGCGGTCGCGCCCGGAGGGATGCAGCAGTTCACCGCGCTGGTGACGGGGTCCGCGGACCCGCGCGTGTCGTGGACGGTGGCGGAAGCTCCGCAAGGCGGCTCGATCGATGGAGCGGGTACGTATACCGCTCCTGCGGGCACGGGCACTTTCCATCTGGTGGCGGCGAGCATCGCCGATCCCAGCCGGACCGCGACGGCGGTGGTGAACGTAGTTCGTCCCGCCGGCGTCTGGGTCTCCGTCTCGCCCAGGACCGCGGACCTCCCGCCGGGCGGGACGGCGCTGCTCGTCGCGACGGTGACCGGGACCTCGGACACTCGCGTGATCTGGACTTCCGACGGAGGAAGGATCCGTCAGGACGGCTTCTACACGGCGCCACAGACCGAGGGCACCTGGTACGTGACCGCGCAGAGCCTCTCCGATCCAAGCCGGGTCGCGGTGGCGACCCTGCACGTGGCGCGCCCTTCGCAGGCTTCGCCTGTGGAGCCCGAGACCGTGACGGTGCAGACGGGCGGCCTCGTCGTCTTCCGCGCCCACCTGCCCGGCACCACCGATGCAGAGGTGTCCTGGTCCATCCATGAGGGAGACGCGGGCGGGAGGATCGACGCGCTCGGGCAGTACGTCGCGCCCAGCGACCACGAGGGGGTCTATCACGTGGTGGCGACGAGCCGCGCCGATCCGAGCAAGACGGGTATCGCGACCGTCACGGTGCAGCGGCTCGACCTCATCGATCACGGCGGAACCGTCGCCGCCACCACGCGCACCTTCGCGCTCTGGTGGGGCGACGAGAAGGCCTTTCCTCCAGACGCGCGCGCGCTCCTCGAGTCGCTGCTGCAGGGGCTCGATGGGTCCGCGTGGCTTCGCACCACGGACGAGTACATGCGCGGGGCGCACGCGACGACTTCCTTTGCGGGAAGCCTGTTCGATTCGAGCGCGCCGCCAGCCCAGGATCCCGCCGAGTCCGAGATCTCCGACCAGGCTTGCCGCTCTCTCGACCGCAGCGGGATCGCGCCGGCAGCCGGAGACGTGGTCTTCGTGGTCTCGTCCGTCTTTCCGGCGGGGAACGGTCCCTTCTGCGCCTGGCACTACTGGGGACTCTGCCACGGGCAGAGCCTGCTGGTCGTCTATCTGCCGAATCCCAAGGGCACGGCGTGTCTTCGTGCCGTAGCCGGGTGCAATGCATCCTCACCGGAAGCGACCGCCCTCGGCCTCTTCGCCGCGCACGAGTTCATCGAGACCATCACCGATCCGTTCATCACGGCCTGGCGAGACCCGCTCGGCCAGGAGATCGGCGACAAGTGCTTTGGCACCGCCGCCTGCTTCCAACTCTCCACGGGCATCCTGCAGTTGCAGCCGCTGTACTCGAACAGCGCCCACGCTTGCGTTCAACCGTGAGCAGATGAGCGGAAGCGGCCCAGGCCGTTCGGGGGGCTTGCGGCCGAGCAGTGTTATCGCAACCTTCCGCCTGGTCGCTTGAGGTTTTTGGGGGGCGGGGGATGGGCTCGAGGGGAACCGTGTGGGTGGCGCTTTGCGCCGCCTCGCTTGCGGCATGTGGCCAAGGCGCTTCGACCGGTCAACGCCAGCCGGGGATCGACGTCTCGAAGATCTCGCTGACGTACGTCTGCGAGAACCGCTTCAGTGCACAGAATTCGTCGCCGGGCGCCGTGACCGTGAGTTGGAAAGTGGAGAACTCCGGCGACCAGGGGACGCTCGATCTGCCTGCACCGCCCAGCAATCAGGCCTTCAGCGAGACCTTCTTCTCCACCCGCGCCATCGGGACCGTCGTCTTGTCCGCGGGCTCGACCCGCATCGCGTCGGTCGCGAACCAGCAGACCCCGTGCACGACGCAGAACTTCCCCCTCGTCCAGGTGGCCGTGACGCCCGCCACGGCGAGCGTGGCGCCGAGCGGCACGATTCAACTTTCCGCGCAAGTGACCGGCGATGCCGACACCGCCGTCTTCTGGTCGGTGCAGGAACGCAACTCCGGCGGATCCGTCGATGCGACCGGGGTCTATACGGCACCCCCGACCACCGGCACCTTCCACGTGATCGCGACCAGCCATGCCGATCCCTCGCGCTCCGCGACGGCGACGCTGACGGTGCGGGCGGGCGCGGTGCAGGTGGTCGTGCGGCCCGCGGCGGTGACCGTGGCCGTGAACGGCACGCGGCGTCTCTCTGCGCAGGTGACCGGCAATCCAGACACCGCGGTGCTCTGGTCGGTTAGCGAGGGAAATCCGGGCGGCGCGGTGGATCCCACCGGCCTCTACACGGCGCCGGCGACGGTCGGTACGTTCCACGTGGTTGCGACCAGCCATGCCGACCCGACCCGCTCCGCCACCGCGACGATGACGGTGCAAATGACTGCGCCGCCCCTGCTCGGGCAATGGGATCCGGTCGAGACCTGGCCGGTCGTTCCCATCCACGCCGTGCTGATGGAGGACGGCAGGGTCCTCAACTGGAGCCGGTTGGGCGAGGCCACCGTCTGGGACCCGACCTCCAATACGTTCACCACGGTGAAAGCTCCATCGTGGGAGTTCTGCTCCGGGAACGCGATCCTGCCGAACGGCCAGGTGATCGTGCCTGGCGGGCACATCCAGGACGAGTACGGCCTGCCGGACGTCAACGTCTTCGATCCGGTCACGTCAACGTGGAGCACCGCCCCGCCGATGGCCGCCGGGCGTTGGTATCCGACCGCGATGACCATGGCGGATGGAAGCATCCTGGTCGTCTCCGGCAACACCGCGGACCACCTGCTGAACCAGATCCCGGAGGTGCGGAATCCAGACGGCACCTGGCGCGAGCTCACCGGGGCGGAATTTCCGGTGCCTTGGTACCCGAAGCTGTTCCCCGCGCCAGGCGGCCGCGTCTTCATGGCGGGCTCCGACCGGCATTCCAAGTTCCTCGATCCGACGGGCGTCGGGCAATGGATCGACGGACCGACCACGAACTTCGCCAATCGCGACTATGGCACCGCGGTCATGTACGCCCCAGGGAAGCTGATGATCGCAGGCGGTGCCATCCCGCCGACCGACACCGCCGAGGTGATCAATCTCAACGATGCCTCTCCCGCTTGGCGTTTCACGGGATCGATGAACCACCTCCGCCGGCACCTCACGGGGACCGTGCTGCCCGATGGCAAGGTGCTGATCACCGGCGGCACCAGCGGGCCTGGTTTCAACAACGAGACCCAGGCGGTGTTTTCCGCAGAGCTCTGGGATCCGGCCACGGAGAAGTGGACCGAGCTGTCCAGCATGACGATCCTCCGCGTCTACCACTCCATCGCCCTGCTCATGCCCGACGGCCGGGTACTGGTGGGCGGCGGCGGAGAAGGCGCCAACGGAACGGACGAACCGAACATCGAGATGTTCTCGCCGCCGTATCTGTTCAATTCCGATGGGTCATTGGCGGTCCGGCCCACCATCGCCCAGGCTCCGGACTCGCTCGCGTATGGCGCGTCGTTCCAGGTCTCCTCGCCGGACGCCTCCGGGATTGCGGCGGTGGTGCTGATGCGCAACGGCGCCGTCACGCACACCTTCAACTCGAGCGAGCTTCGCGTCCCACTGCAGTTCAGCGCGTCGGGAAGCAACTCGCTGCAGGTCACGGTACCGGCCCTGCCGGATCTCGCCCCGCCCGGACCGTACATGCTGTTCATCCTCAATGCGCGGGGTGTCCCGTCCGTCGCGCACATGCTGCACCTCGGGTAGCGAGGGAGCAGGCGCCTGTCGGTAGGCCGGCTGTCCCCCTTCGAACACCGTCGCGGGCAGGCGAGCTTGCGCCCGTCAGGAGCCGTCTCCACCCTCCCGGCTGCGGGAGGCGGGATTGGTGGAACGAGACATCGAAGAAGAGGCACCGCCTGCGGGAATGCGCGCGGCAGGAATCGCGCGCTGGGCCCTGATCGCAGCTCTCTCCTGCGCGGCGGCGGGCGCATGGCTTTACACCGCGCATCCAAGGCAGCGGGTCGCGAAGAGCGCCAGCCAGTATCAGTGCCCGATGCATCCCGCCATCCTGCGGGATGGCCCGGGTGAATGCCCGATCTGCCGGATGGAGCTCGTTCCCGTGGCGCGCAATCAACCGGCCATGCCGGAGCGGGGAGGAGTGCCCGGTCTGGCTCCGATCGAGATCGGGCCCGATCGCACGCAGCTCGTCGGGATTCGCACCGCCGTCGTGAAACGCCAGCGGCTCACCGCGCAGCTCCGGACGACGGGCTTCGTCTCGGCAGATGAGTCCAGGGTCGCCCTGGTGACGACCCGCTTCTCCGGATGGGTCGAGGAAGTGCGCGCGCAGGTCGGGGAACGCGTCGAGAAGGGCCAGATCCTCGCCAGTGCCTCGGGGCCCGAGCTTCTCACGGCGCAGCAGGTATTCCTGGTGGGAAGCGGATGGCTCGCGAAGAAGAACGTGCCGGCGGGGCCCAGCGAGGAAGACAACAACGCCTTGCGGCGGCTCGGAATCGCGCAGAGGGACATCGACGCGGTCCTCAGGCGCAGGCGGCCGCTGCCAGCGATCCCGGTGCGGGCCCCCGTCTCCGGCTACGTCGCGAAGCGAAGCGTCCTTCCCGGCCTTTACGTCCAGCCCGGCGCCGAGCTCTTCCAGATCGTCGATCTCGCCACCGTCTGGGTGTTGGGAGACGTGCATGAACAAGACGTGAGCCGGGTGCAACTGGGCCAGCGCGTGCAGCTGCTCCTCGGGATGCCGGTGCGCGAGGCGTTCCGCGGGAGCGTGGACTTCATCTTTCCGGCGTTGGACCCAGATACCCGCACGCTGCGCGCTCGCGTGCAGCTCCCAAACCCGGATCTCCGGCTGCGTCCGGGAATGTCCGGCGCGCTGGTCATCGACGTTCCTGCCGAGGACGCCCTGACCGTTCCTGCCGAGGCGGTGGTCGATACCGGGGAGCGGCAGTACGTCTTCATCGCGCGCGGCGGCGGCCGTTTCGAGCCCCGCAGCGTTCGCGTCGGCGCGAACGCCGATGGCCGGGTGCAGGTGCTGGAAGGCCTCGATGAGGGCGATTCGGTGGTGACCACTTCCAACTTCCTCGTCGACTCCGAAAGCCGGATGCGCGGCGCGGTGGAGGCATTCGCCCCCGCCCGTGACGAGGCTGGCGGGTTGCGGTCCGCGCGCGCGGCGAGCGGACAGCCGTAGGCCGGGCGATGGCATGATCGGCCGGATCATCGAGCTCTGCGCGAGGAACCGTCTGGCGGTGCTGGCCGGGGTGGCCATCGCCACCGGAGCCGCCCTCTGGTCCATCCGGCACCTCAAGCTGGATGCGATCCCCGATCTCGGGGATCCCCAGGTGATCGTCTTCAGCGAGTGGATGGGCCGCAGCCCGGTCCTGGTCGAAGACCAGGTCACCTATCCGATCGTGAGCGCGCTGGTGGGCGCCCCCAAGGTCGCCGACGTGCGTGGCTACTCGATGTTCGGGATGTCGTTCGTGCACGTCGTCTTCCAGGAGGGAACGGATCCCTACTGGGCGCGCAGCCGCGTCCTCGAGTACATGAATTCGCTCCGGTCGCGCCTTCCCGAGGGCGTCACGCCGTCCCTGGGACCGGACGCCTCCAGCGCTGGCTGGGGCTTCCAGTACACGCTGGTGGATACCTCGGGCCGCAACGCGCTCGATGAGCTGCGCACGTTCCAGGACTTCACGCTCCGCTACGCGATCGGGCAGGTGCCGGGAGTCGCCGAAGTGGCGAGCGTCGGAGGTTTCCAGCGCCAGTACCAGGTCACCGTCGACCCGGAACGGCTGCGCGCCTACGGCGTCACGGTGGAAGAGGTGATCTCCCGGATCCGGGACTCCAACGCGGACGTAGGCGGCCGCGTTCTCGAGCTCGCCGGCCGCGAGTACTACGTGCAAGGCCGCGGCTACATCCAGAACCTGGGCTCCATCGAGCGCACTGCCCTGCGCACGCGCGGCCCCGGGGGAGCGCCGATCCTGGTGAAGGACGTGGCCACCGTCCGCTTCGGTCCCAACATCCGCCGCGGCCTGCTGGAGTGGAACGGCGACGGCGAAGCCGTCGGAGGCATCGTGCTCGTCCGCCAAGGCGAGAACGTGCTGGAAGTGATCGGCCGGGTGAAGCAGAAGATCGCCGAGCTCGCCCGCTCGCTGCCTGCCGGAGTGAAGGTGGAGGTGGCCTACGACCGGACCGGGCTGATCGAGCGGTCGATCGCGACGCTGAAGAAGGCCCTCGTCGAGGAGGCCATCGTCGTCGCGCTGGTGGTGATCCTCTTCCTCTTCCACTTCCGCTCGGCGCTCCTGCCCATCATCTCCATCCCCATCGCGGTCGCGCTCTCCTTCATCCCCATGGTGCTGCTCGACATCCCCGCCACCATCATGAGTCTGGGCGGTATCGCCATCGCCATCGGGGCCACCGTCGATGCCGAGATCGTGATGATCGAGGCGTCGCACAGAAAGCTGGCGGGCGCATCGCCCGGCGTGGACCGCAACCGGCTGCTCGCGGAAGCGGCACGCGAAGTCACGCCCGCCATCTTCTTCTCGCTGCTCGTCATCGCCGCTGGTTTCCTGCCCGTTTTCACGCTCACCGGACAAGCGGGGCGTCTCTTCCGGCCGCTCGCCTGCACGAAGACCTTCGTGATGCTTTCGGCCGCACTGCTCTCGGTCACCTTCGCGCCCGCGTTGCGCGGCGTCTTCCTCCGGGGACGTCTCCGCAGCGAGGCGGAGCACCCCATCTCGCGCGCGCTCACCAGGATCTACAAGCCGTTCGTCTTCCTCGCCTTGCGCCGTCCCAGGTCGACGCTAGCCATCGGCCTTCTGGCGGTCCTCTCCGCGGTTCCGCTCGCGCGCAGCCTGGGACACGAGTTCATGCCGGCGCTCGACGAGGGCGACGTGCTCTACATGCCGACCACGTTCCCCAATCTGTCGATCGAGGAAGCGAAGCGGCAGGTGCAGATCCAGGACCGGATCCTGCGCGGCTTCCCCGAGGTGGCGAGCGTCTTCGGCAAGGCGGGGCGCGCGGAGTCGGCGACGGACCCCGCGCCGCTCACCATGGTGGAGACCACGGTGCGTCTCAAGCCGGTGGAGGAGTGGCGGATGCTTCCGCGCCGGCGCTGGTATTCCGCCTGGGCACCCGATCTTCTCGCGCGTGCACTGAGGCCGATCTGGCCAGATCGGGGCCGCATCACGGCGGCGGAGCTCACCGCGCTGATGAGCGATGCCCTGCAGCTTCCCGGCTGGACGAACGCTTTCACCATGCCGATCAAGGCCCGCGTCGACATGCTCTCGACCGGAATCCGGACGCCGGTGGGCGTGAAGGTCATGGGGACCGATCTGGCGGAGATCGAGAAGCTCGGCGTCCGGCTGGAGGCGCTGCTCAAGCCCATCGGCGGAACGCGCAGCGTGCTGTACGAGCGCAACCAAGGGGGGCTGTACATCGACATCGTTCCCCTGCGCGACGCGCTCGGGCGTTACGGCCTGACCGCGGGCGACGTGGAGCGGACCATCGAGTCCGCCATCGGCGGCGCCCCGATCGGCACGACCGTCGAGGGGCGCAATCGCTTCTCCATCAACGTGCGCTACCCGCAGGACGCGCGCAGCGATCTGGAACGGCTCCGCGGCGTGCTGGTGCCGATCTCCGCGGCGGACGCCGCGGCGGGCGCACCGAGCGACGAGGCCATGACCGTCTCCCAGCGCGAGCCGGATCATACCGAACACCCGTCCGACGGCTCGCCGCCGCTGCGGCCCGCCGGCGGGAGGCCCGCGGTCCAATGGCAGAGCGTCGATCCGGTCGCGCTTCTGGGCCTGACCGGCGAGGGTGTCACGACCGCCGCCAAGCGCGGGTTCGTTTCCCTCGGCCAGGTCGCGGACATCCGCATCGTGGGCGGTCCTCCCATGGTGCGCGACGAGGGCGGGCTCCTGGTCGGATACGTCTTCATCGACGTCGATCCGTCAGAGCGCGATCTCGGCGGCTATGTGGGCGAGGCAAAGCAGGTGGTCCAGGCGGCGCTGGCCGATGGCCGGCTCGAGATGCCGCAGGGCTACTTCCTCAAGTGGACCGGCCAGTACGAAGAGCTGGAGAGGATGGCCGCGCGGATGCGGATCATCGTTCCAGCCGCGCTTCTTCTCATCGTCGTGCTGCTGTTCCTTCATTTCCGGAACCTGATCGAGGTCCTCATCGTCCTCCTCTCGGTTCCCTTTGCTCTCGCGGGCAGCGTCTGGTTCCTCTGGCTGCTCGACTACCGGCTCTCGACCGCCGTCTGGGTGGGCGTGATCGCGCTCGTCGGGCTCGCCGCCCAGACCGGCATCGTGATGATCGTGTACATCGACAATGCCTACCAGCGCCGGAAGAGCGCGGGCCGCATCCGCGATCTCTCCGACATCATCCGCGCGCACATGGAGGGCACCGTCCAGCGCGTCCGGCCGAAGCTGATGACGGTCACGGCGATGCTCGGAGGGCTCCTTCCCCTGCTCTGGGCGACGGGTTCCGGCGCCGAGGTGATGAAGCGGATGGCGGCGCCGATGGTCGGCGGATTGATCACCAGCGCGCTCCTGACGCTGGAGATCATCCCGGTGATCTACACGTACTGGCGGCAGGAGCAGCTGCTCTGGGAGCGGGTCGCAGGCCTCGACGCGGCGCTCTTGCGCGCGCTGCGGCGCACGGCCTGGGTGCAAGGCGCGGGATGGGCCCTGCTGCTCGCGACGGGAGCGTCGGCGTTCTACGTCGATGTGGCCGCGCCGATCAGACTGGGGGTGCTCGTCATCTCCGCCGGGCTCATCGTGATCGGTGCGGCAGGTTATCTCCGCGACCGGCCGGCCGCGCGACGGCTGGTGTGGCCGGCAGCGGAACCGGTCCTGCATGCGGAGAGCCCCGCCGTGCTCTCCTCCTGATCAGCGCGGCCGCCGGGCGAAGATCCCCGAGGACCGGACGAAGAAGACGCGCTCGCCCTGCTCGTTGAAGAGCTCGCCCAGCGTGCCGACGGTGCCGCGGCCTGCGTGCTTCGAAGAGGGCTTCACGAACGTGATGGTGACTCTTCCACGGAGGAGATCGCCCCCGCGCACGGGCTTGAGCCAGCGCATCTCGTCCACGCCGGGGGATCCGAGGGTCGCGGACTGCTGCAATAGACCGCGCACGAGCAGGCCCATGTACATGGATCCGGTGTGCCAGCCGCTCGCGATCAACCCGCCGAAGATCGAGCGCTGCGCCGCCTCCGGGTCGACGTGGAACGACTGCGGGTCGTACTTGCGGGCGAACTCGACGATCTCCGGTTCGCTGACGCGCACCTCGCCCAGGTCGTAGACCTGACCTTCCGCGAAATCCTCGAAGTAGCGCATCATCCGAAACCTCTAGACCACGCACTGAGCATGAGAAGCCGGTTCATCTGCTGAACATCCGGATGAACTCGGGGTTCCCGCGCAAAGTGGCGAAGTCAGGGTCTCGTGGCGCCCAGCTATGGAAGTAGCCGGGTGTCATGCGGGTGCCTTCTCGCAATTGCTCCAGCGCCCGATCGGGGAGGCCGGCCCGGGCGAGGGCGCACGCGACGTTGTAGCGGATGCGGCCGTCCTCCGGTGCAATGCGAAGCGCCCGCTCCGCCTGGGCAATGCCTTCGTCCACCTGGCCGCTCTGCACGAGCACGATCGCGAGGAAGACTCTCGCGAGCGCGTCGTCCGGGTTGCGCCGCAACTCTTCGATGCATGCGTCGATGGAAAGCTGTAGCGAGCGCAGCCGTTCGTCGGAGCGTCCGAGCATGTCATACGCCCCTAGCAGGTAACCCGCAGCGCGATAGTGGCGTGGATGC
>Ga0070699_100002091_pt1 | contig 18070 bp, 15 predicted proteins | sample KBSK1503metaG_FD_65473 | JGI IMG/M metagenome (GOLD analysis project Ga0070699, IMG submission 65473) | Corn, switchgrass and miscanthus rhizosphere microbial communities from Kellogg Biological Station, Michigan, USA - KBS K1-50-3 metaG | ecosystem: Host-associated > Plants > Roots >... | reverse complement strand
CCGGGAGGGATGTTAATTTACGCCACCTGTTCCCTGGAACCTGAGGAGAATGAGTGTCAGGTGGAGGCGTTCCTCACCAACCATCCGGAGTTTCACCGGGAGCCCAGTCCGGCCGTTCCGACCGACCTGCTGAGTCCCCGGGGGGATCTGACCATCCTCCCGTTCCGGGACCAGATGGACGGAGCCTACGCGGCGAGGCTTCGTCGGAGCGGGGCTTCGGCTTGAGATTTCGGCGCGCCGAGGGCTTGCCATTCCTCAAGACTGTTCGAGGCCGCCGGGTGTTGCGCGGCACGATCATCGTGGGTCTGGCCTGTATCGCCGGGTACGGGGTTTCCTGCCGACTCTACCCCGCTCCCCTCTTCAGCCGTGACCACGCAGTTCCCCGGGTCCTGGACCTCGGCATCACCGAGGCCCAACAGCGGGTCGTCAGCAGTGGTTTCAGGGTGAAGGTGGCGGCGGAAGAGCCGGATCCCCGGGCCGTGAAAGGCAAAGTGGTCTGGCAGGATCCGCCGCCCGGAACGATTGCGCCGGAGGGAACCAGCATCGAACTGACGCCCAGCGCCGGGCCGACCACCATTCTCGTGCCTGACGTGATCAACTTCGACGCCGAGGACGCGCGGCGGGTGATTCAGGCGTCAGGACTGACCGCGGGCACCGAGGATTCGGTATCGTCCAGCGTCGAGCCGGGGGTCGTCGTTGCTACCCGTCCGGGACCCGGCGTTTCCCGCCCCAACGGCACCGCGGTGGACCTGGTCCTGAGCAGTGGTCCGCCGCCGACCGGCGTCCCCAGCGTTCGGGGGATGACCCTGGAGGATGCGCGGCGGGTGCTCCAGCGGTTCGGGCTTTCGGTGGGCGAGCTCAAGATCGAGAAACGGGATGGGCCGACCGGCGTAGTGCTGTCCCAGAATCCGGATACCGGCGCGCGCCTGGTGCGCGGCGGGCGGGTAGACCTCGTGCTGAGCGGCCGGGAGGATTCATGACAGTGCGTATTGCTGCCAGCGTGCTGAGCGCCGACCTGGGGCGGCTCCGGGAAGAGGTCACCGCCGCGGTGAAGGGTGGCGCCGAATGGATCCACGTGGACGTAATGGACGGCCACTTCGTGCCCAACCTCACCTTCGGCGCCCCGATGATCAAGGCGCTGCGCGAGATCACCGACGCCCCGCTCGACGTGCATCTCATGGTGGAACGGCCGGAAAAGTTCATCGCCGAGTACGCCGACCTGGGTGCATCGGGCTTTACCTTTCACCCCGAAGCGACGATCCACGTGCAGCGCCAGCTCGCCCTGGTCCGGGAACATGGGATGCGGGCCGGGCTCGCACTCAACCCCGCGTCGCCGCTCGACCTGATCGGCGAAGTGCTCTCCGACCTGGACCTGGTCCTCATCATGAGCGTGAACCCCGGATTCGGGGGACAGTCGTATCTTCCGGCAGCCACCACCAAGATCCGCCGCGCGCGGGCATTGCTCGACCAGGCCGGCTCCCGGGCGGCGCTCGAGGTGGATGGCGGGATCACGGTCGACACGATCGCGGAAGCCTGGAAGGCCGGCGCCGATACTTTCGTGGCGGGAACGGCGGTGTTCGGCAGCGGAGATCCGGCCAAAGCGGTGACCCGGTTAAAGGAGAAGTGTCGTACGGTGGTATAGGAGAGTTAGAGCAGGCAGGGCTCGGAGGACTGCACGCCGCAGAGATGCAGAGGCACGCAGAGGTATTCACAGAGACAAGACAGCATGTTGTTCTCTTTGCGTCTTGGCGCCTTTGCGTTTTGGCAGTTGCAGGCCTCAGCGTTACCCTCCGCGAGCCTCAGCATCTCAGCGGTGTGCGGTTCTCCGAGCTCTCTGCCGGCTCAAATCGCACGTCAAGCTTTACCAGGAGTAGTATGTCACGACAATGGATAGTGGTGATTCTCATCGTGGCCGGCCTCGCGATCGGCGCCACGGCGCTGGTGCGGGTGGGCTCCGGCATGGACCGGGTGGAGGTGGGCTCCCGGATGCCGGACTTCAAGGTCAGCGACCCGCACACCCGGGACACGCTCTCGCTGCGCGAGCATTACAAGGGATCGGTCACCCTGGTGAACATCTGGGCGACCTGGTGCGTGCCCTGCCGGACCGAGATGCCGGCCATGGAGAAGGTCTATCAGCAGTATAAGGATCGCGGCTTCCGGATCGCCGCGGTCAGCGTGGACGAGGGCGCGGACGACGTGGTCAACGAATTCGCCAGCAACCTGGGACTCAGCTTCGACATCCTGCACGACCGGAGCGGCGACATCCAGAAGGTGTACCAGACCACCGGGGTGCCGGAATCGTTCCTCGTCAACCAGGAAGGCATCATCGTGCGCCGCATCATCGGCGCCCATGACTGGAACTCCCAGCTCAATCGTTCCCTCATCGAGCGGCTGCTGGCCGATTCCAAACCGACCTCGGGAGTGGCCGCCCGGTAATGGCCGGACGGATTCTCGCGATCGAGACCTCCTGCGACGAAACCTCGGCCGCGGTGCTCGAGACCGGATCGGCAGGGCCGGCCGGCCTCAAGAGTCTGGTCATCCTCTCCCAGGATATCCACGCGGTGTTCGGGGGCGTGGTGCCCGAGCTGGCGAGCCGGGCCCACTTGCGCACCATCGGCTCGGTCGTGGACCGGGCGTTGACCAGCGCCGGCGTCGGGCTTGATGACCTGAGTGCGATCGCGGTGACCGCTGGACCGGGCCTGGTCGGCGCCCTGCTGGTGGGGGTCATGTACGGCAAGTCGCTGGCGTTCGCGCGCGGGCTGCCGTTCCTCGGCGTCCACCACATGGAAGGCCACCTGTTCGCGGCAACGTTGGAGGATCCCGAGTTCAAGCCGCCCTTCGTGGGTCTGCTGGTGAGCGGCGGCCACACCATGTTGCTCGACGTTCCGGAGTGGGGGCAGTACCGGCTGCTGGGTCAAACCCGGGATGACGCGGCCGGCGAAGCCTTCGACAAGGTGGCCGCCCTGCTCGGCCTCGGATATCCCGGTGGTCCGGCGATCGAAAAACTCGCGGCAACCGGCCGGCCCGGCCGCTACGATTTTCCCCGCCCCATGTTGCGCGAGATGGACCGCGAGGGAAGCGAGCGCTACGAGTTCTCCTTCTCCGGATTGAAGACCGCGGTGCTCCGGGCCACGAAGGCCTCGAATGACCTGGAACGGGACCGGGCCGACCTCGCCCGCGGCTTTCAGGATGCGGTACTGGAGGTTCTGGTCGAGAAAACAGCCCGGGCCGCGGAAGAATTGAACTATGACACGGTCATGGTGGGCGGCGGAGTCGCCTGCAACCAGACCCTGTTGGCCCGGCTTCGCGAGCGGGTGAAACCCTGGGCCCGGGTGGTTGCCGCCACGCCGCGGCTCAACACCGATAACGCGGCCATGATCGGCGCGGCTGCCGCGTGGCGACTCGCCCGCGGCGAACGCAGCGGATGGGATCTGGAACCCCGCGCGGACATGAACTTCCCTGGATTGAAGGGTTGAAGATATGGATGTTTATCCGTTCATAATCCACCTGGGCCGGCTGGAGGTTACCGGCTACGGCATCATGATGATGGTCGGGTTCCTGATGGGCGGTTGGCTCATCGGCCTGGAGCTGAAGCGACAGGGCCTGCGCGAGGACTACGCGGCGGAAATAGTCATCGCGGCCGTCATCGGGGGTGTCATCGGTGCCAAGCTCTGGTACGTCGCGCTCACCCGGGACATGGACGCCCTGCTCTCAAGGGGCGGACTGGTCTGGTACGGCGGCCTGATCGGCGGCAGCCTGGCGGTATGGCTGAACGGCTGGCGCTTGCGGGTTCCCACCCGGTGGACCGCCCACGTGGTGGCCCCCGCGCTGGCGGCGGCTTATGCGCTGGGACGGGTCGGCTGCTTCATGGTGAACGACGACTACGGCCTGCCGACCGGCCTCCCCTGGGGCATGCGGTTCCGCCTGGGCCTGCCGCCGTCCACCGCGGAAAACCTCCACGCGCTCTTCGGCATCCCGATTCCTCCCGGCGTGGATCCCAACACGGTACTGGCCGTCCATCCCACCCAGCTGTACGAAGTCGCGGCGATGACCGTCGCGTTCATGGTGCTCTGGAAACTGCGGAAGGCAGCGTGGGGAACCGGGGCGTTGTTCGGTGTTTACCTGATGCTGGCCGGCCTGGAACGATTCCTCGTGGAGTTCGTGCGGGCCAAGGACGACCGCTTCGTGGGCCCCTTCACCATCGCCCAGGTGATGAGCGTGCTGCTCATCATCATCGGTACCCTGGTGTGGGTCCGGCTTCGCGGAAGATCAGCGCAGGACCCTGGGCCCTATCTCGCGGGCCGTCAACCGGCGGCTCCATCGAATCCTTCGACAGCTGGCTAAGTGATGATCCTGGAATCGGTTGCCTGAGGGAAGCAGGCTGTCGGCAAGAATTTGACAGTTTCCGCTCCAGATTTCGCTGTGGAGCTCGCGAGCAAATTGTTACGATACAATGACTTACGCTGGTGATCGCCGTGGTACCCGACTTGCCATTACATGGCACCAGTGGCAGGTCGAAGAAGAGTGGGGCGAGCACTTAGGCTCGTTCCAATAACTCAGGGGGCGACCTGTCATGCATTCCGAAAGAGCCCGCACACCGTGCGGGCTCTTTCATTTGTTTTGGCCGGGAGTCACTTATTGGTTGTACTGGTGAGCCGTTGCTTCAACCGCTCGATTTCCGCCCGCAGCTCCGCCAGGTCGGCATCCATCCGCTCCAGCGACCGGATCATGTCCCGATCCACCTCGGTCGCGCTCTGCGGCGCCGACGGCCGTCGTACCGCGTCGGGGACCATCTGGCTGGTCACCCTGAGCCGGCGCGGCTCCAGCACGAAGGTCCAGAGCAGGGCGCCGAGGAAGAGCGCCAGCAGGATCCCCTGAGCGGTCAGGGTTTCCACGGTCTGGTAGATACCCATCTGGGGAATTCGGGGGGCCCATCCCACCGGGGTAAGTGAAACCAGGCCGGCTTCCTGCAATTCCGCGATTCCCTTCCCCGCGAACACGAAGGCCATGTAGTACAGGAATGCGCTGGTGACTCCGAAGAAAGGCTTGAGCGGGATCTTCACTCCGTAGCGGTTGATCGCGTAGTAGACGATCAGCAGGATGACGGCACCCGCCAGGATTCCCCCCAGTACCGGCATCGCCGCCGTGCCCGACCCGCCCGCGACAAAGAGCGCCTTGTAGAACAGCACCGTCTCGAAACCCTCGCGATACACCGCGAGGAACGCCACCGATGCCAGCGCCAGCGCGGAGCCGCTGGTGAGCGCGTCTTCCACCTTGCCCTTCACGAACCGGTTCCACTTGGCTACTTCCATCCGGGAGAGCAGCCAGTAGCTCACGTAGAACAGCATCACCACCGCGACCAGCATGGTGATCCCTTCCAGCGCCTCCTGTCTGCCCGGGGTGACGCGGACCAGGCTCTGCAGGACCACCGCCGTGATCAGGCTGGCTCCGACTGCGGCGCCCGCCCCGATGTGCACATCACGCTTCCGGTGCCCGGCACCCAGCTTTGCCAGCATGGTGACCAGGGCGCCGAGGATGAGGATGGCCTCGAGACCTTCCCGGAGCAGGATGACGAAGGAATTGAGGAACAGGTTGGGTGCCGAGAGCCGGTCACCCAGGGCGCGTTCCGCCTTTTCCAGGTTGGCCAGCAACCGGGACTGGATGGCCTTGAGTTCCTGGTTGGTAGCGCCTCCGGCGGCGCGGGTCCGGAGCTCGGCGAAGATGGCCTCGAGCTCGCCTGCCATTGCGTTGTCCTTGGCGCGGACCTGGGCCTCCACCTGCTCGAACGTCATATACGCGTCGAACGCCACGGTGCTGGCCTCGTCGTGCTTTCCCGTCTCGGCCAGTCGCAGCGCGGAATCCACCTCGACCCGTACCCGGGCGAAGACCTGATCGCTGCCGTTGCCGGTTGCCTGCCCCGGTTGATAGTTGCGCACCGCCGCGACCCGCGACATGGCCAGGTTGCTTCCCACCGGCTCGTCCGGCATCAGCGCCGCGGCCAGGGCGGAATCGCTCATCCGCGCGGTGGTCGGGAAACTCCTCAGCGCGGGAGGGACATCGCCCGACGGAGCCGGCAGCCGGAGCAGGGTCGCATAGGCCGCAGCGGCCCAGCGATCCTCGGGAGAGAGCCGGCTTTCGAACGCCGGCATCGCGGTGCCGGTGACGCCGATGGTGACGCGCTGGTAATAGTCCAGGGGCAGCACGGTGCGAAGGGTCGCCGCGTCGGAAAGATTGGCCGGCGCCGGATCCATCCCCGCCGCGGCCGGTCCATCCCCGCGGCCCAGCATCCCGTGGCAGCTGGCGCAATTCTGCTGGTAGACCTGGGCTCCCCGCGCCAACGACGGCATAGTGACCGGGGTTTCGTCGAGGTTGACCCCGAGTTTCTGGGCTAGAGATGTGGCGAGATTTGACACCCGCGCGGTGACGGAATCGGAGGGAGCCACCGCGCTGACCATCGCGATAATGCTGTCGATCTGCCGCAGTGCGGGACGGGCCGCGTCGAGCGGGAGCAGGGCTGCGCTGCGGCGAGCCTCGGTCAGGAACAAGCGGGCTTCTTCAACTTCGCCCGGGGCGACGACCTTCCCGGCCCGAACCCCGAGCCCGTACTCCTGGGACGCCAAACGGGACGTCGCGGCGATCCGGCGCACCAGCGGCGCCGGGTCCCCCTGACTTGGTTGCTGCCCCAGGACCAGACTGGCCACCAGGGCGATCCCGTTAATGAGAACCATTCTCAACTCTATTTTCTAAGGTGGGGAATACTAGAGTAAGAAGGTCGGAATTTCAATTAGCGAGGGAAACCGGGGAGGCAGGCCTAGTTCCGCAATTCGGGCTTTGCAAAAGCATCAACGCAGAGAACGCGGAGGATTCGCGGAGAACGCAAAGGATATTCCCACTTTGGAGCGGCTATTCGTGATTTCGCCTATAGGATCCATCCGATTCGTCTCTGCGCCCTCTGCGTTACCTCTGCGCCCTCTGCGTTGAAGCTGTTGCTAGGCTCAAATCCGATACGCCGGCAGCTACCGACGCCTCTCGCCCTATAGCCGCTCGCTGGTATACACCTTGTTAACGATCCACCAGCGCCCACCGTACTTCACCATGTTCAGATAATCGGTATAGCGGGAGCCCGGGTTCCCGGGGTAATCCTCGACCACCTTCACGGTGGCGATGTCGCGGTGCACTTCCAGCGCGGCGATCCGCAGCTCCCCCTGCTCTTCCTTCCCGGCACTGGCCGCGAAGCCCCGGTACCAGTCGGCCTGGCTCAACTGGCCCAGGTTGCCGTCGCGGGCGACGAAATACAGCTTGGCATCGGGCATGAATGCCTGTTTGAAGCTCTCCACGTCATTGAACTTGAGGCCGTGGAGATAGCGGTTGACCACATCCCGCACGGCCGCTTCGTCGTCCGGTTGCGCCGACAGCGAAGTGAATGGGATCAGCAGGAGGGCGCACAGGAGAAGAGATCGTTTCACGATTGCCTCGCGAGTATGGGAGGTCTACGGCCCGCCCGGGAATGGCCGCCCCAGCAGCACCACCGCACCGGCGGTGGCCTCACTGTGCGTCAGCGAGAGTTGCAGCTCGATCGGCCCGTGTCGCTCCACCAGCCGCGCCGCTTCGCCGTGGAGCTGGAGCATCGGCCGGCCGTCGGCGTGACGCAGCACTTCGAGGTCCTGCCATCCTACTCCCCGCGCCTCGGGCAAAACCTGGAACGCCTTGTAAGCCGCTTCCTTGGCGGCGATCCGGGCGGCGATGCCTCGCGCGGGCAGGTGCAGTTGCGCGACGTAGGCCTGCTCCCGGGGGGTGAGCAGTTTCTGGGTGACCCGCTGGCCCTTTCGCTTGATCATCCGTTCGACCCGGGCCACGTCTACCAGATCGATGCCAATGCCCAGGACGTTCATACCGGCGTCACCAGGCGATCCCACCAGTTCCACCACCAGCGCGCGAACCCATACAGGAAACGGGGACCGGGAAGGTATCCGCCTACCACGAGCCCGACGTACACCGCGAGCGCCACGATGGCCAGACTGATGCTCCACACCACCCAGCGGGGGCGCCGCCAGCGCCGGGCCGACTCGACCAGCGGCGTCCAGCGGTGCCACTCCTGGTGCACCGCCTCTTCCAGCTCCAGCCAGCCGGTCTCCAGCCGGCGCGCGGCCTCGGTGAGCGCCCCGCGCCAGCGATTCTGCGCGTCGCGATCCAGCACGCCGGCATCGCGCACCTGGTGGGCGACCCGTTCCAGGCCGTCGAGGCCGGCCGCCAGGGAAAGGCTGCCGCCGCCGAGCCGGGCATGCATCGCCCGGCGCTCGGCGGCCGAGAGCAGGAGGCTTCGGCGCCGGCGGGCCGGGATCCGTGACTCGGCCGCCGCCGCCATGATCCGTGCATCCACGGCCGCCGTCATTCGCTCGGCAACCGCCCGCACCGCGGCTTCCCAGCCGGTGAGCCATGCGGCGCGGCCCAGGGCCGCGACCGCGCCATCCCGATCGCCGGTGGCACTCCAGGCCCGCGCATCCTCGGTCAGCCCGAAGATCGCGGTGGCCAGCTCGAGGCGAATGTCATCGAGAAGAATCGGATGGGCGGAGCTCGGGTCCGGCGCCAGGGCGACCCGGCCGAGCGCCGGGCCTAATTCGGGCACCTTGATGGCGGTGAGAACGCGAACCGGGCTGCTGGTCATGCCGCGAAAGGTAAACGCGTTTGGGGAAGGGTCGATCCAGGATCGACCTCCGATCGACCTCTGCGGCCGGCCCCTACGATCCGAATATGGCGGTCATGACAGCCTCGGTGTCGCCCAGGTTTTCAAAAGCAGCCACCGCCCCGGCCGCCATCAAGTCGTCCACCGAATACGATCCGGTGGCCACCCCGATCGCGCGGGCGCCGATCGAGCGGCCACAGGTGACATCCGACGGCGTGTCGCCCACGATCACGACGTCGTGGCCGGTTGGGACCCGGCCGAAGTGAAGGGCCGACCGTTTCGCGGCGACCGGCGGTAATTCGGCACGGACGGCGGAATCCGAACCATACGCCCCGACCCGGAACCGGGCAGGATCGATCCCGGCCGAGCGGAGCTTGAGCCCCGCGCCCTCGACGAAATTCCCGGTCAGCAGGCCGAGCATCGCGCCGTCGGTGGTTTCCACCTGGTTCAGCAACTCGGGAACGCCGGGCAGTACCGTGCTGCGATACCCGGGGACGGCGAGCTCCCGTTCCAGTTGCGTGATATACGCGCGGCCCAATTCCGCCAGCTCCTCGGGCGGGAGCGCGGGGTTGTGCCCCGCGGCCGCCAGCATCTCCATCAGGATCTGGGGATCGGTCTTGCCGTCGAATCGAATGGCGCCCCACGCATCGCAGGCTCCGTATTGTCCCGCCACGGCCGTGAGAATGGCTCGGCGGCCCGCGCCGGCCGAGAGCAGGATGGTGCCGTCGATATCGAACAAGACCAAGCGAGTCATTGGCTACTTTGATTTCGAGTTTGAATTCTGATATTCTGACTTGGATTTGACTCCTGCAACTGCACACCGCAGAGACGCCGAGTTCGCAGAGGCATTCGCAGAGAACAGCAAATATGGCCTTCTTCGCGTCTTCGCGCCTTCGCGTTTGCCGTTCATTGCTAATGTGCTCAGCGAAAGCCTCAGCGTCCCTCTGCGTCTCTGCGGTGTGCTGTTGCTGAATTGAAATCCACTACGCATACCGCTATCCGAGAGGGATCCGGCGGATCGCCTGGAGCTGAGAACGCAGCTTATGCGCCCGGCTTCCTTCGCTCCAGCTTTCCACGACGAAACCGCCGCACGCGATGGTCGAGTGCACCAGGGTCTCGTTGTCGCCCATCATCGCGACGTGGGTGATCCGGCCGGGCACCTCTCCGAAGAAGAGCAGGTCGTCGGGCTTCAGATCGGTTGGCTCGAGCGCGATGCCTCGCTGCGCCTGCTCGGCGGAATCGCGCGGCAGTTTCACACCTCGACCGGCAAAGGTGGTCTGCACCATCCCGGAACAATCGGCTCCCCATGCGGTGAGTCCGCCCCAGGCGTAGGGAGCGCCGGCAAAGCGTTGCACCGCCCAGTCGATCGCCCGGACCATGCGAGCCTGGGTCACCGTCATCTCCTCCGAGTTGATGAGCCCTGCCACCAGGGTTCCCTGGGTGCCATCCGGCAGGCCCCACCGGGTTCCCACCGGCGCCACCCGGGCAAGTAAGGGTAGCGCGATGATCCGGGCATCCTGGAGCCGGAGTACCGCCCCATCGGCCCGTCCATTGGCCCGCTCCCGCCAGCGATTCCAGTCCTCGGCTTCCACCGGCAGCAGGTATCCCCGGTGAGTCCAGCCAACGTAACCATCCTGCTCCCGCCGGAGGGAGATCCAGTCTCCCCGCTCTTCGGTGGACGCGCCAGCCTCCCCCAGGACCATCTGGGAAACCAGCTCACTTCGGGGGTTCGGTTCTCGGTAGAGCGGAGCGAGCGAGGAGTGAACGACGAAGTGGATCATGCCTCGGGGGAGGGCTGCTTGAGTGCGTACGCGGCTTCACACTGGGCGCATCGCACTACGCCCCGGAAAGTGCAGATCAGGCAGAGAAAGGTGCCGCAATCCTGGCAGGGATAGCCTTCCGTCGCGCGCTCCTCGTTGCCGCAGGAGCGGCAGATCATGCCGTCGTGCTCCTTGATCTCGCCCATGCCTCGTCCTATGCCGGAATGGAGTAGCGCTTGATCTTGTTGATGAGCGTCGCCCGGGAAATGCCCAGCTCCACGGCGGCCCGGGTCCGGTTGCCGGAATGGTGCCGCAGGGTGCGCTCGATGTGCTGCCGCTCCAGGTCGTCCAGGCTCAGCGGATTGTGGCGGCGGTCGCCCGGGCCGGCGCGGGCGCGGAACTCGCCCGGCAGATGCTCCACCCCGATTTCCGGCTTGCCCTGCGCCAGGATCATCGCCCGCTCGAGCACGTTCCGCATCTCCCGCACGTTTCCGGGCCAGTTGTACCCCAACATCCGCTCCAGCCCGTCAGCCGAAATCGCGGTGGGACCGCCCGGCACCTGGGTCCGGAGATCGTTCATGAGCCGGGTGATCAGGTTCAGCCGGTCTTCGCGGGACCGGTCCCGCACCGGGGGAAGGGCGAGCGGCATCACGCTCAGCCGGTAGTACAGGTCTTCCCGGAAGCGGCCCGTCTCTACCTCACTGGAAACGTCCTTGTTGGTGGCGGCGATCAAGCGGACGTCCACGGTGAGTTCGCGGGTCCCGCCCAGCCGGCGGAAGGTCTTGGTCTCCAGCACCTTGAGCAGCTTGGGCTGCAGCTCCAGCGCGAGGTCGCCGATTTCGTCCAGGAAGATGGTGCCATGGTCGGCGATCTCGAACAGCCCCTGCTTGCGGTCCTTGGCGTCGGTGAAGGCGCCCTTCTCGTGGCCGAACAGCTCGGAATCGAGGAAGGTCGCGCTCAGGCCGCCCGCATTCACCTCGACGAACGGCGCCTTGGAGCGGATGCTCAGGTTGTGAATCATCCGGGCGACCCAGCCCTTGCCGGTGCCGCTTTCGCCGATCAGGAGGACGGTGGTCCGTTCGCTCTGCGCCAGCAAGCCGACCTGGCGGGCAAACTCCTGCATCGCGGGAGACCGCCCCAGGGAATCGAGTCCCTGCTCCGGCGCCAGGTGGGAGACCAGCATTTCGTTCACCCGGCGGAGCCGCACCTTGTCGGACGCCCGGGAGGCCGCGGCGGCCAGGTGGGCCATGTCCACCGGCTTGGTGAGGAAGTTTTCCGCGCCCAGCTGCATTGCGCGGACCGCGGTGGGAATGTCACTCTCTCCCGTCAGCAGGATGACCACGGCCCCCCGTTCCCGGAGCCGTTCCAGCACTTCGAGCCCGTCCATCCCGGGCAGGTGCAGATCGAGGATCACGACTTCGGATCGCAGCCGGTCGAAGGTGGCCAGCCCCGCCTCGCCGGACAGCTCGCGGGCCACCTCGTAACCGAGGTGCTCGAAGTAATTCCCGATCGATCGGAGAATGTCGACGTCGTCGTCGATCAGCAGAACGGAATCGGCCATGGATTCTCCGGCAACACGGTGCAGTTCAATCTGCAAGATCCCAATTCGCAACCTTCAGTGGCTCTGTTTCCATACTATCCCGGTCCGCGGCTCCACGCCACCTACGGAGCCAGAACCTCGATGGCCCCGGGGACGATGGTCGCGGTAAACGGGGTCATCCCGCCCGGTTCGCCATCCAGCTGCGCCGGCTGGGCCGGGGTCGCTTCCAGCCGGATCTCCCGGCCTCGCGCGAAGCCGACAAAGGCACCGCTGGCGCCGGGACCCGAGGACCGCAGCAGGTCCCACACCGCCCGTACCCCTTCGATAAAATTGTCGGCCCGCATGACCACGACGTCGAGCAGCCCGTCTTCCGGGCTGATCCCCGGCCCCAGCTTGACGTAGCGGGGGATGACTTCGCCGCAGTTAGCCACCAGCACCATCGCGGCGTGGGCATCGTACTCCTTGCCGTCCACGGTGATGAGGAAGTCCGCGTTCCGGAGATGGCCGATCAGCCGGAGCGTGGTGGCGACGTAGGCGCCCATGCCCCATTTCCGCTTCATGGCCGCCGGCGTCTCCGCCATCACCCGGGCATCGTAGCCGGCGCCGCAGGCCACAGCGAAATAGTGCACCCCGTCGGGCCGTTCCATGCGGCCCAGGTCGATCCGCCGGCGGCGCGAGGTCAGCAAGGTTGCCGCGGCCTTTACCGGGTTGTTGGGAATCCGGAGATTGCCCGCCAGCAGATTGCCGGTACCGCCGGGAATCAGGCCGAGTCCCACCGAGCTTCCCACCAGCGCGGCGGCGGCCTGCATGGTGGTTCCGTCGCCCCCAAAGACCACGACCATGTCCATCGCCTGGACCACGGCTTCATCGGCCATGCGGCGCGCGTCTCCCGGTCCGCAGGTCGCCGCCAGCTCGGCCTGCCAGCCGCCCGCGCGGAGGGTCTCCATGATCGTGGTCACCACCCCCGGCTCCGTGCGGGCTGCCGCGGGGTTGGTGATCACCAACGCCCGGGTCACTCAGTACTCCTTTTCCCAGAGCGTATCGAGACCGAACTGGTAACGGATGCCCTGCAGGCCCGGGGTTGGAGACCCCGCCGGCCGGCAGGAGATCACGGGCTCATAACTGGATTGAATCCGGAAGTTCCGGCTCAACCGGTATTCCAGGCCGGTGCCGATACTCTTGGCTCCCAGGTTACTGAGGTCGTAGCAGAAACCCGCATTGATGGTAAAGAACGTCTTGCTGCCCAGTTGCCAGCCGGCGGTAATCTGGTTGCGGCCGACGGAGTTGAACAGGTTGCCGGAGCCGGACCGGATCTCGAAGAAATCGATGGGAAGCCCGATGTCGGAAATGAGGGTGCGCTGGATTTCGCTGGAGAGCGCGCTTCCAAGATAGGCCAGGCCGGTCTCCAGCGCCGCCTGCGATTGCCCGGCGTCGGCCGCTCCGATCCCGGGAATTTCCGGCGTGGGCCGGCCGAACATCAGGTAGGAGACCAGCTCGGACTCGGTGGGCTGCGGCCGGATAGTGCTTTCCAGCGAGAGCTTGGGCAGCAGCAGCGTCCCGGTAATCTTCGCGACAATCGGAACGTCTTCCTGCTGGGTCTGCACCAGGTGAGTGGCCTGAATATCCAGCTCGGCGTTCAGGTCCGGGGTGCCGAAGTAGCGCACGGTTCCCCGCTCGACCTGGAAGTCCCGGCTGACGAAGCCGATGTGCAGGGTATAGGTACCGCGCACCGCCGTGAAAGTCCCGTCGAAGCGGTATTGCTTGCCGAACTTGTTGGCCAGGACCGACCCCTCGAGCTGGATGTTGGCGTCGCTGGACCGGAGCCAGAATTGGTCGCCCACCGTGAGGCGGAGATCATTGATCCGGAGCGAGTCGAGGAAGACGCTCTCGAAGGCGGCGCCCAGCTTCTGAGTTCGGACCAGCGAGGTATCCACCAGGCCCTGCACTTCCGGGTCGGAGAGATTCACGATCCGCTTGGTCAGCAGGTCCGCGAAGTGCAGCACCCCGCTGTTGGCGACCATGTCGCCGGTGAGGGTAGCGCCGTAGACCGGCCCCGTCAGGGTGCCCTGGCCGCTCGCCTCCAGGGTGAGGAAGGTCGGATTGTTGATGGCGAGAAAATTGGTGGCGTTGAGCGTCAGGTTCAGCTCCGGCGACGTCAGCTTTGGCAACCGGACGCTCCCGCTCAGGATCAGGTCGCCTTCCCCGCTGGTGATGCGGAAGCGCGGCACGGTCATGGAATCGCCTGAGAAGGTGAACCGGCCGTTCATGTTCCCGTAGCGCACGCCGAGGCTGGGCAACGTCACCCCGCCGTTGATGACTTCCAGGAAGCCGGACATCCGCGGCGCCTCCCAGCTGCCGGTCACTTCGACGTCGGTCTGCAGCAGCCCGGATACTCGCCGGACATTGGGCGTAAAGGCTTCCAGCAGGGCCAGGTTGACGCTGTCGGCATGGGCCCGGATGAAAAGGTCGCCGGGAAGCTGGCGCCGTTTCACCTTCATCAGGGCCAGGTCCAGCGGCAGCTGGGCCTCGACCCGCAGCACGTTGACCCCGGTCCGCCAGAGCAGGAGGTTGGCATCCAGCCGCTGGTTCCGGTAGTCGAAAACGCCTTGCACGAAGGGAGCGCGGAAATCTCCCAGCACCAGGTCACCGGCGCTCCCGGTGCCCGAGATGGTCGGCGAGGCCGCGGTCCCGGTCAGCTCGACATCCATCGCCAGGGCGCCGGCGATGCCGGTGGTGTCCTTGCCCATCAGGGCGTACATATCGGTGAGCGAGATGCCCTTTCCGGAAATGACCAGCTGGCCCGAGCCGATGCGAGGCAACTGGCCGTTCATCTCCAGCGAGCCGGCGTGGTCGTCGGTCTCCAGGTCGAGCGTCGTGAAGGCGATCACGCTGTCGCCGATGGCGATGTCGGCCGGGCGCACCAGCCGCCAGGTGTGCACCGGCAGCTTGGCGGTGAGCGTGTCGAGCGACAGCACCCAGGCGCCGCTCCGCTTCCACCAGCGGCCGCCACCGGACAGCCCGGCCATGGTTTCATAATCCAGCGAGCCGGCCCAGGAGAGGGAATCGGTCCAGCCGGCCAGCGCGACGTTGACGTTGTTGAAACCCTGCAATCCCACCCGGATCGAATCGGAGGCAATCCCGATTGTGGTGCGGGGCCGCTGCCCGCCGGTCCACTCGAACGTCGCGCTGGCGGCCGGCGTGGCGATATTCTGGTAGCGGAGGTCCGCCACTTTGGCCAAGCCCTTCACCGTGAGCGTGTCGAGTGACCCGCTGAGCGTCAGGTCGGCCTGGGCCGCTCCGCCCAACCGCACCTGCTGCTGGGCGACACTCACCTGCGCGGTGGTGTCCACCGGCAGCGTGCTGTCCCGCTTCACGCCGCTCACCTGGACCAGCAGCGAGTCGAACGGCGCCAGAGAGGCGGCGGTGGCGGACAGAGTGATGGTGCCGGTGTGGGGCCGGACCCAGCCCAGCGTGCCGGAGCCGCTCACCCGGCCACCATTCTCCAGGCTGCCCCATTTCACCTCGAGTGTATCCAGGTGGATCACGCTGTCGGCGATCGCCAGGTCGGCCCGGACGCTGTCCAGCTGGAACTCGCGTATCCGGCTGGAATCCAGGGTCAGCCGGATGGTTCCTGCCGGCGCGACCAGCGTATCGGTGATGATGCTGACCAGCGCATGGCCCTGGAGCCGGGTCGAGAGGCCCCGTCCATTGATCATGGCGAGGTCGACATCCTGGAAATGCAGATCCAGGCTGTCGCTGCCCAGCCGGGGCGGCTGCAGCGTGACGCTGCCCACGGCCTGCACCGCGCCCAGGTCGCCCCGCACGTTGGCGTCGATGCCAAGATGGGAGAGATCTCCCTGGGTCTTGAGATGGCCGGCCAGCTTGCCCTGAAGGGTGAGGCCGGGGAAGGACCCGCGGAGACCTTCGAAGTCGATGGAATCGAGCTCGATGTCGGAATCGAGTCCCAGGACCTGGCCTCGGGTGTCCAGCTTGACCATGCCCTCGATGGCGCTCATGCCCCGGTCAGCGTCCCTGTGCTCGACCCGGCCCTCGAACACCACGTCTTTCCACGGGCCATTCAGCGTGCCGGCCAGCTGGGCGTGGCCCTGCAGCCGCACCGCCGGCGCGATCAGGGCCACCGTGCGAAGATCAAAATCGGACTTGGTGATCGTGAAGTTGTCGAACACCGGGCCACTGGGACCGCCCAGGTGCATGGTCCCGTGCCCGGTCACCAGGCTGGGAGGCCGGCCCGCGACTCTGGCATCATTGAACGTCAGCGCCAGGTTGAGGTCGAGGGTATCGAGAAACCCGCCGCCGCTAAGCTGGCCCGTCAAGGTGCCGTCCAGCGGCACCGTGTCGAGATACGGCCGCGCAACATCGAGGTTCAGGTCGGTGAGCCGCAAGTTCATGTCCCGGACCCCGAACCCGCGACGGGTATCCACCACTGCGGTCACGTTGCCTTCGAGCACGCTCACGCCCTGGTGCATCACCAGGTGGTCCAGCACGTAATCGGTGCGGGTCGGCGATTCGGAGAGCGCGGCCAGGTTGGCACTCCCCTGCATGTTGGGGAATTTGGGAGACACCCAGTGCAGGTCCCGCAGGTCGAGCCGGGGAACTTCGAGCGCGAGGTCGAACATCAGGTTCCCGTTCGGCCAGGTGAGCACCCCGCCCCCCTGGAACCCGGAGTGAGGGAAGGCGCCCCGCGTAATGCTGACCGTGGCACTGTCGTTCTGGACCCGCAGCCGGCCCGCGAAATCCGTGAGGGTGATTCCCGGATCGCTGAACCGCATGGCCAGGCTGTCCACTTCGGCTTCGAGCGGCTTCTTGTCCGGCGAGCTGAGCCGGAAGACCGGGAACCGGGCGGTGATCGCGTCGGCCTTGAGCACCTTGCGGAACCCCTCGGGTCCCGGCTCGATGATGCGGCCCGGATGGGCCCGGTCCTGGGCGAGCGCGGCGGCCTGCTCGGCTTCGGTATTTACGCCCGGCTTGAAATTGTAAGGCAGGAAAACCCGCACCGTCCCGCTGTCGATCCGGAGGCCCCGGAACTCGACCAGGGGTCCCGGCCCGGTGCCCTTCTTCTCTCCCAGCTTGAGAATCTCCTCGTAGTTGAGCCGCCCACTGCGATGCTTGATGATGTTGATGGTCGGGTGGAACAGGTGAACGCCGGAGAGAATGATCCGGTTGGCGATCAGGTTGGGAATACTGTACCCCACCTCGATCCTCGGGGCGTCCACGAACAGCACACCCGAGGTGTCGCGGATGACGACCCGGTCGAGGTTCACCCCGAACAGGAAGGTGCCGGAGACGGCGCCCACCTCGACGTCGGCCCGCAGCATGCGATCGAGGTACACCGAGAGGGAGCGGGCCACCAGCGCGCGGCCCGATCCGGTCCCGCCCAGCGCGAGCAGGATTCCCAGCACCATGGGGACCGTGCCGAGCAGCAGCACCAGGAGCGCGTGGATCAGCTTGCGGCCCATTAGAACGGCTGCCCGATCGCGAACTGGAAGGTCAGACTGGAGCGGCGGCCACTGCTGAAATTGTCCGCGATCTTCCGCAAGCTCCCGGTATTGGGATTGGACTGGTAGAGCGCGCCGGGTTGCCGGGGATAGCCGTTGTAAGCGACATCGAGCCGGGCAGGTCCCAACGGCGTCGCGAAGCGCATCCCGACGCCCGGGGTGAAGCGCAGGGTCGAAGGCGCGTTGGCCTTGCCCCGCTCGAACACGGTGCCCGCATCAATGAAGGCGGCCAGCCGCATCCGCTGGGTGAAGATCGGGGACGGGACCCGGATTTCCACGTTGCCCACCAGCAGTGTGTTGCCGCCGGTGGCGGAGAACCGCACCGGCAGCGTGTCGATGCCCCCCAGCACCGCCGTCGAGTCGGGGTCGTTCGAGGTCACGACATAGACCACGGGGCCGAGCTCGTTGCGCTGATAGCCGCGCACGTCGTTCGGCCCACCACCATAGAACCGCTCGTCCGGCGGAATGAAGCTGACCGTGGCGGAGGTGAACGCCACCTGGGGAGCGAAGATTGCCCCCGCGCGGAGATGCCAGCTCAGCACGACGTCGCGCGAGAGTTCCTGGTACCAGG
>Ga0070699_100002089_pt1 | contig 18073 bp, 19 predicted proteins | sample KBSK1503metaG_FD_65473 | JGI IMG/M metagenome (GOLD analysis project Ga0070699, IMG submission 65473) | Corn, switchgrass and miscanthus rhizosphere microbial communities from Kellogg Biological Station, Michigan, USA - KBS K1-50-3 metaG | ecosystem: Host-associated > Plants > Roots >... | reverse complement strand
GCCATCGCCGTCGAGCGCGGCACGCCGGAGTGTTCGAGCGTGCGCACGGCCGAGCGTCGGAAATCGTGAAACAGCTTGCCCGGATAGCCGGCCTTCTCGCAGGCGTTCGCCCACGTCTTAATGACAACAGCGCCCCTGATCATCGGGATCGATCTCGGGAAGAGCTGGTTTCACCTGGTCGGCCTCGATGGGAGCGGCACGACCATTCTCCGCAAAGAAACTGAATCGGGCGCAGCTCGCCCATTTTGCGGCCACCGCGCCGAAATGCATCGTGGCGACAGAGTCGTGCCCTGGTTCGCAGTACTGGGGCAGGGCTTCACCGCCGGCGGGCCACGAGATCCGGATTCTGGCGGCGCGTGCGGCTCAGGCGCGAATCACTTGCAGGATAAGCGCCACAACTTCCCCCTGATACGCTTTCAACACGGCGGCGAGAACCGTGGCCAACGCCGTAAGGATCCACCCGAATCCCAACCGGGACGTACCTTTGACCGTCGCCAGATCGGCGTCAATGTCCTTCAGTTTTGCCTCGATAAACGCTGAGATATCGTACATGCGACCGCGGAGCATCGCCGCGTACAGATCTAGGAGGGCGCGAATCTCGCGGAAGCTGATGTCCCATTCCACGAGCCGTTCGCGATAGCGCACGAGGATCTGCAGCACGTTGCCGACCAGATCATCGGACGCGACCCGTGCCGACAGATCTTCGCCTCGGTGCAGGTAGTCGAGTGCCTCGTTCACCTCCATCAGCTCAGCCAAAGCCTGTTGCGCAGCGGCTTCCGCCGTTATCGCCACTACGGTCGGGGAGACCACGGCGGCCGTGTCCACGATGCCAGCACCAATCTGCGCGGTGGCCTCGACGACCGGCGTTTCATCGGAAGAGATTTCGTCGGGAAAATACTCCTGGTAAAGGCTCAGCAGGGGGTTTTCGTTCGCGCGGCGCCCGATTTCGTCCTTGAGCTCTTGCAGCTTCCCCTTGAGAGCCTGTTCGCGCAGTTCCTGCGGAAGGCGAAGAATCGGCATCACGTCCGTCAGCCACTGGCGCCGCCAATGCGCGAGTGCGTAGCTATGGGCGCGAAACCGCAGGGTCCCCAAGAAGAACGGGAGCAGGCCGAGCAGCACGAAAAAGAACACCGGAATCGAAAAGAGAAGCCATAGGGGAGGTACTTGTCCGACCGCAGCGGCCATCGGCTCACGAAACAACATGAACGGGTAGACGAAGATGATCGTGGCATTGAGCATCTTGATGAACTGCACGGAGAGATTGCTGTTCCGAACGTCGTTGTCGATGAACTCGGAGGTGATGATCGGCCACAACGCTGCGAGCTCGAAGGGCGGGAACACGAGACGCGGCGCGATGAAGAGTAGCAGCGCGATCCAACCGACGGCTGCGTTGCTTCCGCGCGGGTGCGCAAAGTAGATCCACAGAGTCCCGACGGTTTGGCCAACGGTAAACAGGAGCCCCACGGCCATCATCGCCACCCCTGCGACTTTATTCCGTGCGCTCCAGATCGCTTGAAGCGCCGTGACCTTCTCTTTCGTCTCTGGCAATCCGAAGCCGCCAATGGCGCCGAGCGTTTCGTGAATCAATGCCGCCACGACGGAACCGCCAATAAGAAGCAGAACGAGATACGTTGGAAACAGCCCCGTGAGCAGCCAGAACGAGACGAATTGCAGAAGCATGATCACCGTGCCCGTGAGGAACATGACGATCGATTCCCGCTGCCCTCGCCCCAGATTGCGAACGAACCGGAGCATCAGTCGCTGGCTTAGCCAAAGGTTGGCGCCGACGACGAGCAGATAGCCCAGGGCCGCGACTATCTTCATAATGGCCTCTCAGCGGAAGACGTTTGGAGCGGACGATAGGACCTTGTCGGCCCGGAGTATACAGCGGGATGAAGCTATTCAGATTCCGGCGCTAGCCGGGCCCAAGATCGTTCGCCGGTAGGTCGACCACGATGCGGCGCTCAGACCAAGATCATGCGGCTTATTCACGTCGAAACGGTTTCGCGCTCGTGACGTGCGACCGCGATTTTCTCGACCACAAACTCGGTCGATTCCTAAGGGCGACGCGCAAGGCGCTTGGACTCCTCAAGCAGACTGCGAAGGATGTCGCGTCGGGTTTGCGCGCCGAAGAAATGAAGAAATGATGCGCACAACCGGTCCGAAGTGCGGCCGCTGTGCGGCCGCGCTGTTAGGAGGGGCTGCTACACTGCAGTAGATGCATCCTGATTTGACCGCACTCAAGCACGTCGAGGAGCTCGACCGGCTCATTGACGAATCGCAGACTCGGCCTCTGTTGTTGTTCAAGCACAGCTATACGTGCGGGACGAGCATGGACGCACTGGACGAGCTCGTCGCACACCTCAATGAGGGACCGACCGACGCGCTGTACGCGATGGTCACCGTGCAGACCCACCGCGCGGTGTCAAATGCGGTCTCCGCGCGGCTGGGCGTGCGCCACGAGACGCCCCAGGCGTTGCTCATTCGCGATGGGCGCGTGGTGTGGAGTGCGTCGCATTTCCGCGTGACGGCAAGCGCCGTCGAAGACGCGATCCGAAATCAGGCCTAACGAACGGCCTTCAATCACCTGCAGGGTGAGCGTGGTCAGGCTCGCCAACCGCATTCATCTGTCGGGCAGTGTCAGGCTCGCCAGCCGCGTCCAAGAGCGCATCGCTGATTCGCACAGGATAGGGACTCCCGCCGCTGAGGCTTCTCACAGACGAGGACAACATCGCGATCTGTGCTGCCCGACGCTGTCGCAAGTCTACCAGCGGCAGGCCAGCCAGCCGGACTCCAGCCGTCATCACCTGGCGCAACAGCGGTATGGCATTCTTCGGACCGGCTTCATCCAGGCCAATCACGTCTTCAACGGCAACCCCTTTCTCCACGACCCGCCACACCTGCTTGCGGCCCGGATAAGTGTGCTTGCCGACGCTTCTCTTCATCACGGGCACAAACCGCCCATTCCGCTCGATCTCCGCAAGCTTGTACACCCCTGAAAGAGCGGGAGCGTCGCTCGAGGTGCTGACGGCGGTCCCGACCCCGAAGCCGGCAACGGGCGCTCCGGACTCGACGATCTCCGCAACGCGCCATTCATCGAGATCCCCGCTGACGACGATGCTCGTCTCCTGGAGACCATGCGCATCAAGGATCTGCCGAACCTCCCTGCTCAACGCGATGACGTCGCCGCTATCGAGCCTGACGGCGCGCGGCCGCAACCCCGACGCAGCGACCGTCCGCGCGGCGGCGATCGTGTCGTAGGTATCGAGCAGGAGTACCGCACCATCCCCGAACGTTTCCGCGTAGCGCCGGAACGCCGTCGCCTCGTCCGGAAATGCCATCACCCACGAATGGCCCATCGTGCCAGAGAGTGGGATGCCAAAGCGGCGCCCTGCTTCGACGACCGACGTGGAATCGAAGCCGGCCAGGTAGGCGGCGCGTGCCGCCAGGACCCCCGCCACGATCCCGTGAGCGCGCCGTGCACCGAACTCCATGAGGCCGCGTCCCGCAGCTGCCTCGACGACGCGCGCGGCCCGACTCGCGACCGCGGTCTGAAACATCGTCTGTGCGAGGAGGGCGGTCTCGACAAGCTGCGCCTCGGCGATCGGCGCCGTCACACGCAGCAGCGGCTCGAGCGCAAAAACGGGCGTCCCCTCCTCCACAGCCCACACATCCCCGGTGAAGCGGAAGCTTGCCAAGTAGTCATCAAAGAATCGCGACGGAAGTGTTGACAGGCTCGGAATGGCGCGAAGGAACCGAATGTCCTCGCTGGTGAAACGCAGGCCCTCCAGAAACTCGAGCGCCTGCTCAATGCCGGCAGCCAGAAGGAATTGCCTGGTCGGCGGCAGCTGCCGCACGTACAGATCGAACGTGGCGCGTCCGCTCAGACCGGAGGCGTAGTAGCCCCCGATCATCGTGATTTCGTACAGATCGGTCGACAGCGCCGAGAGCATCGTGTCAGATTCGCGCACCGCGAGTCTGACCCGGAACGTCCATGTCCGCAAGTGCGCGGGCCGCCGCAGGGTAGGCGTACATGCCGCGTACGTCGACCTTTCCACGGCTTCCGCCACTCCGATCTATATTCACGCGCTGATGCACCTCGAGCACGCGTCCCTGGATATTCTCGGCTGCCTCGATTGTGGCGGATCGTTGCGGCTCACCGCGGCGGCCACAGCGCCGGACGCTCACGTCATCACGGGCACACTCACGTGCGGGACGTGCGCGCGCGAATACCCGATCGTTCGCGGCGTGCCACGTATGGTCCCGCGGCAGCTCGCCCGCGATGTCATGGCGACGGTCGACGCATTCGGCTACCAGTGGAAGCAGGCCAACGCGGTGCTGAAGGATGCGCGCTTCAGCGCCCCCGAGGTCTTTCTCGATTTCATTCACCCTGTGGAGCCGGCCTGGTTCCGCGACAAGATCGTCCTCGACGGCGGATGCGGCATCGGGCGTTTTACGACGGCGTCGTCCGCGTTTGGCGCGCGGCTCGCGATCGGCGTCGATCTCAGCGCCTCCGTCGAGGTGGCGTTCGAGAATACCCGCCACCTCCCGAACGTCCTCATCGTCCAGGCGGACATCCTCGCGCTGCCGTTGCAGAGGAAGATCGACTACGCGTTCAGCGTCGCTGTGCTCCACCACACGGCCGATCCGCGTGGCGCGTTTCTGCATATGACCACGAAGGTGGTCCCCGACGGGAGCGTGAGCGCATGGGTCTACGGGCGGGAGAACAACGGCTGGATCGTCCACGCCATCAATCCGATGCGCCGCGTGACGAGCCGCGTACCGCGTCCCGTCCTCCTCGTGCTGGCGCACCTGCTGGCGATTCCGCTGACTGTCATCACGAGGGGCGTCTATGGCCCAGTGGCTCGGCGGCCCGCGCTCCGCCCGCTGCGCGCGGGACTCTTCTATTTCGACTACATGGCCTTTCTCGCGCAGTTCGGCTACCGCGAGCACGCGTTCATCGTTTTCGACCACGCGGTGCCCGCCATCGCAGAGTACATCCGCCGCGAGGAGTTCGCCGCCTGGTTCCGCGATGCGGGCCTCAAGCAGGTTCTCATCACGATGCGCGGGGGCAACAGCTGGCGCGGGTTTGGCCTGGTGCCACGGGACCCTCACGGGGCAACGTGAAGGTCGGCCCTTACGTCGAGGCGAGGCGTCGCGCGATCGCCTGCGCGGCAACCCAGGCCGACGACCACGCCCACTGAAAATTGAACCCGCCGAGGCGGCCGTCGACGTCAAGGATCTCCCCTGTGAGATACAACCCCGGGCACACTCGCGATTCCATCGTCGCGGAATCGATCTCCGCCAGAGGGACGCCGCCGGCGGTCACTTCGGCGAAGTTGTAGCCGCGACTGTCTCTGACGCGCAACGGCGTCGCGATCAGCGCGCGCACGAGGCGCTGGCGATCATCGCGGGTCAGGTGCGCCATCGTCGCCGCCTCGCCCAGCCGCGCGGCCGCAACCCACTCGTCCGCGACCGACGCGGGAAGCTTCGAGGCGATCACGGTGCGCACCGATGCACGCGGTCGCTCACGCCGCTGATCCTGAAGCCATCCTTCGGCCGACTCGAACGTTTCGCCAGGCATCACATTGAGGAGAACCTCCGGTTCCTGCGCGTCGAGTCGGGCGCGCAGCCAGTGCCGCGATGCGTTCAGCATCAGCGGTCCACTTGCGCCGAAGTGCGTCCACAGCATCGCGCCCTCGATGCGAACAGACGTCCGGTGTCCGACGCGCAGCATCACCGACGCCGGATGCGCGACACCCGCAAGCCGCGTGAGACCCGAGTCATCGAGGATCAGCGGCACCAGCGCCGGTGTCGTTTCCACGTACCCATGACCGAGACGCCGCGCAAAGTCATAGCCGGCGCCGTCGCTCCCGCTTTTCGGCAGCGAACGACCCCCTGTCGCGAGCACGACGACGCTCGTCGCATATGAATCGCCCTCGGCTGTATCCACGACAAACCCGCGATCGGCTCGCTCAACAACGACGACGCGCCTGGCGGAGTGAAGCTCGGCGCCCGCCTGCTTCAGCTCGTGCAGGAGTGCATCGAGCACGGTGCGCGCGCGGTTGGTGTCCGGAAAGAGCTTGCCATCTTCTTCCTCGTGCAGGGTAACGCCGAGCCCATCAAAGAACTCTGCAGCGCGGCTCGCCGGAAAGGCGCGCAGAACGTTGCGGATAACCCGCGGGTCGCCGCCCCAGAAATCGCGCTCTGTGACCACGCGGTTGGTGACATTACAGCGTGCGCCGCCGCTGACAAGGATCTTTGCCCCGACCGTCCGCGCGCCGTCGGCACAGACGATGCGTCGCTGCTTCGTGGCTCGCGCGCAGAAGATGGCCGTGGCGAGCCCGGCGGCGCCTCCGCCAACGATGACGACGTCTGCAGTATCGCGGCTCAGCGGCATTCAGCCGAGGCAATCGCGATACGGACGTGGTCGGTGGGGCATACAACGTGCAATTTAAGCATGCGACGCGCGGCCCCTGAGTCCGCGGCCGTGAAGCACTTTGACGCGAAGCAGGAGGACAGGATGAAACGGTTAACTTCAGTTGCAGCCGCGGCGTTCACAGCGGCTTTCCTCACGGTGGCGATCAACGTCGCCGCGCAGGACTCGAATATCAATCAGCGTACGTTTCTCACATTCAGCGGACCTGTGCAGATGCCCGGCGTGACGCTTCCGGCAGGTAAATACGTGTTCCGCCTTGCCGACACGTCGTTGCATAACGTCATGCAGGTCTTCGACGGTGAGGAGAAGGACATCATCGGCCAGTGGTTCTTCATCCCCAAGAACCGTACGACGGAAGAAGCCAACGCAGCCGACGGCAAACCCGTGGTGGTTTTCATGGAGGTGCCGGAAGGGGTGACACCCGCGGTCAAGTATTACTACTATCCGACCGATCTCACGGGTAAGGAGTTCATTTATCCGAAGGATCAGGCGCTGAAGCTCGCGGCGGCGTCGAAACAGCCGGTGCTCGCCACCGACAGCGACGTAACCAAGGGCGGCGAGGCGCACGTGTTTACAGTCGAGCCGAATGGCGCCGAGGCGGCCTATGACGCCAATGCGACCGCAAACCAGAATCAGCAGTCAGCGGCGAGTGCGCCGGCGGCGCCCGCGGCGCCAGTCGCGGAGAACCGTCCGACTGACCTGGGCGCGGATCGCAATCGGCCGGCGATTGGCACGTCGGGAGCCGCCGACCAGAACCCCGCACCGCGCCAGCAGGCGTCCAGCGAGTTGCCGAAGACCGCAAGCCCGCTCCAGCTGATCGGACTCCTGGGCCTGATGGCACTCGCCGGCGGCTTCGGCCTTCGGCTCGCGCGCAGCACCAACTAGTCGTACGATGTGGGGACGGACCTCAGGTCCGTCCCTACGGTCGTGTGGATCGTTCGAATCGTTCGAATCGTTCGGTGCGTTCGAATCGTTCCCGTTCGTTGAGGATCCCCATGCATTGGCGGAACCCGCGGCACATCCTGCTCGGTGCGGCCTTCTGTGCCGCGATTCCTCTCGTCGTTCACGCCCGACAGGACGCTGAGGTCTTCAAGTCAGGCGCTGAGCTCGTCGTACTCCATGTGAACGTCTTCGACAAGCGAAGTGACGCCGTCCCCGAACTGCCGCAAAGCGCGTTCACAATCTTCGAGGACGGCAAGGCGCAGGAGATTGAATTTTTCAGCGCGGGCGACGTGCCCGTGACGGTGGGGCTGATCGTCGACAACAGCACCAGCATGCTGACCGAGCGCGAGATGGTGCTGTCGGGAGCGACCGCCTTCGCCGAATCGAGTCACCCCGAAGACGAGATGTTTGCGCTCATCTTCAACGAACACGTCCGTCACGGGCTGCCGAGCTCAATTGATTTCACGAAAAACCGCTTGCAGCTGCGCGGCTCACTGCAGCGGTTTACCCCCGGTGGGAAAACGGCGTTTTATGACGCGGTTATCGCAGGCCTCGACCATCTTGAAAAAGCCGGCTACCAGAAGCGCGTGCTCGTCGTGCTGAGCGATGGCGGCGATAATGCCAGCCAGCACAGCGAAAAGGAAATGCTCGAACGCGTATCGAGCAGCAGCGCGCTCGTCTATACGGTCCTCGATCCAAACGTCGTCGTCCCAGGCGAAAGCAAGCCGGCCGTACTGCGGCGGCTCGCGAAGCTGTCGGGCGGTGTCGCCTACTTCCCCAAGACGAGCCGCGCGCTGATCGCGGCTTTCCAGGAAGTCGCTGAAAACATCCGCCGCGGCTACAGCATCGGCTACCTGCCGTCGAGCGCCGAACATCGCCACGACCAGCAACATCGTGTAAGAGTGACGGTCCGTGTACCGGGTCGTGGAGATCTGACCGTCCGCGTGCGCAATGGATATGCGGAGCCTGCACCTGGAACCCGCTGACGGGCCCGGCAGCGAATCCGCCGACGCAACGCCGCGCCGCCCGCGCGACGTGCGTCGCTGGCTCGAGCGTCTGCTGTTTCTCATTGCGGCTGGCTGCCTCGGCTATTACTTCTACGTGTACGCGGAGGCTCGCCTCTATCAGTCCTTCGAAGACAGAGAGATCGATACGATCCTCGCGAGCGGCGCATCGGCCAGTGCGGGCGATCAACACGTGCCACGCCCGGCTCCGGCGGAGGGCTCAACGATCGGCCGAATCGAAATCCCGCGACTGGGTGTGTCGGCAGTGATTCGCGCAGGCAGTGACGCGCGAACGCTCCGCCTGGCGGTCGGCTACATTCCGGGCACCGCGCTGCCGGGGGAAAAGGGCAACGTCGGACTGGCGGGGCATCGGGATACGTTTTTTCGCAAGCTCCGCGACATCAATCCGGACGACGAAATCCGCGTCACCACGAAAGAGGGTGTGTTCCGCTACTTCGTGCAACGCACGAACATCGTCCAGCCAGGCGACGTGTGGGTGCTCGACGCAACCGGCTATCCTGCGCTGACGCTCGTCACCTGCTATCCGTTCACCTACATCGGATCAGCGCCCCAGCGTTTCATTGTTCGCGCGGCGCTCCGAGCGCCCGACCGTTTGGGCGGGATCCGGCAGTCAGTCCCGAAACCTCCGGCGTAGCCGCGGCGCGCCGGCGCGGCTCCAACGAGTCATCGTCTCTGGCTAAACTTCGCCGCATCAAGCGCTTACCTTACAATGCGGAATTAAATACCTAACTGATCTGAGTCCTCCGGCGTCTCGATGATTCTGGCGTTTTACAACCCGAATGGTGGCTGCGGTAAGACCACGACGGCCGTGAATGTTGCCACCGAGCTGGCGCGGCGAGGGCGTTCTGTCCTTCTGGTCGATCTCGAAGCCAACATGGGGACGTCGATTTCGCTGGGTGTGCGTCCCGCGCAGGCGCGTCCTTCGATTGTTGAGTTGCTCCTGAACCAGCGACGTCCCAGTGAAGGTGTTCGAGAGGTTGCCGGCGTTCCCAATCTCCATCTTGTCGCGGGCTCGCCCGCGCTGGCCGGCATCGACCTAGCGCTGCGCAACGTTCGCCAGCCTGAGCGGCGTCTCGCGGACTGCGTCCTCCCCCTGGCTCCAGCATTTGACGACGTCGTCCTCGACTCCCCAAGCAACTTCTCGGTGGTCTCCTTGAGTGTTCCCTCGGTGGCGCAGCACCTGATTGTGCCGATTCGCGCCGACTACCTGTCGCTCGAGTCCCTTGCACACTTTCAGCGCTGGTACCGTGACCGGCGGATTGGGCGTCCCGGTCTGGCGCAGATCTGCGGCATCCTGCTGACGATGGTGGACCACCGGCGGGAGGCGACGCGGGAAATCATCGAGATCATCCGGATGCACAACCGTCGGGGGGTCTTCCGCACGGAAATTCCCGCCGACCCGCGCGCCGCGGAGGCCCCTTCGCACGGCATTCCGCTCGTGATGTACGCGCGGTCCCGCGCGAGCCAGGCGTATCAGCGCATCACAACCGAGTTGCTCCAGCGGACGGAGCGGCGCGCGCGCTGACGTCGCAGCGTGCGCTTGCGTATACGGCGCAAAGTGCTCTAGGATTGGGCCGCTTCCAAGGTTTAGCTCTTATAATTTAATTACGTAATAATTGAAAAGCGTCCCAGGCCGTGGACCGGCGTGTGGGCGCAGGGCGCAACTATCCCAATGGCAACACGACCCCCGGGCAAACGAATCGGCAAGCGCGGCGAGGAGATCTTCGTCCCGCGCGTGGACGGCGCGGATGAAAAGCCGAAGAAGCGCGGGCGGCGTCCGTCGCACACGGAACACTGGACGAAGGTGACCGTGGTGCTCTTCGATCGCCAGATCGTCTTTCTCGATCGACTCGGGGCCGACATTCGCGCGGCCAGCGGCGTCGCGATCAGCCGCGCGCACGTCATCCGGGCGCTCATCGACGCGCTCAGCGAATCAGACCTCGATCTCACCGGCACGCGATCCGAAGCGGACCTGAAAGCGATTCTTACCGGGCGGCTCGGGCGTTATCGCGTCTGAAACCGGCTGAACCCCCTGAACCTCGATCGACGGTAGACTCCGCGCCGGTGGCTCTTCTCCGCTGGGGGCTTCTCGGGACCGCCCGCATCAACCGACTGATCATCCCGGCTATCCGTGCTTCCGCCCGCAGCGTCGTTCACGCGGTCGCGAGCCGGGACGGCGGCCGCGCGCGCACGTACGCGGCATCATGGTCGATTCCGCGTGCATTCGCGTCGTACGATGAGCTCCTCGCCGCGGACGTCGATGTTCTCTACATCTCGCTGCCCAACTCGCTCCACGCGCCATGGACGCTGCGCGCCATCGAAGCGGGTCTGCACGTCTTGTGCGAGAAGCCGCTGGCGCTGGCTCCTGACGATGTGCGGCGCATCTCAGAGGCGGCGGCTCGGGGCGGGCGCGTCGTGACGGAGGGATTCATGTACCGCCACCACGCGCAGACCGACCGCGTCGCGGAGTTGATCAGCGGCGGCGCTATCGGAGCGATACAGACGCTCGTTGGAGGATTCACCTACGTCCAGAGCCGCGCGGACGACGTTCGGCTCGACCCGTCGCTCGGCGGCGGCGCGTTGTGGGATGTCGGTTGCTACCCGGTAAGCTTCGGTCAGTGGATCGCCGGCGCGCGCCCAGGCGCCGTCATCGCCGCCCGGCGGCTGGGGCCGACGATGGTCGACGAACATTTCGGGGGGACCGTGACGTACGCGAATGGTGTGATGCTGCACTTCACCGCCGGTTTTCGCGCCGCATACGACACGCTGATGCGGGTGATCGGGAGCGAAGGCGTCCTCGAGATTCCACGGCCGTATCGTCCGGACGCGCGCTGCGAGATCGTCGTCCGCCGGGCCGACACGCTTGAACGGATCGACATTGCGGGCAACGCGCCGTTCGTCGACCAGATCATCGATCTGGAGGACACCGTCCTGGACGGGCGCCCCTCGCGAGTGACGCTCGAGGAGAGCCGGGTGCTGGCGGCCACACTTGTCGCTCTCCATGAAGCCGCACGGCAGCGGCGGGCGGTCGATGTCGCGATCTAGCGGTCCGGCTGACGCACAGAGTCCGGCTGAAGCCGGACGCTACGCGGAACCGCCCGTCGGACGCTACCGGGAATCGACCGCCGGACGCCCCTGGCGCGCCGAGGTCATCGGCGGTGTCACCACATTCATCACGATGGCGTACATCGTCATCGTCAACCCAGCGATCCTGGCTGGATCGGGCACCGGCATGCCGTTCGCCGGCGTCCTGAGCGCGACGGTCCTGATCGCGTTCAGCATGACGCTCCTGATGGGCCTCTATGCGCGCCTGCCGTTTGCGGTCGCGCCAGGGATGGGCCTCAACGCGTTCTTCGCATACACCATCGTCCTGCAGGACAAGGTGCCGTGGCAGACCGCGCTCGGTATGGTGTTCTGGGCCGGCGTCCTGTTCCTGGTTGTCTCCGCCACGCCACTTCGCGAGCGCATCGCGCTCGCAATCCCGTCGGGCCTGCGGCTCTCCGCCGCTGCCGGTATAGGTCTGCTGCTCACGTTCATCGGACTGCGCAACGCCGGGCTAATCGAACCAGATCCCGCAACCATGGTCCGGCTCGGAACGCTCGATCATCGCGCCGCTTTCCTGCTCCTGGGCCTTGTCGTTGCCGTCATCCTGATGCGACGAAACAACCCGCTGGCGTTTCTCAGCTCAATCTTCGTCGTGACGCTATTGGCGTGGGTGATGGGCTATACGACGCCTCCAGAGCGCCTGGTCAGCAGGCCGGATTTTTCTTCCGTCCTACTCAAGCTCGATGTCGTGGGCGCACTGCAACTGAGCCTGCTCCCCGCAATCGTCTCCATCCTCTTCACGGACCTGTTTGATTCGCTGTCGACATTCATCGGCGTGGCAACCGCCGCGGGTCTGACGGAGCCGGACGGGAGCCCGCTGAACCTGCGCCGCGGTCTCATTGTCGACGCCCTGGCCACGTTGGGCGCCGGCCTGGCAGGCACATCGTCCGGTACCGCGTATGTCGAAAGCATCGCAGGCATCCGCATGGGTGGTCGCACGGGCTTGACATCGGTGGTCACCGCCGCCTGCTTCATTCCGTGTTTCTTCGTGGCGCCGCTGGCCGCCGCGGTACCCGCCTTTGCGACGGCGCCGGTGCTCATTCTGGTGGGCGTGGCGATGTTCCAGATGGTCTCGCAGATCAGCTTCGCGACCATCGAGGACTCGCTGCCGCCGTTCATCACGCTCGTGCTGATCCCGCTCACGTTCTCGATCACGCAGGGCATCCTGTGCGGCTTCCTTCTTCACGCGCTGCTCTACGGCTGCGCAGGCCGCGCCCGCGAGGTGCCACTCGCGTTATGGCTGCTGGCCGCGCTCTCGGCGGTCCTTCTCTTTCTTCGGTAAACTTCTGGAGATGTCCGATCGCAAAACGCTTGGTTGCGGCTGTGAGGTCGAGACCTACCGGGACTTTCTCGGCCGCGTCGTCGGCAAGATCGTCGCGCACGATCCGAATTGCTCAGACCAGACACACGCGCCCGAGCGCGTGATCGTCATGCCGGGCCGCGAAAACGCCAGGCCCGAATAATCATGACGAAACCCACCGATCCCACCGTCCTCTGGCGGATGACCCGAGGCAAGAACACGGCGCACGCCACGATTTTTCCGGGTGATACCCAGACCACCATCACGTGGTTCTTCGACGGCGTCATGGACCGCGCCGAAAACTACGATTCGCTCGACTTAGCGATGGCGCGGGCAGACCAGATTCGCGGCGTGCTCCTCACCGACGGCTGGACGGCCGCCGACGCTTGATATGATGCCTGGAGTGGCTACGGCAGCGCGTCTTCACAAGACAGTTGGTGTCACGGTCGGCCGCGTTCTCGTGGGTGGCGGGGCTCCGGTCGTCGTGCAGTCCATGACGATGACGGACACCGCCGACGCGGCAGGGACGGCGCGTCAGTGCATCGAGTTGGCGGAAGCCGGATCCGAGCTCGTGCGGGTCACGGTGAACGTGCCAGAGGCCGCAGCGGCGGTGCCTGAAATCAAGCAGCGGATGCTCGATGCCGGCTGCACCGCCCCCCTCATCGGGGACTTCCACTACAACGGTCACCTGTTGCTGACGCGGTTCCCGGACTGCGCCGCGGCGCTCGACAAGTACCGGATCAACCCGGGTAACGTCGGCACCGGGCGCCGGCGCGACGAGCAGTTCGCCACCATCTGCAAGGTGGCGATCGATCACAACCGGCCGGTGCGCATCGGCGTCAATGGCGGCTCGCTCAATCAGGAGCTGGTCGTCTCGAAGATGCAGGAAAACACCGACCGCGCGCTCGGCCGAACCTCCGAGGAGATCCTCAACGAGTGCATGGTGATGTCGGCGGTCCAGTCGACGGAGCTCGCGCTCGAGACCGGCATGCGGAAGGACCAGATCATCATCTCGTGCAAAGTCTCGCGTCCCCGCGATCTCATTGCCATCTATCGCGATCTCGCGCGCCAGACCGATCAGCCATTGCACCTGGGGCTGACGGAAGCGGGGATGGGAACCAAAGGGTTGGTCTGGTCGGCGTCGGCGATGGGCGTGCTGCTGAATGAAGGTATCGGGGACACGATCCGCGTATCGCTCACTCCGCGCCCGGGCGGCGATCGTCGCGACGAAGTCTACGCGGCGTGCGAGCTGCTCCAGGCGCTCGGGCTCCGTTCGTTTTCACCGAGTGTCACTGCATGCCCTGGCTGCGGTCGCACGACCAGCTCCACGTTCCAGGAGCTTGCGGAGCGCACGCAGGACTACATCCGCAGTCGCATGCCTGAATGGAAGGTGCGCTACGAGGGCGTGGAAACACTGACCCTCGCAGTCATGGGATGCGTGGTCAACGGACCGGGAGAATCCAAGGCGGCGAACATCGGCATCAGCCTGCCTGGGACCGGCGAAGCGCCGAACTGTCCGGTCTTCATCGACGGCGAGCACTTCACCACGCTCCGCGGCACCTATGACGAGCTCGACGAAGGCTTCCGCGCGCTCGTCGAGAACTACGTCGCGACCCACTATCCCACGAAGTAACTCTCGAGACTGACATCGATCCGGCGGCGAGATCCGATGGCCTAAAAGTTCGCTCTTATTCCCATACCAAGACTTCGACGCGGCGTTACGAAATCTCCAACCCGCATCGCGGCACACGCGAGCCGCACCCCACGGGCCTTCGATGTCGGCTCGTTCTCGAACTGCATCGGGTAGACGCGGCTCCAGGAGTTCCAGCGCGGAGGCTCGGGAAGATCAGCGTCGAAGAGGTCCACGATCAGGAGCGCTGATCAATCGGCTGACAGCCAAGGTCAACACTCAGGCGACGGCACCTGCCAGTGGTCAGCCGATACGAAGTTGGGCGACCAGGGGGGTGGCAGTGGATCTACGACCTAGAGCTGAAGCATCTTGGGAGCACGCCGCGTCAAAGTTAGGCCACTTTGAAAAGCAGCTTTTTGGCCTTGGTCTTGACCCTCAGCACTCTGGTCGACGAGGCGAGGTAGAGGTAGCCGTCTGCGCCGAGCTCGCAATTGGATACGCCCTGGTCGGTACTGATAAAGCCGATCCGCTCGCCTCCGGGCGTGAACACAGTGACCCCTTCGCGGGTTGCCGCCCACATGTTGCCCGCTGAATCGATTTTCAGGCTGTCGCCGCCCATCACGACATTGCGGGCCACGAACTGGCGGCGGTTTGAGGCGTTCCCCTGCTTGTCGAGGTCCCACATCACCCAGCCTGTGGGGGCGTCGGAGGAATAGAGCTTTGTCCCGTCCGGAGAGACGCCGATCCCGTTCGGCGTTGTCATGGTGTCGAGCAGGTGCAGGCTGTTGTCGGGTGCAAGGCGGAATACGCCCATGTAGTCGAGGTCACGGTCGGGGCCAGCGTTGCGGTTGACGAGGCCGTAGGGAGGATCGGTGAAGTAGATGGAGCCGTCGGGGCCGAGCGCGAGGTCGTTGGGCGTGTTCAACCGCTTTCCCATGTACTTGTCGACCAGCACGGTCTTCTTCTTGGTGGCGAGGTCGATGTGGTAGATGGCGCGTCCGCCCGATCCGGCGACGATGAGACCGCCGCGTCCCAGGGCCAGGCCGTTGGTACCGGGCTCGCGAATGCCGGGGTTCCAGGGCACTCCGCCGACGTCATAGCCCGAAGGCTCCAGCCAGACCGAACGGCCCTCTGTAGGCGACCATTTGACGATCTGGTTGATCTGGGTATCGGAGACCAGCAGGTAGCCGTTGTTGCCGCCAACCCAAACCGGCCCTTCGGCATGCAGGAAGCCGTCGGCGACCTTTTCCACCTTGGCGTCGGCGTCCATGAGGACGTCGAAGCGGGGATCAAGCCGGTTGACCTTGCCAGCCTCCGGATAGGGCGCCTTCAGGTCCGTTGGAGGAAGCCCCTTCAGTGGGCCGGTCATCGGCGCGGGCGGCGGAGGCGGTGTCGCGGGCACGGCCGGAGCGCCGACGACCTGGGCCAGGGCGGCGGCGGGGGTGGCGGCAACTAGGGCCGCGAGCAAGGTTCGGCGAGAAATCTGGCTCGGCATGGGCGTGTCCTCCTCGTTTCCTATCGGTGCCCAGCCTAGGCTGAGATTGCGAAGGAGTCAATGCCGTGCCGTTCGTAGTTGAAATTCGGTGACGCTCCCTGGTTTACGCGGCCGACTTCTTCCCCTTCTCGACATACTGGTGCAGGGCCTGCTGCAACAGCGGAAGTGCCTCATAGTTCTTGATCCGGCGAAGCTGCGGTTCGAGGTCGAGCAGGGCGGTCGCCAGCCAGCGCTGCTTCTGATCGCTGTTGCGCCAGTGGTTCACTTTCTGTACCCGCGCTTCGATGCGCGCGTGGATCGACTCAAGGAGGTTCGTCCAACGATCAAAGGAACTTGGCATCCGACTCGCCCTCGGCGCGTCACCCGCCTCGTTTCAGCGAATGGTTCTCGGTAACGTCCTTCGACTCGTAGTGGCTGGCCTAATCGTTGGCGTACCCTTGGCCATATTGGCCGGCTACGCCCTGCGTCGCGTCCTCTTTGGTGTGCGGAGCTAACAGGCCCGGCTGGCCCTGTCGATTTCGACCGCCTTCGATCGATTACCAACTGAAACGAAGCCCGCCCTTTCCCTTGCGATGGCCCTGTCGAGCAGTACACGATCGCAAGCCGGGAGGCGGATATCGTGTGAACGGGAGCCGATTGAACCGACCGTGCGCATGCTCCCCGTACGACGTTGGTCGGACGGTTCGGCTGCTCGGTCTCCAGCCGGATCATAATCGGCGTAGTGGACGGGCGACACTTTGGGCGGGACATCGGCAGGAAGACGCCGACGCTCTTATTCACCAAGGAATCTGATATGCGGAAGATTATCACCACGACCTTCGTTACGATGGACGGCGTTATGCAGGCGCCGGGCGGACCGGAGGAGGACACGTCGGGCGGGTTCAAGTACGGCGGATGGCAGGCTAAGGTCATGGACGAGTCGTTGGGCGAAGTCCTCAACGAGTTCCTGAAGCCGCCGTTCGCGATGCTGCTCGGGCACACTACCTACAACATTTTCGCGGGCTACTGGCCGAAGCAGGACCCGAACAACGCGATCGCGAAGCCGTTCAACGAGGCGACAAAGTACGTCGTGTCGCACGAACCGTTCGAGCCCGCCTGGGCGAACACAGAGGTGGTCTGGGGAGACGTGCCCGCCGCGCTCGGCAGGCTGAAAGCGGATGATGGTCCGGACATGATCGTCTGGGGTAGCGGCAGCTTGATCCGAACGCTGCTTCGGGAAAAGCTGGTCGACCGCATGCACGTCTGGACGCATCCCGTCACTATCGGCACCGGCAAGCGGCTGTTCGTCGACGGCACGCTTTCGGCAGCGTGGAAGCTCGTGAAGAGCCGCGTCGGCGACGCGGGCGTGATCATCGCCACCTACGAGCCGGCGGGCGAGCTCGTGACCGGCACCATTGGCCCGTGACCGAGGAGAAAAGCCGTCAGATTGGCACCCCTCTGGCGTCCGACCGGAGCGACCGGGCTGAGTCCCGAAGTGGGCAGCGCGCCGACTGATCCCCTCTCGCGTCACCCCACCACTACGCGACGATCCGCCGCAGTTGCAGTCCGTCATCGACCGGCACATCAAGCCCGACATGCGGTGGAAATTCGAGGGGGCGATTCGAACGCCCCAGAACTTCCTCAAGCACGCGGACGAGGATCCCGACGAGACCTTCGATTTCAATCCGCACAACACCGAGCAGGGAAGGAAGGCTATGACGCTTAAACGGATGGACAACGTCCTCATCGTTGTCGACGATCTCGAAGCCGCCAAGGGGTTCTTCATCGAACTGGGCCTCAAGCTCGAGGGCGAGACGACAGTCGAAGGGCCTGCGGTCGGGAGCTTGATCGGGCTCAAGGATGTCCGGGCCACCCTCGCGATGATGCGGACTCCCGATGGGCAGGGCATTGAGCTGGACAAGTTCCACACGCCCAACGCGATCAGGTTTGGGCCCGTGGACGCGCCGGTGAACACGCTGGGCATCCGACGCGTCATGTTCGCCGTCGATGACATCGACGCTGTCGTTGCGCGCATGCGCGCCCACGGGGCCGAGCTCATTGGCGAAATGCAGTACGAGGACACGTACCGGCTAGCCTATATCCGCGGGCCTGAGGGGATCATTATCGGGCTCGCCGAGCAACTCCGCTAAAGCCTACC
>Ga0070699_100002088_pt1 | contig 18074 bp, 17 predicted proteins | sample KBSK1503metaG_FD_65473 | JGI IMG/M metagenome (GOLD analysis project Ga0070699, IMG submission 65473) | Corn, switchgrass and miscanthus rhizosphere microbial communities from Kellogg Biological Station, Michigan, USA - KBS K1-50-3 metaG | ecosystem: Host-associated > Plants > Roots >... | reverse complement strand
GCGGTGAACGTGCTCGAGCTGAACATCGCGCTCGACCAGCTGTCGGCGAAGTCCGGCGGCTGAGGCCGCCCGGATGGAGTCGACCTCCCCTGAATTTCGGGGGGGCTCGGGGGGGTCGTCCCCCCCGGAGCTAGCACAGCCCCGGCCGGACCCGCCCCGGCCGGGGCCTGGGGGCGCCGGCATCCTCATCGTCGAGGACGAACCCGAACTGGTCCGCGCGCTGCGGATCAACCTGCGCGCCCGGCAGTACCAGGTGCAGACGGCCGGCACCGGTCGCGAGGCGCTGGCGGTGGCCGCGAGCCACCCGCCGGACGCGATCATCCTCGACCTCGGCCTGCCCGACATCGACGGCACCGAGGTGATCGTGGCGCTGCGCGAGTGGTACCACGCGCCGATCATCGTGCTGTCCGGGCGGACCAGCCCTGGGGACAAGATCGGCGCGCTGGACGTGGGCGCGGATGACTACGTGACCAAGCCGTTCGCGATGGCCGAGCTGCTGGCCCGGCTGCGCGCCGTGCTGCGCCGCGACGACGGCGAGGGCGGCCCGGGCCGGGTCCGCCAGGCCGAGATCGGCCGGTGGCTGGTCGACGTGGCCGCGCACCAGGTCAGGCGGGCGGCCAGCGACGACGCGAGAGACACGCTCCGGCTCACCCCGACCGAATGGCGGCTCCTGGAGGTGCTGCTCCAGCGGCCCGGGCAACTGGTCGGGTCGGCGCAGCTGCTGGCCGCGGTATGGGGACCCGGGTTCGGTCAGCGGACCAACTACCTCCGCTTCCACATGGCACGGCTGCGGCGCAAGCTGGAGGACAACCCGGCGCGTCCCCGGCACCTGCTCACCGAACCGGGGATGGGGTACCGCTACCAGCCTTGACCGGGGGGCTGACGGCGACTTTCCCGCTCATCGGCCATACACGCTCCGCCAGGAATAGCGCAGAATGTGAAGCGCGGGACCTTACCCTGGGGGAGCTGATGAAGCCACTGGCCGCGGACGATCCGCGCGTGATCGGTGAGTACCGGTTGCGCGCGCAGCTCGGCGCGGGCGGCATGGGCCGGGTCTACCTCGGGCTCTCCCCGGCCGGGCGGGCGGTGGCGATCAAGGTCGTGCACCCGGACCTGGCCAGCGACGCCGACTTCCTGCGCCGGTTCGGCCAGGAGGTCGCCGCGGCCCGCGCCGTCAGCGGGATCTACACCGCGCCGGTCGTGGCCAGCGGGCTGCACGAGCGGCCGCCGTGGCTGGCCACCGCGTTCGTGCCGGGGCCCTCTTTGGATCAGGTCGTGGGGGAAAACGGGCCTTTGCCCGAGCAGGCGCTGTGGCCGCTGCTGGCCGGGCTGGTCGAGGCGCTGCAGGCGATCCACGCCTGCGGCGTGGTGCACCGCGACCTCAAGCCCGCCAACGTGCTGCTGGCCGCCGACGGCCCGCGGGTGATCGACTTCGGCATCGCGCGCGCCGCCGACGGCACCTCGCTGACGGCGGCCGGGGTGGTGTTCGGCACCCCGGGCTTCATGTCGCCCGAGCAGGCCGAGGGCCGGGGCGCGGGACCCGAGAGCGACGTGTTCGCGCTCGGCTGCGTGGTGGCCTACGCGGCGGCGGGAACGGGACCGTTCGGCACCGGGACGGCGGCGGCCATCTTGTACCGCGTGGTAAACGCCGAGCCGGTCCTGGACGGGGTACCGCCCAGGCTCCGTGCGGTGATCGCCGCGTGCCTGGCCAAGGACCCGGCCGCCCGCCCGCCGCTGCGGGCGCTGTCCGGCATGATCGCCGGCGGGATGGACACCACCGGGCCGTCCGCGGTGGCGTTCTGGCCGTCCTCGGTGGCCCGGCTGATCGGCGCCCACCAGGCCCGGCTGGAGGAGCAGACGCGAAGCAGGCCCGCGGAGGGCGGGGGATTCTCCTGGGCCAGGGCCGTACCCCCGCCGACCACGCCGTCCGACCCGGGCCGCAACCGGCCGGTGCCGCCGGCGCAGCCTCCCGGGCCGCAGCCTCCGGGGCAGCAGCCTCCGGCGCCGCGGTGGCCGTACTCAGGGCCGGGCGGGGTACAGGCCAGCCTGGGCTCGCAGGCGGTGGGCGTACGGTACCCGGAGCCGCGCGGCTACCTGCCCGGCAACGGCGTTTCCATGGCTCAGCCGGCCGGCTACCCGCAGCCGTACCGGGCGGGATCGCCCGGCGCGGCGGTGCCGCTGCCGGCCAGCATGGTGACCGCCGTCCGGCTGATGTACGCCGGGGCGGCCTACGCCGTGATCTGGGCGATCGGCGTGATCGCGGTCTCGGCCAGCATCGTGAAGAACTACCCGTTCGCTAGCGCGTCCGGCGATCACCGGCTGGCCGGGGCGGTGACCCTGGCCATCCTGCTGTGCGCCGCGGACATCGCGCTGTGGCTCGTCATCGCGCGGGCCTGCCGGCGGGGCAGCAGCGGCGCCCGGGTGGCGGGCACGGTGCTGTTCGCGGTGCACACGGTGGGCGTGCTCGGCGTGGCGACCAGCAGCCAGGCGGGCCTCGGTCCGGCCAAGGTGCTGACCCTGATCGGCTGGCTGATCGGCCTGGGCGCGGTGCTGGCGCTCTGGCAGCGCCCGTCCAGCGCCTTCTTCACCGCGCAGGCGTCACTGAACCGTTAGCCATGCCCGGCGCATGGATCGCGCGTGAGCGGCGCATGAATCCCGTTAGGACCCGGGTGGCCGCCCTGACATACGGAATTACTGGCCTGAAGGCCGTGCTTCACAATGGAGGTCAGCGGCGAGCTCAAGCTGGCGAGGTACGCGAAGAAGACGATGGCTGACAACGACGGCGGGCGCGGGGCCACGGCCCGGCAGGAACGCGGGCGCCTGCGGATCTACCTGGGTTCCGCGGCGGGCGTGGGCAAGACCTACGCCATGCTCGGCGAGGGGCACCGCCGGGGCGAACGCGGCGCCGACGTCGTGGTGGGGTTCGCCGAGCCGCACGCGCGCCCGCAGACCAGCGCGCTGCTGGACGGCCTGGAGGTCGTGCCCCGGGCCACGCTGGAGTACCGCGGCGCCACGTTCGAGGAGATGGACGTGGACGCGGTGCTCGCGCGCCGCCCCGAGATCGCCCTGGTGGACGAGTTCGCGCACACCAACGTGCCCGGGTCGCGCAACGAGAAGCGCTGGCAGGACGTGGAGGAACTGCTCGACGCCGGGATCGACGTGATCTCCGCGGTCAACATCCAGCACCTGGAATCCCTCAACGACGTGGTCGAGAAGATCACCGGGGTGCCGCAGCGGGAGACCGTGCCCGACGCCATCGTCCGCGCCGCCGACCAGGTCGAGATGGTCGACATGACGCCGGAGGCGCTGCGCCGCCGGATGGCGCACGGGAACATCTACCCGCCGGAGAAAATCGACGCGGCGCTGACCAACTACTTCCGCTCCGGGAACCTCGCCGCGCTGCGCGAGCTCGCCTTGCTCTGGCTGGCCGACAAGGTGGACGAGGGCCTGCAGCGCTACCGGGTCGAGCACAAGATCCAGGGCGCCTGGGAAGCCAGGGAGCGGGTGGTCGTGGCGCTGACCGGCGGGCCGGAGGGCAAGACACTGATCCGCCGGGCCGCCAGGATCGCCGCCCGGTCAGCGGGCGGCGACCTGCTGGCCGTGCACGTGACCAAGTCCGACGGCCTGACCGGCGCCGACCCGGGCGCGCTGGCCGCCCAGCGACGGCTGACCGAGTCGGTGGGCGGCACCTACCACCAGGTCGTCGGCGACGACATCTCCGAGGCCCTGCTGACCTTCGCCCGGGCCGAGAACGCCACCCAGCTCGTGCTGGGGGCCAGCCGCCGGTCGTGGCTGACCGCCATGCTCACCGGACCCGGCATCAGCGCCCGGACCATCCGCGGCTCCGGCGACATCGACGTGCACATCGTGACCCACGCGCAGATGGGCCGGGGCCGGGGCCTGCCCAGACCGCGCGGCGCGATCACGCTGCGCCGGAAGGTGGCCGGGTACATGCTGGCCGCGGCGCTGCTCCCGGTGCTGACTGTGTTCCTGGCCAGCCTGCGCACGGGCCTCAACCTGACCAGCGACGTGCTGATGTACCTGACTGCGGTGATCCTGGTCGCGCTGGTCGGCGGCTTCGCGCCCGCCGTGCTGGCTGCCATCGTGGGATCCCTGCTGCTGAACTACTATTTCACCCCTCCCATCCACCAGTGGACGATCGCGGAGGCGAACAACGCGCTCGCGATCGGCGTGTTCGTCGCCGTCGCGATCCTGGTCAGCTCGGTGGTGGACATCGCGGCCCGGCGCTCCAGGCAGGCGGCGCGGGCCAACGCGGAATCGGAGCTGCTCACCACCACGGCGGGCAACGTGCTCCGCGGGCAGCAGGCCCTCAGCGCGCTGCTTGACCGGGTGCGGGAGGCGTTCGGCATGGACTCGGTCACGCTGCTGGAGTGCACCTCGCTCGACGGCCAGCAGCCTGCCGACACGTCGGCAGGCCGGCTCCGGGGCATGCCGGGCAATTGGCACGTCGTGGCCAGCCGCGGCGAGCCCGCAGTGACCCGGCCGGGCGAAGCCGACGTCGAGGTCCCGGTGGCCGACTCGCTGCTGCTTGCGCTGCGCGGCCGCCCGCTGCCCGCGACGGACCGGCGCGTGCTCGGCGCATTCGCCTCCTACGCGGCCGTCGCGGTGGACCAGCAGCGGCTGGCCGCCGAGGCGCAGGCGGCCAAGCCGATCGCGGCCGCGGACCGGATGCGCACCGCGCTGCTCGCCGCGGTCAGCCACGACCTGCGGACCCCGCTGGCGTCGGCCAAGGCCGCCGTGACCAGCCTGCGGTCGCCGGACGTGAACTGGGACGCCGAAGACCACGACGAGCTGCTCGCGACCGCGGACGAATCGCTGGACCGGCTGTCTCACCTGGTCGATAACCTGCTGGACATGAGCAGGCTGCAGGCCGGGGCGCTGTCCCTGTTCCCGCGCCCGGCCGGGCTGGAGGAGATCGTGTCCCGCGCGCTGGACAACCTTGACCCGGCGGCCCGGGTCGTCACGGTCGAGATCCCGGAGTCGCTGCCCGACATCAACGTGGACCCGGCCATCCTGGAGCGGGTCATCGTGAACCTGATCGAGAACGCGCTCCGCTACTCCCCGCCGGGGAAACCGCCGCTGCTAGCCGCCAGCGCCCTCGGCGACCGGGTGGAGCTGCGCGTGGTCGACCGCGGCCCCGGCATCCCGGAGAAGGACAGGGACCGGATGTTCGTGCCGTTCCAGCGGCTCGGCGACACCGACAACACCACCGGCGTCGGCCTCGGCCTCGCGCTGTCCCGCGGCCTGGCCGAGGCGATGGGCGCCACCCTCACCGCCGACGACACCCCGGGCGGCGGGCTGACCATGACGGTGTCGGTACCGGCCGTCACCGGGCCCGGCTACGAACCCGAGCCCGGCCAGCGGGAGCGTGAGGAAGTCAACGGGGGGCCAGGATGACGCGGGTGCTGGTCGTCGACGACGAGCCGCAGATCCTGCGGGCGCTGCGGATCAACCTGAGGGTGCGGGACTACGAGGTGCACGTCGCGGCCACCGGGGCCGAGGCGCTGGAGGTGGCCGGGCGGTACCCGCCCGACCTGGTGATCCTCGATCTCGGCCTGCCCGACCTGGACGGCGTGGAGGTGATCCAGGGGCTGCGCGGCTGGACCAAGGCCCCGATCATCGTGCTGTCCGGCCGGGCCGACAGCGTGGACAAGGTGGAGGCGCTCGACGCCGGCGCGGATGACTACGTGACCAAGCCGTTCGGGGTCGAGGAGCTGCTGGCCCGGATGCGGGCCGCGGTCCGGCGTACCGGTACCCCCGAGGACCTCCCCCGGATCCGGCTCGGCGACCTGCTCGTCGACCTGGCCGCCAAGCGGGTAATCCGGCAGGCGCCGGTGCCGGCCGGGGGCGATGCGGCGGGCGGGTCACCGGCGGAGGACATCCGGCTGACGCCGACCGAATGGCACCTGCTCGAGGTGCTGCTGAGGAACCCCGGCAAGCTGCTCAGCCGGAACCAGCTGCTGACCGAGGTGTGGGGGCCCGGCTACGCCGACGCGACCGGCAACCTGCGGCTGTACATGGCTCAGCTGCGCCGCAAGCTGGAGCCGGATCCGGCCAGGCCGCGCTGGCTGATCACCGAGCCCGGCATGGGCTACCGGTACCAGCCGGAGCCTGAAGCCGACTGAGGTCCCGCTACCAGGGGTAGGGCTGGCCGTCCCGGGTGAGGGTGCCGGTCGGGCCGCCGTTGGGGATGGTGACCGCCCAGATGACGCTGGCCGCGGCCTGGGTGATCGAGCGGCCGTCGGGATGGTTCTCGCTGGCCGGCCAGCCCGGGCAGACCGCATTGACCAGGATGCCGTCCCTGGCCAGTTCCGCGGCGAGCAGCCGGGTGAGCGCGTTGAGCGCGGCCTTGGACACGCTGTAGGCGGGCGAGCCGCCGGTCATCACCGAGATCGAGCCGCCCTCGCTGCTCACGTTCACGATCCTGGGCCGCGTGCTGGAGCGCAGCATCGGCAGCAGCGCGTCGATCACCCGCCAGGGGCCGAACAGGTTGACGTCGACCGCCTCCGCGACCGTGCCCAGGTCCGCGTTGCTCGCCGTGGCCCACCTGTCGTACATGGTCGACGCGTTGTTGACGAGCACGTCGGTGCGTCCGAACCGGTTCTTCACCCATTCGGCCATCGAGGCCACGCTGACGGAATTGTCCACCTCGAGCTGGCAGGCGACGATCCGCATCCCCTCGGGATCGAGTTCCTTCGCGGCCAGCTCCCCCCTGCGCAGGTCCCGGGAGCCGAGTACTACCGAAAAGCCGAGCAGGGCCAGCTGCCGGCACACTTCACGGCCCACGCCGCGGTTGCCGCCAGTCACCACAGCCACCGGCAGGTCAGCGTTCACACGCATCACCAGCGTCAGCCACGACTGCGACGTTTCTCATGCCAGTCATCTTGCCACCCGCAGATCACCGCCCTGACCCTCGCAAGCCAAATCGTCATCTAAGCGCATGGCGGCGGGAGCAGGCGAGCGCTTGGCGGCCGGAGACGGCATGCTGGACGATGCTTGAATGCTGGAGTTCCTGCTGTTCGCGGCCGGGGTGGCGGTGAGCCTGGCCGCGAGCTGGCTGCTGGTATCGCGGCTGGAGCGGCTCGGCGAGCGGGCCGGGTTCTCCGAGGCCTGGCTGGGGCTGGTGGCGGCGCTCGCCGCCGACGCCCCTGAGATCACCTCCGCGGTGACCGCGCTGGCCAGGGGGCAGGCCAGCGTGGGCGCCGGGGTGATCATCGGATCGAACGTCTTCAACCTGGCGGCGCTGCTCGGGCTGGCCGCGCTGGTGGCCGGGCGGATCGCCTTCCACCGCCGGGTGGTGCTGCTGGGCGGGGTGCCGGCGGTGTGGGTGGCGGTGGCGACCGTGCTGACAGTGGTGGCGCTGGCGCCGGCCGCCGGGCTGGTGCTGACCGTGGCGGTGCTGGGCCCCTACGTGGCCGTGCTCGGGATGCGCCGGGCCCGGGTGGAGAGCCTGCCGTTGCCGGCCAGGTGGACGCACTGGCTGGTCGCGGCGATCCACGAGGAGGAGACCGAGCTGGCCGAGGCGGTGCGCCCCCGGCGGGGCACCTGGCGGGACGCGGTCGCGGCGGTGCTCGCGCTAGCCGCCGTCGTCGGGGCCAGCACGGTGATGGAAGTGGCGGCTACCACCCTCGGGCACCGGTACGGGGTCGCGGACATCGTCACCGGCGGCCTGGTACTGGCCGTGGTGACCAGCCTGCCTAACGCGGTGGCCGCGGTGTACCTGGCCCGCCGGGCCCGCGGCGCCGCGGTCCTGAGCATCGCCCTGAACAGCAATGCCATCAACGTCGTGGCGGGGCTGCTCATCCCGGCGAGCTTGGCCGGGCTCGGACCGCGTTCGGGCCAGGGCACGCTGGTCGCTGGGTGGTACGCGGGCCTGACCGTGCTCGCGCTCGCGCTCGCCTACCGCGGCCGCGGCCTGGACCGTGCGTCCGGGGCCGTGATCATCGCGGTCTACCTGGCGTTCGTCGCCGCCCTGCTCATCGCGGTGGCGTAGAACTGGCCGACTCGACAGGGCGCGGTGAGGCTACTGCCAGGTAAGGTTAGGGCGCTCTTGAGGTGTAATGGGCACGCCGCGGCGCTAGGCCACGGCGATGACGATGGCGACGATGACCGCGATCACCACCACCGCCCCGGCGATCAGCATGGCGGGAGACACCTGCGAGCGCCGGGCCCGCGGGGTGTCGTCGTCGCCGCGCTCGACGAAGGCCCGGAACCGTCCGGTGCTCGCGCTCGGATCCTGCTCAAACTCCGACATGTGGACGACTTTAGCTGGTCAGCGGCCACCCGGATGTCGGATTCGGTGCAACTTCAGGGCATCGGGGCCAGCGCGTCGGCCCGGTCGACCAGCCGGGAGAGGACGATCACGCTCTTGGTCCTGACCACGAAGGATTCGGCCCGGATGCGCTCCATGACGTCCTCGAAGTGCCTGACGTCGGTGGCCCTGATGTGAATCAGGGCGTCGGCCTCCCCGGTGATCGTGCATGCGTCCACCACCTCGGGGTACCGCCGGACCGCCATGCCGATCTCCTCGGGCGAGGTGCGGCCGCCGCAGTACAGCTCCACGTAGCCCTCGGTGGTCCAGCCCATCGCGGCCGGGTCCACCCGGGCAGAGAAGCCGGTAATCGCGCCCGCGGCCCGGAGCCGGTCCACCCGGCGCTTGACCGCGGGCGCGGACAGGCCGACCTCACCGCCGATGAGTGCGTAGCTGGCGCGGGCGTCCCTGACCAGGAAGGCGACGATACGCGCGTCGATGTCGTCCATCAGTCGATGCCGTCGTATAGGGCCACGATGCGCGGCGGCTTCACCTGGGCGAGGTTGTCCCGGGCGGGGTGGCTGCGCCCCGCCGGGCCCGCCGCGAAGGTCCGGAGCAGGTTCTGCGTGGCGCGGTCGACGAACCGCTCGGCGGCCAAGGTCAGGCCGTGCCCGCAGTGCGGGCCGCGCATCGCGCACACCCAGCGCATCGTACCGGACGCGAACACGCCGGCCCCGCTGGCGACCGTGTAGTACACCGAGTCGGAGAAGGTGGAGAAGCCGTCGCAGGTCAGCGGGGAATGCGCGAGCACCTGCAGCGGCCGGGGGAACGGGACGGCCGGGTTGAGCCGGTCGTACTCAGGCCCTACCATCCCGGCGAAGCGCTCGCCCTTGCGGGCGCCGGTGCCCGCGAAAATCCAGCTGGACGGGTCGTAGACCACCCAGGGCGCGCTGACCGGGTTGCACTCGTAGAACGCCCCGGTCAGGACACTCTCCGGCCGCGGGTCTGGCGAGTCCCGCCACTGCTGGGTGGTGTCCGCGTTGTCCTTGCCGAACAGCGGGTCGATGGCGGCGGCCTTGTAGCAGATGATGACGCGGTCCCCGTCCGCGAACCTGATGTGCCGGTAGACGGCGTTGGCGCCGAGGAAGGCCAGGTTGGTCCCTGCGTTCCTGGCCTGGGTGAGCGCGTCGCGCATCGCGCGGGAGTAATACTCGTCGTGGCCGGGGGTGATGATCGCGCGAGCTTGGGCGAGGATGCCCGGGTGCTGGTCGATGTCGACGTCGGTCTCGTAGGCGAGCGGGATCCCTGTTTTCTCCGCCAGGGCGATGGCAGCCTGGTCGAAGAAGAGGAATCTGCCTGCGCCGTTCTGGTCGTAAGGGCGATCGAAGCTCACCGCGTAGCCGCGGTCTCGCGGCAGCCCGTCCGGGCCCTGGTAGAGGCTGTAGCCGCCCCAGGCGTTGTAGGCCTGCCACGTGGTGTTGTCGTTGAGGATCACCACGGCCCCGGCCGCGCTCGCCGACCGGACCGTGATCGGCACGTAGCGTTCGGCCCCGCTGGCGGCGTCCAGGCGCAGCAGGTAGGACCCCGGTGGCCAGTTCGTGGCGGTGATGGTCAGCGAGGGGCGCCAGGGGGCGGTCACCATGTGGGTGCCGGCGGTGGTGTGGATGGCGGTCTGGCGCTGGCCCGGAGTTTGCTGTGATGTCCAGACCAGGCGGGCCTGGTGTCCTTGGTACCAGCCGAAGCGGAACGCCTTCACCTGGAACGACCTGGCCGTGGTGCTGACGTACAGGCGGAAGGCCTGGCCGGGCAGGACGCTCTGCTGGTCCGCGTACCCTTCGATGGCGCCGGGCGCGCCGAGGTGGGTGATCCGCCAGGCCGAGGTGCCGGGGCGCTGGTTTTCCTGTACCGGGAACGGCAGCGTTCTTGCTGGTGAGGGGCTTGGAGCGGGGGTGCTCGGCCGGACTGAGCCGTGGTGTGCTGATGTGGTGCACGCGACGGCGGGCAGCGTTACCGCGAGGGCTAGCGCGATGCCGAGGGCATCGCGCAGCCACTTGATCGTGACCAGGCTCACGGAAACCCATCATGGCACTGGAGGCCGGTTCCGGCGTCCGCGTCCTGGGTCCGGGCATTAAACGAGGCTCGGCGTCCCGCTTTCGCCGAGCCTCACTACGTGAGACGCGGAGCCTCCCATACTGGTTGACGTGATCGGCGTAAACTCCGCAAGACGATGTCGGGGTGTCGCGCCGGCGCTCCTCGGCGGGTGGGGCGCAGGTCAGCGGGGGGCGTACTGCGGGAGGAGTACGTGCGCGGAGTACGCGGGGAAGTACGCGGGGCGGGGAAGTGTCTTCGCTGGGGGGACGCGGTTTGAGGGGCGGAGCGCGAGCCTGGGAGGGTGACGTACTCAACTGGGCCTGGGGCGCTGGGCCGGCTCGGAAGCGCCTGTTACCGCCATCGCTGGGTCGGTCGACCAGGCCGAGACGCCATACGGCGGCGCCTCCAACGGGATCGGCGTGGGCGCGGCGGCGGTCGTGCTGCTGATCGCGTTCGGCTCGCTGCTGGCGATGGGGTTGCCGATCGCGACCGCGCTGATGGGGATCGGTTCCGGGCTGGCGCTGATCGCCCTGCTCGGCCACGTCTTCCCGGCGCCAAGCTTCTCCGCCAGAGGCAAGGTGTCAGGGTCAACCTCATACAAAACCCCCGCTGACCTGCGGGAACGATCCTACAGGGGCGGGTCGTGTCTCCAGCGGTCAGCGGGGGTTACCACCATGCCCACACCGGGGACAGCGACCACGTAGCCTCGTTCGGCTAGCCAAGCGTGTGATTTCGCTGCTGTTGCTTTTGCTATGCCGAATCGCTGTGATAGCTGGACTTGTGACGGTATGGGATGACCTATCTCCCACGCTCCCGAACGGATTTCGGACTCAATGATGAGAGCAACCTGAAGATAGCGCGGTTTACCGCTCAAGTCGTCTAGTTCGCCGCTCATGATCTTGTTCGGCCTGTCCATGGACTACGAGGTGTTCCTGCTGTCGAAGATCCGCGAGGAGTACGACCGGCTCGGCGACAACGCGCTGGCCGTCGGGCGCGGGCTGGCCGCCACCGCCCGGGTGATCTCGGCCGCCGCCGCGATCATGGTGGTGGTGTTCCTGTCCTTCGTGCTCACCCCGGACGTCTCGGTCAAGCAGATCGGCCTCGGGCTGGCGGCCGCCGTCCTGGTCGACGCCACCGTGGTGCGGCTGGTGCTGGTCCCGGCCGTGATGGAACTGCTCGGCCAGGCCAACTGGTGGCTGCCGGGCTGGCTGGCGCGGCTGCTGCCGGCCGGCCGGCCGGAGGCAGGCCGGGTGATCGAGCCCGCGCCCGCGCCGGCCGACGTCCATTAGGCACCGAACGGACCTGGCTCTCGCCCCTGTATGGTGCGAGAGCCAGGTCTAGTTGTCGAAGGGAGCGGCCATGGCGGGCGACGACGAGGTCATGCTGCGCGGGATGTACGGGCCCGACGTCACGTTCCTCGGGGTGCCCCGGGTGGAACTCGACGCGCTCGACGGGTATGACGTGGTGTTCCTGGGCGCGCCGTTCGACGGCGGCACCTCGCACCGGCCGGGCACCAGGTTCGGCCCGCAGGCGATCCGGATCACCGACTACCTGCCGCACGACGGGTCACGGCCGCACCTCGCGCTGGGCGTGGACCCGCTGGCCGAACTGCGCGTCGGCGACGCCGGCGACGTGGTCATGCCGCCGGGTGAGACCGAGAAGTCGCTCAAGCGGCTGGAGGACGCCGTGCACGCCGTGGCGGCGGCCGGCGCGATCCCGGTGATCCTGGGCGGCGACCACACGGTCACCTTCCCCGACGCCACCGGGGTGGCCAGGCACGTGGGCTGGGGCCGGGTGTCGCTGATCCACTTCGACGCGCACGCCGATACCGGGGACACCCAGTTCGGCTCGCTGTACGGGCACGGCACGCCGATGCGGCGGCTGATCGAGTCGGGTGCGGTGCGCGGCGACAGGTTCCTGCAGATCGGGCTGCGCGGCTACTGGCCGGAGCCGCCCACGCTGGCCTGGATGGCCGAGCAGCGGATGCGCTCGTTCGAGATGAGCGAGATCGTCTCGCGTGGGCTGGACGAGTGCCTGACCGAGGCGTTCACCATCGCGGTGGACGAGTGCGACGGGGTGTTCCTGTCCGTGGACGTGGACGTGGTCGACCCGGGCATGGCGCCGGGCACCGGCACGCCGGAACCGGGCGGGCTCACCGGCCGGCAGCTGCTCGACGCGGTGCGGCGGATCGCGATGACGGTTCCGCTGGCCGGGATCGACGTGGTGGAGGTCTCGCCGCCGTACGACCACGCCGAGGTGACCGCGTTCCTGGGCAACCGGGTGGTGCTCGAGGCGCTGTCCGGCATCGCCTGGCGGCGCCGCCAGCTGGCCGGCGAGGCGGTCAGGCAGCCGGACGCCCCGCTGCTCGAGGGGCGATAGCCCCTTCCCCGCGAGCCAAAGGGCCGCCGGCGGCGACTGGACTGACGAGCGACGAAGGAGCGAGGAGGGAAGGAGCCGCCTCAAGAGGCGGCCCGGAGGCGAGCGGGAAGAAAGAGCGCGGGACAATACTTCCCAACCTGGGCGGATTAGTCTGGACTAAGCACTCTGGGCGGATCGATCGGCACGATCTATAGTCGGTGCATGCTGGACGTGACCAGGCTGCGGGTGCTGGTCGCCGTGGCCCGGTATGGTTCGGTCACCGCCGCGGCGCGGGCCCTCAACTACGCGCAGCCGTCGGTGAGCCACCACCTGTCCCGGCTGGAAGCCGAGACCGGGACCAAGCTGATCCAGCGGGCGGGCCGCGGGATCAGGCTCACCGACGCCGGGCGGCTGCTCGCCGAGCGGGCCGCCGAGGTGATCGGCAGGCTGGACGCCGCCGAGAACGAGCTGGCCGCCTACACCGGACTGCGCGCCGGGCGGCTCCGGCTGGCGGCGTTCCCGTCCGCGCTCGGCACCATCGTCCCGGCCGCCGCGGCCATGCTGCGCGAGCACCAGCCCGGCGTCGACCTGCGGCTGACCGAGGCCGAACCGCCCGAGGCGCTGCGCATGCTGCGCGCCGGGTACGTGGACGTGGCGGTGGTGTTCCGGTACTCCCCTGACCCGCCGGGCGCGGACGGCCCGCGGGTTCCCGGACAGGAGGCCGGCCCGGGGTCGGGTGCGGCCGGCCCCGGGCTCGGTGACGACGAAAGCGGCATCGACCTCACCGAGGGCCTGCGCGAGAAGCTGCTGCTGGACGAGCCGGTGCACCTGGTGACGTCGGCTTCGGCCCATGCGGGGCAGGGCGGCCAGGAATTCCCGGCCGAGCTGACCGGTTACGCCCGGCACCGGTGGATCGCGGGCTGCGACCGCTGCCGGGCCAACCTGCTCAGGCAGTGCGCGCTCGCCGGGTTCACCCCGAAGATCGCGTTCACCACCGACGACTACGTCGCGGTCCAGGCGCTGGTGGCCGCCGACCTCGGGGTCTCCACCCTGCCGGCGCTCTGCCTGCGCGCCGCGCGGCACCCGGGGATCAAGACCGTGCCGCTGCCGGGCGCCCGCCGGTACGTGTACGCGGTGCGGTACGGCGACCCGCCCGACCCGCCGATGGTGCACCTGCTGATGGATGTGCTCCGCACCGCGGCCGCGCCGCCGCGGGGGGCCGACGGCAGGTCCGACAGCAGGTCCGACAGCAAGTCCGACAGCGGGGCAGGCAGCAAGTCCGACAGCAAGTCCGGCAGCGGGGCCGGCAGCTGGGCCGGCGACCCCGCTCAGCTACAGTCCCCAGCGTGAACCCGGGCCCGCTCCGGGCCGACGCCGGGCCTGGCCGCGTTCCGGTTCCCGGCGACCTGGAGCCCATCCCCGGCCAGCTGGCGCTGCCCGGCATGCCGTCGGCCGCCGAGCCCGGCGGGGGCACCGCCGGGCAGCTCACGCTGCCCGGCCTGGATTCTCCCGCCACCGACGCCGGACAGAGCGACGACCAGGAACTGGCCGCGGTGGCCGTGGAGCTAGGCGGCCTCGACGGTGACGGCTCGCGGATGGCCGCGGCCATCCGCGGCGCGCTGGACATGCTCCTGGACGGCCAGCACACCGGCCGCTACCGCTGGGACCAGCTGCACAAGACCGAGAAGACCCACGCCGGGACGCTGGTGGAGATCGCGCTGGCCCGCGTCCTGCGGCTGGCCGACGGCGCGACGCTGGACTACACGATCGCGGGCGTCGACGTGGACTGCAAGTTCTCGCACCGGATGGGCGGCTGGATGATCCCGCCCGAGGCCGACGGCAAGCTGATGCTGCTGGTCCAGGCGAGCGACGAGGACGGCACCTGGTCCGCCGGGCTGCTCCGGGCCACGTCGCAGAACCTGAGCCTGGCCGGGAACCGGGACGGCAAGCGAGCCCTGAACGACCGCGGCCGGGCGGCGGTGCGCTGGCTGCACGCCCGTGCCCCGCTGCAGGAGAACGCGCTGATCAGGCTGCCCGAACGGGACGTAGACGCGATCTTCGCGCTGCCTTCGGGCCAGCAGCGGGTGAACGAGCTGTTCCGGCGGGCGCAGCGGATGCGGGTCAGCCGCACCGTGGTGGCCACGGTGGCCAAGCAGGACGACTACATGAAGCGGGTCCGTGGCGGCGGCGGGGCGCGCGACCAGCTGCGCGAAGAGGGCATCGTGATCTTCGGGGACTACGCCGGGGACCAGCTGCTCGCCGCGGCCCTCGGCCTTCCCCGGCCCGGCCCGGGCGAGTTCGTCAGCGCGCGGCTGACGCCCCGGACCGCCGGGCCCGGGGACCGGGCCTACGCCCGGTCCATCCGGCTCGCGGGCGCCGACTGGCTGCTCGCCTCAGCCGCCGACCCGGCCGCGGCCGCACCCGCGCTCCCCCGCTGAACCACCGGCCCGCTGAACCACCGGCCCGCTGAACCACCGGCCCGCTGAACCACCGGCCCGCTGAAGCGCAGGTCAGGGCGCGCCGGGCCGACCGGAAACGCTTGCATTGCCGACCGCGAACCGGAATCGTATGCCATGTCCGCAAACGAGTCACGCACGCAATTGCGGGGAAGGGCGCCGGCAAGAAATACGCGGGCGACGGCCTGGCATCGCGCCCACTGGACGGATATGGCGAATCGGAGAAGGAATATGAGGGGCTTCAAGAATTTTCTTATGCGCGGTGACGTTATCGTCGTCGCCGTCGGGCTCGTTATAGCCCTCGCGTTCAGCGCTCTCATCACCGCATTCACTGCCGACATCATCAACCCGATCGTGGCGGCCGCCGGGGGTAAGACAGGCCTCGGGCTGGGCTTCTATGTCAGCGACCATAACCCCAAGACGTTCGTGGATTTCGGCGCGTTCATCTCCTCGATTATCTACTTCGTCATCTTCATGGCGGTGATCTACTTCCTCATCATCGTGCCCTACAAGATGGTGCAGGCCCGGCGCGGGCAAGTGGTGTTCGGCGATCCGGCGCCGGTCAAGACCTGCCCGGCGTGCCTGTCCACCGATCTCCCGCTCGCCGCGTCCAAGTGCAAGTACTGCGGGACGGACCAGCCCGCCACCGCCTGAACCGATCCAGACCGTCACCTTCCGCGTCGCCGCCGCGGAATGGACGTGCACCGGACGCGGAGGAGCGTGCATGGCACAGGACAGGCCGGCGGCGCTGGTCACCGGTTCGGCGGGCGGGATCGGCCGGGCCGCCGCGCTGCGGCTGGCCCAAGCGGGGTACGACGTGGCGATCAACTACAGCCGGTCCGAGGACGCCGCCCGGAAGACGCTGGGCGAACTGGAGAGCCTCGGCGGGCGCCACCTCGCGCTGCGCGCCGACGTGAGCGACGACGCCGCGGTGGCCGCGGTGGCCGCCGAGGTGGGCGAGACGTTCGGCCGGCTGGATGCGCTGGTGAACAACGCGGGCATGACCAGCCAGACCCCGCCAGACGACCTGGACGGCGTCGACCTGGCCGAATGGGACCGGGTGTTCGCCGTCAACGTCCGCGGACTGTTCCAGGTCACGCGGGCCTGCGCCCCCCTGCTGCGGGCCGCCGGGGGCAGCGTGGTGAACGTTGCCTCGATCGTCGGGCTCCGGCCGGGCCCGCAGCCGCTCGCCTACGCGGCCAGCAAGGCGGCCGTGGTCAGCCTCACCCGTACGCTGTCCCGGGTGCTGGCCCCCGAGGTCCGGGTCAACGCGGTCGCGCCGGGCTGGATCGCGGGCGAGTGGATGCAGCGGACGCTGGGCGACGACTACGAACGGCTGATGGAGCGCCGCGCCACCTGGACGCCGATGCAGCGGAACGTCACCGAGGCGGACGTGGCGGAGACCATCTTCTCGCTGATCACCTCGAACCCGTTCGTCACCGGCGAGACGATCGTCATCGACGGCGGATACGCGGCTACCAGCTGACGCCCGCCGGGCCGATGTCCCCGGTGAGATAGCGCTGCACGGTGGGGCCGATGGCGTGAATCAGGTCCTCGGGACTGGCGGCCGCGGCGCCCGGCACCTTGAGGATGTAGCGGGCGAGCATCAGCCCCCCGATATGGGAGCCGATGAGCGCTACGCGCAGCTCACGGCGGTCGTCGGCCAGGACGTCGCCGAGCGCCGCGAGGATGAACGAGCTGAGGATGTCCCGGAGCAGCCGGCCGGCGCGGTCGTGCGACAGGCCCGTCCGGAGGATGGCCGCCATCTGCTCGCGAATCTCCGGGCGATCCTCCCACAGGCTGATGAGCCGCCGGACCAGCTCTTCTCCGGCCCGGTCGGCCGCGCCGGCCAGGCCGGCGAACACGACGGCCTCATCCACCGGCGGCTGGAGCGCGGCGAACAAGAGCGCGTCCTTATCACCGAAGTAGTGGTAGATGAGCGCCGGGTCGACCGCGGCCCGGGCGGCCACGGCGCGCATGGTGGTGCGCTCGAACCCGCGTTCCGCGAACAGCTCCCTGGCCGCGTCCAGGACCGCCTGGCGTGCGTCCGGGCTGCCCAGCGGGCGCCGGCCCCGCACCGGCACTAGGAGGCCCTCGCCTGGCGGGACAGCATCAGCATCCGTTCGGAGATCGTCGCCGGGACCGGCTGCACGCTGGCCTCGATCCCGGCGGCCTCGAGCACCCTGGCCAGCCCGGCCGGGTCGGCGTTGGCCACCCGGATCGCGCGGCCCGCGAGCATGACCGGCGCACCCGCGGCGGCCAGGGCGGCGAAGGCCCGCGCCCAGTCCCCGGTGCGGACCGCGACGGCGGTGGTCGAGCCGATGATCTCAGCCTCGCTGCCCTCGGCCACCAGCCGGCCGTCCGACATGAGCAGCAGCCGGTCGCACTGCTGAGCCTCCTGCATGTAGTGCGTCGTCACCAGGACTCCGGCGCCGCGCTCGGCCTGCGCCCGGATCGTGTCCCACAATGCCGCCCGGGCGAGCGCGTCGACACCCGAGGTCGGTTCGTCGAGCACGATCACCTCGGGTGAATGCGCCAGGGCGGCGAGGAACGCCACCTGCCGCTGCGCCCCGAGCGGCAGCTCGCGCACCAGGACGTCGGCCAGCCCGGTCAGCGCGGGCGGCAGCCCGGGCTCCGCGGTGCCATAGGCCCGAGCGCTGAACAACAGGTTCTCCCGCACGGTCAGGTCGCCGTACAGGCCCAGACCCTGCGGCACGTAACCGAGCCGGCGCCGGCGCTCGCGGTCGGGCGGGCCGCCGAGCAGGTCGACGCGGCCGGAGGTCACCGCGATGAGGCCCAGGAGCATCCGGATGAGCGTGGTCTTGCCGGCTCCGTTGGCACCGAGCAGGCCCACTACCTCGCCGGCTTGCACCCGCATCGACACGTCGTCCACCGCC